>Ga0247811_1000206_pt1 | contig 20481 bp, 16 predicted proteins | sample UWRJL134311R1_FD_189018 | JGI IMG/M metagenome (GOLD analysis project Ga0247811, IMG submission 189018) | Plant litter microbial communities from Arlington Agricultural Research Station in Wisconsin, United States - UWRJ-L134-311R-1 | ecosystem: Environmental > Terrestrial > Plant litter >...
CGAGGCGCGCTCGGTGAGCCAGAGTCCGTCGTAGTGGTCTTTCACGTGCGGCGCCGAGACCACGATCTCGCCCGTCACGTTCGCGGCATCCGACAGTTCGCCCGTCGCCTCGCCCGATTCGTCGAGCGCGCTGATTCGCACGCTGACGGATGCGGCGGGCTGACCGACGCAGACGCCGCCCGGGCCGCCGAGCGTGAGCGCCGCGTCGCGGATGTCCTCGAGCGTGATGTCGGTCATCAGCAGCCCCTCGGTCATGCCGTAGGGGGTGTGCGCCGTGGCATTGGGCATCAGAACGGATGCTGCGGTGAGCAGCCGCTCGGAGACGGGGGCTCCCGCGGAGAGGAACTCCTGCACGCCGGCCAGAGCCTCGCGGTCGGCGTCGTCGAGCTCGCGCGAGGTCGCGACGACGTTGGTGACGGCGGCCGGCGACAGGAACACGACCGTCGCGTCGACGGCGGCGACCGCGGCCGCGACGGCCTTGGCGGTGAGGGTCTTCGGGGAGGTGACCACCATGTCGGGCGTGACCGAGCGCGCGCCGAGGGCCGGGCCGAGCAGCGCGAACGGGGCGAAACCGGCGACAAGCCCGGTGCCGAGGCCGACTCCGTAGGCGGTGTGCAGGGCGTCGACCACGGCAGCGAGCTGGCCGTGCGTGTAGACGACGCCCTTCGCCGGGCCGGTCGAACCGGAAGTGAACAGCACGGCGGCCACGTCGTCGGCGGCGGGCAGCTCGGGCAGTTCTTCTTCGACGCCGAGCGACACGAGGTCGCCGAGCGAGTAGGCGACGTCGAGCGAGCGGCGCACCGGCTTGAGGTACTTCGCGGTCGAGATCTTCTGGCCGGGCCAGCCGAGCGCGGTGGCCGCGGCGAGACCGGCGGGGGCGCCGATCACGTGGTCGGGCCAGGCGCCGCGCACGGCGCGGGTGAGCCCCTGGATGCCGAGGCCGGCATCCGCGACGACCACGACGGCGCCGATGCGCAGGCAGGCGTAGAGCACGGCGGTCAGGTCGGCGCCGGGCTGGATGAGCAGCGAGACGCGGTCTCCGCGTTTCACGCCGACCATCGCGAGGCCCGCGGCGATCTGGCGCACGCGCTTCGAGAGCAGTTTCCACGAGACGACGTTGGGCGTCTTCGCGCCGGCGGGCGCCATCTCGACGAGCGCCGTGTCGGTGCTGTCGCGCAGCTCGTCGAGGTAGCGGAAGAGCAGCGGCGGCGGGCCGGCCTTGACCGGCTTCACGTAGCCCTCGTCGAAGCGGTTCGGGTCGAGTTCTTCCTCTTCGACAAGCTCAGAGACCGTGGCGAATCGCGACGGGTTGCCGGCCGCGGTGCCGAGCGAGCCGAGTTCGGTTCCGCGGTCGCCGAGCCAGGAGAGAACGGATGACGCGTAATCGACGTCTTCGGCGACGAGGTGACCCGCGCCCTCGAAGCGGTGCACGTCGGCGTGCGGCAGCCGGTCGACGAGATCGTCGAGGTAGCGGTCGCTGAAGATCGGGTCGCGCGGGCCCCACAGGGCGAGCGCGGGAACGGCGAGGAAACGCAGCGCGTCGCTGATGCGCTCGAGTTCGGCGAAGCTCTCGTGCTTCTCGTCGACGGGGATGTCGGCGACGAAGCCGCCGATGCCGCCGCGACGCGCGGCGTCGAGGTAGGGCGCCCGGTAGCCGGTCTTCACCTCTTCGGTGAGCGGCGGGTGCGCGAGCGACAGTGTCGTCTCGAGGAAAGCGGGGGTGGCGACCGTGGCCGCGCCGAGTACTCCGCGCAGCAGCGTGAGGCGCAGCGGTGCGGGGATCTGCTCGCCCTCGGGCTGATGGATCGCGGTATTCAACACGGCGACACCGGCGAGCAGCTCGGGGTGGTCGACGGCCCAGCCGAGACTGACGACGCCGCCCCAGTCGTGACCGAGGGTGATCACGGGGCTCGAGAGGCCGAGGGCGTCGGTGAGGTCGCCGAGGTCGCGCACGCGGCGGGCCAGGTTGCGCGGCTGTCCGGTGCGCTCCGAGAAGCCCATGTCGAGTTGGTCGACGGCGATGACCCGCCAGGCTTCGTGGCCTGATTCTGCAGCATCCGTCGCCTGGGAGACGAGCGACCGCCACAGGTAGCTCCACGTCGGGTTGCCGTGCACACAGAGGATCGTGCCGACGGGCGTGACGCCCAGCTCGCTGAGGCGTGCGCCGTTGTCGAGCACGTGCCACTCGTGGGTGACCGACAGCCCTTCGCTTTCGCGCGCCGTGACGAGGCGCGAGAACGACGGGTCGAGACCGTCGAGTCCCGCGGGTGGAAGGCTCGCCGGAAGGGGAGCGGAACGCGGGATTCGAGAAGTCACCAGGCGATCTCCAACATTGCGGTATTGAGTCCGGAACCGACGCCCATAAGCAGCACGCGGTCGCCCTTCTTCAGGTCTTCGGCCTCGTAGGCCAGGGTGATCGGGATCGACGCGGGGCCGATGTTGCCGAGCAGCGGGTAGGTGCGGGGAACCTTCGCCTCGTCGAGACCGGCGGCCTTGACGATCGCATTCGTGTGCACGGAGGAGACCTGGTGCAGAATGTAGCGGTCCATCTTGCCCCACGACCAGTCGGTCTTGGCTTCGGTCCAGGCGGCGACCACGAGTTCCATTCCGCCCTTGAGCAGCGCCTTCGCGTCGGTGAACATGCCGTCGACGCTGCCGACGCAGAGGTCGTTGAACTGGGTCGCGGCGCGGGTGACGCCGCCGAGGATGCGGTGGCCCTCGGGGTGCGTGTCGGCGCGGCCGATGACGGCCGCCGCGGCACCGGAGCCGAGGGTGAGGCTCGCGAACTCGCTCATGAAGTCTTTGCGGTTGAGGCTGTTCGCCTCGAGGCGGTCGACGGTGTTGTTCTGGATCTCGTCGGCGTCTTCACCCGCGACGATCACGGCGTAGTCGATCTGGCCGGAGTCGATGAGCGACGAGGCGAGGCTGATGCCGTTGACGAAACCGAGGCACGCGTTGGCGATGTCGAAGTTCAGAGCCGAGCTGGGCAGGCCGAGACCGTGGTGGATGCTGACGGCGACCGAGGGCTCGAGGTTCTTGCGGGTCACCGAGGTGTTGATGAGCAGCCCGACCTGGTCGGGGCGTACGCCGGCCTGCGCGAGGGCGCGCTTGCCCGCGGCGATGGCGGCGTCGTCGAACGTCTGCCCGTTCTCCCAGTTGCGGCGCTCGTACACTCCGGCGACGCGCTGCAGCAGCCCCTTGGGAAGGTGGAGTCTCTTGAGGGCGCCCTGCAGTCGCTGATCGATCGATTCTGACGTGGTGATACGTGAAGCGATCGTCGATGCGACTGAGAGCAATGCGACGTTTTTGTGCGTCGTCGTGGCGTTTCCGTCCAACGGATCTCCCTATCGAATTGTCAACTAGAACGTAGTGACAAGTTAATTATTGTCCGTCTAGAACCTGACCGTTGACCGGACGGGGGCTGTGCTAGATGCGGCGCGAGCGAATTGGCCCGTTTTGGGCGCGACAGGTCGTTATTTCACAACTGTCGGGTGGGCGAGATGATTCCCGGATGCTGCCGCTGTCGTAGAACCGCGTGGTACTTTTGCGGCAATCGGCCGGGCGTTCGATTCGCCCCACCACCGTTCAATGTCGAACACGGAAGGCACCCGAAATGAAGAAGCTCATCAATGCACCCGAAGCAGTGCTGGCCGACGCCCTGGTGGGCGTCGCGGCGGCACACCCCGAGCTGAACGTCGACCACACCAATCGCATCATCTACCGGGGAGAGCCGACGCGGGCCGGCAAGGTCGCTCTGATCTCCGGCGGCGGCAGCGGCCACGAGCCGCTGCACGGCGGCTTCGTCGGGTTCGGCATGCTCGACGCCGCGTGCGCCGGTGAGATCTTCACCTCCCCCACGCCCGACCAGATGCAGGAAGCCACCCGCGTCGCCGACTCCGGCGCCGGAGTGCTGCACATCGTGAAGAACTACACCGGCGACGTGATGAACTTCGAGATGGCGGCCGAACTCGCCGAAGCCGAGACGGGCGTGAAGGTCTCCTCGGTCGTGGTCAACGACGACGTGGCCGTCGAAGACTCGACCTGGACCGCCGGGCGCCGCGGTGTCGGGCTCACGGTGCTGCTCGAGAAGATCGTCGGTGCGGCGGCCGAGGAGGGCCGCGACCTCGAGGCCGTCACAGCGCTGGCGAACCGGGTGAACGACAACGGCCGGTCGATAGGCATGGCGCTCACGAGCTGCACCGTTCCGTCGGCCGGCAAGCCGACCTTCGACCTCCCCGACGACATGATGGAGATCGGCGTCGGTATCCACGGCGAGCCGGGCCGTCACCGGGTTCCGCTGGCCCCGGCCGCATCCATCGCCCAGCAGCTCGTCGAACCGATCCTCGCCGACCTCGACTTCACCGGCGGCCCCGTGATCGCCATGCTCAACGGCATGGGCGGCTCGCCGCTGATCGAGCTCTACCTGATGTACGGCGAGGTGGCGAAGCTGCTCGAGAAGGCGGGCGTCACCGTGGCCCGGTCGCTCGTCGGCAACTACATCACGAGCCTCGACATGGCCGGATGCTCGGTGACCCTGTTACGCGCCGACGACGAGTTGCTCGGGCTGTGGGACGCCCCCGTCAACACGTCCGGCCTGCGTTGGGGAGTCTGAGCGTGGGCGCCACTGCGACTCTCCCCCAGCTGGTCGACTGGCTCACCCGGTTTCGCGACGTCGTCGCCGAGAACCAGGGCTACCTGACCGAACTCGACTCGGCGATCGGCGACGCCGACCACGGGTCGAACATGACGCGCGGCATGAACGCCGTGATCGGCAAACTCGGCGAACCGGCGGCGGTCGACGCGCTGTTCAAAACCGTGGGGATGACGCTCGTGAGCACGGTGGGCGGGGCGAGCGGCCCGCTGTACGGCACGTTCTTCCTGCGCATCGGCACGACCGCGGGCGCGGTTGCCGAGCTCGACGGGCCCGCGCTGTCTGAGGCGTTGCGCGCGGGTCTCGCGGGCGTGATCCAGCGAGGAAACGCCGAGCCCGGCGACAAGACCATGGTCGACGCGCTCACCCCGGCACTCGACGCGTTCGACGCCGCGGTCGGGTCGGGCGACGATCTCGCCGCGGCGGCCCGGGCGGCGGCCGATGCCGCGGCGAAGGGCCGCGACGAGACCGAACCGCTCGTGGCACGCAAGGGCCGGGCGAGCTACCTCGGCGAGCGCAGCGCGGGGCACCTCGACCCGGGCGCCACGTCGACGGCATTGCTCTTCGAGTCGCTCGCGCAGGCCCTCGCTTGATCGGCATAGTCGTCGTGTCGCACAGCCCCGCGCTGGCGCACGCCGCGGTGGCCCTCGCGCTGCAGATAACGGGCGACACGAAGCCGCAGATCGCGATCGCCGCGGGCGCGGGCGACGACGTCATCGGCACCGACGCCGTGCGCGTGGCCGAGGCGATCGACGAGGTCGCGTCGCCCGACGGTGTGCTCGTATTCATGGATCTGGGCTCGGCCGTGCTCAGCACCACGATGGCGCTCGAGTTCCGCGAATCGACGAACGAGGTGCGGCTGAGCAGCGCGCCGTTCGTCGAAGGAATCGTGGCCGGTGTTGTGCTCGCCGCCGCGGGAGCCAGCCTCGACGACGCCGACCGCGAGGCGTCGAGCGCGATGACGGCGAAGAACGCGCAGCTGGGGCCGGCGACGGCCGCCCCTGCCGAAGCACCTCGCGGTGCCGCGCCCGCCGAGGCCGTCGCCGAAGCCACGATCGTCAACGAGGTCGGCCTGCACGCGCGACCCGCGTCGCTGATCGTCGCCCGAATGGCCGATTTCGACGCGACAGTCACGGTGAGCGATGCGGATGATCCGCAGCGCTCGACCTCGGCGGGCAGCGTTCTCGGACTGATGGGCCTGGCGTTCGCTAAAGGCACCCGCGTGCGGTTCACCGGCACCGGCGCCGACGCGGCGGACGCGGTCGAGGCGTTGCGGGCAATGACCGCCGACGGGTTCGGCGAATGAGAGATTAGTCTTCACACGTTTCATCCGCGATTGAAAGAGAACCGCACCTATGTTGACAGCCGGCACCACCGCTCCCGCCTTCACGCTCGCCGACAGCGAGGGCGACGACGTCTCGCTCAGCGACTTCGCCGGCCAGTGGGTCGTCTTCTGGTGGTACCCCGAGGCGAACAGCAGCGGCTGCTCGATGCAGGCGGCCTCGCTCGAACGCGCACACGACGCGTTGGCCGCATCGGGCGTGCAGATCGTCGGAGTCTCGTTCAACACGGCCGCCGAGAACGGCGACTTCTCCGAGGCGAAGTCGCTGCACTTCCCGCTGCTCTCCGACCCGCAGAAGGTGGCGGGGGCAGCGTACGAGGTCATCCGCGAACCCGGTGCGCCGTTCGAGACCAAGCCGTACCGCTACACCTACCTGATCGACCCGACCGGTCTGATCGCGCACGCAGAGGACGCGAGCGAGTTTGCGCTCGGCACGTACGGCGACCACGTGCTCGAGGTCGTCACCGGGCTGCAGGTCTCGTAGTCGCGACGCGGAGCCAGATCCGTCGGAACAGTCGTAGATCGGCGGCCGCCCCGCAGGGCGGCCGCCGATCTTTCGTCAGCCGATCAGGTACTGCTGCAGGAACCGGTCGACGCGGGCCTGGGCGATCTGGTTGGCGAAGCCGCCGTACACCGCGTCGAACCCGTGCTCGGTCGCCGGCAGCAGCAGCAACTCGTTCGGCACGCCGGCGTCGTCGAGCTGGGCGGCGAGGTCGACGCTGAGCGACGACTGCACCCCGGTGTCGCGGGTGCCCTGGATGATGAGGGTGGCCGGCGAGTTCTCGTCGACGTACGTCTCGGGGCTCATCAGGCTGTACCGCTCGGCATTCTCATCGGGGGTAGTGCCGAGGTATTGCTCGAGCGAGTCGGCCACGGCCGCGCTGGGCGTTCCGCTGTACAGCTCGGCCAGGTCGGGCGGCCCGTAGTAGTCGACGACCGCGCGCACGGAGCTGTCCGCGGTGTCGCAGCTGGGCTCGACCTCGTCGGAATCGGCGGAGTAGGCCGCCATCATGGCGAGGTTGCCGCCGGCCGATCCGCCGCTGATCGCGATGCGGGATTCGTCGATGCCGTACTCGTCGGCGTTGGCGTGCACCCAGCCGACGGCGCACTTCACGTCGCCGGCCGCTTTGGTCCAGCTCGGCTCGTCGGGGGTCGACAGCCGGTAGTCCATCGAGAACACGGTGATGCCGAGGCTGGTGAGGTGTTGGAAGTACGGCGCCCACTGCTCGCGCGTGCCCGACGAGAAACCGCCGCCGTAGACGTAGACCATCGCGGCACGCGCGGCGTCGTCTTGGTTCTGTGGCTGCCAGACGTCCATCTTCAGGTCGTCGCCGTCGACCGTGGCGTACGTCGTCGTGAGGCTCGGGGCGTCGAGACCACCCTCGGGGCCTTGGAAGAGTCGGGCGACGGACAACTGCACGTCGTTGTCGGCCGAGGCCGTGGCGAGCTGTTCCGTGGGAACGATGACGGCGACCAGCACGGCCGCGGTCAGAGCGGCCGCGACCGTAGCGATGACGCGGCGACGTCGGAGCAGTGCGACGAGCAACAAGACCACGCCGATCGCCGCGAAAACGAGCAGGAACGGGTTGTACGAGTAGGCGAACACCGAGACGGCGAACAGGCCCGCGTTGGGCATCGTCGGCAGCACCATGCAGACGAGCACGAAGGTGGTGAGCAGCGCGAACGCGATGAGGGCGACGAGAAGGAGCGACCCACGTCGCCGGCGTGGGGTGGGCGGTATTTCGGATGTCATGGGTGCAGTTTATCTATATATGACAGTCACTGCCAAATTGCGCCGCCGTGACATAATGCGAGGCATGGGCATCGACAGCGAGACGGCCGGCACCGGCCTGCGGGGACGACGGCGCATGGCCACCGAGGCCGACATCGAGCTCGCCGCGCTCGGCGCGCTGGAGGCGAGCGGGTTCGACGAACTCACGATGGACCAGATCGCTGCGGCCGCGGGGGTCTCGGTGCGAACGGCGTTCCGGTACTTCCCCACGAAGGTCGACACGGTGCTGCACACGGCCCGGCAGGTCGGCGAAACCCTGAGTTCGTCGATTGCGACCGGATCGGCCTTGCGCGAGGTCGAAGATTCGATCGCAGCAGGCCTGGACGAACTCGTGCGCACGCGGCCGCGCGACGTCGAGCGCCTGAGACGGCTGCGCACCCTGATGGTCGGCGATGCGCGACTGCGGGCGGAGGTGGCGAAGGCCGAGGGCTATCTCGCCGGACTGGACGTCGCGGGCGGCGAACCAGCGAGCCTCGAGCGACGCCTGTTCCTGGAGATCGTGGCGGCCACGCTGCGATCCGCGTTCGACAGTTGGGCGGCCGACGGCGATGCGACCGGCGAGCAACTGCCGCGGCATTACCAGCGGGCCCGCGAGATCCGGTCGACGTTCATCGACTGACGAGAGTGGTAGCTGAGGCGGGGTACGATCCCGCGACCTCACGATTATGAGTCGTGCGCTCTAACCAACTGAGCTACTCAGCCATGTAACTGCCTAGGCAATCACGGAGCCCCCTGTGGGAATCGGACCCACTACCTCTTCCTTACCAAGGAAGTGCTCTACCAATGAGCTAAGGGGGCACAAATCGATTTTCATCGTTTTGGCACCGTAAGAGACTAGCATCCGCCGGGACGCTTTTTGCACACGGCCCCGGGCGGCCGATCACGACCCGCGCAGAGCTGTGATCGGCTCGATATTGGAGGCCCGTCTGGCCGGCAGCGCGCCCGCCGCGAGGCCCACGACCGCGCCCAGCAGGGCCGAACCGATCGCCAGCCACGGGTCGAGAATCGGGGTCCAGCCCTGCACCACAGAGACGATCACGACCGCGAATACACCGAGCGCCGAGCCGATGAGTCCGCCGAGCAGTCCGATGACCACCGACTCGACCATGAACTGCAGGCCGATGTTGCGGCGGGCGGCGCCGAGCGCGCGGCGCAGGCCGATCTCGCCGATGCGCTCCATCACCGACAGCATCGTGACGTTGGCGATGCCGAGCCCGCCGGCCAGCAGCGCGATGGCTCCGAGGATCAGGAACACGATGTTCACGTCGGCCTGGATGTCGTCTTGCAGGTCGGACTTGCCCGAGGGCGCGGTGACCGTGAAGTTCTCCGGCGCGTTCGGCGACAGCGCGATCGGCGCCTGGCGGGCCACCACGGCTCCGGCACCGGTGGCGATCTGCACGTGCAGTTCGCCGGGTGCGCCCACCCCGAAGTCGGCCCGCGCCGTGCCCATCGGCAGGATCACCGAGTCGAGCAGGTCAGACCGGCGTTCGACTCCCTCGATGATGCCGATCACCGTGTAGGAGGTCTCGCCGATGAAGATCGACGGCTGGCTGTCGACGCGGTTGATGCCCAGCTGGTCGGCGGCCCGCGCGCCGAGCACCGCCACTCGGTCGCCGCGTTCGTCGTGTCCGGCGTCGAAGTAGCGGCCGGTCACGACCGTGCCGCGCACCGCCCCCAGCAGGTCGGCGGTGGTCGCCACGACCGCGGGGCTGATCAGGGCCGCCGCCGACGGGTCGTTGACGGGCACGGATGTCACGGGCGCGTCTTTCACGTCGACATCGGCCACGAGCCCCGCCCGTTCGACCCCGGCGAGACGCTCCACGCGTTCCGGGGCGTCCCACGGCAGGGTTCCGGTCGCGACCTGGGTGCCGCTGCCGTTTCGGGCCGTCGCGGGCTCGACCAGCACCTGGGTCGCACTCACGGCGTCGAACTGGTTCGCGATCTGCCCGGCCGCGGTCTGCGCGAACCCGACAGTGACGACGAGCGACGCGATGCCGAGCACGGTGCCCAGCGTGGTCATGATCAGCCGGCTGGGCTTTGCGCCGATGCCGTAGCTGGCCTCGACGAGCAGGTCTTGCAGCGAGAAGCGGTCGCCGCGCGCCATGACCGGCGGCGCGCCCCAGCCGGTCTCGATGACGTGCTCCGTGGCATCCGGCCGCCTCCTGCGAAGCAGCGTCACGCGAGTTCCGACAATCGGCCGTCGGTGATGCGGATGCTGCGTGGAGCGCGATCGGCGACCGCACGGTCGTGCGTGATGATGACGAGGCTGAGGCCGTCGGCGTTGAGTTCTTCGAACAGGTCCATGACCTCGCCCGAGGTGGTCGCGTCGAGGTTGCCGGTCGGTTCGTCGGCGAGCAGCAGCTCGGGCGAGCCGACGACGGCACGGGCGACGGCGACGCGCTGGCGTTCGCCGCCCGAGAGGGTTCCGGGGGTGAAGTCGACGCGGTGCGACAGCCCGACACGGTCGATCGCGGCGCGGGCCCGCGACTCGCGTTCGGCCCGGGGCACGCCGCTGTAGAGGGTGGCGAGCAGCACGTTGTCGAGAACCGTGCGGTGCGGCATCAGGTGGAAGGCCTGGAAGACGAAGCCGATCTTGCCGCCGCGCAGGGCGGCGCGCTGCTCCTCGTCGAGGGCTCCGGTCGACGCGCCGTCGAGGTAGTACTCCCCCACGCTCGGCCGGTCGAGCAGTCCGAGCAGGTTGAGCATCGTCGACTTGCCCGAGCCGCTGGGCCCGACGATCGACAGGTAGTCGCCGCTTTCGACACGCAGGTTGACGGCCTTGAGCGCCTGCACCTCGGGCGGGCCGGAAAACGACCGGGTGACGTCGATGAGTTCGACGACGGGCGGACGCGTCACCGGCCGACCACCACGAGGTCGCCCTCGGCGATGTCGCCGCTGATCTCGACGTAGCCGTCGGCGGCGAGGCCGGTGGTCACCTCCACCAGCTCGGTCTCGTCGCCGTCGCCCGTGCTGATCTCGACGCGCGACTCGCCTCCGGGGCCGGCGGTGAGCGCGGCGAGCGGCACGGCCAGCACGTCGCCCGCGGTCGACGACACCGGGATGCTGATGCGCACGTTGTTGCCCTGCAGCGCGGCCAGCTGTTCGGCGCTGAGCTCGGCGGGTGTCAGCAAGACGTCGAATCGTCCCGCCGATTCGGTCGATCCCTCGGTCGCCTTCGCGGCGGTGACCGAGGCGACGGTGGCCGGATGCGCGCTGCCGTCGGGCATCGCCAGTGTGGCCGCGTCGCCCTCTTTCAGCAGCTGGGCGTCGGCCTCCGATGCCGATCCCGAAATCACGAGGGTCGCGCCCGAGACCCGCATGACCGCGGCGGAGATCGTCGAACCGCGTTCGACGCTGATCTCGTCGACGCGGCGCGGCAGTCCGGGCAGGTAGAGCACCTCGCTCGCGGGGAGGTAGGCGAGCGTGCCGTCGGTCGCGGCCGCGAGCGACTCGGTGGCCGAGACGACCTGCTGCTGCGCGGCGGCGACGGCCGCGGCTTGGGCGCTCACGTCGGGCGCCACGATCAGGGCGTCGCGCTTCGTGTACTCGAGGCCGAGCGCGTCTTGCAGGTTGGCGATCTGGGTCGGGGTCGACTCGGGATCGGCGCGCGCGTCGTCGAGCGCCCGCTGCGCCATACGGACGCTGTTGTCCTGCGCGGCGCGTTCGACCGCGGAGGCGCCGCCGAGCGCGACGGCGAGCTCGTGCTGCGCCGCGCTCACCTGGCTGTTGGCAGCGCTCACGGCGTCTTTCGCCGAGCGCAGCATGTCGCCGGTCTCTTCGCCCGAGCTCGGCACGGGGTAGCCGACCTTGGCGTAGAGGGCGGCGACGGCGGTCGACGTCGCCGCGTCGTAGACGGGCGAGTCGAGCGCGCCCGGATTGATGCCGATCGCGTTGAGCGCCTGCTTGAGCTGGGTGACGTCGGGTCCGGAGACACCGACGCGCAGCGTGCGGTACACCGGCAGGTCGCCGGGCAGCACGATCACGGGACGTCCCGTGACCTCGAGGGCGACGGATGCCGCGTCGAACGTCGACCCGACCTCGGGCACCTGCCCCGTGACCACGGCCGGACCGCCGAGGTCGCCCGTCTCGATCTTCACCTCGACCGAGTCGGCGTAGGTCGCGTCGCCGCGGATCGTCACGTCGTTGGCGAGCTGCCGGCTCTCGATCGGCACGGTGATCAGGCCGGCCTTCGGCGCCTCGGCGTCGGCCGCGGCCTGGCCGGGCGACACGATGAACTGGCCGAGCGCGAGCCCTGCGACGAGCGCCACGACCGCGACCGCGGCGACCACCCACATCGTGCGGTTGCCGCGCAGCAGCCGGCCCCAGCCCTGGCTGCGGGAGGGAGTGGCGGTTTCGGAGACGGGTTCGCCGTCGGTGATCTCGAGCGGGTCGGCGGGGTCGGATGCTGCGGTGGAACGTCTGCGGAACGGAAGCGCCACGGTCTACTCGCCCTTGACCTGGGCGATCTCGGCGACCATCGCGTCGAGCTCGCTCTTGTGGTCTTCGATGAACTGGTTCTCGAGGCGGTACTGCGCGGTCAGGTAGGTCTTCTGGTAGTCGATCTTCTCGGAGCACGTGAAATCGGCGAGCGCCACCTCGATCTCGTGCTCGCGCCACTCGGCCTTCGTCGCGTCGTCGGGTTCCTCGGTCGCGCCGCTTTCCCAGTAGGCGTTCGACGCCTCGTTGACCTGGTTCATGGCGTCCTGCTTGGCCGTGAAGTCGGGGTAGCCGGCGTCGGCCATGCACGCGGCCCACTCGGCCTCGATCTTGACGATCGCGGGATCCTTCTGCTGCTTCTCCCAGATCGCGTTGATCTCCTCCATAAGCGGCTTGTACTTGTCGCTCTGCGTGAGGTCGTCGCCGCTCACCTCGTGCTGCGCGGCACCCTGGCAGCCGGAAGTCTCCCAGTTGTACTCGTAGCCGCCGCCGTCTTCCTCCTCCATCGCCGCCATTTCCTCGTCGGTGGGGCCGGGACCGTAGAGCACCGCGTAGAACGCTTCCTGCTCGGTCGGTGACAGGGACGCGACGTAGTCCTGGTTGGGGTCGACGTACTCGCTGGACTGTTCGTTCATCTCCTCTTGCTCTTCGGGAGTCTGGTTCATGCCGTAGCCGTGCTCGGCCACCCACTCTTCGGTGTCGCGGTCTTCGTCGTCGCTCGAGAAGCTCATGTACTGCGACTGGTCGACGGGCTTGTAGTCGAAGCCCTCGTCGGCCATGCAGACGGCGACCAGCTCCTCGACCTTCTGCTGCTGGGCGATCGCCTCTTTCTCGTCGAATCCGCCGTACATCGCCTCGTAGTACTCGGTCATCGGCGACTTCTCCGGATCGAGCTCGGCGGCGGCGCCGCCCCCGAAGCTGCAACCCGCGAGGGCGAGAGTCGCGGCGAAACCCAAGACAACGGTGATCGGCAGCAGGCGCTTGTGCATTTCAGTCCTTCGACAGTGAGTGGTGACTTCACCGTACGCAAGGAGTCAAGGATTTCTCGTCATCCTTGAGGCTGATTCTGCTCCCGGATATCATCCGGGAGCCGCACGCAGGGGCTACGGCAGGGTGATGCCGGGCAGCGACCAGGCCGCGAAGGCGGGCCCTTCGCCGTGCACCCGCTGGCCGTCGATCGTGACGGCGCCGAAGAGGGGGCGAGCATGGCCGGCGACCGCGTCATCCGCGAGTTCGAAATCGAAATCGGCGCGCGCCGCGACGACCAGGATGCTCTCCTCCGCATGCTCGCGTACGTAGGCGAGAACGTCGTCTGAGACGTGCAGCCAGCGGATCCCGCCCTCGTTGAGCGCGATGTGCGATGTGCGCAGCCGGATGAGTGTGGAGTACAGCTCGATCGTCTCTTCGGCGTCGGCGATCGTGTGCCACGGCAGCGGCGAGCGCGAGTGCTCGCCGTCGTCGCCGACGAGCCCGAACTCGTCGCCCGCGAAGATCACCGGGATGCCGGGCAGTGTGACCGACATGCCGAGCGCCACCGGCACCGCGCCGGGCAGGGCGTGGGTGAGGAAGCGCGGAGTGTCGTGTGTGTCGAGGGCGTTCATGGTGTGCAGCCGCACCCGCCACGGAAACTGCCCGGCGAACTGGTTGTGCGCGTGGAACACCTCGGTGCCCGTGTACGACGGGATGGTGCGGAACGGCAGCCCGAAGTACGAGCTCTCGCGCGCCTCCTCACTGAGCCAGCCCCAGATCGGGCGGGTGAAGTTCGTGTAGGTCATGGCGCCGTGCCAGGCGTCCCCCTGGAAGTCGCTCGTCGCGTCGTTCGTGGATTCGCCGAGCAGGATCGTGGCGGGATTCACGTCGATCATCGTCTTGCGGATGATGCGCCGCACCTCGGTGTTGAAATCGTCTTCGAGGTAGCGGCCGGTCATGTTGGCCACGTCGATGCGCCAGCCGTCGAGGCTGTACGGCGGCTCGAGCCACTTGGCGACGACGGAACCCGGGCCCTCGATGAAGCGGCGGCGAAGCTCCTGCGAGCGCCAGTTGAACTTGGGCAGGCTCGGCACGCCGAGCCACGACGCGTAGCGCTCCTGCTCGTCGTCGAGCCAGTAGTAGAACTCGCTCTCGGGGGCGCCCGGCTTCAGGTGCGAGGCCTGGAACCACTCGTGCGCGTCGCCCGAGTGGTTGCTCGTGAGGTCGCCGATGACGGTGAACCCGCGCTCGTGCGCGATCTGCACGAGCCGGATGAGCGCCTCGTCGCCGCCGAGCAGCGGGTCGACCTCGGCGAACGACAGGGCGTCGTAGCGGTGGTTGCTGCGCGCGGGGAACACGGGCGTGAGGTAGATCATGGTGACGCCGAGCCGCTCGAGGTGGTCGAGGTGCTCGACGATGCCCTCGAGGTCGCCGCCGTAGAACTGGCGGGCGGTCGACGGACCGATGTGGATGGGCTCGTCGGTCCACGCCGCGGGCTCGGCCCAGTCGGGCAACTCGCGTGCATCCGCCTGCTTCGACCGGGCGAACCGGTCGGGGAAGATCTGGTACATCACGGTGTTCTTGCCCCAGCTGGGCGGCTCCGGGTAGGTCAGCAGTTTGAAGTCTTCGGAGTCGAGGGTCTCGACGCGGTGGTACCCGGTCGCGTTGAGCCAGGTCTTCGAGCCGTCGGCCAGCGCGATGAGAAAACGGTAGCCGTGGGTGGGATTCTCGACCTCCACCTCGGCCTCCCACCAGTCCCAGCCGTCGATGGTCGCGATGAGCGTCGCGACGGTGAAACGGGGCTCGTGGTCGGGGTTCGACCGGGTGCGCACGTTCTCGACCTCGCCGAGCGAATGCGGGATGCGCACTCGCACCGTGACGCGCTCGCCGAGCGACGGCGCGGGGTTGGAGACATAGAGCGGCGAACCGTCGTGATGGGGGTGCATGCGATCAGCGTAGCGATCTCGGTATTTCGTGCTCGTTACGGTTTTCCAGACGGCTACTAGGCTTGGTGAATGACAATCGCAAGTGAGTCCTCCGTCGTGCCCGCAACCGCTTCCACAACCTTGGCCAGTTCCAATAAAGGCAGCGAGTGGTGGCGCAGTGCCGTGATCTACCAGATCTACCCCCGGTCGTTCGCCGACCTGACGGGTGACGGCATCGGCGATCTGCCGGGCATCACGGCCCGCCTCGACTCGCTCGCCGCGCTCGGCGTCGACGCCATCTGGCTGTCGCCGTTCTACACCTCGCCGCAGAAAGACGCCGGCTACGACGTCGCCGACTACTGCGACGTCGACCCGCTCTTCGGCACCCTCGCCGATTTCGAGGTGATGCAGAACCGGGCCCACGAGCTCGGACTGCGCGTCATCGTCGACATCGTCCCGAACCACACCTCCGACGCGCACCGCTGGTTCCAGGAAGCCATCGCCACCCCGGCCGGTTCGGCCGAGCGCGCGCGCTACATGTTCCGTGATGGAAAGGGCGCATCCGGCGAGCTGCCCCCGAACAACTGGGAGTCCGTCTTCGGCGGCCCGGCTTGGACGCGCCTCACCGAGGCCGACGGCACCGCCGGCCAGTGGTATCTGCACCTGTTCGACTCGTCGCAGCCCGACCTCGACTGGCAGAACCCGTGGGTGCGCGAGCAATTCCGCGACATCCTGCGCTTCTGGCTCGACCGCGGCGTCGACGGCTTCCGCGTCGACGTGGCCCACGGCATGATCAAGGCGGCCGGCCTGCCCGACTTCACCCCGAAGCCCGGCGGCAGCATGGGCGGCAGCGGGTCGTCGGCAGAGGGCGTCTCGCTCGAGCCGGGCATCAGCGACCACACCGACGACGACGAGACCGCGCCGTTCTGGGCGCAGGACGGCGTGCACGAGATCTACCGCGACTGGCACACCGTGCTCGCCGCCTACGAGGGCGACCGCGTGCTCTGCGCCGAGGCGTGGGTCGAACCGCTGACCAAGCTCGCCCGCTGGGTGCGCCCCGACGAGATGCACCAGGCGTTCAACTTCAGCTACCTCGAGACCCCGTGGACCGGCCCGGCGCTGCGCCGCATCATCGACGAGTCGATTTCGGCATTCGCCGGCGTCGGCGCGCCCAGCACGTGGGTGCTCTCGAACCACGACGTCGTGCGTCACGCCAGCCGGCTCGCACTCACCGCCGAGAACCCGCAGGGTGCCGGAATCGGCCCCAAGTCGGAGGGCCTGCCCGACCCCGAGCTCGGACTGCACCGCGCCCGCGCCGCGACCGCGCTGATGCTGGGCCTGCCCGGCAGCGCTTACGTCTATCAGGGTGAAGAGCTCGGCCTGCCCGAAGCCATCCACCTGCCCGACGACGCGCGCCAGGACCCCACCTGGTTCCGCACCAACGGTGAGCGGTACGGACGTGACGGATGCCGCGTGCCGATCCCCTGGGAAGCGGATGCTCCCGCCTTCGGCTTCAATGCGACCGGAGAGAGCTGGCTGCCGCAGCCTGCCGAGTGGGGCACCTTCGCGCGTGACGCCCAGCTCGGCGTCGAGGGCTCGACGCTCGAGCTCTACACGTCACTGCTCGCCCTGCGCCGCGCCAACGACCTCGGCATGGGTGCGCTCGAGTGGGTCACCGGCCTCGGCGAGGCCGTGGTCGCGTTCACGAACAACGGCGTCACGGTGATCGCGAACACCGGCCAGGTGCCGGTGGAACTGCCGATCGGCGAAGTTCTGGCGTCGAGCGGTCCGGTCAGCGGAGGCTCGTTGCCCGCCGACACGACGGTCTGGCTCAAGGTCTAGCCGGCCGAGCCCCGCGGCCGTATCTGCTGGTTGAGTAGGCCGCCCGCGGCCGTATCTGCTGGTTGAGTAGGCCGCCCGCGGCCGTATCGAAAACCCTGCCGAGCGGGTTTCGATACGGCCGCAAGCGCGACCTGCTCAACCCGCGCAGAGGTCTAGTTGACCGCGTTCGCCTGCAGCCAGGCGAAGGGGTCGACGACCACTCCGTCGAGGTGCACTTCGAGGTGCAGGTGCGCTCCCGTGGAGGCGCCCGTCGAGCCGACGAGCCCGATCAGGTCGCCGACCTTCACACTCTGGCCCGCGACGAGCGGGCTGGATCCGGCGAGCATGTGACCGTAGATGCTTTCGACCTTCTGACCGTTGATCACGTGATCCATGTAGACGTGCTGGCCGAAGCTGCCCGAGAACTCGGACGCGCTGACGACACCGTCGGCGATCGCGTAGATCGGTGTGCCGACGCCGGGGGTGAAGTCGACGCCGTTGTGGTGGCTGGAGCAGCCGCGGCACGGGGCTACCCGGTCGCCGAAGCCCGAGCTGATCGGGGTGGCGTAGGGGAACGGCCAGCGGATCGCGCCGGTGGTGGGCGTAAAGGTAGAAATGCGCGTGCCGTACTTTTCGCGGACGACCTCGGCATAGGACGTGACGGAGAACGCGTCCCGGGTGAGGGCGGTGGTCGCGGCATCCGCCGCCACTTCGATCGTCTGTTCGGGGCCGGAGTCGGAGATGCTCGCGCCGTTCACTCCGCCGACCGGCTCGTCGGCGAACGTGATGAACGCGTTCGCGGGAACCGTGGTACCGACGAGCAGTGCGCCCGAGAAGAGCAGCGCTCCGATCGACAGCAGGGTGGATGCGGGACGCGGCTTCTTCGCCTTCGCCGCTTTGCCGTTGGCCCGTCGGGCCGACTTCGGCAGCTTCGTGATGCGCACCTTGGGCGGAGCGGCCTGGCTCTTGCGGGCGGCGCGGGCAACGCGACGGCTGCCCTTGATCTTGGTTCCCTCGACGATGGGGATGGCTTCCGGATGAACCGGCTCCTCTTCGGCGGCGAACAGGCTCAGCAGGAAGGGGTCGTCGTCGGGAGCCTCGGCAACGGTGTCGTCGGCGAGCGACGGGGCGACCGGCGCGACGAACGCGGGCTCTGCCGACTCGGGGGCGGCCGGCACGGCGACGCCGAGAAGCGGAGCGATGGTGAGGGGTTCAGCCGACACGGGCTCTGCGGGTACGGGCACTGCGGGGATGGCGGCTGCGGCCGCTGCGGCTTCCATCGCGCGCAGCTGTCGCCGCGTCAGGGGAGCTGGTGAGTCGTTCGTCACGATGCGGAGCGGCCCAACGACGAGGGGAAGGAGGCGCGCGCGACAGCGTCGTTGTATACGGTCATCGCGGTTTCTCCTCTAAAAAGCGGCCTCGCCGTGATGGGGAAGGCTCTGATTCTCGGGTAGCTACTTCGGGTGGTTACGCCCTCAGGCAGGGCCTCAAAGGTAACGGATAGATAAACTTTACCTGCAAACGCATGGTTCTGCCACCCCAGTGTGGGTCAACCGACCAGCTTCGACAGTTCCCGCTCGAGAACCGACAGAAGCTCGGCCGGCGCGGCGATGAGAAACTCGTCGCTCGCTGGCGCCCCGCCGAGGCCCGCGACCACCGCGCCGGCCTCCCGGGCGACGAGGGCCGCGGCCGCGTGATCCCACGGTTTGAGGCCGCGCTCAAAATAGCCGTTCAGACGGCCGGTCGCGACGGCGCAGAGGTCGAGCGAGGCCGTTCCGAAGCGCCGGATATCGCGCACCGACGGCAGCAGACCGGCGACCACGGCGCCCTGCACCGCGCGCGTATCCGCGTCGTAAGAGAAGCCGGTTCCGATGAGCGATTGGTCGAGGGATGCGGGCTCGGTAACACGAAGCTGCTGATTTCCCGAGAACGCGCCCCCGGCATCCGTCGCCGTGTAGATCTCGCGCGTAACCGGGTTTGTAACACAGCCGGCCAGCGCGCGCCAAGTGAGCGGATCGGGCTCACCCTCGACCACAGCGATGCTCACCGCCCAGTGCGGGATGCCGTAGAGGTAGTTGACGGTGCCGTCGATCGGGTCGACCACCCAGGTGAGGCCGCTCGTGCCGCGCTCGGCGCCGCCCTCTTCGCCGAGGAAGCCGTCGTCCGGCCGGGCGTCGGAGAGCATCGAGCGGATGAGGTTCTCGGTCTCGCGGTCGGCGAGCGTCACGACGTCGACCGGGCTCGACTTGTGATCCGCGATCTCGACACCCTCGATTCGGCGCCGGTGGGCGAGGGCACCGGCCTCGACGGCGATGTCGCGGGCGAGCGTCAGAAGGTCGTCGTGGGGCATGCCTCCGAGGCTACCCGGCGACCCGGTCGAGGGCCGGGCGAAATAGGAGGCGACAGACGGAGCATCACTCACATAAGCTCGGTCATCATGTCCGACATTGTCCCGTTCTCGCCGCAGACGCCGCCTCCCGGCTGGTACGTCGACCAGACCGGCCAGCAGCGCTGGTGGGACGGCACCGCGTGGGGCGTTTACGCTCCGACAGCTGCCGCACCGACCGTGTTCGTGCAGGCGCGCAAAGAAACGGGCATCGCCTACCTGTTCGCGATCTTCCTCGGCGGATTCGGCGCCCACCACTTCTACTTGGGACGCGTCGGCGCGGGCATCGGGTTCATCCTGCTCTGGTGGATCGGCTGGTTCACGACCTTCCTGCTCGTCGGGTTCGTACTGCTGTTCGCGGCGGCCGTCTGGTGGATTATCGACCTCTGCCTCATCCCGTCGTACGTTCGCAACGCGAACGCCCGCATCACCCGCTGACGGCGCAGAATAGCGGTGCGACACGCGAAATGTCACCACCCTCGGGGTGTCGGCATTTATGCCGACAAACGTGTACCCTGATGTCAGCGGTCAACTTCCCCCGGAGATGATCGCAAATAGCTGGTTCAGCTGACCCGCCTCTCCCCTAGGTGGCGATGTTTCTGGCTGAAGGCGCCGACCAACCCGAATGGTCGCGCAGGATGCCCGCTGCCACTTCCCTGGTGCGGGCATCCAAGCCCTTCGCTTCAGTGGATCGTCTGAAGGCTCAGCCCGGATAGCCGCGAACCGATCCACCCAGTCGTGCCCGCCGGCGAGTACATTTCCGTCCCGCCAGCGACGATATTGACCGCGTAGACGTCGGGATTCAGAGAGTACGGCGTGCGCGTCGGGTCTTCGATGTACATCACTCGGTTCACCTCCACGATCGCCGCCGTGAGCTGGCTCTCGCTTATCGTCGCGCCGTACCAGGTGGAAGTCGGAATGGTCGCCGGGAACGTCTGCGATCCGGGTACTGGCGTCAGAAACGCGGGACCGGTGGCGAGGTACGTGTCGATGATGTAGTTCGGCGTCTGGCCACTGTGATCGCTGTGCACCGTTTCCGTGTGCGTCCCGCGGCTGTCCCACAGAGAGATCGTCAGCCAGATCGAAGCGTGCGGCGACTGGGCCGGCACCGTGGTGTCGACGAGAGACAGCACGAGTTGGCCGTACTGAACCGTCCCT
>Ga0247811_1000207_pt1 | contig 20476 bp, 18 predicted proteins | sample UWRJL134311R1_FD_189018 | JGI IMG/M metagenome (GOLD analysis project Ga0247811, IMG submission 189018) | Plant litter microbial communities from Arlington Agricultural Research Station in Wisconsin, United States - UWRJ-L134-311R-1 | ecosystem: Environmental > Terrestrial > Plant litter >...
AATTTGTGTATTAACAATTTTTTTTAACCAACAATTAATAACTAATTATTATGAACAAATCAGAATTAATCGATGCTATCGCTGCTGATGCAGGAATCACAAAAGCTGCGGCAAAATTAGCTTTAGAATCATTTTTAGGAAACGTAGGAACTACTTTGAAAAAAGGTGGAAGAGTTTCATTAGTAGGTTTCGGATCATGGTCTGTATCTGCTAGAGCTGCAAGAGATGGTAGAAATCCTCAAACAGGAAAAACTATTAAAATCGCTGCTAAAAATGTAGTTAAATTCAAAGCTGGAGCTGAATTAGAAGGTGCAGTGAACTAAGTAAGAAAAGTTCTCTAAACTTATAATATAATCAAAACCCTCCTCCTGGAGGGTTTTTTTATGCGGTTTAACGATTTTATTTGGGTTTTTAAAAATTTTATGACTAAATTTAATAAAAATTGTAGCCGTATGATTTCAGAAAAATTAAAAAAAGGACACCTGCTTATTGCCGAACCTTCGATAATTGGAGATTTATCATTTAATAGATCGGTAATTTTATTAGCAGACCATAACAAAGAAGGATCAATAGGTTTCATCATTAATAAACCTTTAAAGTATACTATTAATGACCTGATACCTGAAATTGATGCCTCATTCAAAATATATAACGGTGGTCCTGTAGAGCAAGACAACCTTTATTTTATTCACAATATTCCAGAATTAATCCCGAATAGTGTTGAGATTTCTAACGGAATTTATTGGGGAGGTGATTTCGAATCGACCAAGGACTTAATAAACGACGGATCTATTAGTAAAAATAACATTCGTTTTTTCCTAGGATACACAGGTTGGGATGAGAATCAACTTGAAAGTGAAATGCAGGGTAACTCTTGGATTATTGCCGATAATAATTACAAAAATAAAATTATCGGAAAATCTACCACTCATTTTTGGAAAGAGCAGATTATTGAGCTCGGAGGCGATTATCTTATTTGGTCGAATGCGCCTGAAAATCCGTATCTGAATTAATTTTCAGAAATCGATTCATTTAGTTTTTGCACTAATAAATGAGCCAGCTTACTTGTAAATTCCTTTTTTCGATATTTAGTTATCGGCTGTATCCCCATGATTACATTGGTCAGAAATAATTCGTCGGCTTTTTGAAGGTCAAACGGCGAAATTATTTCTTCCAGTACTTCTATGCCTTCAACTTTCTTAGCCAAAGCTAAAATTTGTTTACGCATCACTCCATTCAAACATCCTTCAGAAACCGGCGGTGTAATTAGTTTATTACCCGCAACCATAAACAAATTTGCCTGCAGTGCCTCAACAACATTTTTAGTGTCATTTAGTATTATGCAGTTGGCCAAACCATTTTCATGAGCAAAAATACTTCCGGTAACATTAATCATTTTATTGGTCGTTTTAATCGACGATAATAATTGCTTTGTAATATAGAAGTCCTTATACAAATCGACTTCATATGCAGCATCGTTTACAGCATAAGTGACTTGTTGAATCGGGGCAGCGTGAATTAAATACGACACTTCATTCGTTTTTGGCAAATATAAACCTCCATCGTTTCTAAAAACAGTTATCCTTGCTCTTGCCGATGCCACAATTCCATTTTGCTGCACAAGACTTAAAACTTGATCCTGGAGAAATTCCATTGTAAAATTCATCGGAATTTCCATTCTTACCACTCGCATGGAAGCCATTAATCTGAAGTAGTGATCTTCAAGAAACAAGATTTTATTATTGATAATTTTGAGCGTTTCAAAAACGCCGTCTCCATACAAAAAAGCACGATTTTGAGTTAATATACTATCCTCTTGTGCTGCTATGTTTCCGTTAAAATTGATCATAAAAAAACCCTGAATTTTGTTCAGGGCAAATATAAGGTTTAAAATAGAATTTTACTAAACAGATCCTATAAGATGTTTCAGATCTGAGATCTGATTCTCCCACAATTGTTTAGCTTCTCCTACTTCTTCTTTTTCCGCGAAATCTACGACCATTAATGATACATCCTTAGTCAATTCATCAACCAAAATATGCAATTCAAAAAAGTATTCTGTGTCTTTACTGCTTTCGTCAACCCATTTAAATTTCACTTTTTCACCCGTTTTTTTAGAAGCCAAACGCGCTTTTTCCTGCGAGTCATTCCAGATGAAAGTAAAGAATTCGCCTCTTGAATTTACATTGTCTGCAAACCATTCTGACAAACCTGACGGCGTTGATATATATTGATATAATAATTGCGGCGAAGAATTTATGGGAAACTCGATTTCGTAACGTATTTTTGGATCCATGTGCTACTTTTAATTTTTTCGAAATATAAGAATATATGTCCAAAAACAATGCATTTTTAAAAATATTTTTTTTTCTTCATTTTATGCTTGTAAGCTTTAATATTATTTTTATATTTGCACCCGCAATGAGGAACACGGTTCACTTGCAATTTTGGCGAGGTAGCTCAGTTGGTTAGAGCGCAGGATTCATAACCCTGAGGTCACGGGTTCAACTCCCGTCCTCGCTACAAAAACAAAACCCTTAAACATCAAATGTTTAAGGTTTTTTTTTTGGAATAAACTCTCCCGTAAGCGAAGAATTTCAAACCAAAACCTTTTGTAACAGAATATAATAAGCTCATCTGAAGTCAAACCGAAGCCTTTTTGTGGAGTAAGCGCATTTCTTTTCCACTGTAACATTTATATGCAATCCTACATTCTTTAAGCTGATAAAAGATCATGCAATTCTTCAATTTCAAATCAAAATTATTGGATAAAAATCTCATTTTTAACAACATAACGCTACTTAAAAAACAAATCTGTTGCGGGTTTTTACATACTTGTATTGTCATCTCTTACCTCAGCCAAAAATTGACATTTATATTTTACCCATGTTAAACATGGGAATTATGTAACATTAGAACACGCAAAAATAAATATCAGACCTGCGGTTAAAATAACTTTACGACATTATAATAAAAGTTCTCATGCATCAAAATATTAGTCTTCTGCAAGATATAGCAGAAAATGCTCTCTTACCTACTGCGGTTTATACGGGGCCTGACCTGATTATCGGGTTTGTTAACAGGGCTATGAAGGAAACCTGGGGTAAAGGAGATCAAGTAATTGGCAAAAAATTTACAGAGGTACTTCCTGAAAATAAACAGCAATATTTATTTGATCAGGCAATTCGCGTTTTGAAAACGGGAATACCCATTCACATTAACGATGAAAAAGTAGAGCTAGATCGAAATGGTGTAATTACAGCATACTATTTTAATTATAGTTTTACTCCACTTTACGATATAGACAGAAATATTTACGGCGTAATTAATACCGTTGTAGATGTCACAGAACTTCATAAATCCAGACAGGAAACAATTGATGCAGATGAGAAACTTAAAATGGCAATTGATGCTTCCGGAATCGGAACATATGAAATAAATCTGTCTACAAAAGAAATTAAAACCTGCGACAATTTCAAAAACATTTTATCAATTGATAATTTAACCGACATCGATGATTTGGTTTCAAGAATCCATCCTGATGATTTAGCGGTACGAGAAGATGCGCACAAAAAAGCTGCAACCGAAGGAGTGATATCCTATGAAGCAAGAGTAAAGGATAACGAACAATCGTACAAGTGGGTAAAAATTACTGGTAAAATAATTCGTGATCAGAATGGCACACCTCAAACAATTATAGGAACTATTCTGGATATTAATGAGCATAAACAATTTGAGGAAGAATTAAAAAAACAGGTTGAACAAAATACAGAGGAACTTCGCCGCTCAAATGATGATTTGCTGCATTTTGCCAGTATTGTAAGTCATGATCTTAAAGAACCGGTTCGAAAAATTAAGATTTTCAATAATGTGCTAAAAAATGAAACACAAGATCATATAAGTGAAAAAGCTAAAAAATATTTTGATAAACTAGATCAGTCTGCACAAAGAATGCAGAACATTATCGAAGGAATTTTAGCCTATTCTACCATTAACAAATCCATACAGACTGTTGAAAAAATAGATCTTAATGAGATTATTGAAAATATAAAAATAGACTTAGAACTTATAATAAAAGAAAGAGGAGCAATATTTATAACCAAAAAACTTCCAGATATTGAAGGAGCACCAATATTGATCCATCAGCTCTTTTACAATCTTATTCAAAATGCCCTAAAATTTTCAAAACCAGATCAGCCTCCGAGAGTAACGGTAAAATCTAAACTTATAAAGGATAACGATATTGACTTTATAAAAATCACAATTAAAGATAATGGAATCGGGCTGGATCAAATTTACGCTGACAGAATCTTTAATGCCTTTGAAAGACTGCATTCTAAAGACGAATATGAGGGAACTGGACTTGGACTATCGCTCTGCAGAAAAATAGCAGAAAGACATAGTGGTACAATCAGTGCTTTAGGAGAAAAGGATAATGGTGCTGAATTTTTAGTTACGCTACCAGTTAAACAGACTCAAACTACAATTTAAATTTATTCTTTCAATTTAGTAAAGACAAAGGTGATTGTATAGTTTAATTATAAGAAGGAACGATTTTACGCTATTCTCCTAAATTATAACCAATTTCCCAAATGTGGCCAAAAGGATCTTGCAGCTTTCCAATTCTCCAATCCTCTTCTGTAGTCATTGGACAAATTTCTGATGCACCAAATTTTATAGCTTTTTCAAATAGCTCATCGGCATTTTTAGTTTCCAAAATTATTCTGATTGGGCTGTTTGATAAATGAGTTTTTAAACTGCCATCGCAAGGTTCTTCATCACTCAGATAAAATACCGCATTTTCGACCTCAATTACCGAAGATATTTTTTGGTTTTGCAATTCAAACCTTTTTGTTTCAATAGCTCCAAAGGCTGCTGTATAAAATTCAACTGCTTTTATACCGTCGTTTACCGTGAGAAAAGGTTTTATAGTGGCCATTATTTCCTTCATAATATTTATTTTAAAAACTATAATTAATAAATCAAATTTAAAGAAATAAAATTATTTAAAACATTAAATACACTTTTAAATCACTGATTAAAAGAAGACTAAATACTTTCTTTCTGAATCAAATTTTTTATTCGCGAACGTTTAAACAAACCAAATTCGGACGTTTAAACAAAGTGACTGCGCCAGTCGAGATTTATCTTTGTCCCATATAATATTAAATTTAATAAAATGGAACAGAATAATTATAATGGAGCGCTGCAGCAAAAGACAGGTTCAGGATTCGACGCGAAATCTACAACAAATGAAGTCATATCCGGAATAGATTTCACAGGAAAAGTTGCTATTGTAACAGGTGGGAATACAGGAATTGGTTTAGAGACCGTCAAAACTCTTTCAGGTGCCGGCGCGCTGGTCATTGTACCCGCAAGAGATGTCGAAAAAGCTAAAAGAAATCTGAGCGGCATTGCAAATGTAATAATAGAAGAAATGGATTTAATGAATCCCGATTCTATAGATAATTTTGCCCAAAAGTTTTTGAATTCAGGCAGATCGCTGCATTTACTTATTAACAATGCAGGCATTATGTGGGTGCCTTTACGCAGAGACAACCGAGGTTATGAATCGCAGTTAGCCACCAATTATCTCGCTTTGTTTCAGCTTACCGCCAGATTATGGGATGCGTTAAAAAAAGCCAACGGCGCAAGAGTGGTCAATGTTTCTTCAGGAGGGCACCAATTTTCTGATTTTAATTTTGAAGATCCTAATTTCTTAAATCGGGACTATGAAACTTTACTGGGATACGGGCAGTCAAAAACAGCTGTAAATCTTTTTTCGATGGAACTTGACACGCGCGCAAAAGCATATAATGTTCGCAGTTACTCATTATGTCCGGGTGCTGTAGGCGACACAGAATTGGGGAGAGAAGCACCGATAGATTTGTTTCAAAAACTAGGTTTTAGTGATGCTGAAGGAAATATACTGCCGGAAGTGGCTGCGTCATTAAAATCTATCCCACAAGGAGCAGCCACTACCGTTTGGGCGGCGACCAGTAAACTGCTTGACGATATTGGCGGCGTTTATTGTGAAAATGCAGATATCGCTCCCTTAACTTCAGATGCGTCTATTATTGGGGGTATCAAGCCTTACTCTTTAAACGAAATAAATGCTAAACGATTATGGAAATTAAGTGAGGAGATGACAGGAATAAGATTCGATATCAGTTAAAATTTGTATCTTTAAACCACACAAGCAACATGGACTATCAGGTAAATTACATAAACCCGGACATTAAACTTTCTAATTATACCGGAAAGCTATTTAAAACGGAAGCGGCATTTAATGATCATTTGCTCGTGTGGTTAATTTCGGGAGAAACGAAAATTATTCAGGCAGATGAAACTTTTATATTTGGCGCAGGGAGCACTTTTTTAATTCCCAGAAATCAGTTAGCCACAATCATCAATATTCCAAAAGAAGGATTACCCCACAAAGCAGCTGCCATGCACTTATCTGCCAAAAGGCTCAGGGAATTTTATGATTACCAAAATTCAAAGATAAAAACTGCCACACCAAAAATTTTTAGTTTCCACAAACATCCGTTATTAGAAAGCTGTCTGGCTTCACTGATTCCGTATTTTGAAATGCAGGAAAATCTTCCTGAAAATATTGCTTCATTAAAAATTACAGAAGCAATTTCAATCCTACGAACAATCGACAAAGACATCGACTCTATTTTAGCCAACTTTGAAGAACCTGATAAGATTGATTTAGCGGCATTTATGGAGAAAAACTTTATGTTTAATATGCCGCTGGAAAAATTTGGGTATTTAACAGGAAGGAGTCTGACCACTTTCAAACGCGATTTTTATAAAGCTTTCAACATGACGCCTCAACGCTGGCTGACTAAAAAAAGATTAGAATTAGCGCATTACCAGCTTACGAAAAAAAACAAAAAACCTGTTGATATTTATTACGAGACAGGCTTTGAGAATTTATCGCATTTTTCATTTGCATTCAAAAAGCAGTTTGGCTGCTCTCCTACTCAATTGCAAAAAATAAAATAATGTCGTTTAGAAATTCTTTCTTATTGATAAAATGCGAATTTGAATACTGTCTTTGTCCCTTAAATAAATAACGCTGGTTTTAGAATTATAACACCGCAATCGAAATACGATTAAAGTATTTTTCCTTATTTTTGTATAAATACAAATCCCAGCAAATGAAGCGTTCAGGCACAGCAGATCTTCCATTACATTATGGACATGTTCCATTATGGCTTGCCGAACGAATGTCTAAACTTGGTTTTGCAATTGTTGAAACGATTGCATTAGAATTTTCTACTTCAGAAGTAATAAGTAAATTAAGTAATCCGTTTTGGTTTCAGAGTTTCGGCGCCGTAATGGGAATGGACTGGCATTCGTCCGGAATTACAACTTCCGTGCTTGGTGCATTAAAAAAGTCAGTAAACCCGCATTCAAAAGAGTTGGGAATATACATTTGCGGAGGCAAAGGCAAACATTCTATGCTAACACCGCAGGAACTGCTGTTTGTAGGCGAAAAAACAGGTCTTGACGGTAACAATCTGGCCAATTGCAGCAGACTTACGGCTAAGGTTGACAATACAGCCATTCAGGACGGATTTCAATTGTACCAGCATAATTTTATTGTCGATAATAAAGGCCAATGGACTGTCATTCAGCAAGGAATGAATCCTGTCTCTAAAACTGCACGAAGATATCACTGGCATTCGCAAGATTTAAAGTCTTTTATAAATGAGCCGCATACCTTTATTTATGGCGAAAATCAAGGTACTATTTTAAATCTTACAGCTGAAGCAGCCACAAAATCACGAGAAGGTATTTTAGAATTATCGAAAGAATCTCCGGCAAAAATCATGAAGGAGATGCAGTATCTTGCTATGCCCGCGCATCATGATGTTAGAATGGAAGATGTCAATATGAAAAGACTAGGCGCAATGCTCTGGACCACCCATGAGAATAAACCGGAAGACTTTGAAGAACTATTGCTTTTAAAAGGAATGGGGCCAAGAGCTTTGCAGTCATTAGCCCTCGTTAGCGAGATAATCTACGGCACGCCTACCCGATTTGAAGATCCTGCCCGTTTTTCATTTGCTCACGGCGGCAAAGACGGACATCCGTTTCCCGTTCCGGTAAAAATCTACGACGAGACAATCGACACTTTGCAAAGAGCCATTAATCGGGCTAAAATTGGAAATAACGATAAAATAGAAGCTATCCGAAAATTATCTGAAATTTCAAGAAAGGCAGAAGAAAGCTTTACGCCAAATTCTAATTTTGATGCCTTGATTCAGAAAGAGCGTGATGAATCGCACAAATATGGAGGAAGGACTATTTTTGGAAACGCGAAACCTCCCAAAAACAAACCTTTAAATCCGAACAATCAGCTGGAATTATTTTAAATAAGTTACGAATCAGGCAAACATGACAACAAAAAGTTGCGCATTAAATCAATTTTATGAAACCTGATTTTTTACTCAACATAAAAAGCAATACTTTCGCGGCTTATTAAAAACACGAAAAATAACTGAGGTCAGGACCGGTAAAACAGCATTTTCAAACTCATTAATTTATTAAGAATATGGACATAGTCAAATTTAAGATCACATCAAAAACGATAAAAGTAGAAGTACGTAATTCGAATAATTATGTTTTTAATTTTAATACTGCTTTAGAAATTGAAAAAGAAGACAAAGATGTTTTATTAAGATTGTACAATGCGCTAGATATGCTTTTTAAGAAAGAAATTCCTGCCGAAACCAAAAACTACATTTCGCCCAACCAAACTAATATATTAGATCAGATTTCAGCTGTTGACAGTTTAGAAGAAGAAAAATAGACTCAGACCGCCGTTAAATCTCATGCTCACCTATGCCCGCTCAGCAATTCAAAAATCAACAACTTCTACTATTAAAATCCTCCGAGAGATAAATGAAACTCGATAAAAATGACATCCTATTTTATATAAGTTTATTTTGTGCGGTTTGGTTTGCCCTGACCGGCATGATTTGGACATATAATGCTGCTCTTTTTATTTCGTATCCAATTGGTCTGACTAGTTTTATTTTATGGAGAAGTATTAAGAATGAAAAGAAAAAAAGAACGCGTTTACTGCCAATTATTTTAACGGTCGGGCTAACACTTTCCCTCTCCGTCTTACTTTATTTACTGCTTTTTGATTAGAAATCGGCGACTGAAAATTTAACATTTTACATGGCATTTTCAAAATTTAAACCATTCGGAATAATAATGTTATATTAGTTTTATATTAGCTCTCAACTAAAACAAAACCAGAACTAAAAATGAAACTAAAACAGCTGCTTTTCGGATTAATTATTTTCGGATTTTTATCATTCGCCATCATCGAAAAAAAAACATTTGAGTTTGTATATCCCAAACAAAAAGACGTTAAAATAAGTTTCTTATCAGATCATTTCAAAAAATTTGATAAAGAATGGAGAGGTTCTGATTATTATTACTTTGCCGAAAAAGATGGCTTTATTTGTTCTGTTCTGTTTTATAAACTGGATGAAGAAGAAAGACTTTCTTTAGTAGATGTTCCCAAAATTGTATTCGGCGAAAAATTTAAAACAGCAGGAAAAGAGTTTCCGTCAAATTCTCCCGTTTTTGCGTATTCGTACTTTAAAAATTATTCTAACCTAAAAAGTATGGAAACTAATGACAAAAGCTGGGGAGATATGACAGATGATTTTATGTTTAGAGAAAATGTAGTTCCTATAAAAGGAACAGAATTTACTCAAAACCACATGTACGGCTATGCAATGTTTGGAAATGATTTATTTGTAAATGTGCACTTGTCTAAAATGAATGGTACTCCGGAGGAAATAGCAGAGATGAAAGAAATTTTAAATTCACTAAAAAAAGTGAACTAAAAGCGCTTCTATACCATATTGTAATCACAATGTTTACCCAAAAACTGATGGTTTCAGTTTTCAGAAGGTTATCTTTAAGAAAATATAAAAATATGTCAGATAAAAACAAAAAGTCGTTTGGTGTTTGGATGGATTCGCACAGCGCAACAATTGTAGGGAAAGAAGATGTTGATAATGGAGCTTTTATTGTAATCGGAAATGTAAAAAATGCAGGTCCGGATAATAATTCAAGTGAAAACGCTGCAAACAATCAGGAAATAAGCTTAACGCAAAAATTTTTCAAGGAAATTGCAAGCCACATGCCTAACGTCGATCAAATTCACATTACGGGAACGGGTCAGGTACAGGAACAATTTATAAAATTTCTGGCGGAAACTCCACAATATAAAAATGCAATTTCAAGTGAAAGCACCTCTAATAAAATGAGTGACGAGAATCTTGCCACATATATTACAGAATTTTTCAATTAAAAATTCCGGAAATACAGCATTATTAAAACCTTAGATATTATCTAAGGTTTTTTTTGTGCTTCATTTTTGGTTTTAATCTCCTATATTTTAAATTAGTACTTTTGCATAATAAAAAATAAAGCTTTCGAATAACCATCACTTGCTTACTTTAATTGCAGAAGAGTCAGTATTAAATCAGAAAAAATAAAATCATGTCAATAAAACAAGAGTCAGAATTAATTGGAATGAAAAAGGCAAGCGATGCTGTGGCGCATACTTTGAAAGAAATGCGAAACTTTGCAAAGCCGGGCATGACAACAAAGGAATTAGACGATTACGGAGGCAAAATCCTGAATGATTTAGGCGCAAAATCTGCACCGTTTGTAACGTATGGTTTTCCGGGATGGACTTGTATCAGCGTAAACAATGAATTTTGTCACGGTATTCCATCTGATAAAAGAATCTTAAATGAAGGTGATTTAATCAATATTGATGTTTCTGCAGAATTAGATGGTTTTTGGTCAGATAATGGCGGTTCGTTTGTTATTGGCGAAGATACAAACGGACATCAAAAACTGGTGGACGCATCAAAAGATATTTTACAAAAAGCAATAGACAACATAAAAGGCGGTGTGAAAATTTCTGAAATTGGATATCTTATCGAAACAGAAGCCAAAAAAAGAGGGTACAAAGTAATAAGAAATTTAGGCGGGCATGGTATTGGCAGAAGCTTACACGAACAGCCGGACGAATTACTGAACTATAAAAATCGATTTGACCAAAGACGTTTTAAAAAGGATTCTGTTGTAGCTATTGAAACTTTTATAGCTACTTCTTCCTCTCTTGCCGTAGAACTGAACGACGGCTGGACAATGGTAGGAAACAAAGGCGGTTTTATGGCACAGCACGAACATACTATTGTGGTAACTAACGGAAAACCTATCATACTGACGGAAAGGAATGAAATCTGGAATTAACATCCGCCTGACGGAAAAAATTTCAATTTTCATTTATAAAAAATCAACCCTTACACTTTAATCGTTAAGGGTTTTTTATTGGATTTAAGTCTTGAAAATCCTCAAAATGGCTCTAAAAAACAAGGCGAAATAACCCGCCGGGAAGCATTTTTATAAAAATAAAGTTTTTTTTTCGTTAACAAAATTACTAACTTGTTAAAGAATTAGAAGTAAAATATAGTATTTATGCCGTTGAAAACGGCTAAACTTCTAGGTTTCCGAAAAAATTATAAAACAATATTTCCCAAACAATTTTACCTGCATTAAAAAAATGCACGAATTTTATTGTAATAAAAAAATAAAGTATGCGAGTATCAGTCATTAGAAAAGATATAAAATTTACCCCAGATTCCAGAAGAGTTGTTGCCAGATATTTTATGAATGGCGAAGAACGAACCCAGCAGATGGTAGCGCGGATAATGATGCTCGATGAAAAACAAGTATTAGAAACTTTAGAACAAACACTTCGTGAGTTTGCCAGACGCCATAGAAATATTTCGGCTATATTTTTTAGGCACTGCGAGAAAATCAGGACTTTAATCGAAGATATGCAGATTGATTATGAAGCAATGTCTCTTGATCGAAAAATGCTTATCGGTTCCTACTGCACAATGGAATATGCGATAGAATCTGCCGCGATTTTTAATCCTTCTATTGTAGAAGATTTTGATCAGTCTGGTTTAGAATATGGCGAGAAACGTGTTATTATTTCTTTTCGTGCCACTGGTGAAGGTCATATTTCATCTATTGTTTTCAGAAGAGGAATTCTCGACAAGAATAACAATCTCCAGATCATGAAAATTGGTCATCATATCGATAAAGCCGAGATTGAGCATAAAACTTTATTCAACAAAGAGCGATTTCTGCTAAAATTGTCTGAAATGCATACGCAGGACAAATATATTGCGCAAATCATGCAGGATCTGCCTGAAGAATTTGAGTTTGCTGTTTTAAAAAATATGGTAAGTACGGCATTAAGCGATCCGTCGATCCGTCAGGAAAGAAGAACTGCGCTGGAGGAAATTATCTGGCTGGCCAATTCCTTTTATGATTTGCAATTCAAACATGATTCTGATATTACAGAGCGTGTTATATTTCCAATATCCGAATCGGAAAGCCGTGGTATCGAGGATGCACGTTTCGTTCGTTTTACTGATGATGATGGTTCGACCCGCGTTATGGCGACCTATACAGCTTATAACGGTCACACTATACTGCCTAAACTTATTTCTACTGAAGATTTTTACACTTTTAGAGTAATGCCTTTGCACGGAATTGGTGCTCAAAATAAAAACCTTGCCTTATTTCCGCGAAAAATAAAAGGTAAATATGCGATGCTTGCGCGAATAGATGGTGTTAACAATTATATCATGTACTCTGACCGTGCCACACAATGGAATAATCCGATCCTGCTTCAAAAACCGCGTTATACCTGGGAATTGACTCAGATAGGAAATTGCGGATCACCGCTTTGGACTGCAGAAGGCTGGCTTGTTATTACGCACGGGGTGGGCACCATGAGACGTTATTGCATTGGTGCTTCATTGTTTGATCTTGATGACCCGTCTAAAGAAATTGGACGTCTTAATGAACCGCTGCTTTCACCTTTAGAAGATGAACGAGAAGGTTATGTGCCCAACGTAGTATATTCCTGCGGTGCCATTATTCATAACAACAGCCTTATATTGCCTTATGCCGTATCTGATTATTCCAGTACTTACGCCGTGGTTGATTTGGTAGAATTGATAGATGCTTTGAAGAAAAGCGTTTAACGATTCTTACTTAATATTTGGTATTTTTTCGATTAAATTCTTCCAATATCTTTTTGGCATATGCTGTATATGGAGTTTCATGTTTTTTCGTGATTCGATGTTGACACTGCTGAAATAGCGGCGCCAAAGGTCCTGGAAGAATTCTTCATTTTCATCGCATATTTCAGCCAGGAATTTTGACGAAGATGATTTTGCATCAAACTGAAGTTCGACTGTCGAAATATTTTCAAGATCATAATAAATGCCGTATTTACGTTTGGCATCGTAAATTAACCAGAGCTGATCTGCGTAGCGGTCTTTAAAATGATTTTGTATGAGAGGCAGTACATCACAATCTGGTTCGACAATGGCATAATACAGCTTGTCTTTGGTCAATTTAAAACGAACAAAAGCTTTCATTCGATGGCTTTCTCTGTGCATGAAATGCATTGCTTTTCTAACTTCTAAAACGGCTGTGTTGCTCAAATCACCTTCGATATTTACTGAACTGGCAAATGCGTATTTTACAAACTGAAACAATATTTCTTCAATCTTCTCCATTTCAGACAAAAAGGAATTGTAAATTCCATTGAATCCTTCTTTTGACAGACGTTGTTTCAATCCATTCAAAACGCGATTGGCTTTTGCCGTATTAGTAATTACTAAATGCGCGTTTGCAAAAAGCAAAGATCCTGATGATTCTTCTTTTGCAAAAACAACATCTTCAAGTTTATATTCGTAAATCTCGAATACAGCCGTAAGCCAGCCTTCATAAGTGCCGTCGTAAATTACCTGTGTCATCTTTTTTTAATTAAAATAAAGCAAGCTGATTCGAGAAATCATTTTTGTATTTACTCTTTTGAGTATTTAAGATATGATCTTTTATCTGTATGGAAGTCAAATCCTTCTGTAACTGAAATGGCGTTACAAAAGCCAAAAAATATTTGGCACGGCTGTACGCAATTCCCAATTTTTGCAAATCCTGAGGCTGTAATTTTTTAAATTGCCTCGCAGCAACAATTTTCTTAGCACTCAAAAATCCAATTCCGGGAATTCGTTTTATCAATTCTAAATCTGCAGTATTAATATCGACGGGAAACTGATTCAGGTTACGGAGTGCCCAGCCTAATTTTGGATCAATATCCAGATCAAGATTCGGCTGGTCAAAACCTACAATTTCATTTACATTAAATCCATAAAAGCGAATTAGCCAATCGGCCTGATACAAACGATTTTCACGGATCATAGGCACCGGAGTTCCAATTGCAGGCAGGCGATTATCGTTGCTTATGGGTACGTAACCTGAATAATATACGCGGCGCATGTTCATCTGCTCATAAAAATAATTGGCCATTCCAAGGATTTCCATGTCATTTTCTTTTGTGGCACCAATTACCATCTGTGTACTTTGTCCAGCAGGCGCAAAAGAGGGTGCTTTATAATTCAGCTTTTTTTCTTCTTTATAACCCACAATTTCGTTTTTCAGATATTCCATCGGTTTGATCACATCGATATGATTTTTATCCGGCGCCAGCAATTTAAGACTCTGTTCTGTAGGCATTTCTACATTCACACTCAAACGATCAGCGTACATTCCGGCTTGTTGCAGCAATTCATCGCTGGCACCGGGAATCGCCTTAAGATGAATGTAACCATTAAAATTTTCCTCTAATCGTAATTTCTTTGCAATTCTCACCAAACGTTCCATCGTGTAATCCGGATTATCAAAAATACCTGAACTTAAAAATAATCCTTCAATATAATTTCTTCTGTAAAAACCGATAGTTAAATCCACGACTTCCTGTACGGTAAAAGCCGCACGTTTTACATCATTGCTTTTTCTGCTTACACAATAAGCGCAGTCAAAAATACAGTGGTTGGTCAGTAAAATTTTGAGCAGAGAAACACAACGTCCGTCTTCAGTATAAGCATGACAAATTCCGTGTCCGGAAGCATTTCCTAATCCTTTATCTTTATTTTTTCGATCACTATTACTTGACGAACATGAAACATCATATTTCGCAGCATCGGCTAAAATTGCCAGTTTCTCCATCACTCTTTCATGTACCATTTTGCTGATTTTATTTGTTTTTGAAGTGGTATTCTATACTGCCAAAATTACTATTATGAAATTATAATTTACTGATATTGATTGTTCTAAATTGTATCTATTTTAATTGGCCAGCTCTCTTTTACACTTATTATTTGAGAAATCCGGATGCTGCTATTTTTAGAATTAAAAAAAAATTAGACATAGAAAAATAGATTTTATATGTAAAAAAAGGAATACAAAAAGAGCTATATCACTTTCATCTGGCAAACTTTTTTTGTTTCGATAAGTCCTGAAAAGCAGCAAAAGCAATTAGGATTATGAAAAATTAATTTATTAAATTTAGATACAAATTAATCCTGCTTATTAATAACCTTAAATGCATTTTAATCTAGTAATGCCATTGCACTAAATACCACAAAAAATGCTTGAAAATTTTCCTTTTTATTTAGCCCTTATCGTTATTATTTTATTGCTGATTATGCTGGCCAATAAAATAAAAGTCGCTTATCCGGTATTATTGGTCCTGGCCGGACTGATCATCAGTTTTATTCCGGGCGTGCCGGTTATCAACATCAAACCTGAACTTATCTTTTTTATATTCCTGCCGCCGCTATTGTATGAAGCGGCGTGGACCGTTTCGTGGAAAGAATTGTGGCGCTGGCGCCGCATTATTACCAGTTTTGCTTTTGTAGTCGTTTTTCTCTCGGCACTTTCAGTTGCTCTAGTCGCTAATTATATTATTCCGGGATTTTCGCTGGCATTAGGTTTTGTACTCGGCGGTATTGTTTCTCCTCCGGATGCAGTAAGTGCGGGCGCAATTTTGAAATTTGTCAAGGTTCCCAAAACCATTTCGTCGATATTAGAAGGCGAAAGTTTATTGAATGATGCTTCGTCGCTGATCATTTTCAGATTTGCAATGATTGCCGTTGCAACCGAGCAGTTTATATTTTACAAAGCGGCAGTGAGTTTTAGCTGGATGATTTTTGGCGGTGTTGGGATTGGATTATTAATTGGATGGATTTTCATGAAACTGCATAAATACCTTCCTACTGATGCGAATGTTGATATCGTTTTGTCTTTACTTACTCCGTACATTATTTATCTGGCTGCAGAAGAAGTGCATAGTTCCGGAGTATTGGCAGTGGTATGCGGCGGCTTGCTTTTAGCAAACAACCGACATCGTTTTTTAACGAGCAAATCGCGTCTGCAGGGAATAAATGTTTGGGAAAGCTTTTGTTTTATCTTAAACGGACTGGTTTTTATGCTGATTGGACTGGATTTACCCCAAATTACCAAAGGTCTTGAAGAAGTGAATATCAGCATTCCCACAGCTATTGGTTATGGCATGATCATTACATTAGTTTTAATTGTAAGCCGAATTTTATCATCGTACGGCGCTGTAGTCGTGACGCTGATTGCCCGCAATTTTATAACCGTGGCTGACAAAAGAAATCCTGGTTTAAAAACGCCTTTTATTCTGGGCTGGACGGGAATGCGAGGCGTTGTATCACTGGCTGCCGCGTTATCGATACCGGTTTACCTCGACAACGGCAATGGTTTTCCGCAGCGTAACCTTATCTTATTCATTACGTTTGTGGTTATTCTGCTTACTTTAGTGATTCAGGGGCTTACGCTTCCTTATTTTATCAGAAAAATTAATCTGACAGATGTTTACGATCCAATTCCCCGTGCTGAAACTGCAATTACTATCAAACAAGAATTGGGTGAATATGCTTTATATTATTTAAAAACAAAATACAGCGATCAGGTCGAAAGCAATACATCATTACAACATCTTATAAAAAAATGGGAACATCGTAATAATGGCATTGATGACGAATCCATCGGAACTGATCTTAAAGAAATTTATATCGATTTATTGGCGCAGCAAAGGCAGTGGTTAATCAATAGAAACAGAGAAGATAAAACTTTAGATGAGGGAATTATCAGGAGACAAATGCATTATTTAGATATTGAAGAAGAAAAACTACGATACATTTAATTATTTAATCTTTTTACTATAAACTAAAGTTTAAATATTTTATAAACTTTAGTTTATAGCTTGGAACGTGTTATTACACTACAACCCGCTGTTGTGCCTGATTTCTGAAAGCAATAATTTTATTCAGTACAATAAAAGCAAATAAAACTATTATTGCAAAGCCTGTCAGCAAACTTCCTATTATAAAAATAGTCTTGCTGGTCAGTAACTGCGCCTGAATTGTGGCAGCTTTGTTAAGCATCATATTGGACAATGCACCTGCCTGCTCAGTAGTATTTCCTTTAGATAAAAATAAACTTTGATAACTTAACTGCGTTGTACAAAATTAGGATCTTCAAGAGTCAAATGTTCTAAAAAACCTTGCTTAATCTATTTGTACAGTGCAAAGTTCACCTATAAATAGCTAGTTTTATCTAATAATATACGGAAAATGGTGGACGATTCACATATTAATCCATAAAACTACAAAAATAATGGATGATTCAGGTGTAAATAAGGGTTTCTTAAGGCAGGTACGCTTTAAAACGCTACATATTAAAAAAAACAAACCCTCAAACAAGTACAGTTTAAGGGTTTATCTATTTAATACCAGAAGAGGAAACTAGAAATTACTTTCATAATCGCTCTCTTTTAAATATTGGATGATTTTTTCGAAGGCATTTTCGCTTGTAAATCCAAATTTTTGGTCTAAAACGGAGGCTGGTGCCGAATATCCAAAATGCTCTAGTCCGAAAACCTTTCCACGGCTTCCGGCAAGATTTTCCAGATTTACTGGAAGTCCTGCGGTCAAGCCGAAAACCAAGCCGTCTTTCGGAATCACGCTTTCCTGATATGCCGCCGACTGTGATCGAAAAAGTCCTTCTGAAATGACAGAAGCTACATTTATTTTTATTTTAATACTGCGCTCCAATTCCTTTGCTGCATCTAGAAGCGTTGCCACTTCTGAACCGTTTGCAATTAAAGTGATGTCCGGATTTTCAATAGATTTTACCAGATAACCGCCTTTTTTGGCATTGGATGCTTCTTCAAATCTAGAATTGCCGCCTGAAGGAAGATCTTTAATATCCTGTCTGGAAAGAATCAGTCCGGTTGGCGTTTTTTTGTTTTCCAATGCCATCTGCCAGGCCACAGAAGTTTCTACCGCATCAGCCGGACGAAGTGCAACAAAACTTTGATCGCCAGAATGGTTTTTTATTTTTTCCAATAACCTGATCTGGGCTTCCTGCTCAACAGGCTGGTGTGTGGGCCCGTCTTCGCCTACGCGAAATGAATCGTGTGTCCATATATATTTTACAGGAAGTTCCTGAATGGCCGCTAATCGAATCGCGGGTTTCATATAATCTGAAAACACAAAAAACGTTGCCACAACCGGAATTACCCCGCCATGAAGCGCGATTCCGTTGGCAATTGCCGCCATGGTAAGTTCTGCAACGCCGGCCTGCAGGAATCCGCCGCTAAAATCATTCTTTTTTAAAACTGATGATTTTTTCAGGAAACCATCTGTTTTATCACTGTTGGATAAATCTGCAGAGGACACAATCATGTTTTCCACATTTTCTGCCAGATATCCTAAAACTGCGGCAGAAGCATCACGTGTTGCTGCATTGGCTTTATGGGTTATTGAACTGAAATCGAGATTGGGTAAATCGCCGTTGAAAAACTGCTTTATTTTTTGTGACAAATCAGGATTTTGTTTTTCCCACGCTGCGATCTGTACTTTCCTTTCTTTGGCTTCTTGTGTTTTCTTTTCTAAAATGCTTTTATAATGAGAATCGACATCTTTATAAACAGCAAATGAATCATCGCAGTCCGCTCCAAGATTTTGTAAAGTTTTAATAAAATCGGCTTTTGTGGCGCCAATAGGTTTTCCATGCAATTCGCATTGTCCTTCATACATTTCACCTGCTGCAGTAACGCATCCTTTTCCCATTATGGTTCTTCCGATGATAAGGGTCGGTCTTTCCAGTTCGGCGTGAGCCGCATTTAAAGCCGAACGGATATGCGTATGATTATGCCCGTCGATCGTGATTACTTTCCATCCCCAGGATTCGTATTTCATGGCCGTATTTTCGGTGGTCACCTCATCGGTCATCGAGGACAGCTGCACGTCATTAGAATCGTAAAACATGATAAAATTGTGCAGCCCTAAGTGTCCGGCGATCCTTCCGGCTCCCTGCGATATTTCTTCCTGAACGCCTCCGTCGGTAATGAACCCGTATATTTTATGGTCGAATAAATTATTAAATCGTGCCGATAAAAACTTAGCCGCAATCGCTGCTCCCACTCCCATTGCGTGACCTTGTCCTAAAGGACCTGAAGTGTTTTCGATGCCTCTTTTTACATCAATTTCCGGATGCCCGGGAGTAGCGGATCCCCATTGTCTGAAATTTTCAAGGTCTGTTTTTTCGTAATTTCCCAACAGGTAATACTGCGCATACATCAGTGCCGAAAGGTGTCCCGCATCCATAAAAAAACGGTCTCGGAAAATCCACTGCATGTCTGAGGGATCGTATTTTAAATATTCAGAATACAGGATGTGCATGAAATCGGCCCCTCCCATCGAACCGCCGGGATGGCCTGAATTGGCCTTTTCGACCATCGAAATGGCTAAAGCGCGTATATTATCTGCCGATAACTGGTCTATTTTGTTGTTCATTATAATTATGGTATTTGATTGCTGTTTTACCTCAATCTGTTTCTTTTATTCAAAAATTTTTTACTACTTAAAACCAACAAAAAGCCGAAAGTTAAACTCTCGGCTTTTCTTTAAAAACAAACTTGAAATTACTAACTCTGTATAGTAAACTAACCAACTTAAACTTATACACTCAAGACAAACTTGTTTTTATTTATAGGCATATAATCTCTTCCAGTATTAGTAACCCGGATTCTGATACGCTGCTTTTTCTGCACTTGTCATAATCATGGCATCAAATTGACCTTGCGGAATTGGACGCAGGTAGTGATAAGGTTTAATATCTCTTGCTACGGTAAGCGGGGTGTGGCTTCCGTATGCAGGACCGCAAATTTGGTATGAACTTGAAAGTTCTGTCCATTTTTGAGTACGAAGCAAATCGTACCAGCGGTATCCTTCACCATAATATTCACGGGAGCGTTCTGCCAAAATATAATTGATATCAATAACTGCAGGTGTTGCAGCCACCATTACAGCGCTGTTATCTACTGTTTTTGTGACATTTCCGTTATTGTCAAATCTCCATTTTCCGGCACGGGCACGTAAAACGTTTACTAATTCTCTTGCACCTTTTCCTCCTGAAGGAGCGGCACCCATTACAACTGCTTCTGCAGCAATTAAATATAGTT
>Ga0247811_1000209_pt1 | contig 20315 bp, 18 predicted proteins | sample UWRJL134311R1_FD_189018 | JGI IMG/M metagenome (GOLD analysis project Ga0247811, IMG submission 189018) | Plant litter microbial communities from Arlington Agricultural Research Station in Wisconsin, United States - UWRJ-L134-311R-1 | ecosystem: Environmental > Terrestrial > Plant litter >...
TGCATCGCGACTTCGAGCGAGATCTTGCGGTCGGTGTCCTCCGACTCGAACGCGATGATGTCGGGGTGGATCAGCTCGGCCTTCTTGGCCTTGTTGAGGTACTCGACGTAGTCGACGAGTCCCTTCTCGTACATGTAGCTCTCGACAACGTCCTCTTCGCCGCGCTCGTCGGTGAGCGTGATGCGCAGTCCCTTGTTGAGGAACGCCATCTGCTGGAAGCGCGCGCGCAGGGTCTCGTAGTCGAAGTCGACCGTTTCAAAGGTCTCTTTGCTCGGCCAGAAGGTCTGCTGGGTTCCGGTTTCTTCGGTCGCCTCGCCCTTCTCGAGGGGTGCGGTGGGCACGCCGTCTTTGAAGCTCATGCGCCAGACGTGGCCCTGACGGCGCACCTCGGTGTCGACCTCGCTCGAGAGCGCGTTGACGACGGAGATACCCACGCCGTGCAGACCGCCCGAGACCGAGTATCCGCCGCCGCCGAACTTGCCGCCGGCGTGCAGGATCGTCATAACGACCTCGACGGTCGATTTCTGCTCCTGCTTGTTCAGGTCGACCGGGATGCCGCGGCCGTTGTCGCGCACGCGGATCGAGCCGTCTTTGCGCATGGTGACGAGGATGAGGTCGCAGTAGCCGGCGAGTGCCTCGTCGACAGAGTTGTCGACTACCTCGTAGACCAGGTGGTGGAGACCGCGCGGACCGGTGGAACCGATGTACATTCCGGGGCGCTTGCGAACGGCTTCGAGCCCCTCGAGAATCTGGATCTGATCTGCGCCGTAGCTGTCGTCTTGCAGATTCTCGTTGGGGTTAGTCGCCATCTGAAATTGTGCTCCTGTACGCGTCTGTGATCACGCCATTCGAGATTGTGGTCCCAGAACGGGACGCATTCGACGGCCCTTAGAGTCTACCAAATCGCGCCCCATCCCGCTTGCTCTACGGCCGCGTGGGGCGCTTTCTGCCGGAGGGTGACCAGATTTGTCCAGTTAGCCGTAAGTATCGCGCGGACCCCGGCCTGGAATTGATCTGGGGCCCCGTTTCCAGGACGGGGCGTTCGGCCCTTCAAAGCGCACCGACTGGATCTTGGCCTCGGGGTAGTGCAGCGCGATATGCGTGACAATTTGAGTTCTCATCAATCGCAGCTGCGTCGCCCACGCGGTCGAATCGCACTGGATGGTGAGCACGCCGTCTTCGATGCCGGTCGGCGTGGAGTGCTCGGCGGTCTCGGCGCCGGCGATCTCGACCCACGATGCGACGAGATCGGACTGGGCGAGCGGAGAGGTCCAGCCCATGTTGCTGGTCAGGCCGTCGATGACGTCGGAGAGGCCGAGCGGGTCGCGCCCGGCGCCGAACGGAACGCTCGCGCCTTCCACCCGCTTCTCCCGCTTCTTCGCGTCGTTCGATTTGAAGACGCCGGTACCGAACAGCTGCCGGAAGCGCAGGTACACCGCGCGGGCCTCGTCGTTGTCCCGCGGCGGAACCGGATCCGTCATGATTCCTCCTCCTCAACGATATGGCCGGCACGGATGCGCACGATATGGCCGGCGAGTTCTTCTGGAACGTCGTCGAGCACGGCCGCGGTGATGAGTACCTGTTCGAAGCCCTCGATGGCCGCCGCCAGGCGGCCGCGGCGTGATTCGTCGAGTTCGGCGAAGACGTCGTCGAGGATAAGCACCGGGTCGCCGACGGATGACTCGCGTCTCAGCACGGCGGCGGCCGCCAGTTTCAACGACAGCGCGAACGACCACGACTCACCGTGGCTCGCATATCCGCGGGCGGGAAGGTCGTTGAGCTCGAGCACGAGGTCGTCGCGATGCGGGCCCGCGAGGGTTATGCCGCGATCGACTTCTGCGCGCCGAAGGCGCGCGAGCGCCGCGCGAAAATTTTTTGATATTTCGTCGAGGTCGAGCGCGCCCCCGCGCACGGCGCTCTGCTCGATCGTGGCCTCGTCGCCGGCATCGCTCGAGAGGATGCTGAGGTAACTGGCCAGCGACGCCCGGTGGTCGGCGCCGGCGATCGCGGAGTACGCCGCCTTGACCTCGGGAAGCAGTTCGGCGATGAGCGCACTGCGCGCCTGGATCAATTCCGAACCGAATTCGACGAGACGTTCGTCCCAGATCTCGAGGGTCGACAGGCCGCTCTCGCGGAGTCCGGACGCCCGCGCCGATTTGAGCAGGGAGTTGCGCTGTTTCAGCACTCGCTCGTAGTCGACCATGACGCCGCTGAGCCGCGGAAACCGCTGCACGAGCAGTTCGTCCATAAAACGCCGGCGTCCCGAGGGTTCGCCGCGCACGAGAGCGAGGTCTTCGGGGGCGAACAGGATGCTGGAGAAATACCGCGGCAGTTCGCGCGTTTTGATCGCCGAGCGGTTGATCTGCGCCCGGTTCGCTCCGGTGCGGTTGATCTGCACTTCGGCGAGGATCTGGCGGTCACTGTGTTCGAGCCGCGCCCGTACGATCGCAGCATCCTGGCCCGCCCGGATCATCGCGTGATCTGTCGATACGCGATGGGATCCGAGCGTGCTCAGGAAGCCGAGTGCTTCGACCAAATTGGTCTTGCCTTGGCCGTTGCTTCCGACGAATACGTTCGCGCCCGTCACCAACCCGAGGTCAACGGTTTCGTAATTACGAAAGTCGGTGAGATTGAGGTGGGTGACGATCACGAGGGGTTGGTGCTATTCCGCCTTGCGGACCGAGTGTCCGCCGAACTGGTTGCGCAGGGCCGCGACGGCCTTCATCGAAGGCGAGTCACCCTGGCGCGAGACGAAGCGTGCGAAGATCGCGGCGCTGATCGTGGGAACGGGAACGGCGTTGTTGAGCGCCTCTTCCACGGTCCAACGGCCCTCGCCGGAGTCCTCGACGTAGCCTTCGATTTCCTTGAATTCGGGGTCTTCCTTGAGCGCCTTGACCAGCAGCTCGAGCAGCCAGGAACGCACGACGGTGCCGCGCTGCCAGGCTTCGAAGGTTCCGGTGACGTCCTTGATGATGTCCTTGCGGGTGTCGAGCAGCTCGTAGCCCTCGGCCCATGCCTGCATAAGCGCGTACTCGATGCCGTTGTGCACCATCTTGGCGTAGTGGCCTGCGCCGATTTCTCCGGTGTGGACGAAGCCCTCGGCACGGGGGCCTTCGGGACGCAGTGCGTCGAAGATCGGCATGGCGCGCTCGACGTCGGCCGCGTTTCCGCCGACCATAAGGCCGTAACCGTTCTCGAGGCCCCAGACGCCACCGGATACACCGGCGTCGACGTAGTTGATGCCCTTCTCTGCCAGTTCGGCCGAGTGCTTGAAGTCGTCGGTGAAGCGCGAGTTGCCGCCCTCGATCACGAGGTCGCCCTCGGAGAGCACGCCGCCGAGTTCGGTGATGACGCCGGACGTGATCTTGCCCGACGGAACCATCACCCAAACGATGCGGGGGGTGGGCAGTGCTGCAGCGAGATCGGCGAGGCTGGCAACGTCGGAGACCGCGGGGTTGGGGTCGTAACCCGTTACCTCGATGCCGCCCTTGCGCAGACGAGCGCGCATGTTGTTGCCCATCTTGCCGAGTCCAATGAGCCCAATGTGCATAAAAATTCCTTAGTACGGGTGTGATGTGGTGGGTTTAGCGCAGGAGCAGGTTGGGCTGCAGCAGGTACTTGTAGTTGTCAGCCCCCGCCTGGTCCTTCGAGGACTGGCTCGTGATGAGCACCGGTCCAGGCTTGTTGGGGTTGTCGGTCTTGGTGAACGAGATGCGCACGAATTCGGAGTGCACAGCACCGAGGCCGTCGAGCAGGAACGCCGGCTTGAGCGAGACGACCGTGTCGACTCCGGTCAGGAACGCGTCGATCGTTTCGGATGCCTGCGCCTGCTCAGATCCGATGGCCTCGAGGGTGAGTCCGTCGACCGAGAAGCTGAAGCGCAGCGCGGCCTCGCGCTCGAGAACGAGCGACACACGACGCACGGCTTCGACGAGCTCGGCCGTGTTGACGACCGCGTAGTTGTCGACCACGTCGGGGAAGAGTCGCTTGACGGGCGGGAAGTTTCCCTTGATCAGCAGCGACGTGACGGTCTTTTTGTCCGCCTGGAAGGCGATGAGTTCGCGTTCGTCGCTCGACGTGATCGCGACCGAGATCGAACCGCTGTGTCCGAAGGTCTTTCCGATTTCGATCAGGGTGCGGGCGGGAACCAGCGCGGTGATGACCTCGGTCACCGAGTCATCCGCGGTCCATTCGATCTCGCGAACGGCGACCCGGTAACGGTCGGTGGCGATCAGCGACAGTTTGTTGTCGGTGATCTCGAGCTGCACACCGGTGATGACGGGGGTCACGTCGTCGCGCGAAGCGGCGACGGCGACCTGCGAGACCGCGTTGGCGAAGAGTTCGGCCGGCAGGAATCCCGACTGGGCCGATACCTGGGGCAGCGTCGGATATTCCTCGACGGGCATGCTCAGCAGGGTGAAGTGCGCGGAACCGCACGACACGGTGATGCGGCCCTCTTCGGTCGCGAACGTGACTGGTGCATTAGGAAGCCGGCTGGCGATATCCGCGAGGAGCCGCCCGGAAACCAGAACCTTGCCCGGGTCGGTGACCTCTGCTGCGATCTCGGTCTGAGCGGAGACTTCGTAGTCGAACGACGACAGCGTGAGCCCTGCTTCGGTGGCTTCGATCAGGATTCCACTCAAAATCGGCAGGGTGGTGCGCTGAGGAAGCAACTTCACGGCGAACGAGACTGCCTCGCTGAAGACGTCGCGATTTACCTGGAACTTCACGTAAGTAACCCCTGTCACTGGTGGGTGGGCTGTCTAGCCGGTTAATACTGGCACAGGCCGGAGAGGCCCGACCGGCACAGACCCCAAGGTTATCTCTCGCTAACCAATAAGGATTTAAAAGAACAACAGTGTTAACCGCTGTGCGAACTGTTAGTAACTACAAGAAATCCGCGGGGCGACTGGAAACTACAAGAGTGTGACTTGTTGACGACGTGTGGAATTAACCGACAAGTTTTGTAACTACTCCGGGTCGCTTCACAACGCGTTTCCACAGAACCTTGTAATTCGCCAACAGCTTTACCGGCGCGTCCCACCAGTTATCCACAGGCATTTCATACTGTGTGAAAACTCCGATTCGGCCTGATTGCTCAGTTTTTGCCGAAGCGGTGGTTCTGCTTGATGCGGCTGGTGAGTTCGGTGACCTGGTTGTAGATCGACCGGCGCTCCTTCATCAGCTCGGTGATCTTCTTGTTCGCGTACATCACCGTCGTGTGGTCGCGGTTGCCGAACAGCTGCCCGATCTTGGGCAGCGACAGGTTCGTCATCTCGCGGCAGAGGTACATCGCGATCTGGCGGGCGGTCGCAACCGCTTGGGATCTGGATGACCCGTAGAGGTCGTCGACCGTGAGCTTGAAGTACTCCGCGGTGTGGTTGATGATGTCGACCGGTGCGATCACGTTGTCGTCGTCGAGCGTGATGAGGTCTTTCAACACCGTCTGTACCAGCGCGAGATCGACCGGCTGGCGGTTGAGGCTGGCGAAAGCGGTGACGCGGATGAGGGTTCCCTCGAGCTCGCGGATATTCGACGACACCTTCGTCGCCATGTACTCGAGGATGTCGTTGCCGATCTGGAGCTTCTCGCTCTGCGCCTTCTTGCGCAGGATCGCGATGCGGGTCTCGAGGTCGGGTGCCTGCACGTCGGTGATCAAGCCCCACTCGAATCGCGACCGCATGCGGTCTTCGAAACCGGTGAGCGCTTTCGGCGGCAGGTCGCTGGTGATGACCACCTGCTTGTTGTGATCGTGCAGCGTATTGAAGGTGTGGAAGAAGGCCTCCTGAGTCGAGTCCTTTCCCTGCAGGAACTGGATGTCGTCGATCAGGAGGATGTCGATGTCGCGATAGCGCGACTGGAATACAGAGGAGCGGTTGTTCGCGATCGAGTTGATGAAGTCGTTCGTGAATTCTTCACTACTGACATAGCGCACACGGATGCCCGGGTAGAGGCTCTCCGCATAGTGGCCGATGGCATGCAGGAGATGGGTCTTGCCCAGACCCGAGTCGCCGTAGATGAACAGCGGGTTGTAGGCCTTGGCCGGCGCTTCGGCCACGGCGACCGCGGCGGCGTGCGCGAAACGGTTGGATCCGCCGATGACGAAGTTGTCGAAGTTGTACTTGGGGTTGAGCCGCGAGTCGGAACGGCGGCCCGGGGTGTTGGAGTCGACCGGCGACGGCACCATCTGCGGCTCTATATAGGCGGCCTGTTCGCCGATACCCGGATCCTGCTCGAGCGAGTCGTGCTGAATGTCGGGGTTCACGACGATCGCGAAGTTCACGACCTCTTGGTCTTCACTGAGGCCGGCGATCGCGTTGAGGAGAGGGAGGCGGATGCGCTGCTCGAGCATTCCCCGGGTCAATTCGTTCGGCACCTCGAGGTAGAGGGTGCCGGCCATCACGCCTTTCGGCTCGACGAGACTGATGAAACCGAGGAGCTGTGGAGTGATGCGTTCGTCAGACGTGAGCCTGGTGAGCACCGATTTCCATATCTCAGGGGTCGAGTCAGCTAATTCCGCCATGCGATCTTGTTCCTACAATCAAAAAGTTATTCACAGAGTTATCCACTGAGGGGATAACTGCCGCGCGTCGGTAATTTACCGGATTCGCCCCGAAGAATGGCTAGGGCTTCACCTTAGTTCGTACCCCTGTGCACTCACCAACCCCAAGTTATCCAGATGTGGATAACCTTGAAGTAGTGCCTCAAGTTTGACCCCACGGGTTTAACGCCGTACTTTTAATCAGTTGACTTCTGCCTTCGGGCCAAACCTCGTCTTTCCGGCCTTCAGAGCTGGGCTTTGGAGATACCACTATGAGCAAGAGAACTTTCCAGCCGAACAACCGCAAGCGCGCCAAGGTGCACGGCTTCCGTCTGCGTATGCGCACCCGTGCGGGTCGCGCGATCCTGGGCGCTCGTCGCCGCAAGGGTCGCACCGAGCTTTCCGCGTAGAACTCTTCAGCAGTTCGCCGTGTCCCGTGCTCGACCGAAGTGTGTCGTTTCGACCCACATCGGTCGAGCACGCGGGCTTTCGGCAGCAGTTAGCGGCATCCGGAGCATCCGTGCTTGCTAAAGCCAACCGCGTGCTCAGCGCTGCCGATTTCAAATCGGCGGTGCGCAAGGGCAAGCGTGCGTACACACCGCACGCGGTCGTCTATCTGTCGCCGCGCGATGCTTCTGAGTCGACCCGATTCGGTTTCATCGTCGGCAAGAACGTCGGCGGCGCCGTGCAGCGCAACCTGGTCAGACGGCGACTGCGGTCGATCGGCCGCGATCTGCTCGCCACGAACGCCACCGGGCGAGACGTGGTCGTGCGGGCGTTGCCAGGTGTTGACCAACTTGACTGGGATACCCTTCACTCGGAGATTTCCGGAGCAGTGAATGGGAGCGTGGGGCGGCGATGAATCGAACGCTGTCGTTCGTGTGGCTACTTCCGCGCAACCTCTGCGTCATCATCCTGCGCCTGTACCGCGCGGTGATATCCCCGCTCTACGGCGACGTCTGCCGGTACTACCCTTCTTGCTCGTCGTACGCGCTGCAAGCGATCCAACACCACGGTGTCATCCGCGGCATCTGGTTGGGCTCGCTGAGAATCGCCCGCTGCCACCCGTGGGCCGCCGGCGGAGTCGATGACATCCCCCAACGACCGACCGAGCGGTACTCGGTAACGAACTTCGGTTTTGTCGTCGCACAGAGCCATGGAAAGGGCTGACCCCACCAATGCCAGATCTCATCGGAACAGTACTGTGGCCCATTAAGTGGGTCATTGAGGCGATTCTCGTCACGTTCCACAGTGCTCTCGACCTGATCGGTCTCGATCCGGCCGCGGGCCTCACCTGGGTGCTCTCCATCGTGTGCCTCGTGCTCGTCGTCCGTGCCGCGCTCATCCCGATCTTCGTGCGCCAGATCAAGAGCCAACGCCGCATGCTCGAAGTGGCTCCTCAGCTCAAGAAGATCCAGGACAAGTACAAGGGCAAAAAAGACCAGTTCTCCCGCGAGGCGATGTCGCGCGAGACGATGGCTCTCTACAAGGACACCGGCACCAACCCGCTCGCCTCCTGCCTGCCGCTGCTGATCCAGATGCCCATCTTCTTCAGCCTGTTCTCGGTACTCAACGAGGCGAAGCCGCAGGCCGACGGCACGTTCAAGGCCGGCGTCGGACTGCTGACCCAGGAGCTTTCCGAGCAGTTCGGTTCGGCGTCGCTCTTCGGTGTGGCTCCCCTGCGCCTCAGCATCCAGACCGCGCTCGACGCCGGCAACACCGTCGTCGTCGTGATCGCTCTCGTGATGGTGGTCATCATGACCGCGTCGCAGTTCATCACCCAGCTGCAGATCATGTCGAAGAACCAGTCGCCCGAGATGAAGGCGAGCCCCACCTACAAGCAGCAGCGCATCCTGCTGTACATCCTGCCGCTGGTCTTCGCGTTCTCTGGTTTCGCCTTCCCCATCGGCGTTATGTTCTACTGGCTGACCTCGAACATCTGGACCATGGTCCAGCAGTTCATCGTGATCCGTAACATGCCCACCCCCGGCAGCGAGGCGGCCTTCGCGCGTGAAGCCCGCCTGGCGAAGAAGCGTCAACGTCGGGGTATCACCGTGACCGAGTTCACCGAACCCGCCGCGGTCGAAGAACCGAAGAAACCACAGCGAGTACAGCCCGTAAGCAAAAACCGCGCCAAGAAGCAGACTGGAAACAAGAAGTGAGTGACGTGACCGAGACAGACACCACCGCGATCGACGTCGACGCAGCCGTGACCGACGAAGCAGCCGCCCCCACCGCCGAGGCACCCACCACGGGCCAGCTCGAAGAAGAGGGCGAAATCGCTGCCGACTACATCGAAGAGCTCCTCGACATCACCGACCTCGACGGCGATATCGAGATCGACACCCGCAGCGGCCGCGCCTACGTCTCGGTCAACTCGAGCGAAGACACCAACCTTCGTCTGCTCGCGCGTCCCGACACCGTGGCCGCGCTTCAGGAACTCACGCGTATCGCCGTTCAGACCAAGACGGGCTCGTTCTCGCGCCTCATCCTGGATGTCGGCGGCTCGCGCGAGGCCCGTGTCGCCGAGCTGACGATCCTCGTCGACAAGGCAGTCGAGCGCATCGAGGCTGGTGCGGACTCCGCTTCGCTGCCCGCAATGTCTTCGTACGAGCGCAAGCTCGTGCACGACGTCGTCGCGGAACGGGGTTTCTCCTCGCAGTCCGAGGGCGAAGGCCGCGACCGCCACACCGTCATCACCCGCGCCTAGTTTCACGTGAAACATTGAACGACATCGCAGTAGAGACCGAGCCGGCCGCGGCGGCACAGCTGTTCGGCGACCGCATCGAGCTGGCCCGGGCTTTCACCGCGGATCTCGCCCGCCGAGGTGAGGAACTCGGTCTGATCGGGCCGCTCGAACTCCCCCGACTCTGGACCCGTCACATCCTGAATTCGGTGCTCGTCGCTCCCCTGCTCACTCCGGGAGTCGTCGGCGATATCGGCAGCGGGGCGGGCCTCCCCGGAATCGTGCTGGCAATCGCCCGACCGGATGTCTCGTTCATCCTCATCGAGCCGATGGAGCGCCGCGTCGACTGGTTGACCGGCGAGGCGAAGTCGCTCGGGCTCGAGAACGTGAAGGTCATCCGCGCCCGTGCCGAGGAGACAAAGCTCGACTGGCCGCTCGATCAGGTGACGGCGCGTGCGGTCAGCGCGCTCTCCACGCTGATACCGCTCACCGCTCCCCTGGTGAAAGCGGGCGGGCAGATGATCTTTATGAAGGGCGCACGCGTCGAAGACGAGATCGCCGCGGCCGCCAAGGCCATCCGCAAGGCCCGACTCACCGATGTCGAGGTTCTTGTGCTCGGTGAAGGTGTTGTGCCCGAAGTCACCCGTGTCTTTCGGGCTACAGTTGATTGATCGCGCGATCGGCTTCACGGAGCCGTCGAGCACAGCCCAGCGGTAGAAACCGTCGGGGCGAATAGGGCGCGTTGATCCCGCGCTGCGACCGAGTGCAGGAATGTCGGCCCCCGGCCCCCAAGAGAAGGTTTCACGTGAAACATCCCGATGGCTACTTTGCCGGGAACGCCGTTCCCGGAGGGTCGTCCCCCGCACATGCGGCCACTCCCCCGGCTCAGGCCAGGTTCTCGGCGGCGGTTGCTTCGGGTGAACCCTTGCACGCTCTCGTCGAACCCGGGCAGCCGGTCGTGACATCGCCGGCGCCGGTAACCCCAGTGTCGTCGGCAGTTGCCTCGGTCGAACCGACCAAGAAGCCGGAGTCGTCGAGTAATTTCGACGACTCGACTCCCCTGGCCCGTGAACTGTCCGAGATCACGCGCCGCCGCCAGGCTCTCGCCGTGGAGAAATTTCCGTTGCCGAAGTCGCCCCGTGTTTTCACGGTCGCGAACCAGAAGGGCGGCGTCGGAAAAACGACGACCACCGTCAACCTGGCTGCCGCATTGGCGCGCAGCGGAGCACGAGTTCTGGTCATCGACCTCGATCCGCAGGGCAACGCGTCCACCGCCCTCGGGGTCGAACACCGCTCGGAGACGCCCAGTGTCTACGACGTGATCATCAACGACGAACCGATCGCCGACATCCTGCAGAAGAGCCCCGAGTTCGATGCTCTGTACTGTCTGCCGGCCACGATCCATCTCGCCGGCGCGGAAATCGAGCTGGTATCGCTCGTGGCACGGGAGCAGCGTCTGCGCACGTCGCTCGACAAGTTCCTCGCCGAGACGACCGAACCGTTCCACTACGTGTTCATCGACTGCCCGCCGTCGCTGGGACTTCTGACGATCAACGCGTTCGTGGCCGCACGCGAGGTACTCATCCCGATCCAATGCGAGTACTACGCGCTCGAGGGACTCAGCCAGCTGCTGAATAACATCAAGCTGATCGAGCGTCACCTCAACCCCGTGCTGCAGGTCTCCACTATCCTGCTCACGATGTACGACTCGCGCACGAATCTCGCCAACCAGGTCGCCGACGACGTGCGCAACCACTTCCCCAAGGAGGTGCTCAAGACGCTGATCCCGCGATCGGTACGCATCTCTGAGGCACCGAGCTACGGTCAGAGCGTCATCAGCTACGACCCCAGCTCCCCCGGTTCGCTTTCCTACCTTGAAGCGGCCGCCGAAATCGCACGACGAGGAGCACCCGCCTGATGGCTACCAAGAGAACCGGACTCGGCCGTGGAATTGGAGCGCTCATCCCGGTGAGTGAAGACACCGACGCCCAGCGCCCTGTCGACGTATTCTTCCCCACCTCCTCGAGCGAGAAGCAGGGCCTGCTCTCGGTACCGGGAGCCCGTCTTGCGAATCTGAACCCCGCGGATATCGTGCCGAATGCCGTGCAGCCCCGCACGGAGTTCCGCGACGAAGAGCTGTCCGAACTTGTCGTCTCGATCCGTGAGATCGGTGTTCTCCAGCCCATCGTTGTGCGTCCTCTCGCGGGTGCGGTCGACGGCGGACCGCAGTACGAACTGATCATGGGCGAGCGCCGCCTGCGCGCCACAAAGCAGCTCGGGCTCACCAGCATCCCGGCCGTCATCAAAAACACGGCCGACGAAGACATGCTTCGCGACGCGCTTCTCGAGAACCTGCACCGGGCGAACCTCAACCCGCTCGAGGAAGCGTCCGCGTACCAGCAACTGCTCGCGGACTTCGGCATCACACAGGAGCAGCTGGGTGACCGTATCGGCCGCTCGCGACCGCAGATCACCAACACACTGCGGCTTCTGCGTCTTCCAGAGCCGATCCAGCGCCAAGTCGCATCGGGCGTGCTGAGCGCCGGCCATGCGCGGGCGATCCTGTCGGTCGTCGAGCCGGAGGCAATGCAGCGTCTCGCCAGCAAGATCGTGAACGAGGAGCTCTCCGTTCGTGCGGCAGAGGCCGCTGCCGCTCAGGGCTCCCCCAAGGCGAAGGCGCCGAAGCCGGCCGCCGGTCGCCGTCAGGGTCAGCTCGACGAGATCGCCGAGGGGCTGGCGGACCGCCTGAACACGCGGGTGAAGGTCAATCTCGGCGCCAGCAAGGGCACCATCGTTATCGACTTCGCGACTGTGGGCGACCTGAACCGCATTCTCGGCGAGCTCGGCCAGGACGGTTTCCGCCGCTGATTTCTTCACAGACGGCTCGGGGTGTTTCACGTGAAACATTCCGGGCCGTTTGTCGTTACGGTGCTGCAGTAGTTAGCCACACTCGGCGTCCTCGGCAGGGATCAGTTGCAGTGAAGGCCTGTCGGGACACGCTCTCCCCGGCCGTACGTCGGGGCGGAGCTCTGGTGTCGCTTCACGTTCAGCATCCCGAAAGATGGGGATGTCTGCGCAGTCGCGTCGCCGTATCTGGAGTGTGCGGACAGGTTATCGCTGGCAGAGCCGCCCGGCCAGGCCAAGTGTCCGATCATGGGATCAGGCCGCGCACTCCCCCGGCTAGAGCGCTGTTCCGATTGCGTAGGAATTGGTCGGTGTGATGGGCCCGGTCGCAATCACAGTCTCGCGGCCGCCTGGTCCTGCGCGCCGTTCATTGCGGTCGTCTAGCCATGGGTTTCACGTGAAACATACGGTCGACCGAGTGCTGAGTTGCCTAAGCGGGTTGCCAGTTGGGCCAGGGCACGGGGATCATCGGGACATGATCAAGTACCTCATATCCTTCCCCAGCGGCGCCATGGCAATGAGCGAGGAGGAGCTTCCAGTTGTGGCCGCGGAGGCCCGCGCCGTCATCGCAGAGGCCAAGGCCGCCGGTGTGTACGTGTTCGGGGGCGGAATCAACGAGGGAGTCGATCCAGTGCTGGTGTCTGCAGACGGGGCCGCCAGCGGGCAGACCTATCCCGGGTCGGACCTGCGCGGCGGATTCACCGTGCTCGAGTTGCCGAGTCGCGACGATGCAATATCCTGGGCCGCAAAAATTGCCAGAGCGTGCCGGTGCGCTCAGGAGCTTCGGGAATTCCAGTACGACCCCGACAGCTGACGATCTCCGCTGGGATCGGGCGACGGGCGCGTTCCAACGTCGTGTCGGGACGTCCGGTGTCGAGTGGACGATGCACGCCGCGGCTGCCCGTGCCTGCTGTGTTGCTGCGGTCTGTGCGGGCGGACACGGCCGATACGGAGCGACCCGTGCGTGGCGATGGGCGAGCGGCCGTTCGCGCGCCGGTATAGACGTGGCCCGGTGGCGGGTGGCCGGTGGCGTTCCGAGCGCGAACGCACCACAGGGTGGGCGCCCGGAGGGGTCCAGGGTCGAGAGTTCACGGTTGGGACGAGTTGAGGGGCGCATGGGCTGGGGTGTGAATGGGCTGAGAGGCGATTGGGCTGAGAGGCGATTGGGCTGAGCAGGCGATTGGGCTGAGCAGGCAATCGGGTCGACTCGGGGAACCGTCGACCGGACCGAGCAGCTGATCAAGTCCAGTAGACGGGGTGGTCGGGGCGGGCAGTTTGGCCGAGTGGGAAATGCGGCGGACCGACGCGGAGGTCGATCGGGCGAGCGGGCGAATAGAACGAGCGGGCCAAGACGCCGTGCAGTCAAGTCGTCGGCGACGAGACATCGGGCCGAGCGTGCAATCGGGTCAACTGGGCGACCGGGCGAATGAACTGAGCACGCGATCGGACCGACTGGGCGAGTAGACCGACCGTGCGGGCAGACCGAGCCCAGCCGCGCGAGCAGGTGAACACGCGCAGCGCGTTGACCTCGCTTCACACCAGACTCGACCGATCGCTCGTGAAAATGGCCGTTTCGCGGATTTTGGCTCTCAGAGAGCCGAATCAACCAGAATCAGATCATTCGGGCGTTTTCTCGTCACAAACGATTCTGAGCGATTTCCTCGGCCCAGGGCCCGCGCTCTTACGACGCGACTCGTGTAAGATCCAAGAACGAAAAAATGCCCGTGACCTGCTCTTTTGACGAACAGAAGCCGGCCGTTTCACGTGAAACTAGTGTCGGGCGTCGTTTATGGCTGCTTCAGCAAGGGCGTAGTAGACCCATCCGACGTCGTGTCCCGCGGCTTCGAGGGCCAGAGGGAAGAGCGAGGTCTCGGTGAGGCCGGGAAGCGTGCTCGCCTCGAGGAACCAGGGTGTGCCGGCGCCGTCGACGATGAGGTCGATGCGCGAGATGTGTCGGAGGCCGAGGGCGGTGTGCGCGGTGATCGCCACTTCGGCTGCTCGGCTTGCGACCTCGTCGCTGATCCGGGCCGGCGCGTAGAAGCGGGTCTCCCCCGCCGTGTACCGAGCTTCGAAACTGTAGACGCCCGAGATCGGTTCGATCTCGATGGCGGGCAGGGCGACGGGACCGTCGCCGGTGTCGATGATGCTCACCGCGATCTCGGTGCCGACGATCTTCTGCTCGATGAGCGCGACGTCCGAGTAGGTGTACGCGTTGACCATCGCGCGAGGCAGCTCGTCGAGCGAATCGACGATGCTGACGCCCTGCGCCGATCCACCCTGCGCGGGCTTCACAACCACCGGAACCGGAAGCTCGGCCGAAATGATGTCGAGCACGGCACTTGCACCGAGTTCACGGAACGTGTCGCGCGGCAGCGTGATCGACTGCGGGGTGGGCACGCCGGCACGGCCGACGACCACCTTGGCGGTGGGCTTGTCCCAGGCCAGGCGCGACGCGTCAGACTTGGACCCGACGAACGGGATGCCGAGGTAGTCGATGAGACCGCGCAGGGCGCCGTCTTCTCCGCTGGCACCGTGCAGCGCGGGCCAGATGACGTCGGGGCGTGCGGTTGCGAGGTACTCCAGCAACGTGGCATCCGGATCTCTCATCACGACCTCGATACCGTGCTGGGCGAGGCTGTCGGAGACGCGGCGTCCGGAGCGCAGCGAGATATCGCGCTCGTGCGAGAGTCCCCCGGCGAGAACGACGATCGTGCGGGGAGTTGAGTCAGTCATGGTCGTGCCCTAGTTGATGTTCGGCGGCGGGCTGGTGACCCGGTTGTTGGATTTGATCGCGTCGAGCTGGCCGGTGCCGGCGAAGGTCTCGAGCAGTTCGGTCTCGCCGTTGATCACCTTGGTCAAGCGGCGTACGCCGAGACGGATCGCGTCGGGGGTGGGATAGCAGAACGACAGACGGATGTTGTGGCGTCCGTCACCGTTGGCGAAGAACGCTGTTCCGGGCGTGTACGCGACGAGCTCTTTGACGGCGCGCGGAAGCATCGCCTTCGAGTCGAGGTGCTCGGGCAGGGTCAGCCAGACGTAGAACCCGCCATTGGGGTTGGTCCAGGTGAGGTCGGGCAGGTGCTCCTTTAAAGAGCCGACCAGAGCCTCTTTACGCTCGCGATAGATACCCCGGAAGGTATCGATCTGACCGCGCCAATCGGATGCTCCGAAGTACTCGGTGATCACGTTCTGGGTGAACGTGCTCGGGGAGAGCACAGCCGACTCGTTGGCGAGGATGAGCTTTTCGCGGATGGCGTGCGGGGCGACGGCCCAACCGACGCGGAGGCCGGGCGCGAACGTCTTCGAGAAGGTGCCGAGGTAGATGATGCCGTCGGTGTCGACCGAGCGCATCGCCTGCGGCGGCGGGCCGTCGAAGTAGAGCAGGCCGTAGGGGTTGTCCTCGAGGATGAGGATGCTGTTCGAACGGGCGATTTCGATGATCTCGAGGCGGCGCTCCCAGCTGAGCGTGACGCCGGCCGGGTTGTGGAAGTTCGGGATCAGGTAGAGGAACTTGATCGTCTTGCCCGCCGCGCGGGTCTGCACGATCGCCTCGCGCAACGACTCGGGCACCATGCCGTCGTTGTCGGTCGCGACGTGCACGACCTCGGCCTGGTACGAGCGGAATACGCCGATGGCTCCCACGTAGCTGGGGCTCTCGGCGAGGATGACGTCGCCCTTGTCGATGAAGAGCTTGGTGACGAGGTCGAGGGCCTGCTGTGAACCGGTGGTGACCACGACGTCGTCGACGCTCGCGCGGATGCCCTCGAGAGCCATGACCTCGAGGATCTGCTCGCGGATGGCGGGCGTGCCCTGGCCGGAACCGTACTGCAGTGCCTCGGGACCGTGGTCACGCATAACGCGCTCGAGGGCGCCGGTGACGAGCTCGGGGGGCAGGGCGGAGACGTAGGGCATACCGCCGGCGAGGGAGACGACCTCGGGGCGGGAGGCGACGGCGAACAGGGCTCGCACTTCGGAGGCGCTCAGACCGGCCGTGCGGTCGGCGTAGTGGCCGTACCACGGGTCGAGGTTGTTTCCGGTGTTTGATCCCGCTGTCGGGCCCTGTGTAGTCATGAAGATTTCCCGTTCGATCGTCGTTCAAGGATAGGGGGTTCGGCCTGATTGCCCCGGAGATACAGAAAAAGCCCCGCCCGAGTGTGTCTCGGGCGGGGCTCCTGTTCGCGATTGGTTACGCGAGGAACTCCGCCAGGTCGGCCTCGATGGCCGGCTTGGGCTTGGCGCCGATGATGGTCTTGACGACCTCGCCGCCCTTGAAGACCTTCATCGCGGGGATGGAGGTGATCTGGTACTTCATGGCGATCTCGGGGTTGTCGTCGACGTTGAGCTTGACGATCTTGATCTTGGAGGAGTGCTCCGAGGCGATCTGGTCGAGGATGGGCGAGACGGCGCGGCAGGGGCCACACCACTCGGCCCAGAAGTCCACCATGATGGTGTCTTCGGAGTTGAGAACCTGGTCGGTGAACGTGGCGTCGGTGACGTCGAGAGCAGTTGACATAACTTTTCCTAACTTGTGAGTGGTGTGCAGGAGCCGGAGTTAGACGGCTACCGCTTCTGCAACGGTTTCGGTGACGACGGCGGCCTGGACGGCCGAGTTCACCAGGTCTTTGGGCAGCGATGCCAGGTAGTGCTCAGCGTCGAGAGCCGCGACGGTTCCGGATGCTGCGGCAGTGACCGCCTGGCGGTACGTGGGGTCGATCACATCGCCGGCCGCGAACACACCGGTGAGGTTGGTGCGCGACGTGCGACCCTGCACCGCGATGGTGCCCTCGGTGGTGAGGTCGAGCTGGCCGTGCACGAGGTGCGTGCGCGGGTCGGCGCCGATGGCGATGAAGAGTCCGCCCAGGTTGAGGGTGGTTTCGCTGCCGTCGACCGTGTCGATGAGGCCGACGCCGTTGACGAGGCCCTCACCGTAGATGTGCGCGACCTCTTTGTTCCAGAGGAACTCGATCTTCGGGTCGGCGAACGCGCGGTCCTGCATGACCTTCGAGGCCCGCAGCGAGTCTTTGCGGTGGATGACGTAGACCTTGTCGGCGAAACGGGTGAGGAACGTGGCCTCTTCCATCGCAGAGTCGCCACCGCCGACCACGGCGATGGTCTTCTTGCGGAAGAAGAAACCGTCGCAGGTGGCGCACCAGGAGACGCCCTGGCCGCTGAGGCGCTCTTCGTCTTCGAGGCCGAGCTTGCGGTAGGCGGAACCGGTCGCGAAGATCACGGAGAGTCCCTCGTGCACGTCGCCGTTGCCGAGCGTGACCGTCTTGATCTCGCCGGTGAGGTCGAGCGACACGACGTCGTCGAGGATGACCTCGGTGCCGAAACGCTCTGCCTGCGCCTGCATGGCGAGCATAAGATCGGGGCCCTGGATGCCCTCGGGGAAGCCTGGGAAGTTGTCGACCTCGGTGGTCTTCATGAGCTCGCCGCCTGCCTCTACCGAGCTCGCGATGAGCAGCGGGGCCAGATTGGCGCGGGCAGCGTAGATCGCGGCCGTGTAGCCGGCGGGGCCGGAGCCGATGATGATTACTTGACGCACGAGTGTCTCCTTTTGAGCTTGCACTAGCAGCTACAACACATCCTAGGCGCAGGCTATTCCGCCGAACTGGGGGTCTTCCGGCGTTAGCGGCGGCCGCGCAGGCGGCGCACGAGGGGACGGATGATCTCGCCCAGCTCCTGATTGCGCAGGGCGACCAAGACGACGGCGTAGACGAGTGCCATCGCGCCGCCGATAACCACCATCGACACGATGGCTGTGAACCCGTTCGCCACCGCGAAACCACCTTGGGTGGTTGCGCCGAAGCCGAAGAGCAGCGCGACGCCCAGGCCCGCGGCCGGCAGCGCGGCGAGCAGATAGGCCGCGTAACTCCGCAGGATCCGGGCCGCGTCGATGCGCCCGAGGCGGCGGCGCAGCAGGACAGCGGCTACGAGGGTCTGTGCCGAACCGGCTATGGCGGTTACGGCGGCGATGCCTACGGCGATCCATTCGCGGTCCCAGCCCGACACGACGACAGCGCCGACCACGAAGAGCAGCGACTGGAACACCTGGAGGAAGAAGGGGGTGCGGGTGTCGTTCAGCGAGTAGAAGGTGCGTTGGATGAGGAAGAGGATGCTGAACGGCACGAGCCCGACCAGATAGGTCATCACCACGAACGCCATGTCCTGCACGTCGGCGAAGTCGTCGGCGAACACCGCGCTGAACGGGTAGGCGAGAACGATGAGCCCCACCGACGAGAACACCATGATGAGCCCGATCGAACGCATCGATGCGGAGAAGTCGGTGCGCACTCCCCCGAGGTTGCCCTCGTGCGCGTGCGTCGACATGCGGGTGAAGTAGGCGGTGGCGATCGACACGGCGACGATCGAGTGCGGCAGCATGAAGATAAGCCACGACAGGCTGAGCACGCGCACCGACGCGTCGTCGCTGCCGCCCGCCATCGACGCCACTCTCGTCTGCACGATGCCGGCGAGCTGCGTGATCACGATCATGCCGAACACCCATGACGCGGCCTTGCCGGTGGCGCCGAGTCCGACACCGCGCCAGTGGAAGTCGGGCCGGTACGACAGGCCGGCCCGGCGCCAGAAGTAGAACAGGCCGAGACCCTGCACGGCGATGCCGAGCGTCGCGGAGCCGGCGAGCAGCGTGATCATCGGGCCGGTCCAGGTGCTGGCGTGGATGTGGGCGGGGTCTCCCCCGAAGGCGATGATGAAGACCACGATGCCGGCGATGGCGACGAGGTTGTTGAGCACCGGCGTCCAGGTGAACGGGCCGAAGATCTTGCGTGCGTTGAGCACCTCGCCGAGGAGGCTGTAGATCGCGTAGAAGAGCACCTGGGGCAGGCACCAGTAGGCGAATGCGGTGGCGAGCGCGATGTCATCGGGCGAGAGGCCGGTCGAGCCGTCGGCCGACTGGGTCGAGTACAGGGCGACGAGCCACGGTGCGGCCAGGGTCGCGGCGACGGCGGCGAGCAGGAACACCGCGAGGCCGAGAGTGACCAGCCGGTTGATGAACCGCTGCCCGCCGTCGTCGTGCATGCCCGCCTTGACGATCTGCGGCACGAGGACGGCGCTGAGCAGTCCGCCGGCGATGATCGCGTAGATGCTGTTGGGCAGCTGGTTCGCTATCGCGAAGGTGTCTGCGCCGGCACCCTTGGTGCCGATGGCCTGTGCCAGAACGGCGGCGCTGACGAAACCGAGGATGCGGGAGACGATCGTGCCCGACGCGAGAAGGGCGGATGCCCGCCCGAGCCCGCCACCGGCATCCGTCTTCGTCACTCGGAGGCTTCCTCGGAAGCGACGCCGTCGGAGCCACCCGCGGCCAGCTCCCGGCGTGCACGGCGACGGCGCACGATGAGGCGCGCGATGCCGAAGCCGAACACGCCCACGACGAAGACGCCGAGGGCCACGGTGATGGGCGTCTCCCAGCCCGCGTAGACGTTGATGCCCACGGTCGTCGCGCCGCCGATGGGCACACCGACGGTGCTCGCGATCGAAATGGAGATGATCGCCGTCCCGTTGGAGAGCGACTGGACGGGGATCGCGCCACGCTTCTGCGAATCCGGCTCGATCGTGATGGTCACCGGCGACTGTTCGATCTCGAGCAGCGGAGTCGGGGCGACCACGGTGATGTTCACGTTGACCGGCTGGCTGAGCTCGTTGGTGACCGTGACGTAGAGCGACGCGCGGTCGGCGAACAGGGTGATCTCGCTGCTGCGCACCACGCGCACCGAGTTGTGCAGCTCTTCTGACTCCTTCGCGTACAGCGTGAGCGCCGAGCTCCAGCCGCCCGGGTAGGAGTTCCAGGCCGTCGACATGGTGGTCAGGGTGCGCAGTCGACGCTCGCCGGTGATGAGCACGGGATTGGCCGCGACTGTCGCGAAAGAGGCGTCGGATGACTCGGTGGCGAGCAGTGTGCGCGCAGCGGCCAGGCGGGCCTCGGTCTGCGGAGTGTCGACGAGAGTGGCCGAGGCCGGGGCGGAGTCGAGTACCGACGAGAACGCGGCGACGTCTGCGGTCGGCATCGCTTCGATGTTGGCGAGTGCCGCGCCGAGCCGGGCAGCGGTGCCGAGGCTCGCCCGGTCGACGGCGAGAACGATGGTGGCGCCCTCGGTGTCGCCCGTGGCGGCGATCGCGTCGATGCCGGTCTGCAGGGACGAGAGGGAGGTGCTCCAGTCGTCC
>Ga0247811_1000211_pt1 | contig 20296 bp, 11 predicted proteins | sample UWRJL134311R1_FD_189018 | JGI IMG/M metagenome (GOLD analysis project Ga0247811, IMG submission 189018) | Plant litter microbial communities from Arlington Agricultural Research Station in Wisconsin, United States - UWRJ-L134-311R-1 | ecosystem: Environmental > Terrestrial > Plant litter >...
AAGCAAGGCTTCTTTTTTAGCCTTGTCCAGTTTTAAAATGGTTTGCGCACTTCCACCGGTTAATGAAAATCCGAAACCTTCAATGGTCTGGAATTTTTGAGAAGCATCAACCAAAATAGTTTGGTTTGAATTGGTTTCAGAAGTAAAAACCAAATCATTTTGCTTTTGCAATTTCGATGTTTCGTCTATTGTTGTGATCCAGGATTGTGCTTTACCAGAATTGGCTGCATTTTTTGAGTTTCCGCATTTTATCTGCACTGCGATAAGAGGCAGTAAAAGTAAAATTTGAAGTTTTTTCTTAATGTTTTTCATGTTTAATCTATTTCTATTAAAACAGGTAAATGATCCGAGGGATATTTTAAATCTTTAGAATCACTTAAAACTGCATGTTTTTGAATTTTGAGTACGCTATTTTTTGAGATAAAAATATAATCAAGTAACAGGGTTACAGGTTGATCATGTTTGAAGTCGTTGAAGGTTCCTGAAGGTCCAAATGGTTTTTCTTTTGAAACCTCTTTGGTGTCATCCATTACTTTTTTTACTGCTGCAATCTGCGGTGTATCAGGTTCTGAATTAAAATCTCCCATCAGGAAAACAGGATATTTTTTCAAATTAACTTCTTTCATTTTGTCGAGAACAAGCTCTACACCTTTTACTCTCGCTTCGTTCCCTACATGATCAAGATGCACGTTAAAAACCCAAAATGATTTTTTTGTTTTTAAATCCTTAAACAACGCATACGTACACACTCTATTATACGCTGCATCCCAGCCTTTTGATATTACATTTGGCGTTTCTGACAACCAAAATGTATTGGATTGCTGTGGCTGAAAACGTTGTTTTTTATAATAAATAGTACATGCTTCTCCTTTTCCTTCACCTTCTCTTCCAATGCCAAATTTGTTATACTCCGGCAAAGCCGATGCGATATCTGTAACCTGATTTGGAGTTGCCTCCTGAACCCCAAAAATATCAGGACTGTAAAATTGTATTTGAGATGTAAAAAAATCCTTTCGTTTTGGCCATGCATTTTCTCCGTCAGAAGCAATATCTAAACGAATATTGTAGGTCATAATTTTTAAATTCTGACCATAAAATGAAATGCTTACCAAAAGCATTATTACTCCTAAAACAATTTTATTTGTCTTTTTCATGTTTAAAAAATTTTAATCCGTAAAGCTAATATTTCAAAAGCTTTATTGAAAAAAACGGTCAAAAAAATAATGTTAATTGTATACGCTCACATTCCGTTTCCGTCTGGTTTATCTGCCGTTTTTCCTGCTGCGTCAATCTGCACAATCAAATTGGATGGCACCGGATTTACAGGTTTTTCATCTGCAGTGTCATTACTACTGTTGCACGACTGAAAGAAAGACAATAAGATCAATGTAAATACACCTACTTTATCCATGATTTTATTTATTTTCGATCAATTATAATTTGAGTTAGTTTTGATTATTTTTTAGATGTACTTTTTTTAGCTTCAGAAAATTCCAAATAATTCAAATTGAAGCCTCCTTTTTCGAAAACTACTTTAATTTTATTTGTTCCCGCATTTAATGTTATTCCAGATAAAACAATGGTTTTCCATTTATCATTTCCTCCTGTTGCTGGAAGTACAATGCTTTCAGATTTATTCCCATTTTCTGTTTCCAAATGCAGTTTCCCTTCTAAATTCTCACTTGAATAACGGATGGCAGCTTTATATGTATTTTGCTTTTTTACTTCTGATGTAAATTGCAGCCATTCTCCGTCTTCAATAAATGAAACCTGATAACCGTTTGATCCAGCATCTTTACAAGTTAAAATATCAACACCATCGTTACGCATTTTATTTCCTTTGTTCCAATCTTCAAACTTGTTTGTTTCCACTCTGTAGTTCACAAAATCCCTATCTGAATATGCATATCCGTTTGTTCCTAAATCATATTGTGCTGCTGCAATTTTTCCTGGAACTAAATGTTTTTTATACGGCTTGGTATCGTTTGTCTGCACTTGCCTGAACATTGCATCGATAACATCCGGTTTAACGGTAACGTTTTCCATCTTGTAATTATCGGCCATTTTGATTAATGTTTTTTTGGCAAATTCAGGAGTTGGTTTCTGACCGCCTTCTTTCCAGTATTTTAATAAAACATCGTATTCCGGAATTTTGGTTACCGAAGTTACGCCAGCTATATTTTCGATTTTTTTCATTGGCCAGAAAGCCCAGCCAATATTATTGGTTTCCACCAGAGTCAAAGCTTCTTTGAACCATACATTGGAGTTTTCACCGCTTTCTCCCAGCCAAATCGGAACATTATATTGGGTTCTGTAATCCAGCATTTTTTGGATAGAAGCAGTAGTATTGTAATTCCAATATTTATGAAAACTCAATACCATATTTTCATCCCATAAAGGAAAAATTCCGTTGTAGTTATTTCCCCAGCAATTTCCTTCGATAATCACCATATGATTGTTATCTACCTCTCGAATTGCTTTTGTAACAGCCACCATTAAATCTCTTAAAGGGCCGTTTGAGTTTTCATCGCAGCCGTTTTTATTCGATCCAGTGAAATTCCAGTTGGGTTCGTTGATAATGTCGTAGGCGCCAATCCATGGATTATCTCTATAGCGCGAAGCCAGTTTTTTCCATAAAGCAATCATTTTCTTTTGATTGGCTTCACTCTGCCAAAGCGCTGGTTTTGTAGTATCGTAATCTGAAATTGCGGCATCATTTCCTTGTCCGCCCGGTGCTGCGTGCAAATCCAGAATCAGATATATTTTATTCTCGGCACACCATTTCAATACATTATCAGTCATCGTGAAACCTTCTTCTATCCAGGTAATTTCGCCATTTTTTTCTTGTTCAATTGGCGGTGTATACAGATTATAGTGCATTGGAAGACGGATTGAATTGAAACCCCATGCTGCCAAAGAATCGATATCACGTTTTGTGATTCCGTTTGCTTTGTAAGCGGCATAAAATTCCTTCGTTCCCTGTTCACCAATAACATCCTGTATTTTTTGTTTGATCTGATACTGTGGACTCGCAAAAGACTGTGTCTGCATCATGTAGCCTTCCTGAACCATCCAGCCGCCAAGGCCAAGACCTCTTAAAATAATATTATTTCCGTTTCCGTCAACAATTTTTTGTCCATCTCTATGCAAAAAACCTTGTCCGAAAGAAGCAATCGAAACTAAAAGCTGTAGTATTATAAGTGTTTTTTTCATTTAAAAATTAATTATGCCTTTGCTGTTATTTCCAAATATAGGTTGCAACATCTCCTGCATCGAGAGAGACTGCTGCCCATTTTTCATTAAATTTAATATTGAACGTTTGGCTGGCAGATCCATCATTTTCTACAATCAATACTTTTGATCCTGACGGAGTTAAAAAAGCAACATTCTGTAAATTTCCAGTAATATTACTTCCTATTCTAATAGATCCGGCCGGTACAAATTTTGAAGCATGCGCAATAATATAATAGGCTACATTACGCTGAAAATTATCGCTTGACGTTATCGTAATTGCACCTTTACAAGTAGTACAGCCTCCTTGTGTATGAGGTTGAAAAGAGGCATTATTAGCCAAATTCCATTCTAATGCATTTCTACTGTAATTTCTCATCGAACCAATAATAACATTTTTAAGATGCCATTTTAGATCTCCGCCAAAATCTCCGGTTGATGCTGTATATTGTTCTGTGAAATAAATATTTTTAGTTGGATAAGCATTATAAACCCCTGATAATGCACTGATATCTCCCGCATACAAATGAAAAGCTGATCCATCAACAAAAGGATTTGCTTCGGCATCAGCCAAAATTGCTTTTGGGTAATTTGCATTATCGCAGTTATGATCGTATGCTATAATTTTTACGGCCAGATTTGCGGCTTTTAATGCTGGTCCTAAATTTGCTTTTATAAAGTTGGTCTGCTCTAAAGCCGACATGTACATACTTGGATTATTCCCGTCATGAAGTGGTTCATTTTGAGGCGTAATGGCATCTATTGTAATTCCTTCGGCTTTCATTTGCTGTATGTATTTTACAAAATATTTCGCATAAACATCATAATATTTAGGCTGCAGTTTCCCTCCAATAAAGCTGTCTTTGTCTTTCATCCAGAGTGGCGCTGACCAGGGTGTTGCCAAAACTAAAATCTTAGGATTTATAATTAAGATTTCTTTTAAAAGAGCAATTACATTTTTGTCTTTTTCTAAACTAAATTTAATCAGATTCAAATCTGTCTCTCCAGTTGCGAGGTCGTTGTATGTATACGTTTCGGCACTTAAATCTGAAGCTCCAATACTAATTCTAATATAACTTACTCCTATTGAATTTTCGGCAGCCCCAAATAATTCCTGCAAAAGTGCGCTCCTTTTTGATGCATTTAACTGATTGATAACATCAACGCTTCCGCTTGTTAGCGTATATCCATAACCATCAATAGTCTGATATTTTTGAGAAGCATCTACCTCAATATTTGCATAGGTATTGCCAGTGGTGCCAAATCCTAAAGTCCCGGCTTGTTTTGCCAGTAAAACACTTTGATTTCCTTTTGTCAGCCAAACATCAATATCGTTGGTAACTGTAACGGGAGGATCAACCGGAATCGGGTCAGCGGCATCGTTAGAAGAAGAGCATTTTACTTGGGCAAAAACTGCTGCGGTAAAGAACAATGCCTTCATGGTACTTTTAAAATTTAATTTCATTTTTATAGTTTTTGGTTTCGGAGTTAGTACACAATAGTTTGTATAGCATGCGCCGGAATAGTTATGGTATTTTGCAAATCGTGGTTTATAAGAGTGTAAACAATCTCTTCTGCTGATTGGTTCATAACAACTGTAACGAGTTTGTTGTCAGCATTTTTAAAAGAGGTGCTTAGTAATTTTTTATCGCTTATGGTTTGTATTATGCGTTTTGCATCTGGTCGGATGAATTTTGAAAAATGTCCAATGTAATAATACATCGGTGTATAAATTAAATCGTCTTTTGTGGTATCTGCGTGAATTGGCGCAAAGCAAAAATTCCCTACGTGATTGGGTCCGCCTTTTTGGTCCAAAAGAATATTCCAGTCAGTCCATCCCACTGTTCCATTATTGAAATCGTGGATCATGTTGAGACCGTATCGTTCTGCATTTCCCCAATACTGATATTTTTGAGCATCAAATCTTTCGATACATCCTTCTGTAAAAAGTAAATTTTTATTTGGAAAAGCTTTATGGACTTCACCAACTGATTCAAATTTTGGAGGCCCGCCATTCCAGGTTTCATACCAATGAAATCCGATTCCCCATGCATATTTAGAAACTTCAGGATCTGAGAAAACAAGATTGGCTCTTTTTTCGAGCATATCGCCTCTGTTGTGATCCCAAATTATAATGTTTTTAGTACCAAGTCCCTCTTTTTCTAAAGTTGGTCCCAGAAAATTTTTCAGGAAATCGCGTTCGGCTTCAGGAGTATAAATACACGATTCCCAACTCTGACTTGCCATCGGTTCATTTTGAATGGACAATCCCCAGACTGGAATTCCCTCTTTTTCGTATGCTTTTATAAATTTTGCATAATAATTGGCCCAAGATTGGGCAAATTCAGGCAATAAAACGCCGCCGTGCAAAATATCATTATTGTCTTTCATGAAAGCTGGGGGACTCCAAGGACTAACAAATAACGTTAATTTCCCGCCGGCAGTTTCAATTGCTCTTTTAAGTAATGGAATCCTAAATTTCCTGTCATGCTCAATGCTGAAGGTTTTTAAATCTTTGTCGCCTTCCTCAATATAAGTATAACTTTCGCTGCTAAAATCGCAGCTATGAATGTTGGTTCTGGCTAAAGAATAGCCAATTCCGTTATTTTTATCATAATATGCCGTAAGGAATTCCTGCTGTTTTTTAGCAGATAATCTGGCAAAAACTTCGGCACTTGCATCTGTTACTGCACCGCCAATTCCTAAAAAAGTCTGATCTGTTTTTTCAGGATTTATTGTAATAGAAACAGTATTGCTTGGTTGTGAAGCTGCGTTTGAGATTAAATTATTGGATAATGTTAATCTTAAATTTGTATTTTCGGCAGTAGTGTAAACTTCAATTTTGTGGTTTGATTTTGATTTTGCAGCAGATGAGTCATTCACAACTTGTGCTGAAGAACAGCTCAGTTGCAAAACTAATAGCGGGGCCGATAAAATTAAATTTATGACTTTCATTGTTGCTTTTCAAAAAACATCCACATTAAATAAAAGGCTGAAATGGATGATAGATCAGCCCTTTTTACTAACTCACAAAAATTAATATACAAGCGTTTGTATAGCGTGTGCAGGAATTTTTACTACCGTTTTCTCTGCTGCTATTATTAAATTATAACTAATCTCTTTATCAGACTGGTTCATGACAATTGTCGCCATTGTACCATCGGTATTTAAAAATGAAGTACTTAACAAAGCACTTCTGCTCACAGCAGAACTGACTCTAACTGCATTTAAACGAATGAATTTTGAAAAATGCCCTATATAATAATAAGAAGGCGTATAAATCAATTCACCAGTTGTTGTATCTGCATGAATTGGCGAAAAACAAAAGTTGCCCACATGGTTAGGCCCCCCGTTTTGATCCAAAAGTATGTTCCAGTCTGTCCACGCAGCGGTTCCGTTATTAAAATCATTAATCATAGAGATTCCGTATCTTTCTCCGTTACCCCAAAATTGATATTTTGCAGCATCAAATTTCTCTACGCAGCCTTCTGTAAACATCAATCCTTTATCAGGATATGCTTCGTTTACTTTTGCTACATTGTCGAACATTGAAGCACCGCCAGACCAGTTTTCGTACCAGTGAAAGCCCATTCCCCAAACATATTTTGAAGCTTCCGGATCAGAATAAATTACATTGGCTCTGTAATTCATTAAATCTCGGTTATGATCCCAGGCAATGATTTTTACATTTCCCAATTTTTCTTTTTTTAATGTTGGTCCGAGGAAATTTTTAATAAAATCTCTTTCGTCTTCGGCAGAATAGATACAGGATTCCCAAGTTTGTACCGCCATTGGTTCATTTTGAGTTGAGGTACCCCAAATAGGAATTCCTTCTTTCTCATATGCTTTTATGAATTTTACATAAAAATTGGCCCAAGTCTGGTAATATTCAGGTAATAATGTACCGCCTTTAAGTACATTTTTGTTGCTTTTCATGAAAGCATTTGGCGACCAGGGAGCTACATAAGTCATTAATTTTCCTCCTGCAGTCTGGATTGCCTGCTTAATTAACGGTATGCGAAATTGTTTGTCATGATCAATAGAAAAAGTTTTTAAATCCTTATCGCCTTCTTTGATATAAGAGTAGCTGCCGCTGCTAAAATCAGAACTTTGTATGGTTGTTCTTAGCAGTGAATAGCCAATACCTTTTTGCTGATCGTAATAGGCATTTAGAAATTCTGTTTGTTTATCTTTTGAAAGTTTTGCAAAAATTTCGGAACTAGCATCCGTTATCGCACCGCCAATTCCCATAAAGGTTTGAAACTTTTTTGATGGTTCTACAAAAACAGATGACTCAATTTCGAGAGGCTGTTTCGCCGCTGAAAAAGTTAAATTATCTGTTGATGTCAATCTCAAATTTGAATTCTCGGCAGTTGTATAAACTGTGATCTTTTTTCCTGTAGTTATGAATTCTTTCTTTGTTTTTGTCTGTTGCGCTAATGCCGCTAACGAAAACAGAAAGCATAGAATTTTAAAAGTATTTTTTTTCATTCTTCCTTATTATTTTAAATTCTAATTGAAGGATTTTACAGAACTTTTTCTGTAAAAAATAATTTGCCGGTTTAATGATTTAAAAAATAGCCCATACTCATAATGATTATGGGCTATTTACAACCAAACTTAAACTTAACTTAACTCTATTTTCCTCTCATTTAGATTTTTAGATTGTAAACTCATTGACCAATCTAATGTGGTCTAATCTTCATGAGAATTTATTTTTTACAGCCATCTCAAATGTTCAGCTTATTGTGTTCTAAACTATATTTTTACTGTAGCTGCTTACTATTTATTATTGATAGTTAGGATTTTGTTTCAATTTAGTACCATTAAGTTCCGTGTAAGGAATTGGAAAAATCTCATCTGTTCCTGCATTAAAACCTCTATCTGCTAATGCAGTTGCTGCATCTCCCCATCTTACTAAATCAAAAAATCTATGTCCTTCACCAGCTAATTCCATTCTTCTTTCTAATTTAATGGCTGCTAATGTTACCGGAACAGGAGTTAATCCAACTCTAGCTCTAACGGCGTCTAGTAAAGCTTGCGCTCTTGCACCAGATCCTAAAGCTTCTGCTTCCATTAAGTAAGTATCTGCAAGTCTGATAACATACGAATTTTGTTTGTAATTTAACTCTTGGTTACCACCACCTGTACGAACATCTGATTGTCTTGGAAGATATTTATTCAAGAAATAACCTGTATCCTGATAAGCTGGAATGTAGTCTGCTTTACCAGCCGCTTTTAAAGCTTTTAAATCATAAATAGTAGCTCCAAATCTTGGATCATTCTTCATTACATCGTATAAATTTTGTGTTACAGGATTGAAAGCCCATCCTGAAGGAAGGTCAGCAGCATCAGATCCTGTTGGTCTTGAATATCCTCTTGGTCCAATCATTTGGTTTAAAGAGTTACCTTCGTCTTTACCTTGCCCCCAAAAGCTCCAGTCAGTATTACCTCCACTACTATGAGATACTTCGATAAGTGATTCTGCATTAAATTTGTTAGAAGTAACCCATAAATCACTGAATTTTGTAAGCAATTTATTTCCGTATTGGTTAGTCGCTCCGGGTGTGCCATTTACTTCTGCTAAAACTGCTACTGCCTGAGGTTTTTTACCTTCAAACAAATACACTTTTCCAAGTAAAGCCTGAGCGGCACCTTTATTGAATCTTCCTGCTTCAGTTGCTGCCACAACAGTATTTGGAAGAGCAGGAATAGCTTCTAATAAGTCTTTTTCGATTTGTGCATAAATCACCTCTGGTGTTACCTGCTCAGGATTATAAATAGTCTGAGTGGTTAAAGGTTCTAGTACCAAAGGAATATTTTTAAATAATCTTACTAAATTGAAATAGTAAAATGCACGAAGTGTTTTAGCTTCTGCTGCGAATCTTGTTCTTACTGCATCAGTCATTGATGCGGCAGGAAGTTTTGAGATCAGCATGTTTGCTCTCGCAACACCTTGATAATGATCGTTCCAGAAACTTCCTGGAATACTAATTGAACTAAGTGAGTGTGTTGAAAAATTTTGAATTCCGTTTCCATCTGTTGAACTACCGCCCCCAGCATAAAAATCATCAGAACCTGCATTTAACATTGCTACTAAATTTTCAAAACCTCCAGTATTTTTTCTTAATGGATCATAAGTTCCCATCAAAGCAGCATAACATTGTTGTTCGTTAGAAAAGTAGATGCTTGAGTCAAATTTCCCCTCTGGATTGATGGTTACGAAATCTTCAGAACAAGATCCCATAAAAGCCACTGCAACAGCTGCGTATATATATTTAAATTTTTTAGTTTTCATAATTCTTTAATTTTTTTTTAAAATTGAACGTTAGCTCCTAACAGAAAAGATCTAGCTTGCGGATAAACTCCTTTATCTACTCCAAAAACCTGACCTCCAATTTCAGGATCGTATCCTGTATATTTGGTAAAAGTGATTAAGTTCTCTCCGGTTAAATAAAGACGAATTTTATCTGAACCAATTTTAGATGATAAGCTACCTGGGAATGTATATCCAATCTGAACAATTTTTAAACGTGCGTAATTGCCATTTTCAAGATAAAAATCAGACATATTAGTGTAGTTTTTGTTCGGATCATTGTTTGTTAATCTAGGATAATCATTAGAAGTTCCTTCTCCATGCCAACGATCTAAAGCATTTGTCTGGTAATTAGCGTTTAATACATCTAACCTTCTTAAACCCTGGAAAATTTTACTTCCAGCAGATCCTTGAGCAAATGCCATGAAATCAAAGTTTTTATAATCTAAGCTGATCGTAAGACCAAAAGTATATTTAGGGATATTTGTTCCTAAGTATCTTTTATCGTCATCTGTAATAGTACCGTCACCATTTTCATCTACCCAACGGAAATCTCCAGGTTTAGCATTTGGCTGAATTAAATTTCCTGCTGCATTTTTGTAGGCAGCAACTTCGGCAGCATTTTGAAAAATCCCAGCAGTTTTAAAGCCATAAAACTCATTAAATGAATGGCCTACTTCTGTTCTTGTAACCGGTCCCATAGACTGAAAAGTAGCATCTCCTACAATGTAGTTAGTAGATGAACCTACATAAGTGATTTCATTTTTTAAGTAAGCAACATTCGCATTAACACCTAAATTAAAATCTCCAAGTTTTTTCTTGTATCCTAATTCAACTTCAAAACCACTGTTGTTCATATCTGCAACGTTTGCAGAAGGCGCATCAACAACTCCAACATATCCAGGAATAACAACATTTCTTAAAATTCCAGTAGTTCTTTTCTTGTAGTAATCAAGAGTTAGGGTAAAATTATTAAAAACTCTTGCATCAAGACCAACTGTAGTTTGAGATGTTTCTTCCCAGCCTAAGTCAGCGTTTGGTAAAGTAGAGTTACCATAACCTGTTGTAATATCTCCATTATTCCCAACAGAATAGTTATATCCTCCAACAACTAAACCTCTGTACTTAAATTCTTCGATATTGTCATTTCCAACAACTCCATAACCTCCACGTAGTTTTAGACTATTAACTGCTTCATTTTCTTTCCAGAATCCTTCTTTTGAAATTACCCATCCTAAAGAGAATGACGGGAAAACTCCCCATTTTTTATTTTCACCAAAACGAGTTGATCCATCACGACGAATAATTCCGGTAAAAAGATATTTCTCCATGTAATCATAATTCGCACGTAAGAACAATGATGCCAATTTGTGCTCAACTTTATCCTCTGTATTTGTAGATCTATCTGTTTGAGGAACATTAAAATTCCAAGAAGCATCTTTATAACTTGTTATTGGAAGCCCAAACATTGTTGTATTAACAACTGTTCCTATGTTTTCTACATAAGCACCTTGACCTGCTAAAACATTTACACTATGATTTCCAAATTTATTACTGTACGTCAAGATATTTTCAACAGTCCATGCAAATGATTTTTCATTGTTCTGGTTAAAGTTATTTTTGTCTGCTTTCATATTTGGATTTAAGAAGAAAACAGGTGTAAAAGCTTCGCTTCCCCAGTAGGCTATCTTACCGCCAAGTGTAGTTCTGAATTTTAAATGACTCGTAATATTAGCCTCTAAATAGGCATTACCAACAAAATCATCTGACCAATTGTATCCTCCTAATCTTGTTTGGGTATACGCTAGAGGATTTGTCATTTCTTGTTGTACTAAAGAAGAAATTCCGTAAGGATTTCCATTTCCGTCTCTAACAATATTTGGATTTGTATAAAAACCTGTATTAGCTACCGCTGGATCTGTAACCACTAATGGAGTAAGCGGATCTAAGTTAATTGCAGAACTTAAAGGACCTCCAAACTCACTGTTTACGTTTCCTAAGCTTTTAGATTTTTGGCGTGTATATCCAAAAGTCTGTCCAAACGTAAAATAATCAGAGATTTTGTGTGTAGAGTTTAAACGGAAATTTTTCTTTGTATAATCTGATATATCCGTTGTAACAATACCTTCCTGATCTTGTATACCAAAAGAAGCATAAAAAGTAGATTTTTCTCCACCTCCACTAATGCTTAATTCGTGAGTATATCTCAGAGCTGAATCATTAAAAATTGCATCCTGCCAATCAGTACCCTTACCTAATCCTGCAATCTGTGCAGGAGTATATTTTATTGCTCCTCCATCATTCACTGATTTCTCATTCATTACTGTTGCATACTCTTGAGCATTCAACAAGTTTAATCTTTTAGCTGGTCCGGAAACACCTGCAAAACCATTATAGTTTACTGAAATTTTTCCTGATTTACCTTTTTTAGTTGTCACCAGGATTACCCCAGTAGCCGCACGAGTACCATAGATTGCAGCAGAAGCAGCATCTTTAAGAACCTCTACAGACTCAATGTCGCTTTGGTTAATGAAACCAACTGCACCAGCATCTACAGCAATACCGTCAACAACCCATAAAGGATCGTTTCCACCTTCTCTAAAAGTAGTTATACCTCTAATACGAACTTTTGAAGGGGAACCTGGCTGCCCAGAAGTAGCTGCAACAGAAACCCCGGCAACTCTACCTTGTAAAGTTTGTTCAACACGTCCGTTGGGAACTTTTTCAAGATCGGCTGCTTTTACGCTCGAAATTGCTCCGGTAACTACTGATTTCTTTTGAGTTCCGTATCCAACTACTACCACTTCATTTAAAGTTTGTGATTCCGGTTTTAATTGTACTGTAATATTTGTTCTTCCGTTTACAGTTTCATTCACTGTACTGTATCCAATAAAAGTAATAGTCAAAACACCATTTGAAGGCACTTTTATTTGGAATTTCCCATCAAAATCTGATGCCGTCGACTTAGTTGTACCTTTCAATAAAACTGATGCACCTGGAACTGGCATTCCACTTTCATCATTTATCATCCCATTTACTGTGACATCCTGAGCCACAGCTATAACCGAGAATAACAAAGACGAAACACAAAAAATAAGTAATTTTGTTAATTTCATTTTTCTAAAAATTTTGGTTAATTAATTAGTAATTTGATGCAATAGTAATGTTATTTTTTTACTATCAACAATTAAATTTCCTTACAAAAACACATCAAATCAAATTTTTACACATTACAAAAACACATCAATATTTTTATAAACAATTGATTTACAAATAATTAAAATATAAATTACTGATGTTATCAAAATGTTAATTGTAAAAATAAACACTACACTTCTAAGAGAATGCTTATTTTTATACTAAATTCATTCTTCTACAACGAAATAGTTCCTCAAGAATTCACTTAAAACGCTATGAATAAAGCAGGTAGCATAAAAAATATCAAATACCACACAAATTTTATGAAATTAGTAAAATCATATTTTTACAGTACTTTATTTACATTATTCACAATTACCCTTTTTGCTCAGGTAAAAAGTATTGGGCTTCCAGATGTAAGAAATTACAAGCGAAATGAATATAAAGGAGGCACACAAAATTGGAATATTGATCAGGACCATAATGGAAATTTATATTTTGCAAATAATACTGCTTTATTACAATTTGACGGCTCATCATGGAGAAAATACCCACTGCCTAATCTAACTTCTGTAAGATGTTTAAAAATTGATGACTCGGGAAAAATCTTCGTTGGAGGTTACAACGAGTTTGGATATTTTGATCCTAATGGTAAAGGAAAACTACAATACACATCATTAGCAAAAAAAGTGGATAAAAATAAAATCAAAATCATTGATTTTATCTGGAAGATTCACTCGCTTAACAAGCAAACCATTTTTCAATCCTTTGCAAGGGCATACATTTTCAAAAACGGCAATCTTACTATATTGAAAGCACCAAAACGGTTTCAATTTTCTTTTGTAGTAAATAACAAACTTTACTTTCAGGATGAAGAGAAAGGCCTTTTAGAATATAGAAACGGCAGATTGTACAGTTTACCCAACACAACCAGTTTAAACGATACCGAGGTTTGGGGAATGTATGCTTTATCTAAAAACAAAATCTTAATCATTACACTTGAAAAAGGATTGTTTATTTATGAAGACAATAAGGTTGTACCGTGGAATAATGAAGCCAATAATTTTGTCAAGAAAAACAATTCTCTAGGAGGCGTAATCATAAATAATAATTTTATTGTTTTAAATTCGGTTTTAGATGGTATTATCATCTGCGATTTCAATGGCAAAATCATTCAGCACATTAATAGAAAGAAGGGATTACAAAACAATACCGTTTTAACCTCTTTCTTAGACAACAAAAACAATCTCTGGTTAGGTCTTGATAATGGTATTGCCTTTGTCAATGAAAGCTCGCCATTTACCTATTTTGGATTTAGTTATGACATTAGTACGGTATACGCCTCTGTTATACATGAAAAAAATTTATATGTCGCCACAAATCAAGGTGTTTTTTACCATGCCTGGAACAATAGTTTTAAAGAAGATGTTTTTAAACTGGTCGAAGGAACAACTGCACAATCCTGGAACGTACAGGTGATTGACAATGAACTTATTTGCGCCAATAACAGAGGTGCACTAGCAATAAAGGGAGGAAGAGTAACAAGGATCATTGATTCTAAAGGTTATTTTGGCTTTAAGAGCATACCAAATCATCCGGGATTTTTTATTGGGTCTAATTACGATGGATTCGCCGTTTTTCAAAAAACAGCAAATGGGCTAACTTTTAAAAATCAGGTTATAGGTTTTGACAAATCATCCAACAGTTTCGAACTTGACGAATCGTATTTATGGCTTAAAAAAGACGAGTCCATATATAGAATGTCACTTACCAGCGATCTCACGAGGTTTTCGTCCATAAAGAAAATAGATCAGATTGACCCACGTTACAAAAATATCGGAAGCATTCAGAAAATTGATAAAAAGCTGTATTTCCAGACTAGCAACCATTTTTACAAATATTCCAGAGAGCAGGATTTGTTTTATGAAGACAAAAACATATCTAACCTATTTAAAAATATTCCTGTAATAAATGCTTTAAGTCAGGATTCTCAATCGAACCTTTGGTATGCTTATGACGAGTCTCTGGGTGTTTTAATGAAGCAGCACAATAAATACGTGAATGTTGTAGCACCTTTTTCGAACTTAACCGGAAATTTGGTCAACAGTTATTTATCTGTAAATACAATTGATCCTAAAAATATTTTTATTGGCTTAACCGATGGTCTGGCGCATTATGATTCTGAACTGCTAAACAATTTTGTTACTAAGCCAAAAGCATTTATCCGTAGTTTTTCATTTCCGGGCGATACAATAATTTTAGGTAACAACCAGAGTAAAACAGAAAACATACGAATTCCATATGCCTCAAATCATGTCCGATTTACTTTTTCATCTCCTACTTATGAGAATTTGGAAAATGTTGAATTCTCGTATCAATTAGAACCCTTTGACGATAAGTGGAGCAATTGGTCAACGATATCTATTAAAGAATATACCAATCTTCGCGAAGGCGAATATACAATGAATGTGAAAGTCCGAAATAGTTACGGAATTCAGTCTGAGCCATCAAAACTTTCTTTTACGATTTCGCCGCCGTGGTACAGACATTTCCTGGCTTTTATGATTTACTTTGTATTAATCACAGTCGCAATATATGTGATTTCGGATCGAATTAAAATGAAAATCCGAAAAAACAAATATTACGAAACCATAGAACAGCGTCGACTTTATCTTGAAAAAGAATCCAAAATTAGACAGGAACAATATGATTTGGAAAAAGAAATTGAAAAACTTAAAAATGACAAACTGCAGATCAAGATATTAGCTAAAGACAAAGAATTAGTAAATAACTCGCTGCAGGTGGTAAAGAAGAATAAAATCCTGAACGGCATTATCCATAAATTAAAAGAAATTGATGTGGAAGCTTTAGATGATTCTACTAAATTTCAAGTTAGTAAATTAAACAAAAGTATTGTAAAAGAGGTGAATACAGACAAAAGCTGGAAAGATTTAGAAAAACACATTAAAAACGTTCACTTTGAATACCTAAAGCGTCTAAAGGAGAAATACCCAACAATATCACCGCGAGAATTAGATTTATCTACTTATCTGCTAATGAACATGTCGACAAAAGAAATCGCAGAAATCATGAATATTTCAACAGGAGGCGTTGAATTAGCGAGATACCGTTTGAGAAAAAAACTAGGCTTAAATAAAAAAGAAAATCTAATTGGATTTTTAATGAGTATCTAAACAAAACAAAAAGCCATTCGGTGCGTCGAATGGCTTTTTCTTGTTTAGATTTTATGCAATATATTCCAGAGTTCGTTCTAGCGCCATCCCTCTTGAACCTTTTATGAGTATTGTATTATCGTTGAATTTTATTGTTTTCAGATATGCTGCAAATGCATCAAAAGTTTCAAAAAACTGAATAGCAGTATCTTCACTTTTATTTTCATAGAATGACTTACCAATCAGATAGCAGACAGATTTATTCTGATTTGATAATGAATCGACTATTATTTTATGCTCTTCCTGACTTTCTTTACCCAGCTCAAACATGTCGCCTAAAATCATTACTTTATTCTCATTTTCTAATTGCAAAAAATTCGTAATGGCAACTGCCATACTGCTTGGGTTTGCATTGTAAGCATCCAGAATAATTTGATTCGAACCTTTTTTCAACAATTGCGATCTATTATTTTCAGGTATATAATTTTGAATTGCTTCTTTAATCGATTCCTTTTCTACTTTAAAATAATGCCCCATTGCAACAGCTGCATTAATATTATTGGCATTATACAATCCTATTAAATGCGATGTTACAGTAAAATCTTCATAAGCTACAATGACGAAAGGATTTGCCTGAATATTTTTAATTTTCAAATCAGATTTCTCCTTGTTTAAACCGAAAGTAAATGATTGGATGCCTTTAGACTTTTCAATTTGAATAGGATCTTCAAGATTCACAAATACTGTTTTCTGGTTCGCCAAAAGATATTGGTACATTTCACTTTTACCTTCAATCACACCTTCAACACCACCAAAACCTTCTAAATGTGCTTTTCCAAAATTGGTAATATAACCAAAATCAGGCTGGGCAATCTGGCATAAAAATTCAATTTCTTTTTTATGATTAGCACCCATTTCGACAATTCCAATTTCAGTTTCTTTCGTAAAAGATAACAAAGTCAGCGGTACACCAATATGATTGTTTAAGTTGCCCACCGTGGCTTTCGTATTAAACTTTTTAGCCAAAACTACATTAATAAGCTCCTTTGTAGTTGTTTTTCCGTTACTTCCTGTTAATGCAATAATAGGCAGTTTGAGGTAGGCGCGATGAAATTTTGCCAGTTCCTGAAGCGTCTCTAAGCTGTTCTGAACCACAATTGTCCGCTCATCTATAAAGTACGATGGATTGTCAATAATAACAAACAATGCTCCTAATTCTAAAGCTTGCACCGCAAAAGTATTGGCATCAAAATTTTCGCCCTTAATCGCGAAGAACATCGATCCTTTTTCAATTTTTCTGGTATCAATTGAAACTGATTTACATTGTAAAAACAGATTATGAATGTCTTGAATATTCATTTATAAAAATTTTATAGATCATAAAAATAGAAAAAAAACAATAAAAAAATTCCAAATTCCATACTGAAATTCAGTGTTGGAATTTGGAATTATTATTTTATTGGAATTTCTAAAACTTAATTCCTTGGTGATTTTCTTTTTTCAGCTTTAGAACCTACTCTTGACATAGCACATCTAAATCCGATGTAATCTGTTGCCATATCCTGAGGGAAATATCTTCTTTGAGCCGGATCTAACCAATATGCTCTATCTCTCCAGGAACCACCTTTGTATACTCTTACGTTATCATCAATTAACGTTGTACGTTTGCTTGAATTATCGTATTTTCTAACCATTTGGCCTAAACTGTCTGTTGTTACATTATGTTTAGGAGAGTTGTACATAGCCTGATCAGCTTTTGGTCCTGATTCAGAATCTCCAAAATCAAAATATCTAGAAGATTGTTTATCACCATCTCTGTAGTTGATATTATCACTTGTATTGAAATTTGTTCTCAAATAAGTTTCATTTTCATCAACTGGCACCTGAGCAATTTCTCCCGGTAAGTTTGTAGCAACTTTTTTACCGTTACTTAATGTTTTGTATTGAATATTATCTTTAGTAACAATTTCAATTTTACCGTCTTTACCAATTTTGTTTTTAGCGTATTGATTTCCTCTAAAGTAGTTAAAATCATTTGCTTCATTGTCAATAATAGGTCTGTAAACATCGGCAACCCATTCTGCTACGTTTCCAGCCATATCGTATAATCCAAAATCATTAGGAGCATAGCTTTTTACAGAGTTTGTAATATCTGCACCATCATCAGACCATCCTGCAATTCCACCGTAATCACCGTTTCCTTGTTTAAAGTTAGCCAATTGATCTCCTTTGTTTTTACGTTTTGATGAACGTGTATAATCGCCAGACCAAGGATATTTCTTTTGTCCTTTGTAAATATTATATTCTCTTTGTCCAACATCTGCAGCAGCGGCATATTCCCATTCTGCTTCAGTAGGAAGTCTGTATTCTGGTAAAATGATTCCGGAAGAACGTTGTGCGTACACATTTTTCTCTTCAGGAACTACTCCGTCTTTTCCAGCTTTTGGTCTTCTTCCGTTTGGATTTTTCTTTATTACAATCTCTTCGCTTCCACCACGTGATGTACTAGGAGACATTAGGTATCCTTCAGTGTTAAATGCGTTATCACCAGTAACATCGTTGGTTTTAGCACCTTTTTGAAGATATCCGTTTTTTTCAAGAACAGCTTCATTCACACGATCCGTTCTCCATTTACTAAATTCAACAGCTTGAATCCAGTTTACCCCTACTACAGGATAATTTGCGTAAGAAGGATGTCTTAAATAGTTATTCGTCATCGTTTCGTTATATCCTAAACGATTTCTCCAAACTAAGGTATCCGGAGATGCACCTTCGTAAATATTTTTGTAATTTTCTTCTGTTGGAGGAAAAACTTTCTTTAACCATTCCAGGTACTCTAAGTACATACCATTGGTAACTTCCGTTTCGTCCATATAGAAAGACTGAACGTGTTGTTGAGTTGGCGTGTTATTCCAATCGTGCATAACATCATCCTGTACTTTACCCATAGTAAACGTACCTCCTTCAACAAAAACTAAACCAGGACCAGCCTGTTGTTTCTTCCCTGCATTTCTAGCAGCAGTTCCATTCTGACTATCTACATCCCAACCAGTGGCTCTAGAAGCATGGCTCGAACTCGATTTTTTGCTACAACCAGCCGTGCCCAACATCAATATCATTGACATCATTAATTGCAAGACTACAATTTTGTTTACTTTCATACTCATTCTTAGGTGATAAATTTAGGTGCTGCAATATAATAATTAACATTTAATTAGCAACATCTGTTCTAATAATTTTATTTCACTGTTTTTTACCAGAAAATAACCTATAGTTACGAACGCAAAAATATACTTTTTATTATTTACTATAACATGAAATACTATATTTTTACTTACTAAAATATTTTTAATTTAAAACCGCTTTATCACATAATGAAACAAGCCTTATTCTTATATCTTTTTCTGGTTCCGTTCATCTCATTTTCTCAGGTAAATGGGAGCTTCACGCTAGATTGGCAAAGTAAAAAAGAGATGAGTTTTGGCGAATCAAAAATAAAAATCCCGTACTTTTCAGGAGGCGGTTTTAGGTACGATACGAGTAAAAAAAGCATAACGTTATTACTTAACCTAAGCGAATCTGGCTTCTCAAACAATAATTCTGTACAAATTACAAACGTTATTTACGAATCTGTTTCAATTGCTGAATTAGGAGACTTATCACTTGAAAACATCCCCGAAAAACCAAATGAAACGTTAAAAACCACTCTTTCAAGAAATCAAACGCAAACTTTCTTATCGTTATCACCTATAATAAAGGAAGGTAACACTTACAAGAGAATCAGTTCATTTTCCTACACAGCAAGCAACCCAACGTTTATCAGTAATAATTCTTCAACTTTTCAAAAATCAAATGCTGTATACAATTCAGTTTTAGCATCCGGAGACTGGTACCGTTTTTATATTGAAAAATCCGGCGTTTATAAAATTTCGAAAACTTTTTTGCAAAGCCTTGGATTTGACCCTTCAAAAGTAGACCCAAGACGAATTAAGATCTACGGAAACGGAGGAAAAATGCTGCCTTTAGCTAATAACACTTACTATCCTGCGGACTTAACAGAAAATGCGATACAAATAATTGGAGAAAGCGATGGCACTTTTAACAACGAAGATTATATTCTTTTTTATGCTGAAGGAGTTGAAAACTGGAGTACCGAAAGCCAGACCAATCTTAATTTGTATGCTACAAAATCCTATTATTATGTTACAGTGGCCGGCAACGATGGAAAACGTATCCCGAACTTCAATCAACCAAGCGGAAATAGCACCTTAGAGCTAAACACTTTTGACGACTATCAATTTCATGAAATCGACAAAACCAACATTGCTCATCTGGGCCGTCAATGGTTTGGAGAAGCATTTGATATTACTCAGGAACAGGAATTCGAATTCAATTTTCCAAATATTGAAACTTCAATACCGGTAAAAATTGAATTAAA
>Ga0247811_1000213_pt1 | contig 20237 bp, 21 predicted proteins | sample UWRJL134311R1_FD_189018 | JGI IMG/M metagenome (GOLD analysis project Ga0247811, IMG submission 189018) | Plant litter microbial communities from Arlington Agricultural Research Station in Wisconsin, United States - UWRJ-L134-311R-1 | ecosystem: Environmental > Terrestrial > Plant litter >...
CGCCGCTCTGCACAAGCTCGTCGACGCGGCCGTGCCCGGACCGGTACTCGCCGTGCTGCCGCCGCGCGACGGTGCCCCAGTGGCCGAGTCGTTCGCCGTCGCGGCCCGCACGACCCGGCTGCTCGCCGCCCTCGACGTGCACAGCGGCCCGGTGCTCGGCGCCGACTACCTGCCCTACTCCGTCGTGTTCGGCACCGACACCGCCGCGCTGCGGGCGTTCGTCGACGGCACGATCGGCGCGGTGCGCGCCTACGACCTCGAGCGCGGCGCCGAACTTCTCGCCACGCTGCGCGTCTTCGTGCGCAGCGGCGACAGCGCCACCCGCACGGCGCGTGTGCTCAATTTCCATCCCAACACGATCGTGCAGCGCCTCGACCGGCTCGACAGCATCCTCGGCGACGACTGGCGCACCGAAGAGCGGCTGTTCCGCATCGGCATGGCGGTGCGCCTCGACGAACTGCGGGAGCGTCTGCACCCGCAGTGACCTGCGCACACTGAGCGCGCCGGTTCGTGTGTGGGGCGCACATACTGCCGCCGAGCCGCGCGACCTAACGTGGACTTTCGGATACTGCACCACGGCACCGTTGCCGGCGGCATCAGAAAGAGGAGGATCAGTGACGATCAACAGCCGCATCCCGGGTCTGCGCAATTCCGGCCCCGCCGACAGGCGCTCCATCGTCGCCGAGCACGCAGGCATCGACGTCTCCCTGCTCGACTCCCTCTCTCCCGCCGCGGGCCTCGGCCTCGCCCAGGCCGACCACATGATCGAGAACTCCATCGGCATCATCGGAGTACCGGTCGGCGTCGCCACGAACTTCACCGTCGACGGGCGTGACTACCTCGTCCCGATGGCGACCGAAGAGCCCTCCGTCGTCGCCGCCGCGAGCAACGCGGCACGCATGGCCCGCGACCTCGGCGGTTTCCACACCTCGACCACCGGCCCCGTGATGATCGCGCAGATCCAGATCGTCGAGGTCGCCGATCCCGAGGCCGCGCGTATGCGCATCCTCGAGCGCAGCGCCGACATCCTGCAGCTCGCCGACGACCAAGACCCCGTGCTGCGCCAGTTCGGCGGCGGTCCGAGCGCCGTGGTCGTGCGTCTCGTGCCCACCCGCACCGGGGTGCACGTGATCGTGCACCTGCACGTCGACGTGCGCGACGCCATGGGCGCGAACGCCGTGAACACGATGGCCGAGGCGATCGCGCCGCTGCTCGCCCAGATCGCGGGCGGGCGGGCGTTGCTGCGCATCCTGAGCAACAAGGCCGACCAGCGGCTCACCCGGGTGCGCGCCGTCTTCGACCGCGAGCTGCTCGGCGGCGCCGACGTCGTGCGCGACATCGTACACGCGAGCGCTTTCGCCGACGCCGACCCCTACCGCGCAGCCACCCACAACAAGGGCATAATGAACGGCATCACCGCCGTGGTGCTCGCCACCGGAAACGACACGAGAGCCGTCGAGGCCGGATGCCACTCGCACGCGGCCCGCGCGACCGGCTACTCCGCCCTTTCGCACTACGAGGTCGACACCGACGGCAACCTGGTCGGCACGCTCGAGGTCCCGCTCGCCGTGGGCCTCGTCGGCGGCGCCACCCGCGTGCACCCCACCGCCCAGGCGGCCGTGAAGCTGCTCGGCGTGCAGACCGCCGCAGAGCTCTCCGCGGTGATCGCCGCCGTGGGCCTCGCCCAGAACCTCGCCGCCTGCCGGGCGCTAGCCGCCGAGGGCATCCAGAAGGGCCACATGACCCTGCACGCCCGCACCATCGCGGCCTCCGCCGGCGCCGACGGAGACGAGGTCGGCCGGGTCGCCGAGCGCATCGTGACCGAGGGCCGGGTGCGGCTCGAGTTCGCGCAAGAGGTGCTCGCCGAGCTGCGGACGGCGTCGGTATGACCGGCGACGTGGCATCCGTCTGGTTCGCGCAACCGCAACCGACCGCCGACGCGGGCCTTCCCGCCCGCGTGCGCGTCTACGAGGTCGGGCCGCGCGACGGACTGCAGGCCGAAACCACGATCCTGCCCGCGGCCACCAAGATCGAGTTCGCGAACCGGCTGTACGCCGCGGGCGTCAGCGCGCTCGAGGTGACGAGCTTCGTGCCGCCGGCCTGGATCCCGCAGCTCGCCGACGCCGAAGAGGTTCTCGCCGGGGTGCAGCAGCCCGCGGGTACCCGCTCGGTATCGCTCGTGCCCAACCTGCGCGGGCTCGAACGGTCGCGTGCCGCGGGCGTCGGCGAGGTGGCCGTCGTCGCGAGCACGACCGAATCGTTCGCGCGCGCCAACCTCAACAAAGACCGCGAGGGCGCGATCGCCGCGGCCGAGGCCGTCATCGCCCAGGCCGCGACCACCGGAACCCCGGTGCGCGGCTACCTCTCGATGGCGTTCGGCGACCCGTGGGAGGGTCCCGTAGACCTCGACACCGTCGTCGCGCTCGCGACGCGGCTGTACGCGGCCGGGTGCACGACCATCGCGCTCGGCGACACCATCGGCGTCGGTACCCCGAACCAGGTGTCGCAGACCGTCGAGGCGGTGCTCGGCGCGGGCGTGCCGCTCTCGGCCCTCGCCCTGCACCTGCACGACACCTACGGCATGGCGCTCGCCAACGTGCGCGCCGCCCTGTCTCTGGGCGTCGCCGAATTCGACAGCGCGGCCGGCGGAATCGGCCGATGCCCGTACGCCCGGGGCGCCACCGGCAACCTCGCCACCGAAGACCTGGTCTGGATGCTGCACGGCATGGGCATCGAGACCGGCATCGACTTGGAGAGCATGGTGCAGACTTCCCAGTGGATGTCGGGGATGCTTGGTAAGCCCGTTCCCTCTCGCGTCGTCACCGCGCGCACCGCGGCCGCGGCACTGTGAACGACCACCCGCACCGAATCTGGAGTACTTCCCCAATGACCGACCCCCTCGCTCCCACCGCCGGCTCCCTCGGCGGCGTCACCGTGCTCGACCTCTCGCGCGTGCTCGCGGGACCGTACGCGGCCCAGATGCTCGCCGACCTCGGGGCGACCGTCATCAAGGTCGAGAACCCGGCAGACCCGGATGTCTCGCGCGGCTTCCCGCCGTACCTCACCTCGGGAGACGACGAGTTCAGCGCCTACTACGCGCAGTACAACCGCGGAAAGCTCGGCATCGCGATCGACCTGCGCAGCGACGAGGGCAAAGAGATCCTGAAAGAGCTCGTGGTCAAGGCCGACATGCTCATCGAGAACTACCGCCCCGGCACGATGGAGAAGCTCGGCCTCGGCTACGACGTTCTCGCCGCGATCAACCCGAAGCTCGTCTACATGGCCATCTCGGGCTACGGGCAGACCGGCTCGCGCGCGAAGCGTCCCGCCTTCGACAACACGGCCCAGGCCGCCGGCGGACTCTGGTCGATGAACGGCTACCCCGACCAGCCGCCCGTGCGGGTCGGAATCACGATCGGCGACCTCTCCGCATCGATGTTCGGTGTCATCGGAGCGCTCGCCGCGCTGCGTCACGCCGAGCGCACCGGCGAGGGCCAACTCGTCGACGTCGCCCAGGTCGACTCGATCATCGCGATGACCGAGACCGCCGTCGTCGACTACACGGTCGACCAGAAGGTCGCGACGCCGATGGGCAACCAGCACGCCTGGGTGCGCCCGTACGAGTTGTTCCCGTGCGCCGACGGCCAGGTGTTCTTCGGTGCGTACACCGACAAGCTCTGGCGGGCGAGCTGCGTTCTGTTCGGAACCCCCGAGATCGCGGATGACCCGGAGATCGACACCATGCGCAAGCGGCTCGACGACGAGGTGTACGAGCGCCGCATCAAGCCGATCGTCGTCGGCTGGTTCGCCGGCCGCACCCGCGCCGAACTCGAAGAGCTCGCGGGCGACGTCGTGCCGCTCACCGCCGTACGCAATATCGGCGAGGTCGTCGACGACCCCGGAACCGCCGAACGCGACATGGTCGTCGAGGCCGACTACGGCGACCTGGGTGTGCTGCGCATGTTCGGCCAGCCGATCAAACTGAGCGCGACCCCCGCCGACCCGGCCCGCCGCGCCAACACCCTGAGCGAGCACGACGACGAGATCTTCGGCGGACTGCTCGGCTACGACGCCGACCGCATCGCGAGCCTGCGCGCTGCCGGAGTGATCTGAGCCATGGACGACGTCACAGTGGCTCCGGTCATCCGTCGCCAGGTGATCGACCTGCAGCCGGCCGTCGACTACCGCGGCACTTTCGCCCCGACGAGCCCCGCACCCGTCGTCGGCGCCGAACTGCCGGCCGGTTGGGAGGGTCTGTACTTCGCGTTCGACGCGCCGCTCGCGGCCCTGCGGCCCGACGGCTCGCCCGCCGACGACGGTGTGCTGCCGCAGATCGACCTGCCGAGGCGAATGTACGCGGGCGAAGACACCGTGTTCCACCGGCCCGTGCGCTACGGCGACCTCGTCGAGCAGCGCACCTCGCTCGCCGGACTCGTGCGCAAGCAGGGTCGCAGCGGCGAACTCGTCTTCGCCGACATCGAGCGCGTCTACTCGGTCGACGGCGAAACCGCGGTCACGAGCGTCTGGCACGACGTGTTCCTCGGACCGTCGCCGGCTCGGCCGTTGCAGCCGCTCGTCGCCGAGACCTGGCAGCACGACGAGAGCATGACGCTCGACGCGCGCCAGTTGTTCCGCTTCTCGGCCATCACCTTCAACACGCACCGCGTGCACTACGACCGGGCCTGGGCCGTCGACGTCGAGGGACTCGACGACCTGCTCGTGCACGGCCCGCTCACCCGGATCCTGATGCTCGACGCCGTGGCGCGCTGGCAGCCGGGCCGACGGGTGGCCACCTTCGGCATCACCTCGACGGCCCCGGTGTTCGCCGACCGGCCGCTGCGCCTCGTGGCCCGGGAGACCGCGCCGGTAGACGGCGCCGCGGCCGGCGCCGAAGTGATCGGCCTCGACTCCGCCGGGGCGGCGCTCGCGCGCGGCGCGGCCACGTGGCATCCGACCATCGACAACTGACCAGAGGACGACTGATGCCGGTTTTATTCAGCAGTGCCGCTGAAGCGCTCGCGAACCGTGTGCGCGACGGCCAGACGATCGCGGTCGGAGGATTCGGGCTCAGCGGCAATCCCAGCGACCTGATCGAGGCCGTGCGCGACTCGGGCGCGCGCGATCTCGTGATCGTGTCGAACAACATGGGCGTCGACGGCAAGGGGCTCGGCATCCTGCTCGAGAACAAGCAGGTGCGCAAGGTCGTGGCGTCGTACGTGGGCGAGAACAAGCTGTTCGCACAGCAGTACCTCGACGGCACGCTCGAGGTCGAGTTCGTGCCGCAGGGCACGCTCGCCGAGCGTCTGCGGGCCGGGGGAGCGGGCATCCCCGGCTTCTACACGGCCACCGGCGTCGGCACCGTCGTCGCCGAGGGCAAACCGCACGAAGACTTCGACGGGCGCACCTACATTCTCGAGCGGGGCATCGTCGCCGACGTCGCGCTCGTGCATGCGCACACCGCCGACGCGGCCGGCAACCTCGTCTACCGGCACACGGCGCGCAACTTCAACCCGCTCGTCGCGGCCGCCGCGCGGCTGTCGGTGGTCGAGGCCGAGAACATCGTCGAGGGCTACCTCGACCCGAACGTGATCATCACGCCCGGCATCTTCGTGCACCGGCTGGTGCAGGCGCGGCAGCGCGAGAAAGAGATCGAACAGCGCACCATCCGGGAGCGCGAGGGAGTGGACGCATGAGCTGGACACGCGAAGAGATGGCGACCATCGCCGCCGGCGAACTGCGCGACGGCGAGTACGTCAACCTCGGCATCGGCATCCCGACGCTCGTGGCCAACCACCTGCGGCCCGGCGTCTCGGTCACTCTGCAGAGCGAGAACGGACTGCTCGGAATGGGGCCGTTCCCGTTCGCGGGCGAGGAAGACGCCGACCTGATCAACGCGGGAAAACAGACGGTCACCTACGCGCCCGGAGCGAGCGTCTTCGACTCTGCCTTCTCGTTCGGGATGATCCGGGGCGGCCACGTGCGCACGGCCATCCTCGGCGCCCTGCAGGTATCGGCCCACGGCGATCTCGCCAACTGGACCATCCCCGGCAAACTCGTAAAGGGCATGGGCGGCGCGATGGACCTCGTGGCCGGAACGCCGCGCGTGATCGTGCTGACCGAACACACTGCCAAAGACGGCAGCGCCAAGATCGTGGAGCACTGCGACCTGCCGCTCACGGGGCAGCGCGTCGTGCAGAAGATCATCACCGACCTAGCGGTGTTCGACGTCGACAACGACGGACTGGTTCTCGTCGACGTCGCTCCCGGCGTGACGGTCGAGCGGCTGCGCGCCGTGACGGCCCCGTTCCGTGTCGCCGTGGGGCTCGGCGCGGCGTAACAGTCGACGACGAAGAGGCACCGACCCTCGCGGGCGGTGCCTCTTCGTGTTGGTGCTGGTCGCTGCTTAGCGGCGGCGACGACCGGTCAGTGCGCCGTAGATGACGAGAACGATGAGCGAACCCACGATCGCGAGCACCCAGGTGGAGAGGTCGAAGAAGTTCTCCAGGCCGACGCCGAAGACGGCGCTTCCGATGAAACCGCCGAGCAGGGCGCCGACGACACCGAGCACCAGGGTGATGACCCAGCCGCCGCCGTTCTTGCCGGGGAGGATCAGCTTGGCGATGGCGCCGGCGATGAGGCCGAGGAGAAGGAATCCGAAGAAGCCCATGGGGATATCTGCTTTCTGTGGTGCGGAGGGAACGCGGCCAACGGGATGCGGCCGCGCGGGGGTGAAGTTCTAGGAGCGGGTCAGGCGCACTGCGCCAGCGACACCCGCGTGGGGAGCGCCGCCTGAGCCGCGGGGATGCTGCTCTCGCTCGTGACCGTCGAGCCGGTGTGGTCGGTTACGACGAAGTGGCCGTCGGCGAACTCCACCATGCCGGCGAATTCACCGTCGACGGTGGCCACCCACAGGTTGTTGTCCGGGGTCGACCAAACGACGTCGACGGGCTGCGTTGCCTCGTTGATGCGGATGTCCACGGCGGTCATTGTGCTTCCTATCGTTAGGTGAACTATTAGTTCGTCTGTCTAGTAATACCGTACATGAACCATAACCGTCGCGCAAAACGCAGGGATTCGCCGGGTTTGTGCACACGCCGTTCCGCAGTGCGACAACTTGTTAGATGAACTAGTCTTATCCGATGGTCGATTCGGTACAGGGCGCGCAGGCGCATTACTGGTACTCCGACGACCCCGCCGCGGCCCCCGCAACCGAGCAGCAACGCAGCGTCGCCGTGCTCGAAGCGATGCGCACCTACCGTGCCGCCGAGTCGGCGATGCGTCGCCGCACGCAGGTGTCGATGGGTATGGGCGAGAACGACCTGCTCGCCCTGCGCTACGTGATCATGGCGCAGCAGGCCGGCCGCTCGATCGGGCCGAAAGAACTCACCAGCTACCTCGGCATCTCGAGCGCGTCGACCACGGTGCTGCTCGACCGGCTCGAACGCAAAGGCCAGCTGCGCCGCGAGAACAGCCCGTTCGACCGTCGTGCACTCATCCTCGTGGCGACCGCGACCACCGACGACGAGGTGCGCGCCGCACTGGGCGAAGTGCCCGAACGCATGGTCGAGGTCGCCAACACGCTCGATGCCGACCAGGCCCGGGTGGTCATCGACTTCTTGCGCCGCATGCGATCGGCGGTCGACGAGATCGACGCGCACGCCGCCGCCGAGGCACCGGCCGGCCAGACATCGGCAGCACAGGCTGCCCAACCGCCGTCGTCGCAGAGCTAGAACAGCTTTAGGGGCAACGCAAGGCCTGCCCTCGATTTTCGCGCCCCGGCCCGACCGGCTAAAGTTTTCCGGTGGATAACCCTCGACAACCGGAGTCTCCCGGCTCGCACGGCTTCACAGCACCGCACATCGCCGAGCTGCTGGAGATGCTGCTCGACTACCGTGGCGCCGAAGAAGCGATGCGCCGACGCACCGGCGAATCGATGCGTATGGGCGGCACCGACCTGCAGGCGCTGCGCTTTCTGCTCAAGGCCCAGGGTGAGGGCCGCATCGTCTCCGGACGCAATCTCGCCGACCACCTCGGCATGACCTCGGCGTCGGTGACCGCGCTGCTCGACCGCCTCACCAAGACGGGTCACGTGCAGCGCACGCCGCATCCGACCAACCGTCGCAGCAACATGATCACCGCGACGCCCGGCTCCGACGACGAAGTGCGCCAGACCCTGGGGGCCATGCACCGGCGCATGCTCGACGCGGCGCGGGCGCTCAGCGAGGCGGACGCCGCGCTGGTGACGGGTTTCCTCAGCGCGATGACCGTCGCGGTCGACGATGTCGACCGGGCTGACGTGTCGGCTTAAGCCAGCGGCGGTCGAGCCGTCACTGCACGGTCGCCGTGAGGCGCGCGACGTTGTCGAGCACCTGCGACGGAACCGAGCGCGCGGTCCACTCGTCGGTCGTGAGCTCGCGCGAGTGGGAGCGGTAGCTGTCTTCGACCGCCCGCAGCTTCTCGACGAATCCGTGGCTGCGCACCATGAGCGAGACCTCGAAGTTGAGGCTGAACGAGCGCATGTCCATGTTGCTGGAGCCGACCACGGCCACCTCGTCGTCGACGGTGAAGTGCTTGGCGTGCAGTACGACGGGCTTCTCGTAGAGGAAGATGCGCACACCCGCTTCGAGCAGCGTCGCGTAGTACGAACGCTGGGCGTGGTAGACCACGGCCTGGTCGGCGACCTCGCAGGCGAACAGCTGCACCTCGACTCCGCGCTCGGCCGCGGTCGTGATGGCGTACAGCATCGAGTCGTCGGGCACGAAGTAAGGGCTCACGATGATCAGCCGCTTCTGTGCGCTGTAGACGAGCGCGTTGAACAGCCGCAGGTTGTTCTCTTTGTCGAAACCGGGGCCGCTCGGAACCACCTGGCAGTCGATCGAGTTGTCGACGGGCACCTCGTGCACCGGGTCGGTCTCGCGTTCCAGCAGCTCGCCGGTCTCGGCGAACCAGTCGGTGATGAAGATGGCGTTGACACCGGCGACGACGGGACCTTGCAGGCGGACCATCAGGTCCTTCCACTGCAGACCACGCTTGATGTTGCCCTTTTTGTTGTAGCTCGCGTCGACCATGTTCTGCGAACCCATAAATCCGACGGTGCCGTCGATGACGAGCACCTTGCGGTGGTTGCGCAGGTCGGGGCGGCGCCACGCGGTGCGGAAGGGCTTGAACGGCAGCATCTCCTTGAACTGGATGCCGTTCTCGCGCAGCCACCGACGTGTCGGCCGGCCCTTCGGGTTGAGGATGGTGGCCCAGTGGTCGTAGAGCACGCGCACGATCACGCCGCGCTCCTGCGCCGCCTTCAAGGCGTCGAAGAACGCGCGGGTCGTCGCGTCGCGCGTGAAGATGTAGAACTCGACGTGCACGTAGCGTTCGGCCTTGTTGACGGCCCGGGTCATCTCGGCGATCGACGGCACGTAGTCGGGGTAGAGCTCGGCGGTGTTGCCGCCGACGAGGGGCATCGAGCCGAGGGTCTTATTGAGTTCGACGATCGACTCGAGCCACTTCGGCCAGGTTTTGTCTTTGCGCACGAGGTCGAGGCCCGAGGTCGTGTCGACGATGAAGCTGTTGATCTCGCTCTGCTTGTCGCGGCGGTCTTGCGGCAGCTTGCTGCTGCCGAACAGCAGGAAGATGAGAGCGCCGGGGATGGGCAGCGCGAACACGGTGACCAGCCAGGCCATGGCGGAGGTGGGGCGGCGCCTCGGCGGGATCGCGACCACCGCGGCCACCCGGATGATCGCGTTGACCACCGCGAGCACGGTCGGAAGGGCCTTGAGGATGTTGCGCCAGTTCACTGTCGTTCCGTTCTGGAACGTCACGCGACTGTCCCCCTCATCAAATCCTAAGCCTGGGCCGGCGCCCCGATCGCGGAACGCCGACACCTGATGCTTAGTCGCGCAGGTTTTCTTTGTACTCGTTCTTCTTCGCGGTCGCGTCACGGTCGGACTCGGCCTTCTTCACGTCTGCCTCGCTCTTCTTGACCTCGGCGTTGGCCTTGAGCTCGTCGACCTTGTCGGAGATGCGGTCGCCGGCGTCCTCCGCTGCGCGGGTCACCTTCTTGGCGGTGGCTTCTGCGGCGTCCTTGATGTTGTCGAACGTTCCCATGGGGTTCTCCTTCGTGTTGTGGGCGGGTGTCGAAATCAGTTGGCGCGCGAGCGCAGCAGGGTGAACGAGCAGTCGCGCACGATGAGCGTGGTCACCGGGGGAGCGACCTGCTGGTCGGGGTCGCTGGATGCCGCCAGCTCCCACGCCTCGCCGGGCGCCGCCGGGATCGCGAACTCGACGCCGTTCTCGGCGGCGTTGAGCAGCAGCGCGAAGCTGTCGCCCGACTCGTGGCTGAGCACGAAGATGATCGAGCGGGCGTCGGGGTTATCCCAGTCCTCGTCGCTGAAGCCCTCAGCATCCGACCGGTCGATCTCGACGGTGTCGCTCTCGCCCTCGGCGGGTGCCTGGCGGAACCACGCGGGGCGCAGCGCGGGGTGCTCGGCGCGCAGGCCGATGAGCGAGCGGGTGAACTCGAGCAGCTCGGTGTCGACGTTCGCCCAGTCGTACCAGCTGATCTCGTTGTCCTGCGCGTAGGCGTTGTTGTTTCCGCCCTGGGTGCGTCCGATCTCGTCGCCGCCGAGCAGCATCGGCACACCGGCCGACAGCAGCAGGGTGGCGAGCAGGTTGCGGCGCTGGCGTTCGCGGCGTTCGTTGACGGCTTCGTTGTCGGTCGGGCCCTCGGCGCCGTTGTTCGACGACTTGTTGTCGCTCTCGCCGTCGTTGTTGTCTTCGCCGTTCGCCGCGTTGTGCTTGGCGTTGTACGAGGTGAGGTCGTGCAGGGTGAAGCCGTCGTGCGCGGTGACGAAGTTGACGCTCGACAGCGGCGAACGGCGGTCGGCCTCGTAGACGTCGGGGCTGCCGAGCACACGCTGCGACAGGGTGCCGAGCACGGCGTCGGTGCCGTTCCAGAAGTCGCGCACGTCGTCGCGGAACTTGCCGTTCCACTCCGACCAGTCGGCGGGGAAGCCGCCCACCTGGTACCCGGCGGTGTCCCACGGCTCGGCGATCATCTTCACCGGCGCGAGTGTCGGGTCTTGTGCGATGAGGGTGAGGAAGGCGCTGTGCAGTTCGGCCGAGCCGTCCTGCCGGGTGAGCGTGGTGGCGAGGTCGAAGCGGAAACCGTCGACGTGCATCTCGGTCACCCAGTAGCGCAGGCTGTCCATGATCAGGCCGAGCGCGGCGGGGTGGCCGACGTTCACGCTGTTTCCGGTGCCGGTGGTGTCGTAGTACGAGGCTTCGTCCCCCTCGACGAGGCGGTAGTACGACTCGTTGTCGATGCCCTTGAACGACAGGGTCGGACCCATGTGGTTGCCCTCGGCGGTGTGGTTGTAGACCACGTCGAGGATGACCTCGAGGCCGGCGGCGTGCAACGCCTTGACCATGGTCTTGAACTCGTCGACCTGGCCGCCGCCGTCGCCCGCCGAGCTGTAGTCGCCGTGCGGCGCGAAGAAGCCGATGGTGTTGTAGCCCCAGTAGTTGCGCAGCCCCTTCTCTTCGAGGTGACTGTCCTGCACGAACTGCTGCACCGGGATGAGCTCGACGGCGGTGATGCCGAGGCCGGTGAGGTGCTCGATCGCCGCGGGGTGGGCGAGGCCGGCGTAGGTTCCGCGGATGTCCTCGGGCACGTCGGGATGCGTCTGCGTGAAGCCCTTCACGTGGGTCTCGTAGACCACGGTCGACGCGAGCGGGGTGCGTGGCGCCTCGTCGTCGCCCCAGTCGAACGAGCGGTCGGTGACGACGCAGAGCGGTGTGGATCCCGCCGCATCCGTCTCGTCCATGCGTTCCGGCTCGTTCATGTCGTGACCGAACACGGCCTGACCCCACGTGTACTCGCCCTCGATGGCGGTCGCGTGCGGGTCGAGCAGCAGCTTGTTCGGGTTGTGGCGCAGTCCCCGCGCCGGGTCCCACTCGCCGTGTACGCGGATCGCGTAGCGCGCCCCGACGGTCAGGCCGGGAACGAAGTCGTGGAAGACGTGGCCCGAGCGCTCGCCGAGCGTGGTGCGCGTCTCGGTTCCGTCGACGAAGATGCAGACCTCGACGCTCGTGGCGGTCTCGGAGTAGATCGCGAAGTTCGTCGCGTTCTCGTAGACGCTGACGCCCAGAGGGTACGGGCGGCTGATGGCAGGTGAAGTGGAAATGACGGCATCCTTCGCTCGTGTTGAAGCATGCCCGCGCACGCAGTGTGTGGGGCCGAGTCGGCCGTGGGCCCAAATTATCACCGGGCCTGCGAAGCCATTGCAATGGGGTGGAGCATTGACGGCGAACAGATTTCATGCAGTTAGGCTCGTCGAATTCAGGTACCCGTCGAGAAGAGGCTTCATGAGCGCACAAACAGACCTGCCCGCCGACGCGGCCCCCGCAAAGGCCCCTGTCGGCCAGGCCGCACTGGTGTTCAACCCGATCAAGGTCGACATCGACGCGATCAAAGAGTCGGTGGCCCGGCACGAGAAAGCCGCCGGCTGGCCCGAGACCCTCTTTTTCGAGACCAGCGCGGATGACCCGGGGCAGGGCCCGACGAAAGAGGCGCTCGCCGCGGGAGCAACCCTGATCATCGCGGCCGGAGGCGACGGCACCGTGCGCGCCGTGGCCGAGGGTATGCGCGGATCCGATGCGAGCCTCGCGCTGCTGCCCTCCGGCACCGGCAACCTGCTCGCCCGCAACCTCAAGCTCACGCTGAACGACCTCGACCACTCGATCGAGTCGGCGTTCACGGGTGAGGACCGCGACATCGACATCGCGCGCATCAAGATCGAACGTGACGACCGGTCGGTCGACGAGCACAGCTACCTCGTGATGGCGGGGCTCGGCATCGACGCCAAGATGATCGCCAACACCGACGACGACCTGAAGGCGAAGGCTGGCTGGCTGGCCTACGTGAAGGCCATCGCGCTCGTCTTCAAAGACAAAAACGACCTGAACTTCAGGTACAAGCTCGACCAGCACCGCGAACGCCACGTGCGCGCCCACTCGATCATGATCGGCAATTGCGGGTCGCTGCCCGCCAACATCCTGCTGATGCCCGACGCGGCCGTCGACGACGGGGTTTTCGACGTGCTCGTGCTGAGCCCGAAGAGCGTGTTCGGCTGGGTGCAGATCTTCGCGAAGGTGTTCTGGGAGAACGGCGTGCTCAGCCGCACCAAGGCCGGTCGCAGCCTGCCGACGAAAGACGTCGACGCGCTGAAGTACACCACCGGCACGACGCTCGTCTTGCGCCTGAACCGGCCTGAAGAGATCGAGCTCGACGGCGACGGCTTCGGCAAGGCGACGGCGTTCAAGACCTGGCTCGAACCGGGCGCGCTCACCGTTCGCGTGCCGGCCGGTGAGTGACCGGGCGCTGCGAAGACCAGACCCGGGCCTGCGTACCTTCTCGGTTGCGGGACCGGCCGACGGGCCGACCTTCGTACTGCTGCACGGCATCGGACTCTCGCACCGCGAGTTCGCCGGGTTGGCGCGCGTGCTCTCGGCCTCCGGCCGGGTGATCGCGTTCGACCTGCCCGGCTACGGGTCGAGCCCGCGGCCGCCGCAGCAGATGAGCGTGCACGACCACGCCGCCATCGTGGCCCGCAAGCTCAAGGCGCTCGACGTCGGCCCGGCTGTCGTGGTCGGACACTCGATGGGCGCGCAGTTCGCCGTCGAACTCGCCCGCCAGAGCCCGTGGCTGGTCGACCGAGTCGTGCTCGTCGGCCCGGTCGTCGACGCGGGCAAGCGCACGCTGCGGCAGCAGGCCGTGGGTCTGCTGCGCGACTCGGCGCTCGAGCCGCCGAAGACCCAGGCGATGGTGCTGTTCGACTACCTGCGCTGCGGGGTGCCCTGGTTCGCCGCCCAGTCGGGTGTGATGCGCGACTATCCCATCGAAGTCACGATCGCCGAGATCGCGCAGCCCGTGTTGATCGTCCGGGGCTCCGACGACCCGATAGCGGATGCGGCGTGGTGTCGGTCACTCGCGCGGTGCGCGCCCGACGGGCGCGCCGTCAGCATCGTGGGCAGCCGGCACAACGTGCTGCACTCCGACGCCCTGGCGACGGCGGCGGCGATACTCGCGTTCGTCTAGGCCGCGCGTCGGTCACGGCTCGGCGAGCAGCGCCACCTCGGCCATGACACGCGGGTGCGCCAGAACACGGAAATGCCCGCCGGTGTCGAGCCGCACGTTCTTCGCGCCCGCCAGTTCGCTGCCTCCGGGGATGTGCGGGTCGAACCGCCCGAACACCGACACGATGCGCGTGTTGACCGTCAGCTCACGGGCGAGCGACAAGACAACTGCGTTCTTCGGCGAGAAGATACGCAGGCTGGGCACGATCAGGTACCGCGCGTAGACCGATCCGCTGAACGGTGCTGCGACGGCGACCATGCCGCGGATCCGCCTAGCCGACGTCCCATTGACCATGAGGTACTTGCCGATCAACCCGCCCTTGCTGTGGGCGACGACCACCGCGTCGGTCAGGTCGAGCTCGTCGAGATATCCGGCCACCTGGGCGGCGGCGTCGACCACCGGCCGGTTGTTGAACCGCAGCACGGGCACGACGTGCACCGGGTGTCCGCGGTCGTGCATCGCCGTGATGAGCGGCTGCAGGAAAGTCCACGACTCCCATATCCCCGGGATAACGACGATCGGTGCGAGCTCGCCCGACCGGAAGCTCGTCGGGTCGGTGCGGTTCACCAGCCCGCGCAACTGCCAGACCGCGGCATAGACGTAGTCTGCTGCCCACCAGCCGAGCAGGCGCAGCGGTCCTGGCTCGGCGGACGGGTTCGGGTACATGGTGGGTCCATTCAATCGGACAGTGGCCGGGACTCCGCCGAGTCCCGGCCACTGCGGTCGTGCTACTTCTTCGCGGCGGGCTTCTTGGCGGCCGGGGCTTTCGCCGCCGGAGTCGGCGCGACCGGTCCGAACATGTTGTCGATCTCGTTCAGCTCGATGTCGGCGGTGGCCTGGATGAGCTTGAGCAGTTCGGGGTCGAGACCGGGTGCGAACTCCTCGAAACGCTCCTCGGCGATGACGATCGGCACGCCCTCGGGTGCCTGCTCCGAAGCATCCAGGGTCGTCCCGTCCTTCGACGGCGACATACCGCGGAAGATCTTGCCGGCCTCGGAGAGCCCGGTGAGGTCGAAGGTGTACTGCTTGCTCTGCAGGCCCAGGTCGACGAGTTTTTTCACCTCGGGGAACTTCTCGGCGTTGGTCTTCGGGATCGGCAGCAGCTTGTTCCAGTCGACTCCGAGCGACTCGAGCGCCTTGGCGTAGGCGTTCTCGTGGGCCTGGTCGCGCACGATCAAGTAGGAGATCGTGGACCGGGCGGTCTTGTTGTCGGTCATCTCGTAGATGCGGCTCTTCTGCAGACGGCCGGTCGACTCGAGCATGAGGTTGTAGAGCAGGTCGAGCACGAGGTTGCCCGAGTTGTAGACGTAGCTGCCCAGCCACGGGTTACCGACCGCGTCGACGGGCAGGGCGCCCTGGGCACCGACGAGGTAGTGGTGGATGTTGCCCGTGTCGAGAGCGATGTTCAGCGGGGTCGCGCCGCCGGCACCGGGGGTGTCGATCGGGTCGGTCGGCTTGCCGTTGTAGCGGGGCGAACCGTCGAGCAGGCGCGAAATGGTGGTGCCGATGAGTTCGACGTGGCTGATCTCCTCGGTGCCGATGCCCTGGATGAGGTCGCGGTACGGCTTCGCCGCCGGGCCACGGAAGTTCATGCTCTGGAACAGGTACTGCATCATGGTGCGCATCTCGCCGAACTGACCGCCGAGACCCTCCTGCAGCGCGTTCGCCGCGGCGGGATCGGGCTCGTCCTGCGCGATGTCGTGGATCAGGTTCTGGACGTGGAAGTACATGGATTCCTCCATCGGTTGGAAGCCGGCGCGTTGTCGGCTCTTCCACTGTGCCCCCGGTACGAAGTGAAAAGTATTACGGGCTGCGGCCTTGATTATCCGTCTCTTTGCGCGTAACCGGGCGCACTGTGAGCGACTGCTGCGCGTGGCCGACGGGTCCAGTCTGGTCGTGCAGCACGCTGCTCGTGACGCCCAGCCCGCTGGGCCCGAATACCGCGGTCGAATCGAGCCCGACCCAAGGCCCCGTCGGCTGGCGGTGAAGGTGCACGGTGAGGTCGATGTTCGGGAACATCCATCGGTCGGGCGCTTCGCGAGCGGCGATGCCGTTGGCAGTGTCGACGAGCGCGAGGTACGACGCGAGTTCGCTCGCCGCCTCGCCCTCGACGAGGTCGACCGCAGTGCGCAGCCACACCGTCGTGCGTCCCGCGACGGGAGGGGTCGTCGGCCGCACCTCGAGCGATTTGACGAATCCGCCCGGCCAGCGTGCGGCGAACGGCCACGGCGTGACTGAGTCGGGCGCGGGCAGCGGTCTGGCGACGCCGCCCGCGACCAGCACGGTGTCGACCGGCGCCATGTACCAGGCACGAGCGCTCACGACGGTGCGCGAGCCCATAGCGACGGTCGCTTCGACGAGTTCGATGGTGCGTCCCGGTCGGGCGGTGTGCACTCGCACGTCGCACTCGTCGCCGGCCAATCGACCCAGGATGTCGAAACTGATACGGCTCAACAGCATGACCGGCTGGGCGTGCTGCGCGGCGGGAAAGCTGCCGTCCGCGACATCCGCAGCATATTGCTGGGCGGCCGTGCGCAACACCGCGTTCATGTCCGCGTACTGCTTGACGAAGCGGGGGAGCCGACCGGTGCGTAGTCCTGCCATGTCCTGCCAGACCAGTACCTGGGCGTCGCAGCCGTTTCCGGCGCCGATGCCCACCGTGGGGATTGACACCGACCGGCTGATCTCGGCCGCCACGTCGCCCGGGATCATCTCGATCAGCAGCGCGAACGCTCCGGCCGCCTCGAGTGCCTTCGCGGCCGTGATCAGCCGGCCGGCGTCGTCGCCGCGCCCCTGCACGCGGTAACCGCCGAGAGTGTGCTCTGACTGCGGGGTGAAACCGATGTGCGCCATCACGGGGATTCCTGACTTCGCGAGCAACTCCACCTGCGGGGTCATCTCCTCGCCGCCCTCGAGTTTCACAGCGTGCACGTTCGCCTCCTTCATAAACCGCGCGGCGGTGTGGAAGCACTGTTCGGGCGACGCCTGGTACGACCCGAAGGGCAGGTCGGCGATGACGAGTGCCCGACGGGCCGAGCGGCTGACGGCACGGGCGAGGGGGATCAGCTCGTCGACGGTCACCGGAAGGGAGGTCTCGTATCCGTACACGTTGTTCGCCGCTGAATCTCCGACCAGCAGCACGGGGATGCCCGCGTCGTCGAAGGTCGCGGCGGTGTACATGTCGTAGGCCGTCAACATGGCCCACCTCTCTCCGCGTTCTTTCATCTGCTGGAGGTGGTGGATGCGGATGCGGCCGCCCGTTGTCACGGAGACGGGCGCGTGCCCGTAGGGTGCCGGTTGCTCGCTCACTGTGGTGCCCATAGCTGGATAAGCTGCTCGACCAGTAGGAAGAGCCCGATCGCGATCATCGCCGCCCCCGACACGCGGCTCACGCCGCGGGCCGCGGCGGGACGGGCGGTTAGTACACGCCGTGCCGTCAATGCGACGGCCGTGTAGACCACCGCGCAACTGAGAATATGCACAAGTCCCAACGAGGCGATCTGCAGCGCTACCGGCCATTGCTGGTCGGCGTCGGTGAACTGCGGAAGGAGCGCGAGGAAAAGCAAGAATACCTTGGGGTTCAGCCCGCTCACGCCGAGTCCCTTGAGTAGCCAGCGCGATGAAGAGTCGGCGAACGCGAGTCGTTGGGCCCCGGGTACGGGCGGCCGGGTGAGCACGCCCACGCCGAGCCAAACCAGGTAGAGCGAGCCGACCATGGTGAGCGCGACGAGAATGAGCGGAAGCCGCGAGACGACGGCGCCGACGCCCGCCGCAACGACGAGGGTGGCGATCAGGTGCCCCGCGAGCAGGCCGGAGACCGCCGGCCGCACGCGGCTGCGCATCCCCGCCGTAATCGCAAACGCCCAGTCGGCGCCCGGCGTGAGCACGAAGAGCAGGGACACTACCCAGAATGTCGCTATGGCGCTTATCTGCATAGAAGAAGATTATTGAAAAATATCTGGCAAGTGCTTTCAATTTATTCCGCAAAAAGAGTCAATTGCGCAAGAATATATCCATGGACGCCACAGACAGGGAGATACTTGCCGCGCTGCAGCAAGACGGCCGACTCACCATCACCGAACTGGCCGAACGCGTGCGGCTCAGTGTCTCGCCGTGCCACCGCAGGCTGCGCGAGCTCGAGCGCTCCGGAATCATTACGGGCTATCGAGCCAATCTCGACGCCGGCGCGCTCGGGCTGGGATTCGACGCGCTCGTCTTCGTCACCATGCGTGAGGGCTCGCGCGGGCCGCTCGCCGATTTCGAGGAAGCGGTCGCCGCGATCCCGAATGTCCTAGAAGCGCAGCGGCTGTTCGGCGATCCCGACTATCTGTTGCGGGTCGTCGCGCGCGACCTGCCCGCGTTCCAGAATCTCTACGACGGGCACCTCGCGGCGTTGCCGGGAGTGCAACGGCTCAATTCGACGCTCGTGATGAAGAACGTGGTGGTGAATCGATCGTTGCCGCTTCAGTAGGGCAATGGCAAGAGGCTAAGTCAAGGTCTGCTCAAATTGCGAGCTATGGGCTTGACTGGGCGGGTGAAAGCCCTGTGGTTCGTGCTCATCGTCGCCGTGTCGGTGGTTCTCGCTTTCGCCGGGGTTTTCGCGCTCGTCGTGCAGCCCGAGCCGCCGAGCGGCACACTGCTCTTGCTCGGCGTCGGCCCGCTCACGGTGTTCATCTTCGGCCCGGTCTTCCTCGGGTCGCTCGTCGTGTTCTGGGACGCCCGGCAATCGGTCGAATCGCGCCGCTATTTCGCCGTCACCCTCTGGATCGTGCTCGGCCTCGAAACACTGGCTGCGATCGCCATCGTCGTCTACGCGGTGCTCGCCGAGACCGCCCTCTGGCTTCCCGTCGTGTTCATCGCGGCGGGCGCCGCGATAACGGGTCTCGTTCTGGCCGTCGGGCCGAAGGCGGGGGAGCGAAGCGCCGCACGGGCTCCCGCGTCGAGCGGGTGGACACCGGTTGCGCGCCGAGAGATCGTGCACAAAGTGCGGGTCGCCGCGATCACGCTGGTCGGAACGTTCGTCGTCTTCTCGGTCGTGCTGCTGTTCGTGCTGCCCGACGAGCTCGCGACCGCCGTGCGGTTCGCGGCGCAGCTGGCCTTCACCGTGACAGCGATCGTGGTGATCGCCTACTCGCTCTCGCTGACTAACCGGGTGCGCGACATCACCGGCCGCGACCTCGGACGCACCGCCAAGATCGCCCGGGTGGTGCTGCGTGGCAAGCCTGCCGAGCTCAGCGACGACGAGCGGGTCGTCGCGGCGAAGTACGCGTCGGCGGCGTCGGTGATGCTCGCGTTCCAGGTCGGTTACGTCTGCCTGCTCTGGGCGGGAATCGCCCTGCAGCAGGTCGGCTTCCTCGACACGGGGCTGTCTCCCGCGTTGTCGGTGTCTGTGCTGGTGGCGTTCGTCGCCGTGATCGTCGTGCTCGTGCCGCTGATGGTCGTCAGGATCCGCCGCGCCAGCCGCTACGCCCGCGAGCACGCCGGCCTGCTGCCGTCCAGCGGCTAAGCGATACGATCGGGAGCAGTCGCCGCGCCGTGCCGGCCCGCTCCCGAAGGATCATCCAGTGCAAGAATCCCAGACCCAGCTCGAGTGCGACGTCGTCATCGTGGGTGCCGGGGCGACCGGTCTCACCATCGCTACCGACCTCGAGAAGGCAGGGTTCTCGACCGTCGTGGTCGAGGCCCGCGACCGCATCGGCGGGCGCCTGCGCACCGAGACGATCGACGGGGCCGTGCTCGAACTCGGCGGCCAGTGGGTCTCGCCCGACCAGGAAGCGCTGCTCGCGACGCTCGACGAGCTGGGACTCGAGACCTTCGAGCGGTATCGGGAGGGAGAGAGCGTCTATGTGGATGCCACGGGCACAGCCACCCGCTTCACCGGTGACCTCTTCCCCACGTCCCCGGCCACCCAGGCCGAGATCGAGCGCCTGATCGCCCTGCTTTCCGCGCTCACGCTCGAGGTCGACCCGGCGGCGCCCTGGGACCACCCGCACGCGGCCGCGCTCGATGCCCAGTCGTTCGAGGCGTGGCTCGAGCAGAATTCCGACGACGCGGAGGCGCGGGCCAACGTCGGCCTGTTCATCGCCGAGGCCATGATCACTAAGCC
>Ga0247811_1000215_pt1 | contig 20208 bp, 14 predicted proteins | sample UWRJL134311R1_FD_189018 | JGI IMG/M metagenome (GOLD analysis project Ga0247811, IMG submission 189018) | Plant litter microbial communities from Arlington Agricultural Research Station in Wisconsin, United States - UWRJ-L134-311R-1 | ecosystem: Environmental > Terrestrial > Plant litter >...
TGTTCGCGGTGGTCACCTGGAAGTACATCGGCTTCGGCATCATCCTGTTCCTCGCCGGCCTGCAGGGCGTGCCCGAAGAGCTGCGCGAGGCCGCGCAGATCGACGGCGCCACCGGCTGGCAGACCACGCGGCTCATCGTGTTGCCGCTGCTCGGGCCGACCATCCGCATCTGGATCTTCCTCTCGATCATCGGCTCGCTGCAGCTGTTCGACCTGGTCTGGATCATGACGCTCGGCGGACCCGCCGGTGCGTCGACGACCATGGCGAGCTACCTGATCGACCGCGGCTTCCGCCGCTACGAGTTCGGCTTCGGCAGTGCCGTCGCCATCATCCTGTTCGTCATCTGTTTCGTCTTCGCGCTGTTCTACCAGCGCTTCGCGCTGCGTCGCGACACGCAGGGCGCGCTCACCGGAAGGGTCGAATAGATGACCGCCACCCTCTCGCCGGCAAAACTCAAGCCGGCCTTCAGCGTTATGACACCCGTGCGCTACCTGTTCGCGCTGCTCATCGTCGGCGTCACCGTCGCGCCGCTGCTCTTCGTGATCCTCGGCGGCTTCCGCACCAACGCGCAGATCAACTCCGACCCGGCCGGGCTGCCGTCGCCCTGGGTGTTCGGCAACTACGCGACCATCCTCGCGTCTGAGTCGTTCTGGCGCTTCCTCGGCAACAGCGCGCTCATCTCGGTGTCGTCGACGGCGATCGCCGTGGGTCTCGGCTCGATGGCCGCGTTCGCGCTCTCGCGTTACCGGTTCAAGGGCCGTGAGGCGCTCTACTCGATGTTCACCATCGGGCTGCTGTTTCCGCTCGGCGTCGCGATCCTGCCGGTCTACCTGCTGTTGCGTCAGCTGCACCTGCTCGAGTCGTGGGTCGGCGTCGCCCTGCCGCAGGCCGCGTTCGCGCTGCCGGTCACCATCATCATCCTGCGTCCGTTTATGGCCGCGATCCCGACCGAGATCGAGGATGCTGCGGTCGTCGACGGTGCGACCCGACTCGGTTTCTTCTGGCGCATCCTGCTGCCGCTCTCGCGTCCGGCGCTCGTGACGGTCTCGGTGCTCGCGTTCATCACGAGCTGGAACGGCTACCTGCTGCCGCTGCTCGTGTTCAACAACCCCGCGAACTTCACACTGCCGCTCGGGGTCGCGACCTTCCAGTCGCAGTACTCGCAGGACACCGCCTCGATTCTCGCCTTCACGGCGCTGTCGATCGTGCCCGCACTGCTCTTCTTCATCTTCGCCGAACGCCACATCGTGGGCGGCCTCACCGGATCGGTCAAGGGATGATCGCGGGACTCTGGAACGACGACTCTGCGCCCACCGCCGAGCGAGTCGACGCGCTCGTCGCAGCGATGACCCTCGAGGAGAAGGTCGCACAGCTCTACGGCGTGTGGGTGGGCGCCGCCACCGACGGCGGCGAGGTCGCACCGCACCAGCACGACATGGACGACGCGATCGACCTCGACGAACTGCTGCCGCGGGGCCTCGGCCAGCTGACCCGCCCGTTCGGCAGCGCGCCGGTCGAGCCCGCGATGGGCGCCGCCTCGCTGCAGCGCACGCAGGAGCGCATCGTCGCCGGCAGCCGGTTCGGCATCCCGGCCATCGCGCACGAGGAGTGCCTCGCCGGATTCGCGGCGTGGGGTGCCACTGCCTACCCGGTACCGCTGGCCTGGGGGGCGACCTTCAACCCCGCGCTCGTCACCACGATGGCGGCGCGCATCGGAGCCGACATGCGTTCGGTCGGGGTGCACCAGGGTCTCGCGCCCGTGCTCGACGTCGTGCGCGACGCCCGCTGGGGCCGGGTGGAGGAGACGATCGGCGAAGACCCCTACCTCGTCGCGACCATCGGCACGGCCTACGTGCGGGGGCTGGAGAGTTCGGGCATCGTCGCGACGCTCAAGCACTTCGTCGGCTACTCGGCGTCGAAAGCCGGCCGCAATCTCGCCCCCGTGTCGATGGGCAGGCGCGAGGTCAGCGACGTGCTGCTGCCGCCGTTCGAGATGGCCGTGCGCGAGGGCGGCGCCCGTTCGGTGATGCATTCGTACAGCGACATCGACGGTGTGCCGTCCGCCTCGGATGCCACCCTGCTCACCGAGCTGCTGCGCGACACCTGGGGCTTCGCCGGAACGGTCGTCGCCGACTACTTCGGCGTCGCGTTCCTGCACCTGCTGCACGGCGTCGCCGGCAGCTGGGGCGAGGCCGCCGCCCTCGCGCTCGGCGCCGGGGTCGACGTGGAACTGCCGACCGTGAAGACGTTCGGCGAACCGCTGGTGGCCGCCGTCGCCGCGGGTGTGCTCGACGAGGCGCTGGTAGACCGCGCGCTGCGCCGGGTACTGACGCAGAAGGTGGAGCTCGGGCTGCTCGATCCGGACTACTCCCCCGCGTTCTCCAGTACGGATCTCGATCTCGACCCGGCCGGCAACCGCGCGCTCGCCCTCGAACTGGCGGAGCAGTCGGTGGTCTTGCTGTCGAACGACGCGATCCTGCCGCTCGACCGCCCGGCCCGCATCGCGGTGATCGGCCCGAACGCCGACGACCGGTTCGCCGTGTTGGGCTGCTACTCGTTCCCGTCGCACGTGGGGTCGCAGCATCCGGACTGGGAGATCGGCATCGACCTGCCCACCGTGCTCGAGGCGGTACGCGCCGAATTCGGCGACTCGCGCGTCGAGCACACGCTCGGCACCACGGTCGACGGCGGCGAGACAGACTTCGGCGACGCGATCGCGCTGGCCGCGGCATCCGACGTCGTGGTCTTGGCGCTCGGCGACCGGGCCGGACTCTTCGGCCGCGGCACGAGCGGCGAAGGCTGCGACGCCGAGTCGCTGCGGCTGCCCGGTGCGCAGCAGGAATTGCTCGACGCGCTTCTCGACGGTCCGACTCCGGTCGTCGTGACGCTGCTCGCGGGACGCCCGTACGCGCTCGGCCGCGCCGTGACCGAGGCGGCCGCGATCGTGCAGTCCTTCTTCCCCGGCGAGGAGGGCGCGACCGCGATCGCCCGGGTACTGAGCGGGGCGGTGAACCCGTCGGGCCGGCTGCCGGTGAGCGTTCCGGCGCTCGCCGGCACCCAGCCGACGACCTACCTCGCGTCGCCGCTCGCCCGCGCGAGCGACGTGTCGAACATCGACCCGACGGCTGCGTTCCCGTTCGGGCACGGCCTCGGATACTCGCCGTTCGAGTGGTCGTCGTTCTCCTTCGACCGCGCCGACCTGACGACGGATGACACGGTCGACGCAGCCCTCACGCTGACGAATCGCGGCGAGCGCGCCGGCGTCGAGGTGGTGCAGGTCTACCTGCACGATCCCGTGGCGACGGTGGTGCGACCGGTGCAGCGGCTCGTGGCCTACGCGCGTGTGCCGCTCGCGCCGGGCGAGAGCGCGCGGGTGACGTTCGCGGTGCCGACCGACCTCGCGCAGTTCACGGGGCGCGACGGCGCCCGCCGGGTCGAACCCGGGGCGCTCGAGCTGCGGTTCGCACGCTCGTCGGCGGTCACCGAGTTCACGGCCGCGGTCACGCTCACGGGCCCGGTGCGCACGGTCGACCACACCCGCGCGCTGCACGCGGCGGTGGCGGTGACGCCGGAACCCGAGGCCGCGCGGCTCTGACGGGCGCCTGCGCGCACCGGCGGGACGAGCGCGCACCCGCGCCGGTGGGCGCGGGTCCCGCGGTTGCGCGCAGGCCGCAACGCTAGGCGCGCGGCGGCGCCGTCGACTCCCGCGGCACGAGCACCGGCACGGGGTGCGCGGCCTCGGCGAGCGACTCGTCGAGGATGACCTCGAGCAGGGTCGACATCACCGTGCGGCCGAGCTCGGCGAAGTCCTGCCGCACCGTGGTGAGCGGCGGCGTGAAGTGTTCGGCCTCGGGGATGTCGTCGAACCCGACCACGCTCACGTCGCCGGGGATCGCGATGCCGCGGGTGCCGAGCGCGTGCATCACACCGAGCGCCATCTGGTCGTTGGCGCTGAACACGGCGGTGAAATGCGGGGCGAGCGCGAGGCCGGCGGCGAAACCGCTCGACGGGCTCCAGTCGCCCTGCAGCGGTTCGTGCGCGACGAGACCGTGTTCCGACAGGGCGGCGCTCCAGCCACGTACGCGCTCGGTGGCGTCCATCGAGTCGTCGGGGCCGGCCACGTGCGCGATGGTGCGGTGCCCCAGGGCGATCAGGTGCTTCGTCGCGTCGTACGCGCCGCGGAACTGGTCGATCGACACGCTGTGGAAGCCCGACCGTCCGCTCGACTCGACCGCGATGAGCGGCACGCCTAAGTCGATGCCCTGGATGGCCTCGAGCGCGCCCCGGTGCGCCGCGATCAGCACCACGGCCTCGACGTTCTGGCCGAGCAGCAGCTCCACCGCCGCGCGCATCGACGCGACATCCGTCTCGAGCATGCTCGAAATGCTGACCAGGTACCGCGCGTTGCGTGCCGCCTCGGTGAAACCGAGCAAAATGCTCGACGGCCCGTAGTCGGGATTGCCGGTGGTGATCAGCCCGATCGTGCGCGAGCGCCGGGTGACGAGCGACCGGGCGGCGGTCGACGGGCGGTAGCGCAGCTGCTTGATGGCGTCTTCCACCCGCACCCGGGTCGCCGGGCGCACGTTGGGCAGGTCGTTGAGCACGCGCGACACCGTCTGGTGCGAAACCCCGGCGAGGCGGGCGACGTCGAAGATGTTCGCGACGCGCGCCTTGTCTTCGGTACTCACTTGCCCATTATGGATGCCGCCGTCACCGTCGCCTCGCCGTCAGCAGTCGCTGCAAGACGATGAAGACGAGCAGCAGCGACCCGATCACGATCTTCGTCCACCACGAACTGAGGGTGCCCTCGAAACTGATGATGGTCTGGATGACGCCGAGCAACAGCACCCCGAGCAGCGAGCCGAGCACGAATCCGTAGCCGCCGGTGAGCAGTGTTCCGCCGATGACCACGGCGGCGATCGCGTCGAGCTCCATACCCACCGCGGTGAGGCTGTATCCCGAGAGCGTATAGAAGGTGAACAGGATGCCGGCGACGCCCGAACAGAACCCGCTGATCACGTAGACCAGCACCTTGGTGCGCGGCACCGGCAGGCCCATCAGCGTCGCCGAGTGCTCGCCGCCGCCGATCGCATAGACCGTGCGGCCGAGGCGCGAGTAGTGCAGCACGACGAACGCGACGATGACGACGACCGCCGCGACGATGACACTCGGCGAGATCGACAGCCCCGGGGCGAGCGGGATGCGCGTCTGTGCCATCGCGGTGAACCACGGCTCGGTGATCGAGATCGAGTCGAGGCTGATCACGTAGCAGAGGCCGCGCGCGAGGAACATCGCGGCGAGCGTCGCGATGAACGGCTGGATCTCGAAGTAGTGGATCACGAGCCCCACGAGCAGCCCGAGAGTCGACGTGGTCACGAGCACCACGAGGATGATGGCTGCCGGCGGCCAGCCGGCGCGGGCGAGCGACGCCGCGATCATGGTGGACAGCGCGACGACCGAGCCGACCGAGAGGTCGATGCCGCCGGTGAGGATGACGAAGGTCATGCCGACCGCGAGCACGATGAGGAACGCGTTGTCGACGAAGAGGTTCGCGATCACCTGCCCCGACGCGAAGCCGCGGTACTGGCTCGCCCCGGCCGCGAAGACCAGGATGAGCAGCACGAGGGTCACGAGCACCGGGGTGTAGCGCGAGCCGAGCAGGTCGCGGCCGCGGCGGGCCGAGGTGGAGATGAGGGTCGTCATGCGAGAACTCCCTTGGTCGAGGCCCGGCGCGAACGCAATCTCGCTTGCAACGCGGGCGACTGCAGCAGACAGACGGCGATCACCACGAGCGCCTTGAAGACGAGCGTGATCGACGGGGCGATGCCGACCGTGTAGACGGTGGTGGTGAGGGTCTGGATCACGAAGGCGCCGATGAGCGTGCCGGTGAGCGAGTAGCGACCGCCTGCGAGGCTGGTACCTCCGATCACGACCGCCAGGATGGCATCCATCTCTATATAGAGGCCCGCGCTGTTCGCATCGGCGGCCGTCACGTTCGACGAGATCATCAGACCGGCGATCGCGGCGCACAGCCCGCTGAACACGTAGACGACCCAGACGATGCCGCGCGAGCGCACGCCCGCGAGCCGGGATGCCACGGGGTTGATGCCCACCGATTCGATCAGCAGGCCGAGCGCGGTCTTGCGGGTCAGCAGCGCCGCGACGGCGAACATCACTCCGGCGATCACGATCGAGGCGGGCAGTCCGAACCAGTAGCCCGCGCCGATCACCTTGTACGGCGCGCTCGAGATCGTGATGATGTTGCCCTCGGTGATGAGCATGGCGATGCCGCGGCCGGCGGTCATCAGGATCAGCGTGGCGATGATCGGTTGGATGCCGAACACGGCCACCAAGAGCCCGTTCCAGGCGCCGAGAACGAGGGAGAACACGAGCGCCACCGCGACGGCCGCGAGCACCGTTCCGAGGCTGTCGGGGGTGGGCGAGTCGGCGATGATCGTGCAGGCGAGCGCGCCCGAGATCGCCACGACGGCGCCGACGGAGAGGTCGATGCCGCGGGTCGCGATCACGACCGTCATGCCGAGCGCGACGAGCAGCGTGGGCGCGCCGTTGCGCAGGATGTCGACGAGGCTGCCGAACAGGTGCCCGTTTTGGAACCGGATAGCGAAGAAGCCCGGCGACACCGCGAAGTTCAGCAGCAGCAGGGCCACGAGGGTGACGATCGGCCAGAACAGGCGCGCCTTGGGCAGGTCGCGCAGGGTGCCGAGGTTCGGTGTGCTCATGCTTCGGCTCCGCTCGCGATGAGGCCCATGATCTGGCCCACGGTGACGTCTTCGTTGGGAAGGTCGGCGACCTTGCGCCGGTCGCGCATCACGGCGATGCGGTGGCTGAGCCGCAGCACCTCTTCGAGCTCGGCCGAAATGAAGACCACGGCCATGCCCTCGTCGGCCAGGTTCGAGACCAGTTTCTGGATCTCGGCCTTGGCCCCCACGTCGATGCCGCGCGTGGGTTCATCCAGCACCAACAGCCTCGGCGCGACAGCGAGCCACCTCGCGAGCAGCACCTTCTGCTGGTTGCCGCCGCTGAGGTTGCGCACGAGCGCGTCGGGGTTCGCCGGCCGGATTCCGAGCGCCGAGATGTAGCTGTTCGCCAGCTCGTCCTGCCGCTTTCGCGAGATGCGCCGGAACCAGCCGCGGTCGGCCTGCAGCGCGAGCACGATGTTGTCGCGCACGCTCAGGTCTTCGACGATGCCCTCGCGTTTGCGGTCTTCCGACGAGTAGGCGATGCGGTCGCGCAGCGCGACGCGGGGTGTGCGCAGCCGCCTCTTCGCGCCGCGCACGAGCACCTCGCCGCTGTCGGCGCGGTCGGCACCGGTGATGAGCCGGGCGATCTCGGTGCGGCCCGAGCCGAGCAGGCCCGCGAGCCCGACCACCTCGCCCTCGCGGATCGCCAGGTCGGTCGGTTCGACCGAACCCTTGCGGCCCAGTCCCACGGCCTCGAGGTACGGCACCTCGACGACGTCGCCCTCGACGGCCGCCTGCCGGGTCTTGCTCTCGAGAGAGTCGAGCGTTGCGAGCTCTTTGCCGATCATCTTGTGCACGAGTTCGATGCGCAGGATCTCGCGGGTGAGGTACTCGCCGACGAGCGCGCCGTTGCGCAGCACGGTGAGCCGGTCGGAGATCTCGTACACCTGGTCGAGAAAGTGGGAGACGAACAGAATCGCGACGCCGTCGTCTTTAAGACCCCGGATGACACGGAAGAGCTCGGATACCTCGTCGGCGTCGAGACTGGAGGTCGGTTCATCCAGAATCAAGACCTTGGCGTCGACGTCGGTCGCCCGGGCGATCGCGACGAGCTGCTGCACGGCGAGCGAGTGCGCGCTCAGCAGCGAGGCCGGGTCGATGTCGAGGTTGAGCCGTGCGAGCAGTTGTGCGGCCCGGGCGCGCATGGCCCGCCAGTCGATGGCGCCCGCCCTGCGCGGTTCGCGGCCGAGCATGATGTTCTCGGCGACCGAGAGGTTGGGCAGCAGGTTCACCTCCTGGTAGACCGTGCTGATACCCGCGGCCTGCGCCTGGGCGGGGCCCGAGATCACGAGCGGGGCGCCGCCGAGTGTCATGCTGCCGCTGTCGATCGAGTAGACGCCGGTGAGCGCCTTGATGAGCGTCGACTTGCCGGCGCCGTTCTCGCCCATAAGCGAGTGCACCTCGCCGGGGAACATACGGAAGCTCACCCGGTCGAGCGCCTTCACGCCCGGGAAGCTGATCGAGATGTCGTCGACGCGGATGATCGGCTCGACCGCGGGCCTCGGTGCGTCTGTCGCCGGAGCGGTGCTGGGGGTGATCGTCATGCTGTCCTCTTCGTTGAAAACGTGATGAAGGCCGGGCCCGGCATTACGCCGGACCCGACCGGTGGTGCTTCTAGTACTCGCGGGTCGGCAGCGCCTCTGTCGCCTGCTCCTGCGTGAACGTCGTCTCCTCTGTCACGATGCGCTTCTCGACGGTCTTGCCCGCGACGATCTGCTCGACGATGTCGACCAGCTGCGGCCCGAGCAGCGGCGAGCACTCCACGATGAAGTTGATCTTGCCCTCGCTGAGCGCCGTCATGCCGTCTTTCACCGCGTCGACCGTGACGATCTTGATGTCTTCGCCGGGAACGAGCCCCGCCGCTTCGATCGCCTCGATCGCGCCGAGACCCATGTCGTCGTTGTGCGCGTAGACGAGGTCGATGTCGGGGTTGGACTGCAGGAACGCCTCCATCACCTGCTTGCCACCGGCTCGGGTGAAGTCGCCGGTCTGGCTCGCGATGATGTCGAACTTCGGGTCGGTGACCTTGTTGCGGAAGCCTTCGGCCCGGTCGTTGGCCGGAGCGGCGCCCGTGGTGCCCTGCAGCTCGACGATGTTCACCTTGTCGGCGTCGGCGAACTCGGTGTTCACCCAGTCGCCCGCGCGCTCGCCCTCGACGATGAAATCGCTGCCGAGGAACGACTCGTAGAGCGAGTCGTCTTCGGAGTCGACCGAGCGGTCGGTGAGCACGACCGGGATGCCGGCGTCTTTGGCTTCTTTGAGCACGGTGTCCCAGCCGGATTCGACGACCGGCGAGAAGGCGATCACGTCGACCTGCTGCTGGATATAGGAGCGGATCGCCTTGATCTGGTTCTCCTGCTTGCCCTGGGCGTCGGAGAACTTGAGTTCGATGCCCGCGTCTTCGAAGGCCCCCTGGATCGACTTGGTGTTGGCGGTCCGCCATCCGCTTTCGGCACCGACCTGGGCGAAGCCGACAATGAGGTCGCCGTCGCCGCCCGCATCGCCGCCGTCGCCTCCTCCGGCACAACCGGTGAGAGCTATGAGCAGCGCGCCGACAGCCGCAGCCCCAATGAGTTTTTTCATCGAACTAAACCTCCTTGTTCAGTGTTCCGGGCCGCGGGCTATGAGCCTCCGCGGGATGCACCCGGCCAACCAGTCCGTTCTGGTTGGTTGTGATGTTAGCGCTCACAATTACGGCGCGACAACCGGCAGATGTAACGGTTCGGTAACGCGGCGTCGACTGCGCCCGGTTTCCCGGGCGTCGCACGCGGACTCCGGATGCTGCAGCTCACGCACCCCGCACCACACTGTGAGGCTTCACAACGGCCGCGCGTGCGGCGCCCCGCGCCGCCCAGGGCTGGGGCTGCATCGCCGGCGCCCGCCGCGCAATCGCCGCCGCCGCAGCATCCGCAACCCCCTATGCGCCGCGCGCACACCTGCGCCAGCCTCGACAGCAGGAAACGTGCCCCATTCGGGGGGTGCGCGTAAACCCAAGGAGAGATCGTGCGAGGAAAAGCAACGCTGCTTGCCGGCCTGGTCGTCGCCGCGGTCGCCATACCGTCTACGGCGGCGATGGCGATCGATGACGTGAATACGAGGAAACTCGAGAGGGCCGTCACCGTCAACGGAATACTGCAACACGAACGCGTGCTGCAACGCATCGCGAACAACAACGGCGGAACCCGCGCCTCGGGCACGCCCGGATACGACGCGTCGGCCGCCTACGTGGCGCAGAAGCTCACGGCCGCCGGGTACGAGGTGTCGACGCAGGAGTTCGAGTTCCCGTTCTTCGAGGAGGTCGGCCCGTCGGCACTCGCGCAGGTCTCCCCCGTCGCGGCGCCCATCGAGTCGGCGACCTTCGAGTACTCGGGCAGCGGCGACGTGACCGGCGCGGTCGTCGCGGCCACCAACGTCATCATTCCGGCGACGCCCGAGCCCAGCTCGGCCTCGGGCTGCGCGCCCGGCGACTTCGTTCCCGCCTCCGACACCGAGCCGGAGGTCGCGCTGATCCAGCGCGGCACCTGCGACTTCGCGGTCAAGGTGGCCAACGCGGTCGCCGCGGGCTACGACGCGGCGGTCATCTTCAACGAGGGCAACCCCGGGCGCACCGACCTGCTCACCGGGGTGACACTCGGTGTCCCGGTCACGGTGCCGGTCGTCGGCATCAGCTACGCCGACGGTGTCGCGCTCTACGAGGCGGCACTCGCCGGGCCCGTGACGGTCTCGGTGACGACCGACACCCTGTCGGAGACCCGCACGACCGTCAACGTTCTCGCCGACACCCCTCGTGGTGACCCGAACAAGGTCGTCGTCGTCGGGGCGCACCTCGACTCGGTGCTCGACGGTCCGGGCATCAACGACAACGGCAGCGGAACGGCGACGATCCTCGAGACCGCGATCCAGTTCGCCCACGAGGGCAAGAAGCCGCGCCAGCAGGTGCGGTTCGCCTTCTGGGGAGCGGAGGAGAACAACCTGCTCGGCTCCACGCACTATGTCGAGTCGCTGAGCGACGACGAGCTGGCGACCATCTACGCCAACCTCAACTTCGACATGCTCGGGTCGCCCAACTACGTGCGGTTCGTCTACGACGGTGATGGTTCGGATGATCCGGACGGACTCGCCGGCCCTCCCGGCTCGGCGCAGATCGAGCAGCTCTTCACCGACTACTTCGCCGGCAAGAACCTCGCGACGGCGCCCACCGCGTTCGACGGCCGCAGCGACTACGGCCCCTTCATCGAGGCGGGCATCCCGGCCGGCGGACTGTTCAGCGGGGCGGAGGGCATCAAGACCGAGGAGGAGGCCGCGACCTTCGGCGGTACCGCGGGTGAACCCTACGACCCGTGCTACCACCTGGCCTGCGACACGACCACCAACCTCAACACCGCGGCGCTGAACGAGCTCGGCGACGCGGTGGCGCACTCGGTCGATACGCTGGCCCGCACCAAGACCGGCTTCTTCGAAGACGGCAGCCGCATGGCGACCCCGCCGCAGCTCACCGGCGACGACCTCGACTACCGGGGCAACCAGCTGGTGCGCTGACAGCGACAGAAGCCCCGCCCGTCGAGCGACGGGCGGGGCTTCTGTGCGTGTGGGGCTAGCGACCGCCCGCGCGGCGCTTGTTGAACACGTCGAAGGCCACGGCGAGCAGAAGCACGAGACCCTTCACGGTCTGCTGCCACTCGATGCCGATGCCGAGGATCGACATTCCGTTGTTGAGCACACCGATGATGAGACCACCGATGATCGCGCCGCCGATGGTGCCGACACCGCCCTGCACGGCCGCACCACCGATGAAGGCAGCCGAGATCGCCTCGAGCTCGAAGCCGTCACCGGCCTTCGGGCCGGCGAGGTTGAGGCGCGCGGTGAAGACGAGTCCGGCGAGCGCGGCGAGGAAGCCCATGTTCACGAAGATGAAGAAGTCGACCTTCTTGGTCTTCACTCCCGAGAGCTCGGCCGCGTGGCGGTTGCCACCGATCGCGTAGATGTGGCGGCCGAAGACGCTGCGGTTGGTGACGATACCGTAGACCAGAACGAGCACGGCGAGGATGATCAGCGTGACCGGGATGCCCTTGAAGCTGGCGAGCGCCCAGGTGATTCCGAAGATCGCGAGGCCGACGAGAACGAGCTTGCCGATGAACCAGGCAATCGGCTCGACCTCCTGCGCGTAGCTCTGGCGGCCCGAGCGGGTGCGGAACTGCTGCACGACGAACGCCACGATCGCGATCACGCCGATACCCAGGGTGAACGGGTCGACGTCGAACTCGCCGAACAGGTCGGTCAAGAACCCGTTGCCGAGCGCCCGGTATCCCTCGGGGAACGAGCCGATGTTCGAGTTGCCGAGCACCACGAGCGCGAGCCCGCGGAAGATCAGCATGCCGGCGAGCGTCACGATGAACGCCGGTATGCCGACGTAGGCGACCCAGAAGCCCTGCCAGGCCCCGACGAGCGCGCCGATGAGCAGCGAGATGATGATCGCGATCCACCATTCGATGCCCATCTTCACGGTGAGCACACCCGAGACGGCGCCGACGAACGCCGCGACCGATCCGACCGAGAGGTCGATGTGGCCGGCGACGATCACCATCACCATTCCGATCGCGAGGATCAGGATGTACCCGTTCTGCACGATCAGGTTGGAGATGTTCTGCGGCCGCAGCAGGATGCCGTCGGTGAGGATCTGGAACAGCACGACCACGGCGATGAGGGCGAGGAAGATGCCGTTCTTGCCGAGGTCGGTGACGATGTGGCTCAGGGACGAGCCGACCTTGCTCACCGCGGTGGGAGCTGTCTTCGTGTCAGTCATTGGAAGTCTCCATGGTCATGAGCTTGATGAGGGATTCGGGGGTCGCTTCGGCGATCGGGAGTTCGCCGGTGATGGTGCCCTCGGAGAGGGCGTAGATGCGGTCGCAGATGCCGAGGAGTTCGGGCAGCTCCGAGGAGATGACGATGATGCCTTTTCCGGATGCTGCGAGCCGGTTGATGATCGTGTAGATCTCGTACTTCGCGCCCACGTCGATGCCGCGCGTCGGCTCGTCGAGGATGAGCACGTCGGGATCGGAGTAGATCCACTTGCTCAGCACGACCTTCTGCTGGTTGCCGCCCGAGAGCTTGCCGGTTTTGGCGAGCACGGTGGGCGCCTTGATGTTCATGCTCGTGCGGTACTCGTTCGCGACCTTGAATTCTTCGTTGTCGCTCACCAGCCCGCCGCGCACCAGCTTGCCGAGCGACGCCATCGAGATGTTGCGCTTGATGTCTTCGATCAGGTTGAGGCCGTAGGTCTTGCGGTCTTCGGTGGCGTAGGCGAGACCGTTCTCGATGGCTTCCGAGACCGTGCGGGTCTTGATCTCCTTGCCGCTCTTGAAGACCTTGCCCGAGATGCGCGAACCGTAGGAGCGCCCGAAGAGGCTCATCGCGAACTCGGTGCGCCCGGCGCCCATGAGTCCGGCGATGCCGACGATCTCGCCCTTGCGCACGTTGATGTTGACGTTGTTGACGATGACGCGCGACGGGTCTTGCGGGTGGTGTGCCGTCCAGTTCTCGACCCGCAAGATCTCCTCGCCGATGTGCGGCGTGTGGTCGGGGTAGCGGTGTTCGAGGTCGCGCCCGACCATGTCTTTGATGATGCGGTCTTCGGTCACTTCGGCTTTGGCGATCGTCTCGATCGTTTTGCCGTCGCGGATGACCGTGACCGTGTCGGAGATCTTTTTGATCTCGTTGAGCTTGTGGGAAATGATGATCGAGGTGATGCCCTGCTCTTTGAGGTGCAGGATCAGGTCGAGCAGGTGTGCGGAGTCTTCGTCGTTCAGAGCGGCGGTCGGTTCATCCAGAATCAGCAGCTTGACCCGCTTGGAGAGCGCCTTGGCGATCTCGACGAGCTGCTGCTTGCCGACGCCGATGTCCATGACCTTGGTGGTCGGGTTCTCGCGCAGGCCGACGCGGGCGAGCAGTTTCGCGGCCTCCTGGTTCGACTTGTTCCAGTCGATGAGCCCGAGCGGGCCCTTGACCTCGTTGTTGAGGAAGATGTTCTCGGCGATCGAGAGGTAGGGGCTCAGGGCGAGCTCCTGGTGGATGATGACGATGCCCTTGGCTTCGCTGTCGCGGATGTCGCGGAATTCGACTGTCTCGTCTTCGTAGACGATGTCGCCCTCGTAGGTGCCGTGCGGATACACGCCGGAGAGCACCTTCATAAGAGTGGACTTTCCCGCGCCGTTTTCGCCGCAGATCGCGTGGATCTCACCGCGGGCCACCTCGAGGGTGACGTTCTGCAGTGCTTTCACGCCGGGAAAAGTCTTGGTGATCGACCGCATTTCCAGGATGTTCGTGGTCACGTGTGTGCCGGCTTCCTTGTACGAAAGAGTGAGAGTGGTGGATGCCGGTGCCGGGGATCGCTCCCCGGCACCGGCGGTGATGCAGGCGTGCGGACTTAGCCGTTGACCTCGGCTTCGGTCCAGTAGCCGGTGTCGACGAGTGCCGACTGGATGTTGTCCTTCACGACGATGACCGGCTCGAGCAGGTACGACGGAACGTCCTTGACGTTGTTGTTGTACGTGCTGTCGTCGTTGGTCTCGACCTCGTCGTCGTTCAGGGCCGCGATGGCCATGCCGGCCGCCTTCTTGGCGAGCTCACGCGTGTCCTTGAAGATGGTCGCGTACTGCTCGCCCTTGTTGATGGCCTTGACCGAGTCGATCTCGGCGTCCTGGCCGGAGATGATCGGCCATTCGTCGCCCAGGCTGTAACCGGCGTCGGTGAGGGCGCCGATGATTCCGCGGGAGATGCCGTCGTACGGGGAGAGAACGGCGTTGACCTTGCTGCCGTCGGAGTAGTTCGCAGTGAGGAGGTCCTCCATGCGGCTCTGTGCGGTCTCGCCGTCCCAGCGCAGCGTCGCCGCCTGCTCGATCGTGGTCTGGCCGCTGCCAACGACGAGGGTGCCGTCGTCGATGAAGGGCTGCAGCACGTCCATTGCTCCGTTGAAGAAGAAGAACGCGTTGTTGTCGTCGAGCGAGCCGGCGAACAGTTCGATGTTGAACGGTCCGGCAGGAGCGCCCTCGATCGGGGTTCCGTCGAGTTCGGTCAGTCCGAGGCCGTTGAGTACCGACCACGCCTGCTGGTTTCCGACGAGTTCGTTGTCGAAGGTGGCGTAGTAGTCGACGTTCTCGGTGTCCATCAGCAGGCGGTCGTAGGCGATGACGGGGATTTCTGCGTCAGCGGCGTCCGACAGGATGTTGGTGAGCGTGGTGCCGTCGATCGAGGCGATGATCAGGGCTTCGGCACCCTTGGTGATCATGTTCTCGATCTGGCTGACCTGGGTGGGGATGTCGTCTTCGGCGTACTGCAGGTCGACCTTGTAACCCTGGTCTTCCAGCGCCTTCTTGACGGCGTCGCCGTCGGCGATCCAGCGTTCCGACGACTTGGTGGGCATTGCGACTCCGATGAGCGCACCGCCCCCGTCGCCCGAACCCGAGTCTCCGCCGGATCCACCGGAGCAGGCCGCGAGGCTTGCAACCATGGCGCCAGCGGCGACGAGCGAAAGAATAGCTCTCTTCTTCACTGTGTGTTCCTTTCAATTGATGGACATCGTTGTCTGGTGCATCAACCCGGTTCGTCCATTACAACCGGGTCTCGTCAGGGCCGAAAGGGCCGTCCCTGGCAAGCTTTTTCTAGATCGACTGGGCCAATCGGTAGTACGCGGAGTTCCACTTCACCTCGTGGGCGAATCCGCGCTTGGTGGTGTTCTCGTCGATGATGAGCAGTTCGGTGCGCGCGATCTCGGCGAAGTCTTCCCACGCCTCGATACCGATCGCGGTGGAGAGCACCGTGTGGTGCGCGGCTCCCGCGGTCAGCCAGGCGGTGGCGGATGTCGCGAGGTCGGGTGCCGGCTTCCACACTGCCCGGGCGACCGGGAGGTGGGGAAGCGGAGCGGGCAGGTCGATGACCTCGACTTTGTTCGCCACGAGACGGAACCGGTCGCGCATGTCGGAGAGGGCGACGACGACGCCCGCTCCGGCGTCGGTGTCGAAGACGAGGCGCACGGGATCTTCGCGGCCGCCGATGCCGAGCGCGTGGATCTCGAGGCTCGGCTTCTTCGTGGTGAGCGAGGGGCAGATCTCGAGCATGTGCGCGCCGAGGATCGACTCTTCGCCGGGCACCAGGTTGTAGGTGTAGTCCTCCATGAGCGAGGCGCCGCCGGGGAGGCCCGCGCCCATGACCTTGGCGGCGCGGATGAGCACGGCGGTCTTCCAGTCGCCCTCGCCGCCGAAGCCGTAGCCGTCGGCCATCAGCCGCTGCACGGCGAGCCCGGGCAGCTGGCGCAGCCCGCCGAGGTCTTCGAAGCTCGTGGTGAACGCGGTGAAGCCGCCCTCCTCGAGGAACGAGCGCAGGCCCAGCTCGATCTTGGCGCCGTAGCGCAGCGACTCGTGGCGGGCACCGTCGGGCAGCAGCTCGGGCACCACATCGTAGGAGTCGAGGTAGACCGCGATGAGGGCGTCGACGTCTGCTTCCGACGCGGCATCCACTCTCTCGACCAGCTCGTTGACACCCCAGGTGTTGACACTGACTCCGAACCGGATCTCGGCCTCGGTCTTGTCGCCCTCGGTGACGGCGACGTTGCGCATGTTGTCGCCGAAGCGGGCGAGCTTCATGCCCTGCGTTGCGACCCAGCCCGAGGCGGCGCGGGTCCAGGTGCCGACCTGCTGCGTGACGACGGGGTTGCTGGCGTGGCCGACGACGGTCTTGCGGGGAACGTTCATGCGGCTGGCGATGTAGCCGAACTCGCGGTCGCCGTGCGCGGCCTGGTTGAGGTTCATGAAGTCGAAGTCGATCTCGGCCCACGGCAGTTCGACGTTCGCCTGGGTGTGCAGGTGCAAGAACGGCTTGCGCAGCGCGTCGAGGCCGTGGATCCACATCTTGGCGGGGCTGAAGGTGTGCATCCAGGCGATGACGCCGACGACGTTGTCGGTCGTTGTGGCGTCGAGCATGGCGCGGCGGATGGCGTCGGAGCTCTTGAGCACCGGCTTCCAGACGATGGTCACCGGGATGTCGCTCGACTCATTGAGCAGACGCACGACCTCTTGCGACTGCTCCGCGACCTGGCGCAGGGTGTCGTCGCCGTACAGGTCTTGGCTGCCGGTGAGGAACCAGACCTCGTTCTGCGCGAGGTCGGGGATGATCGAGGTCACTTGCTGGTTCCTTTCGTTGCGGTCGCTGAGCTTGTCGAAGCGCGGATGGCCCCTTCGACGAGCTCAGGGACCGGCTGCTGGCCGTACACGTTCTGGTAGCGGTCGAACAGCGAGTCGACGGCCGCCTGCGGGATGGGCAGCGGGGCGCCGAGCTGGCGCGAGATGTGCACGGTCTTCGCGACGTCTTCGGCCATAACCGCGGCCTTCACGGCGTCTTTCGCGTTCGTGCCGATCGTGAAGACGCCGTGGTTCTGCATCAGCACGGCGCGCGAACGGTGGCCGGTGAGCGTCTCGACGACGCCGCGGCCGATCGAGTCGTCGCCGATGATCGCGAACGGTCCGACGGGGATCTCGCCGCCGAACTCGTCGGCCATCGCGGTGATGACACACGGGATGGCCTCGCCGCGCGCCGCCCACGCGGTGGCGTAGGTGGAGTGCGTGTGCACGACTCCCCCGACCTCGGGCATCGTGCGGTAGATGTAGGCGTGCGCGGCGGTGTCGCTCGAGGGGCTGCGGTCGGAGCCGGGGGTGCGCTCGATGACGTTGCCGTCGAGGTCGCAGAGGATCTGGTTCTCGGGGCTGAGGTCGTCGTACGAGACGCCCGACGGCTTGATCACGAACAGGTCGGCGCCCGGAACGCGGCCGGAGACGTTGCCGCCGGTCCAGACCACGAGTTCGTAGCGCACGAGTTCTTCGTGCAGGCGGGCGACGTCGTCGCGGGTGCGGGCGATTGCCACCTGGATTTCGGGCGAGAAGGTTGTCATGCGTTGCTTCCTGTCAGTTGCAGTGCGTCGACCGCCGCGCGCTCGACGGCGAGGCCGGCGCGGTAGCGCTCGAGGTAGGCGGCGAAACCCGCGACATCCGTGGCATCCGGGGCCACCGTCTCGAAAACCGCGTCGTCGAAGACGCGGTCGCGCAGGTAGGCGTCGAGGGTCGTGTTCTCGCCGTGCTCGCTCTGCCTGGCGAATGCCGCGAGCACGGCCATGCCCCACGCGCCGCCCTCGGAGGCGGTGTCGGCGACCGAGACGGGGGCGTCGAGCGCCGCCGCGAGGAACCGCTGGGCGACCCCGGCGGTGCGGAACATGCCCCCGTGCGCGAACATCGTGTCGAGCCGCACGCCCTCGCCGTCGAGCACGCGCATGCCCAAAGCGAGCGTGCCGAAGACGCCGTAGAGCTGGGCGCGCACGAAATTCGGCAGGGTGAGGCGGCTGTCGGGTGTGCGCACGACGAGCGGGCGGCCCTCGGCGAGCCCGGCGATCGGTTCGCCGGCGAGGTGGTTGTAGGCGAGCAGTCCGCCCGCGTCGGCCTCGCCCTCGAGCGCGGCCCGGAACAGCACCTCGAATACCGTGTCGTCGTCGATTTCCTGGCCGGATGCCGCCGCGAAGCCGCCGAACAGCGAGGCCCACGCCGCCAGCTCGCTCGCACCGTTGTTGCAGTGCACCATGGCCACGGCGTCGCCGGCGGGAGTTGTCACGAGGTCGAGTTCGTGGTGCGTGCTGGTCAGCTGTCGCTCGAGCACGACCATCGCGAAGATGCTCGTTCCGGCGCTCACGTTGCCGGTGCGCGGCGCGACCGAGTTGGTGGCGACCATGCCCGTGCCCGCGTCGCCCTCGGGCGGGGCGAACACGGCGCCCGGCTGCAGCGCGCCGGTCGGGTCGAGCAGTGCGGCGCCCTCGGCGGTCAGTGTGCCGGCCGCCTGGCCGGCCACCAGCACCTCGGGAAGCAGCTCGAGCAGGTCCGCGTGCGTGTACTTGGCGACGAGGTTGGCGTCGTAGGTCGTGGTGGCCGAATCGATCGGGAACATTCCGGATGCATCGCCGACACCGAGCACGTCGCGGCCGGTGAGGCGCCGGTGCACGTACCCGGCGAGGGTGGTGAAGCTCGCGATGTGCGCGACGTGCGGCTCGTTGTCGAGCACGGCCTGGTGCAGGTGGGCGATCGACCAGCGCAGCGGGATGTTGACACCGAACAGCGCGCTGAGCTCGGCCGACGCGGCGCCGGTCGAGGTGTTGCGCCAGGTGCGGAACGGCACGAGCAGCTCGCCGGCGGCGTCGAACGGCAGGTAGCCGTGCATCATCGCCGAGACTCCGATGGCACCGAAGGCCGTGGGGCGCACGCCGTGGCGACGCTCGGTGTCGGCGACGAGGTCGGCGAATGCGGCTCGGATGCCCGACCACACGCTCTCGAGCGAGTAGGTCCAGACGCCGTTCTCGAGCTGGTTCTCCCAGTCGTGGCTGCCGACCGCGAGTACGGCCGCGGTGTCGTCGACGAGGCAGAGCTTGATACGCGTCGAACCGAGCTCGATGCCGAGGGAGGTGCGCCCTTGCGCGATCGCTCCGCTCGCGGCGGCCGACAGCGCGTCGGCTGCTGGCTCGGTGGGGGTGCTCACTGTACGGACCTCGTTGTCTGTTGCTCGTGCGGGCGGTGCTTGTGCTGCTAGTGCTGGTGCTGCTTGCGAATGTGACCGTTCACATCGACTCCGCAATGGTACAGGCGAAACGGTCACATCTGTCAAGTCCCGTAGGTCACGGGCGGGTAACGCGTTGGGCGCGCGGCACGGCGGCGGCGCACTGCGGCAGCCGCGACATCCGCCCGGAGCTTTTCTGCACGCCGGTGTCTACGAGCCGGTTTCGGCACAAAGAGGCGTGCGCGGCGGGCTCATTGCGCCGGAAGCGGCTCGTCCGCGCGCGCCGTCACGGACACTCGACTCAGCGGGCGGGCGGCGCCGTCGACGCGCGAACGATCAGCTCGGGCGCGATCTGCTGGTGGTCTTGCCCCACTCCCCCGCTCAGCTCGCTGAGCAGCAGGGCGACCGCCCGGCGCCCGATCTCGGCGAAGTTCTGCCGCACCGTCGTCAGCGGCGGCGAGAAGTGCGCGGCCTCGGGGATGTCGTCGAATCCGACCACGCTGATGTCGCCGGGTACGTCGAGGCCCGAGTCGCGGCAGGCGTGCATAAAACCGAGCGCCATCTGGTCGTTGCCCGCGAACACGGCGGTGAAGTCACGGAAGCGCAGGAGTTCCAGGCCCGCGTAGTAGCCGAAGTGGGCGCTCCAGTCGCCGAGGATCGGCGCCCGCGTGCGCAGGTCGGCCGCGTTGATCTCCTGCAGGAAGCCCTGCATGCGCGCGTCGGCCTCGATCCAGTCCTGCGGTCCCGAGATGTGCGTGATCTCGGTGTGGCCGAGCTCGATGAGGTGCCGCGTGGCCAGACGCGCGCCGGCGACCTGGTCGACCGAGAGGCTGTGGCCGAGGTTGCGTCCCGTCGACTCGAGCGT
>Ga0247811_1000218_pt1 | contig 19974 bp, 17 predicted proteins | sample UWRJL134311R1_FD_189018 | JGI IMG/M metagenome (GOLD analysis project Ga0247811, IMG submission 189018) | Plant litter microbial communities from Arlington Agricultural Research Station in Wisconsin, United States - UWRJ-L134-311R-1 | ecosystem: Environmental > Terrestrial > Plant litter >...
TTTGAAATTGAAGAAAAGAACTGTTTAAACGATTTTAAGCGGATTGTTGAGCTGATCCAAAATTTGCTGCACTTCTTCGAAATCATTTGGATGAACTTTAAGTTTAATACCGCCAAGTGCAGTCGTATACATGGGAACGACAGAAAGCGTCATTTCATTTTCAAAATAATACGGAATTTCGTCTTGCTCTAATAAGTGTTTCAGAATTACGGTTTCGTGCAGGTAATTGAATATAGCGATGGTTTTAAAGCTTTCCATAAAGGGTCTTTTCGTAAAGATACGAAGTTATTTTTTTAATAATTTATTTGTTAAAATCTATTATATGGTATCTTATTTGTAATTTTAAACTTTTAAGAAAAAGATATATGAGTAAGAAAATTAGAAAGCCGATAAAAACAGAGAGCGACTTCTCAAGCAAAATATTTAAAATTTTATCGCAAAGTCCTAATAAAGCATTTAATTACAAACAAATAGGAGCAAAGCTGGAACTTGATGACACTAAAAGCAGAAATCAAATTATAAAAGATCTAAAGATTCTGGCTGCCGCAAAAAAAATTATAGAATCTGAACCTGGCAAATATTTAGTAAAAGCCGAAAGCCAGGATTATTACGAAGGTACAATTGATATGACCAGCAGAAAAACGGCGTATTTTATTTGTCCTGATTTTTCAGAAGATGTTTTTATTCCGACAAACAATTTGAATCGTGCACTGGATAAAGACAAAGTAAAAGTTTACGTTTATAACAGAAGAAAAGGAAAAAGACCTGAAGGTGAAGTAATTGAAGTTGTAGAAAGAAATAAAACAGATTTTGTTGGAGTGATTGACATTCAGCCCAATTTTGCTTTTGTCTCCACAGCAAATCCTAAAATGTATACGGATATTTTTATTCCGAAAGATAAAATTGGAGAAGCTGAAAATGGCGATGTTGTTTTAGTTACGATTGAAGACTGGCCAAAAAGAGCCGATAGTCCGTTTGGATCTGTGGTTAAAGTTTTAGGAAAACCAGGAGAACACAATACAGAGATTCATGCCATTTTAGCCGAATACGGTTTACCAGCAGATTTTCCGGTAGAAGTAGAGGTTTTTGCACAAAAAATAGATACGTCGATTCAGGAATCTGAGATTGCAAAACGTCGTGATATGCGTGATACACTTACGTTTACGATAGATCCAAAAGATGCAAAAGATTTTGATGACGCCTTGTCTTTCAAAAAATTAGAAAATGGAAATTACGAAATAGGAATTCATATTGCCGATGTTTCCTATTATTTAGAAGAAGGAACCATCTTAGATGATGAAGCGTATCAAAGAGCGACTTCGGTTTATTTAGTCGATAGAGTAGTACCGATGCTTCCGGAAGTTTTATCTAATTTTGCCTGTTCTTTGCGTCCCAATGAAGAGAAATATACGTTCTCTGCCATTTTTGAAGTTTCAGAAAGTGCACAAGTTATCAACCAATGGTTTGGAAGAACAGTAATTTATTCAGATCAGCGTTTTGCTTATGAAGAAGCGCAGTATATTATTGAAACAAAAGACAATACGATTCCGGCTGATATTTCGATTACAGGAGAATCATATGTTGTTTCAGATGAAATTACGCAGGCCACTTTAAAATTAGATGAATTAGCGAAAATTTTAAGAAAGAAAAGAATGCAGAATGGCGCTATTTCTTTTGATAAAGTCGAAGTAAAATTTAATCTGGATGCGGAAGGTGAACCGGAAGGAGTATACTTTAAAGTTTCAAAAGATGCCAATCATCTGATTGAAGAATTCATGCTTTTGGCCAACAGAAAAGTGGCAGAATACATTGGTAAACAAAAGAAAACGTTCATTTACAGAATTCACGATGAACCAAACGAAGACAAATTAATTGCGATGCAAACCGTAATTGCTAAATTTGGTTATAAAATAGATTTCCGTAACAAAGGCGATATTTCTAAGTCTTTGAATGCATTGATGGAAGAAGTAAACGGTAAAAAAGAACAGAATTTAATTGATACGCTGGCAATTAGAAGTATGAGTAAAGCCAAATATTCTACAGAAAATATTGGCCACTACGGTTTAGCTTTTGATTATTACAGCCATTTTACTTCGCCAATTCGTCGTTATCCGGACGTTATGGTACACCGTTTGTTACAGTTTTATCTGGATGCAGGAAAATCTGTAGACGAAGAAGTATACGAAACAAAATGTCTGCATTGTTCGAATATGGAAAGTTTAGCAACCAATGCAGAGCGCGACAGTATTAAATACATGCAGGTAAAATACATGCAGGATCATCAGGACGAAGAATTCCTTGGTGTTATTTCAGGAGTTACAGAATGGGGAATTTATGTTGAAATCGTGTCTAACAAATGCGAAGGGATGGTAAGAATCAGAGAAATTAAAGATGATTATTATACTTTCGATGAAAAGCAATATGCATTGGTTGGAGCGACTTCAAACAGCATTTTACAATTAGGAGATGAAATTTATGTTAAAGTAAAAAATGCCGATTTAGTGAAGAAACAACTGGATTTTCATTTTTTGCGACGAGCAGAATAAGGAGTTTAATTTAAAAAATAAAAGTATGAAAAAGTTAATTATAGGAGCGGCAATTTTATTTGTTCAGATGTCTTTTGGTCAGGTTACCAAACAATTAGGAGATTTTGATTCGGTTAAGGTTTTTGATAAATTAAGTGTAAAATTAGTGCAGTCTTCAGAAAATAAGATTGTGATTAAAGGAGCTCGTGAGGCAGAAGTTGAAGTGGTAAACAAGTCAGGATTATTAAAACTGAGAATGCCTTTTCCTAAATTATTATCGGGCGATGATCTGGATATTACGGTCTACTACAAACATTTAGAACTTATCGATGTTAACGAAGGATCATATGTTTCCAGCAAAGAAACAATAAAAGCTACTGTTTTTAAGGTAAGTGCACAAGAAGGCGGTAAGATTAACGTAGATTTGGATGTTGATAAACTAAATGTAAGTTCAGTTTCAGGCGGAGAAATCACATTATCTGGTAAAGCTTCCAACCAGGATGCAAGTCTTGGAGCAGGAGGATATCTTCTGGCAAGTAAATTAAGCACTTCTCAAACTAAAGTAAGCGTTTCTGCGGGAGGAAAAGCAGATGTGAATGCTTCTACCCTTGTAGATGCAAAAGTAAGCGCAGGAGGCTCTATTTACATTTACGGAAAACCAAAACAAATTAATCAGAAAACGGTTTTTGGAGGTAAAATCGAAGAAGTAAAATAAGAAATTCTATTTGAATGATAAATGATATTTTGGCTGGACTGCCATGGGGACTTTTTTTAAGTTTTATGGTAGGTCCGGTATTTTTTATACTACTGGAAACCAGTATTACAAAAGGATTCAGGGCTGCAATAGTTTTTGATCTTGGTGTGGTATTAGGGGATATTTTTTTTATTGCAATCGCATATTTAGGAAGTTATAGACTAATTCAGAGTTTAAAAGACAAACCTGCACTTTTTATTTTTGGAGGCATTCTTATGCTTGTTTATGGTATAATTTCTTTCGTAAGATTAAAGCAGGGTGAAAAAATAAACGATGAAGAAATTGACCGTGATATCATCAAAAGAAACTACGGAAGTTTGTTTATAAAAGGTTTTTTATTGAACGTTATCAACATTGGTGTTCTGGGTTTTTGGCTGGCAGTTATCATTTCTATCGGTCCAAAATTAGAGATGCAGAACTCAAGAATGATTACATTTTTTACTTCAGTAATTATCACTTATTTATTAGTTGACTGTCTTAAAATATTATTAGCCAAGCAATTAAAAACTAAAATGACACCCACCAATATTGTAAAAATTAAAAAAATAATTAGTATTGTTTTAATGATTTTTGGAGTAGTGTTGATAACACAGGGTTGGTTTCCAAAAGAAAAAGAAATGGTTCGAAATGCTTTTGAGAAGATAGAAAATAAGTAGTTGTTAATAACTCAAATTATAAATTTAAGCCTCTGATTTCAGGGGCTTTTTTGTGTTTATTACTCAAAGTGAGTCCTTGCGAGGAACGAAGCAATTTCACGAAGGTATTCACACAAAGTTTGTCATTTCGACCGAAGGGAGAAATCGTACACGTGAGTCGACAAAGATTGTTAAAGTACTTTGAGGAATTTCTAGTGCGATTTCTCCCTTCGGTCGAAATGACAAGATTGTGGAAAAATTAAACATAAAAAAACCTCCAAGTTTCCTTGAAGGTTTAGAGTTATTGTCCGGATTCGAACGTCAATCTTTATCTAATTTTTTCTAAAAATTAAACATAAAAAACCTCCAAGTTTCCTTGAAGTTTTAGAGTCATCGTTCGGATTCGAACGTCAATCTTTATCTAATTTTTTCTAAAAATTAAACATAAAAAACCTCCAAGTTTCCTTGAAGTTTTAGAGTTATTGTCCGGATTCGAACGTCAATCTTTATCTAATTTTTTCTAAAAATTAAACATAAAAACCTCCAAGTTTCATTGAAGGTTTTGAGTTATTGTCCGGATTCGAACGTCAATCTTTATCTAATTTTTTCTAAAAATTAAACATAAAAAAAAGAGATACATTTCTGTATCTCTTCTTGAGGCATCGTCCGGATTCGAACCGGAGTAGGAGCTTTTGCAGAGCCCAGCCTAGCCGCTCGGCCACGACGCCGTAGTTGAACGGATGGCAAAAGTAACTAAAATCTTTAAAATTCAAAAGTTTAAAATGAAGTATTTTAAAAATTTACTTTTTTATTTGGATAAATTACCTTCTAATTTCCGTCATTTTTATAGTAACTGATTCAACATCACCACCAATAGGCGGATTTATTTTAGAAACCCAAACTGTTGTTTTTTCTACACTTTCAATTTCTGCAAGTACACGAATATTGATTCTTTTCGCTACATGTTCTAATAAATGCGAGCGAATTGCCATTTCTTCAGCGACAATTCTGTTTAAATGCACATAATCTACCGTGTCTGCAAGATGATCAGTTTGTGCCGATTGCTGTAAATTGGTTTTGATTTTTAGATCGACCGTATAATCTGAGCCAATTTTTCCTTCTTCAATTAAACATCCATGGTAGGAAAAAGTGCGGATGTTTTTAAGTTTTATAACTCCCATTTTTATAATTTTATTCTTGTAGTGTTTGGATCTTGGTAATTTGATGTTACAGCTTGTATAGAAACGATTTTTTCATTTTCATCAACCGTAAAATGAATTGTATAAGGGAATTTTTTTAAAGGTAAAGTACGAACTACATTATATTTTTCTTCAAAAAAAGGAAATGTCTTTAGAGTTTCTACATAATGCTGATATTCATTTATGAATTTTGTTCCTAATCCGTTAGATAAAGATTCATAATATTCAGCAATCTCATCTGCTTCTAGGTCAGAACGTAAGAGAATAATTATTTCAAACATTTATTTATTCCATTTAGCGTTAAGCTTTTTTTTAGATTCTTCCCAACTAATATAATCTTCTGGTTTAGCATTTTTGATTCGATCTAAAACCATTTCTTGTTGCCAAAGCGGAATTTCATTCTCTGGAGTTTCATTTATAGAAACGTCTGGAACATGTTTAAAAAAACTAATAAAAGTTTCGTAAAAATCGTCTGGAATTGTAACAGTTAATTGTCTCATAACTTGCAATATTTATACAAAAATACTAATAAATTTAGTTTCAAGTTTAAAGTTTCAGGTTTAACGCCACTTAAATAACTTTAAACCTGAAACCTGAAACCTTTTTTTTATCTTTGCTAAAATTACTATAAAATAATGGCATCAGAAGAGAAATCACTCAATTTTATTGAACAAATCATAGAGGAAGATTTAAAATCAGGTCTTTCACAAACTAAACTTCATTTTCGTTTTCCACCAGAACCAAATGGTTATTTACATATTGGTCATGCGAGTTCTATTGCATTAAATTTTGGTTTAGGAATTGATTATCAGTCACCTGTAAACTTACGTTTTGACGATACTAATCCTGAAAAAGAAGAACAGGAATTTGTTGATGCTATTAAAAAAGATGTTGAATGGCTGGGTTATACTTGGGCAGAAGAACGTTATGCATCAGATTATTTTCAACAATTGTATGATTGGGCCGTTTTATTGATTAAAAAAGATAAAGCCTATGTTGACAGTCAATCTTCTGAAGAAATGGCAACTCAAAAAGGAACGCCAACAACTACAGGAACTGACAGTCCATATAGAAATCGTTCTGTTGAAGAAAATTTAGATTTATTCGAAAGGATGAAAAACGGCGAATTTGAGGCTGGAACTCACATTCTTCGTGCCAAAATAGACATGAAATCGACGAATATGTTAATGCGTGATCCTATTATGTACAGGATTTTACACAGACATCATCATAGAACCGGAGACGATTGGAAAATCTATCCAATGTACGATTGGGCACACGGACAAAGTGATTATTTAGAAGAAATCTCACACTCATTTTGCACACTTGAATTCTTGCCTCACCGTGAATTATACGACTGGTTTTTAGACCAGATTATTGATGAAAATCAGATTCGTCCTAAGCAAAGAGAATTTGCAAGACGTAACTTATCTCATACCGTGGTTAGTAAAAGAAAATTACAGCAACTGGTTAAAGAAAAGCATGTTAACGGTTGGGATGATCCTAGAATGTCAACTATTTCAGGGTTAAGAAGACGTGGTTACACTGCGGCTTCATTGCGTAATTTTGCCAACACAATTGGTATAGCAAAACGTGATAATCTAATAAATGTATCGGTTTTAGAATTTTGTATTCGCGAAGATTTAAACAAAATTGCACCTCGTGTAATGGCGGTTTTAGATCCTGTAAAATTGATTATTACCAATTATCCTGAAGGAAAAGAGGAGTGGCTGGAAGCCGAAAATAATCAGGAAGATGAAAATGCAGGTTTCAGAAAAGTGCCTTTTTCTCGTGAATTATACATCGAAAGAGAGGACTTTTTAGAAGAAGCTCCAGCTAAGTTTTTCCGTTTGACATTAGGAAAAGAAGTACGCCTAAAAAATGCATATATCATTAAAGGAGAGAGTGTTGTAAGAGATACAGCAGGAAATATTACTGAGATTCATGTTACGTATGATACTGATTCTTTAAGCGGAAGCGGCACAGAAGCAAGCCAGAGAAAAGTGTCTGGAACCTTACATTGGGTTTCTATTTCTCATGCTGTTGAAGCAGAAGTTCGTTTGTACGATCGTTTGTTTACAGATGAAGCTCCGGACAGTTATAAAGACAAAAATTTCTTAGATTTTGTAAATCCAAATTCATTAGAAGTTGTAAAAGGGTTTGTAGAACCAAGTTTAGCCACAGCTCAAAATGAAGATAAATTTCAGTTTCAGCGTTTAGGATATTTTACGGTTGATAAAGACTCAACTCCTTCAAAATTAGTGTTTAACAAGACTGTCGGATTGAAAGATGCCTGGGAAGAAAAAGGTAAAAAAGAAGAAAACAGCATCAATAATTCTTTAAAAGATATTAATAAATATTTTAAAGTAGAAACAAAACCGGACCGTATTGCAATTGAAAGTGCAATAGGGGAGAGCATCAAAAATGTTTCAAGTTTTTCATTGCTGCAAAATTCATTGAAGAAAAATATCAATAACAATAAAGGTTCATTGTTATTTGCTCAATTTATTTTGAAATATTCCAACTGGAAATCTTCTGATTTTGAAGAAGACGATATTAAAAAATTATATACCATGTCTCTAAGAAGTGAATCGACTTTTGTGAGATCTAAAGCACTTTTAAATTTAAGAGATTTAGAAAATGAAAGTTTCAGAAATCAATTTCAAGACGATATTTTAAAATCTTTTTCAAATCCTCCAAAAAATGCTTCTGAGAGAGAATTAGAACTTCTTCAGGAAATGGTGAAAATATAAATAAATATATTCTATCTAAAAGCGCTTTTTATAAGCGCTTTTTTTATTATTTGTTTTTTCTATTAAATAACTAAAAATTATAAATTTAATAGATTAAAAGTGACCTCTATAAATTAAATTTAAGGTGATTTTTTAATTCTTTGGATACATTTGTTATCTTTTTAAAAATCATGAAACAGAACGCTTTATTTTAATTTTAAGCTTCATTTTACGTCACTTCAGGGCTTATTAACAATGGAATGTTTATAACATTGAATTTAAAATTAGAGTAGAGAAACTTCTTTAAATTTTGTCTTAAAAATTGCAAATCTCTATAAAATTGGATTTTTTTAGTTTATCGATTTTAACGATTAAATTTTTACTTTATAATGTTTTTATTTATTATTGATAAAAACTATTATAATATATAAAATTATAAATATTTTACATTAAAAGTGACTTTCATAGATTGATTTTAAGCTCGTTTTTTACTTTTTACAACACATAACTCATTTATTGAATAATTGTTTAATAATGATCTTTATTTTAATTTTATACGTTGTTTTTGTTAGTTTAACGCGTTATTAACATACAATTGTTTATAAAGTTGCTATTTTTATCACTATACCAAAAGTCAGTAATGATTTTTTAAAATTGAAATTTTCCACCAAGATTCAAACAGAAATTGTCTGTCAGCTAAAAACGCAGGTTTTTAATTTTAGATTAATTTCTACCTGATTTCTTAAAAACAAATTTATGTTCTCATTTTCATTGTGAGCTGCTTTTGATAATACTTCGGCGTAAAAGTATTTTTCAGATTCAGTTCATAATTTCAAAATACCATAAATGATTTTGTGTAGTTTATTTTAAATTTTCGTGCTGGCATAATTTTAATCTTTAAATTTTAATCTATGAAAATTTTATTTTTTACGCTATCCATTTTATTTACAAACATCGCGATTTCTCAAACGCATCAAATTTCAAAACACAATGGAGAACAACTGGATGTTAATTTTATCAAACACGAAAATGATTTACTTCATTATTCTTTAAACGGAAGTTTCGAAGAAATAAAAATTAGCAAACATGCGGTTTCTCATGTAACGAATAAACAAACAAAACAGACTCAAAAAATATCTGATAAAATTATAGTCGATTCAAAATCAGATTATAAATTGGTACAAGTACTGCCTCAGGAAAAGACAATTGGTTTAAAAAAAGCAGCTAATTTTTCTGGTGTCTCGACAAAGACAAAAGGTGAACCGCCAATTTCTTTACAAAATCATACTGCTTTAAGAATCAAAACGCAGTCGGCTTCAAGTGGTTATCCTTTTGTGAGCATTGTAGAAAAAGATGGTAAATATGAAGCTATTGCTTATGTGTATTAATTTTATTGTTAAATAATTGGAAATCTCATTTAATCAATAATTTATAATTCAAAAAAAGACTACCTTTATTAATCAATTAAATTTTAATATTATGTCAAAAAACTTAAATACTATAGCAGCAATTTTAGCTGGTGCTGCAGCAGGAGCAGCAATCGGGATTTTATTTGCTCCGGAAAAAGGATCAAAAACCAGAGCAAAATTGAAAGAAGGTTTAGATGATGCAAAACATAATTTGAAAGATTCTATAGATGCCAGTTCTGAAGTGCTTCGTGGAAAATTTGCAAATGCAACACAAAATCTTGACGGTACTTTTGATGATTTACTTTCGAATGTAAGTCATAAAACAGAAGAAGTTATAACTTTTTTAGAAACTAAATTAGCTGACTTAAAGGCGCATAACGCTAAACTTCAGAAATAATAATAAATCCTAAAAAGCACAAAACTTACTTATTTTATGGGTAAGTTTTAGTGCTTTTTTTAATTACACTACATTTATGGCTTTTGAAGAATTAAAAGAAAATACTGAAAATATTCAGGATCAGGCTAAAGTTTATCTGGACAGCCACTTAGCTTATTATAAACTTTGGGGTTTTAAAGTTGCCATGAAATCGACGACTTTAATTTTTAAGTTTACGCTGATTTTATTATGTTTTAGTATGGTTCTTATTTTTGGATCTTTTGCAGCAGCATATGCTTTTGGATCTTTATTCGAAAGTAACGCACTGGGATTTTTAGCAGTAGGAGGGATCTACTTTGTTTTTACAATCTTACTTTTCTTTATAAAAGACAGGTTTGTTGAAGGTCCGATTTTAGAGAAATTTTCAGAAATCTTTTTTAACGACTAATTATGGAGCCAAAAAAATACGCATCGTACGCAGCAATCGAAAAAGATTTGGAAATATTGAAACTCCAAAAAGATATTAATTATCAGAAATTGGTTTTAAGTTTTCAGAGAACAAAAGAGAGCATTACCCCTGAAAATATTGTAGGAGGTTTTCTTTCTTCTTTCAAAGAATATATTTCTGATTCATATCCTAAAATACTGCAGTCAATTTTACCCTTTGTTATGAATTGGTTTATCAATAAAAAAAGAGGCAATTAAGCCTCTTTTTTATTTAAATAATTATTTTGTTTCTGGCAGAATATCATCTTCATAACCAGATTGCGGCTGAATAGGTTTTGGTTTTACAACCTTTTTATTGTTTTTCTTCATCATTTCGCCAACCTGATTTGATGCTGTAAACGATGCCACCATATTATTCAGCATATCACTTCCGGCTTGTGGAGAATTTGGAAGCAGGATTAAATTAGAATTGGCATCAGCACCAATAGCCTGCAAAGTATCATAATGTTGTGTAACCACAATTAAGGCAGAAGCTTCCTGAGAATTGATTCCCACATTGTTCAAAACTTCAACACTTTCTACAAGACCTCTTGCAATTTCACGACGCTGATCTGCAATACCTTGTCCTTGTAAACGTTTACTTTCGGCTTCGGCTTTTGCTTTTGCAACAATTCTGATTCTTGAACTTTCCGCTTCAAATTCGGCTGCTGTTTTTTCTCTGTCTGCCGCGTTGATTCTGTTCATGGCATTTTTTACCTGAATGTCCGGATCAATATCTGTTACCAAAGTGTTGATAATATCATATCCGTAAGTTGTCATCGCTTCGTTCAATTCTCTTTTTACTGCTATGGCGATATCGTCTTTTCTTTCAAAAACGTCATCCAGTTTTAGTTTAGGAACTTCGGCACGAACGACATCAAACACATAAGCCGTAATCTGATCGTGTGGATATTCTAATTTATAAAATGCATCGTACACTTTATCCTGGATTACTTTAAACTGAACAGAAACTTTCATTTTGATAAATACATTGTCTTTCGTTTTGGTTTCGATGATAACATCTAGCTGTTGGATTTTTAGATTTACACGTCCGGCCAATCGGTCTACCAAAGGAATTTTTAATTGTAATCCTGAATTTCTTACACTCTGAAATTTTCCAAATCTTTCAATTACTACAGAACTTTGTTGTTTTACTGTAAAAAAAGAAGACATGAAAATAAAGAATGCAAATACTAAAAAGATAATTACTGCTGTACTCATGGTGATATTAATTTAGATTTTTATTAATTTTTTAAAAATACGAATAATATAATGACATTGAATACATATTATTTTATTTAGAAGATTTTAATTGTTAAAATTAATCCTATTTTTGATTTAAATTAAACCCAAAAACAAAATTTATGAAAAGAATACTACTCAGTATTAGCCTAATTTCTTCTATTTATTTATCTGCCCAAACTCTTATTATTGATAAAAAGTTTGGAGATAAGGATATTCCGGTAAATTTCGAATATCTTCCAATTTCTCAAAAGTTTGTATTTTTTAGTGGTGAAAAAATTACAATGACCGGTTCTGCTTTTACAACAACTGCATCAGCTTTTGATGGAAATGGAAAAGAATCTAAACTATTTGAAAACCAAAAGTTGTTTAGTTGTTCCTATTCAAGTACCGAGAATTCATTTATGAACATCGATATTGAAAAGTCGATTTGGGCTTACAATTACAAGATTTATGTTAATGATATTGTTGCAGAGTTGGGTTCTGAAAAGATAAAAGATATGAATTTTACTTTTTTTGGATATAATATTGGTAACGTTGCAGTGGCCCAATCTCAAAGTGGAGCAGGAAAAATTGACGGGGCATTTAATGATTTTTATCTTTTAGGTTTCTCAAACCAAAAGAATAAATATAAAGTGGAGTTTGAAAAGGATGATATTTTTTTAGAAGTAATTGAGTTAAAAACGGGTTCAAGAAAAAGATTTCAAATAGAAAAACCTGATTTAGCACTTTTAAAAGGTGATTCTTTTGCAAAAACAGATCACAAAGTAACTTTTACCTGCAAATTGAATGGTAATGATAATTTCGATTTAATAACTAAATCTATTTCTCAGGATTTTCAAACGGTTATAATTTACAAGACGACCTATAATTTTGAGGGTAAAAAATTAAAAATGGTTCCGCTGACTTTAAAGCTTAATGATAAATTTTTTGTAACATCATATAATGGGGGAGGACCATCTGAAAGTACTTCTAATGGAAGTATTAAGCTGGATGGTTTGTCTATCAATAATTATTTTGAAGATCAAAAAAATGGAGATTTGTATGTGTTCGGAATTTATAGTAATGAAGCGCCTAAGAAGATTGGAGGAAGTATTCATCCAAAAGGATTTTATGTCTTTAAGTTTGATAAGGAAGGAAATAAAATATGGGAATCTGTTAATAATATTGATGGTAAAGATTTTCTTGAAAGGATTAAATATGCTCCCGGACTTAATGTTAGTTTTGCTGAGTATAAAAACAATCTTGTTTTTTCGGTTTCAGTTAATGATTTTACCGAATTTACAAACGCTGCTCTTGTAGATAAAACAAACGGAACTGTCTTGAAAAGTAGTTTTTTAGAGTATAATAATAATACCTCACATGAAAAATTTAGTGCTTTTATTAATAATACTTATGATTATAAAGAATTAAGAAACAAGTCTTTTTCGCCAGTTGCTTTTGCTGCAATGACATTAAATGATGATTTGTTTACGTATTTAAAAGGTGTACCTGAAGGTGATAAAAGATTACACTTTAGTACATTATTTTCTAATCAGGGTATTTGGCTGGTTGAAACTGATAATAAAAATTACTACAAAGTTCTTTTATTCAAATAAATAAAAAAGCTCCCAATTTGGGAGCTTTTTTGTTTTTATAAAGTTGCTATAGCTTTCTGAATTCTCGAAATCGTTTCTTCTTTTCCGATGATTTCAACAATGTCAAATAGGTGAGGGCCTTTTAAAGCTCCAACCAAACTCAAACGGAAAGGCTGCATTACTTTACCCATTCCAATTTCATTTTTCGTTAACCAATCTTTAACGATGGCTTCGATATTTGCTGAATCAAATCCATCAATATATTCAAGAGTCGAAATCAGTTCCTGCATTAAAGCCGGAGTTTCTTCCTTCCAGTTTTTGCTTGCTTTTTCATCATATGATGTTGGAGCCTGGAAAAAGAAATCAGTTAAATCCCAAAAATCTGAAATGAAATGAGCACGTTCTTTAATGAATGAAACAATTCTTGGAATATCGTATTTAGAAATGTCTATACCTTTTTCTTCTAAAACAGGAACAAAAGTTTTAGCTAAATCACCATCATTTCGTCTAATCAAATATTGATGATTAAACCATTTTGCTTTTTCTATATCAAAACGAGCTCCAGATTTATGAACTCTGTTTAAGTCAAAAGCTTCTGCTAATTCTTCCAATGAAAATAATTCTTTATCTGTCCCGTCATTCCAGCCTAACATTGCTAGAAAGTTTATCATTGTCTCAGGAAAATATCCAGCTTGTTTGTAACCAGATGAAACGCCTTCTTCAGTTTTCCATTCTAAAGGAAATACTGGGAATCCCATTTTGTCGCCATCTCTTTTAGATAATTTTCCGTTTCCAATAGGTTTTAAAATCAAAGGTAAATGTGCAAATTCCGGAGCATCCCAACCAAAAGCTCTGTACAATAAAACGTGTAGTGGCATCGATGGCAACCATTCTTCTCCACGAATAACATGTGAAGTTTCCATCAAATGATCATCCACAATATTGGCTAAGTGATACGTTGGCATACCATCGCTTTTGAATAATACTTTATCGTCAAGTAAACTGGTTTCAAATTTTACATCGCCACGAATAATATCTTTCAAATGTAAAGTTTCATCAACCGGAGTTTTAAACCGGATTACATAGTGCTCTCCATTAGCAATTCTTTTAGCAACTTCTTCAGCAGAAATTACTAAAGAAGTATCTAGCTTTTCACGAATCGTATGATTGTAAATAAATGTTTTTCCTTCAGCTTCTTGTTCTTTTCTTAAAGCATCAAGAGCTTCAGGAGTATCAAAAGCATAATAGGCCCAACCCGAATTGATCAATTGATCAGCATATTGTTGGTACAACTCTTTACGATCACTTTGTCTGTAAGGACCAAATTTTTCATTTTTACCAACGGTTTCTTCAGGAGCAATTCCTAACCATTCTAATGCTTCCATAATATAAGCTTCAGCACCAGGAACAAAACGAGTCTGATCTGTATCTTCAATTCTTAAATAGAAAACACCATTGTTTTTTTTGGCAAATAAATAATTAAATAGGGCAGTACGAACTCCGCCAATATGTAATGGTCCAGTCGGACTTGGTGCAAAACGCACGCGAACTTGCTTTGACATTTGTTTAAATTTTGATGCAAAGATACAATATTAGTCAAAAGTCATTAGTCGAAAGTCTGAAAGGTTTTTAGTTGCGGATAGAACTTTTGACTTTCGGCTTTTGACTTTCAAACTTATAGTTATAATTACTACTTTTATGGGTTATAATCAAAAGAGATTTTATTTTGAAAACAACATCTGCTATATATCAAAAGTTAGAGGCTTTTATTAAAAAATATTATACCAATGAACTGATAAAAGGAGGACTTCTTTTTATTGGTTTTGGATTATTGTATTTTCTTTTTACGCTTTTTATCGAGTATTTTCTTTGGTTAAAACCAGTCGGAAGAACGGTTTTATTTTGGATGTTTATTGGAGTAGAAATTTTCTTTTTGTTCCGATTTATCTTGTTTCCAATTTTCAAGTTGTTCAAACTTCAAAAGGGAATTGATTATAATCAGGCTTCCAAAATTATTGGAAATCATTTCACAGAAGTAAGTGATAAACTGACGAACTTTTTGCAATTATCCTCTGCTGAAAATTCAGCAGAAAGTTCAGAGTTAATGTTAGCTTCAATTGAACAAAAAGCAAATTCATTACAGCCAATTCCTTTTGGAAACGCCATCAATTTTAAAGCTAATAAGAAATATTTACCGTTAGCTTTAATTCCAATTTTGCTTTTTGTTGTGTTTTATATTTCCGGAAACAGCACTATTATTTCTCAAAGTTTTAATAGAGTAGTGCATTTCAATGCTACGTTTTTACCGCCGGCTCCTTTCAAATTTGTGGTTTTAAATTCAAATTTGCAAACAGAACAAAACAAAGATTTCGTTGTTAAAATGGAATCAGTTGGAAAAGTAGTTCCGGAGAATGTGATGATTCATATTGGAGATGAAAGTTATTTTATGGAATCTTCCCAACCAGGAAAGTTCGAATTCAAGATTGAAAAAGCAGTCGATAATGTTCAATTTTCTTTTGAAGGAAATTCAGTTTCATCAGAGGAGTATGAATTAAAAGTCATCACAGTTCCATCCATTGCCAACTTCGAAATGGTATTGAATTTTCCCTCTTATTTAAAAAAGAAATCAGAAACGATTCAGGGAACTGGAAATGCAATTGTGCCAGAAGGAACTTTAGTAACCTGGAAAATGAATACCCAATCAACTCAGGAGATTGTTTGGAAAGATAAAAATGCCGTTTTTAAGTTTAATAAGGCAGAAAACGAGTTTAAATTGGCTAAAAATATCAGTCAAAATACAGAATATCAAATTCTTACTTCAAATAATAAGGTTAAAAACTATGAAAAACTGGATTATCAGCTGTCGGTTATCAAAGATCAGCATCCAACAATTAATGTTGCACCTGCACCAGATAGTTTAAAGTTAGATAAGAATTATGTTTTAGGAAGATTGGGAGATGATTACGGTTTGTCAAAATTGCAAGTTGTGTTCTACGAACGTAACAAACCAAATACTGCTAAACGTGGAACCATTCCTGTAAAGCAGGCTGTATTTGATCAGTTCGTTTTTTCTTTTCCAAGTAATTTACCGGTAGAAGAAGGAGTGTCTTATGAATACTATTTTGAAGTTTTTGATAACGATGCGCCACACGGATTTAAGAGTACAAAATCTTCTACATTCTCAGATCGTGTTTCGACTACAGATGAAGTTCAGGATATGGAACTGCAACAGCAAAACCAGAATATAAATAGTTTATCTAAATCTTTAAAGAATCAGGAAAAGCAATTTTCTGAAATGGATAAGATTAAAAACACAGGGAAAGAAAAAGATAATCTAGAGTTTAAAGATCAGCAGAAGATCAATGATTTTATCAAACGTCAGAAACAACAAGACGAAATGATGAAGCAGTTTGCTGAGAAAATGAATAAGAATTTAGACAAATTTCAATCTGAAAAGAAAGACAAAACAGCTGATGATTTACAAAAAAGATTGGATAATGCAGAGAAAGATTTAGAGAAGAATCAGAAATTAATGGATGAGCTGAAGAATCTAAATGACAAATTGCAAAGCGAAGAGTTGTTTGATAAAATGGAAAAGTTCAAACAAATCAGCAAGAACCAATCGCGTAATTTGGAACAATTAGTAGAACTGACAAAACGTTTTTATGTAGAAAAGAAAGCAGAGCAGGTTGGCGAAAAACTAAATAAACTTGCAGAACAGCAGGAACAACTTTCGAATAAAGAGAAAGAAAATACTAAAGAGAAACAAGACGATATCAATAAAGCGTTTGATAAGATTCAGGAAGATTTAAAGGATTTGAAAGAAGAAAACAAAACACTAAAATCTCCGTTAGACATTCCTTCTGATGCTTCAAAAGAAAAAGATTTAGATAACGATTTGCAAAAAGCTTCTGAAGAATTAGGTAAAAAGAATACTTCATCGGCTAAGCCAAAACAGAAAAGCGCTTCTAAAAAAATGAAGTCTATGGCCGAGCAAATGCAGTCAAGTATGGAAGGCGGTGATCAGGAACAATTAGAAGAAGACGTAGCAATTCTTCGTCAGATTCTGGACAATCTTTTAGCTTATTCTCTATCGCAGGAAGATGTGATGAAACAATTTAAATCGATGAAATTAGGTTCATCGGCATATACAAAGAACATCAAAATTCAGCAGAATTTAAAACAACAATTCAAACATGTAGACGATAGTTTGTTTGCCTTATCATTACGTAATCCAAAAGTTGCTGAAGATGTGACAAAGGAAATTGGAAACGTTCAGTATAATGTAGACAAGGCTATAGAAACCTTAACCGATGTTCAGGTTCCAAAAGGAGTTTCGCATCAGCAATATGCTACGTCATCTGCAAATAAATTAGCTGATTTTTTAAGTGATTTATTAAATAACATGCAAATGTCTATGTCAAAACCGGGAGCAGGAAAACCAAAACCAGGTGACGGACAAGGAATGCAATTGCCGGATATTATTCAAAAACAAAAAGGGCTTGCAGATAAAATGAAGCAGGGAATGAAGGACGGAGATAAACCGGGCGAAGGACAGAGTGGAAAAAGTGGTGAAGGAAAGCAAGGTCAGGGAAAAGAAGGTCAAGGTAAAAATGGCCAGGGCAAAGACGGAAATGGAAATCAATCTGGAGGTAAAGGAAAAGATGGAAAAGATGGAAAAGACGGAAATGATGGAGAAGGAGATGCTGAAGCTATTATGGAAATTTATAAAGAGCAAGTAAAACTTCGTGAAGCCTTGCAAAAGGAGTTAGCCAAAAAGGGATTAGATGCGCAAGGAAGATCTGTTTTAGAACAAATGAAACAATCAGAAAAGCAACTTTTAAATAAAGGATTTAAGAATGAGAACTTGCAACGCATATTAAATATCCAGCAGGAATTATTAAAATTAAACAACGCAGTACAGCAGCAAGGGCAAGATACGAAACGTCAATCTGAAACCAATAAAGCAGAATTCTCAAATCGTTCGAATGCATTACCGAGCTCATTATTGGAATATTTAAACAGTGTAGAGATTTTAAACAGACAATCACTACCTTTGCGCTCGAATTTTAATCAAAAGGTTCAAGAATATTTTAATACAAAATGATCGACTTTAATTACGAAACCGAATTTACTTTAGATAATGAGCAAGCCTTTTCTGATTGGCTGAGTGCTGTTATTGTTTCTGAAAGCAAGAACGAAGGAGAAATAAATTACATATTTTGTGACGACGAATATCTTCATAAAATAAATGTAGAATATCTAAATCACGATACACTTACAGATATTATCAGTTTTGATTATACTGTTGGAAATGAATTAAACGGAGACATATTTGTTTCTGTTGAAAGAGTAGCAGACAACGCAAAAGATTTTAATGTTTCTTTTGAAGAGGAATTAAAACGTGTTTTGGCTCACGGTATTTTACATTACTGTGGATACAAAGACAAGACTGATGAGGACGCTAAATTAATGCGTTCAAAAGAAGACGAGAAAATAGCAATGTTTCACGTGGAACAATAAGGGATTTGTTTTATTTTTTTGTTTCAAGTTTCAAGTTAGAAAAATCAAAGCGTTTGTTCCACGTGAAACATGTTTGATTTTTAATAAGAGATTTTAATGTTTCACGTGAAACAATTTAATTTTATAAAGAAGGTTTTTTGAATGTTCCACGTGAAACATTAGGTTTAAATTTGGAACTCTTTGTTTCGTTAGTAAATGTTTCACGTGGAACGTTTCGTATAGTTAAACATGAAACTTGAAACTTGAAACTTGAAACTTGAAACTTGAAACTTGAAGCTTGAAACCTGAAACTTCAACCCGTTCCACGTGGAACAAAAGAATAAGAATTTAATTCTGAGAGCCGACTTAAATGGTTTCCCAGAGAATAAAAGATAAAATGTTTTTAGAAGAATACGATGTTATTGTAGTTGGTGCAGGTCATGCAGGATCCGAAGCCGCGGCAGCGGCCGCAAATTTAGGATCTAAAACTTTATTGGTTACAATGAGTTTGCAAAACATTGCCCAGATGTCTTGTAATCCTGCCATGGGCGGTATTGCAAAAGGACAAATTGTACGCGAGATTGATGCGCTTGGAGGGTACTCTGGAATTGTTTCAGATAGAACTGCAATTCAGTTTAAGATGCTGAACAAATCAAAAGGACCTGCTATGTGGTCGCCAAGAGTTCAAAGTGATCGAATGCGTTTTGCCGAAGAATGGAGAATGATGTTAGAAGGAACTCCAAATTTGGATTTCTATCAGGAAATGGTAAAAGGTTTGATTATCGAGAACGGAAAAATAAAAGGAATTAGAACTTCGTTAGGAGTGGAGATTCGATCTAAATCTGTTGTGTTGACGAACGGAACTTTTTTAAATGGTTTGATTCATATTGGAGAAAAACAATTTGGAGGAGGAAGGGCAGGAGAAAGTGCCGCAACCGGAATTACCGAAGATTTAGTGAAAGCCGGTTTTGAAGCCGGAAGAATGAAAACGGGAACGCCTCCAAGAGTGGATGGACGTTCTTTGGATTATTCTAAAATGAACGAAGAAAAAGGAGATGCAAAGCCGGATAAGTTTTCTTATTCTGATTTGACAACTCCGTTAACGCATCAAAGATCTTGTCACATGACATACACGTCATTGGATGTTCACGATATTTTAAGAGAAGGTTTTGATCGTTCGCCGATGTTCAACGGAAGAATCAAAAGTCTTGGACCAAGATATTGCCCTTCGATAGAAGATAAAATAAATCGTTTTGCAGATAAGGAACGCCACCAGTTATTTGTGGAGCCGGAGGGATGGAATACGTGTGAAGTTTATGTAAACGGATTTTCGACTTCGTTGCCAGAAGATATTCAATTTAAAGCATTGAGTTCTGTTGCCGGTTTTGAAAAAGTGAAATTCTTCCGTCCGGGTTATGCAATCGAATATGATTATTTCCCGCCAACACAATTGAAACATACTTTGGAAACAAAGTTAGTCGAAGGTTTATATTTTGCCGGACAAATTAATGGAACGACAGGATATGAAGAAGCAGCA
>Ga0247811_1000219_pt1 | contig 19886 bp, 10 predicted proteins | sample UWRJL134311R1_FD_189018 | JGI IMG/M metagenome (GOLD analysis project Ga0247811, IMG submission 189018) | Plant litter microbial communities from Arlington Agricultural Research Station in Wisconsin, United States - UWRJ-L134-311R-1 | ecosystem: Environmental > Terrestrial > Plant litter >...
CACCCAATGCGGGACCATTACTTCCTGCAAATACACTTTATCAAGTCCTAAAGATTCTAATTGAGATTTAGTATAAAGAACTGCTTTTTGAGCACTTTCAGATCCGGACAAACGGCTTCCGATATCGTTAGACAAATATTCTAACCAAGTATAACATTTGGCCTCTGTTAAAGCTTTTTTATAGAATAGTTTAATGTTTTTTTCATCATTTGACTGCGCAAAAGATGTCAATCCGTTTAAAACTAAAACAGTTAAAAGAATTGTTTTTTTCATAGTTTTTATAGCATTTGGGGTTTAATGCTGCTTTTGCAGCTTTGCCTTACAAAGAAACAAAATTCTTTAGAACTGTAACCGACTTTCCTCCTGCTTTTCGAATAAAACTATTTAATTTCAGTGCTCTTGTTTTTTACTCCAATTCCATTTTCATTAAAGGCTTCAATCGTAAAATAATATTTAGTTCCCTTATCTAATCCTCTAAAATCATATGAATTTTCACCATAAACCATAATGCTGTTATACAGTTTATCAGGTGCAATTCCGTAATAAATAGTATAACCAATGGCATCGTTCTGCTTTTTCCAGGAAATCATCGCGTTTCTGGAATCTTTTGTATTTCTCTCTACTTTAAAACCGGAAACAGCTTTTGGTTTTTCTAATAATCCATTTCCAAAAACCCTGAAATCAGAAACGGCAAACAATCCGGAAGCATTGTGAATATTGACCATTTTAATGTAGCGAGCCGTAATGGTTTTAGACAATTCGACATAATCATGAGGCACATCTTTTGCGTTTTGTGATTTATCTACAACTAATTTCCAATTTACAGCATCATCAGACATAAAGATTTTATATTGATAATAGATATCCATCGCCTTATTGTATTGCGTTGCTTTATGATCGGCATAATTGATCTGCAGCGCATTGATCTGCATTTTTCTGCCTAAATCAAGCTGTAACCATTCTCCAGGATCAGCTGTTTTCGCCGACCAGTAGGTTTGAATATTTTCATCGGTTAGATTTGATGCTCCGTAACAGAATTTCTCATATACTTTTTTCCCTCCATTATCTACTCTATGTGTCTCTACCTCCATACAATCTTCAAAAGAAGAAACAGTAGCCGGTTTTTTATATGAAAGCAGCATCCATCCTGAAGAAGCTCCATTTTCCTGATTGCGCCGGCCGGTTGGCAATACTATTGGAAAATCGCCATAAGAAGTAATCGAATACATGACATCGTCTTTATCAAATCCTGCCGGAAACATATCAATACGACGCTCAAAACGGTCTTTTATAGAGATTTTGCACGTTCCTGTATTCCAGTAATTGCCAAAATTATCTGCAAAAGTATTACCGTGTCCGGCTCCAATTACGAATCCGCCGGGCTTATATGACATCGGATTGTGTTTTTGGTAGATGAACGGTCCTAACGGATGATCTCCAACATGAACTCCATTGGCATACCCTTTAAATTCGGTTGCTGGCGCACCATATTGCATATAATATTTCCCGTTATGTTTCGTCATCCAGGCACCTTCTATAAAATTTCCCCAAGGCGCTGGTTCCATATCATTGTTAGGGCCAAAACGCTCCCAGCCATGATTGGCAGGATCTAATCCCACCACTTCTTTTATCTGCCCGTACGGACGCTGAATATCTTCGACTTCTGTAGCTTTATATAATTGTGCATAATCAGCTTGATTTCCTTTTGGAAGCCAGGTATTATAATCTACTTCTGTACCAACAAGAGGCAATTTTCCGCTCGAGCCGTAATACATGTATACTTTTTTATCATCGTCCTGAAAAATGGCAGGATCCCAGGTGGGCAGCATTGCCTTATCGACATGTCTTGTCCACTGACCCGATTTTGGGTCGGCTGTTTTCCAAATTGGATGGTCTCTGTTCCATGTTGAACCGACATAAAATAAAGTATCATTTACGACCCATGCTGCAGGCGCACATTGATCGTCATCTGCAGGTTTTCTTTGGAAACTTCCGTAAACGAATTTCCAGTCGGACATGTCTTTACTCCAAAAAAATCCAGCCTGATTTGTTGCAAATAAATAATAATCGCCTTTGTAAGTAATAATTACGGGATCTGCGCTTGAGCGGCGAGATTCAGGAATTCCATTATGATTTAGTGTGGTGTAGTTGTATCCAATATTGATTGGGTTACAATAAGTTGACGCCGGTTTATTAGAGTCAAACCATTCTGTTTTTTGTGCTTGTATATCGACAGAAAATCCAAGTAAAAGCAGTAAAAGCGGGATTAAATATATTCTTTTCATTTTTTATATTTTAATATAAATTTCAATTACCCTAAGATTTTAAAAAAATTATGAGTTATAAAAAAAGCCCTTCGTCAACCAATACGAAGGGCTAATTACAATAAATAAACCAACTAATTAGTTAACTCAAAACTAACTTTCTTGTCGGCAGTTGAATTTCCTCCAACGAAAATATCGAACTGTCCGGGTTCTGCTGCAAACTGCAGATCAGAATTATAAAATTTTAAATCTTCAACTGTGATATCAAAACTCACGGTTTGTTTCTCTCCTTTTTTAAGGGTTATTTTTTGAAAGTTTTTCAATTCTCTAACAGGTCTTGTTACTGAACCTACTAAATCTCTTATGTAAAGCTGTACAGTTTCTTTTCCGTCGTAATTTCCTGTATTGGCAACATCAACGGTTACTTTTAATTTTCCGTTCGCATTCATCTTATCAGATGAAATCTTAAGGTTTGAATAATCAAAAGAAGTGTAACTTAAACCAAAACCAAATGGAAATAAGGGTTCATTTCTTTCGTCGATATAGTTCGATCTGAATTTCTCAAATTTTCCCTCTGTGTTAGAAAGTGGTCTTCCTGTATTTTTATGTGCATAATAAATTGGCACCTGTCCAACGCTTCTTGGGAATGTTGTGGTTAGTTTTCCAGAAGGATTCACATCTCCAAATAAAACATCCGCAATAGCATAACCCGCTTCAGTACCCGCAAACCATACGTTTAAAATAGCCGGAACTGTTGCGTTTTCGTCAGTTATTACTAGAGGACGGCCGTCAAATAAAACTAAAACAACTGGTTTTCCGGTTTTTAATAAAGCATTTAATAAATCTTTCTGTGCTTGTGGAATTTCTAAATTGGTACGGCTGCTAGATTCTCCGCTCATTTCAGCAGATTCTCCAAGTGCAGCAACAATTACATCTGATTGACTGGCTATTTTTACCGCTTCTGCCAACAATTCTTCCTTGGAACGGGCATCACGGTGTAAGGTTTTACCAAACATAGTTGCTTTGGTTTCAAATTCTTCATCGTAATCTAAGTTACTTCCTTTGGCATATAACACTTTTGCTGATGTTCCAGCTGCTTCTTTAATTCCTGCCAATAATGAAACAGCATTTTCCATCTTTGTAGCCACACTCCAGGTTCCCGGCATGTTTTCTTTGGCATCAGCCAATGGCCCGATTAAAGCAATTGTTCCTGATTTTTTAAGTGGCAGCAATTGGTTTTGATTTTTCAGTAAAACCAATGATTGTGAAGCAATTTGACGGGCTTCTTTTCTGCTTGCTGCAGTAAAAATTTCTGTTTTTGCTCTTTTTTCATCACAATATTTATAGGGATCATGGAATAAACCTAAATCGTACTTTGCTTCTAAAATAAGACGTACCGCATTGTCGATTTGCTGCATCGTAACTTTTTTCTCGTCTAAAGATTTTTTCAAAGTGGTTAAGAAACCTTCTCCCACCATATCCATTTCAACACCAGCGTTTAATGATAAAGCTGATACCTCTTGTAAATTTCCCATTCCGTGTTCGATCATTTCAGGAATTCCTGTAAAATCTGTTACTACGAAACCTTTAAAACCCCATTGTTTTCTTAAAACATCAGTCATTAACCATTTGTTTCCGGTAGCCGGAATTCCATCAATTTCATTAAAAGAAGCCATAACCGAACCTACGCCGGCATCAACAGCTGCTTTGTAAGGAGGAAAATAATCGTTGAACATTCTGATATGACTCATGTCAACTGTATTATAATCACGACCTGCTTCTGGCGCGCCGTAAAGCGCAAAGTGTTTTACGCAGGCTAAAATCGAATTGTTTTTAGAAAGATCGTGCTGCTGGTATCCGTTTACCATTGCTTTCGCAATCTGGCTTCCTAAATACGGATCTTCTCCGGAACCTTCTGAAACTCTTCCCCAGCGCGGATCACGGGAAACATCAACCATTGGCGAAAATGTCCAGTTGATCCCGTCAGCACTTGCTTCCTGGGCCGCGATCTGGGCACTTCTTTCGATCAAATTCATATCCCATGTACATGACAATCCAAGCGGAATCGGGAATGTTGTTTCGTAACCGTGAATCACATCCATACCAAAAAGCAACGGGATTTTTAAACGGCTTTTCTCTACCGCAATCTTTTGTACTTCCTTAATTTTTTGAACCGATTTTATATTGAATAAACCACCCACTTTACCTTCGGCAATGTTTTTAGCAACATTGGAGCTATTTGCCTGACCGGTTGTAATATCGCCGGAAGTGGGTAAGTTAAGCTGCCCTAATTTTTCATCTAATGTCATTTTAGCAATTAACTCCGCTACAAATTCTGCTTTTGGCTTAATTTTTACCGTGCTTTTAGTGTCCTTTTTTTGGGCATATCCCAAAACAGCACATCCTAAAAAAAGTAAGACTAATTTGTTTTTCATTCTCTTGTATTTATTTGTTCGTATTCTTTTAATCTGTAAGCTTATATTAATTGCAGCTAAATTCCGTATTTTCCTGAATGAAAATCAAGTTTTTTCAAACCTTGTCTGACTTCTGGTGCATTCATAAATAATTTCCAGAGTAAACCTGTTCTGTAATTTTCAATCATAACCACTTCCGGTCCCTGATCAATTGCTAAATAGCGTTTTGCTACCCAATTATTTCCTAAACTCAGGGCATCATAGAAACCGGCATTCCCCCAGGTTTGATCTTTATAATTTTCATAAAGATTTCTAATGACAGCCATTGATTCTTTTGGTGTATAGACAATTGAGCTGATCGCAGCGGTTGGAGAAATCACTTCCTGATCATTACTTGGCATGTGGGCATTATATCCTATCGATCCATCGGGATTTCTGGAGTATGATGCTGTTAAACCCCAATAATTAGCTCCATAACCTTTTATTTTCTTCGGATTTTCAACACAATATTCATAATTAATTTTGGTTTGATTTACATTCAAATCCCAATAATTGGCGTATTTATCACTCAATTGATTTGGATCTAAACCAACATAAGAATAATGGGCCCAGAATAATGGTCCTCCATATGCTGCAGCACCATTATGCTTTAAAATCAATGGAATATTATATTTTTTGGCATCAGAAACAATTTCGCCGCTTCTGGCCCAGCCTTCATGATATACTTTTGCATCGATCGGATGTGTTGGTGAAGATGTGGCCATTACGTAGGTAATGAGGCATTCGTTATAACCTTGTAGTGCAAAGTTCATCTGCCAGTCATAGGTTGGAGACCAATGCCAGTACAATACATTTTTATTGTTTGTGTACCAATTCCATTCAATGCCTTTCCAAAGTGCATTGTATTTTTCTGCAACTGCTTTTTCTTTTTCAGAACCATTTTTAAGATATTCACGAACTGTAATCATTCCCGCAGCCAAAAATGATGTTTCGACCAAATCGCCGCCATTATCCTTGGTTCCAAAAGGTTTTACTTTTCCTGTATTTCCGTCGATCCAATGTGACCATGCTCCGTGAAAACGATCTGCCCTGCCTAAAAAATCTGCAATTTTGTTTAGTCTTTCTACTCCCTGATCTTTAGTAATATATCCTTGAGACATTCCTGAAACAAGCGCCATTAAACCAAAACCAGAACCGCCTGTTGTAACAATATTTGAATCGCTTTCAGGATAATTTCCATCTGGATGGTACCGTTCTCTGGCTAATCCAGAATTGGGCTCTGCGTAATCCCAGAAGTATTTAAAAGTTTGTTTTTGAACAGCATCCAAAAGCTGTTCATCTGTTAATTTTACAGTTGCAGTATTTTCTCCTTCATTTTCTTTTGATTTTTCGGAATTAGATCCGCAGCCAAAAAAACTAAAAACTAATAATAAAACTGAAATTTTAATCATTATAAAAAATATAAACATTTAATAAGTAATCACTTCCTTCACAATTATGAAGGAAGTGATTTAAGTATTTTACTTAATAACCGCCAGGATTTTGTTGTGAAAGTCCTGCTGCTTCTCTTAAGAACGTTGTTGGAATAGGAAATAATTCATGTTTTCCTACGATGAAATTTTTCCCATCGGCAGCCATAGCATCGTGTGCCAGACCTGTTCTAACAAGATCAAACCATCTGTCATGCTCGAATGCCAGTTCTAATCTTCTTTCTTTCCAGATTGCTTTTCTGATATCAGTTTGAGAAGTAAAAGGCGTATCTCCTAAGCCTGCCCTTTTACGAATTTGATTTATCAATGGAATAGCTGCTGCCGTCTGACCTAATTCATTCAAAGCTTCTGCTTTCATTAAGATTACTTCAGCATATCTTAAATATCTAAGATTGGTATCTGTAAATTCCTGATTATAAAAATCTGATGAATAGGCTTTGTAATTGTACATTGCGTTGGCAACGGTTGAAGGTATTTCTCTGCCATCATACAAAACTGATCCTCTGAAAATAATTGTTGCTGCTCTTCTTACGTCGCCTGCTTCATACGCATTTGCCAAACCTTGAGTTGGTGTATTGAAACCCCAGCCCCAGCCTCCTGCACCACGCGGTGCCTGAGAAACAGAGTAATTTCCTATTCCAAAACCAGGACTTGAAGTGGAACCAATTCCGTCAATTTCAAAAATAGATTCGGGACCAAATTCACCTTGTTTTTTAAATTGTGCAGCATAATCTGCTACTAAAGAATAACCCGTTACTTTATCACAATTGTCAATTACTTTCTGCCAATTTTTTTGATATAAATTTACTTTTGCCAACAAAGCATAAGCAGATCCTTTAGAAACGCGGCTTTTATCCTGAGCAGCATACGCTGATTTTTCCGGTAAATTAGCAATAGCATCATTTAAGTCTTTTTCTATAAATGCATACACTTCTGCCGGTGTTTTACGGGTTAACTGCATGATTCTGTCTGACTCTGAAGCAGGAAGCGGAAGATGATCTACAATCGGAACGCCGCCAAATCCTTTTACTAAAGTAAAATACATAAAAGCTCTAAAAAATTTTGCTTCTCCCTCTAATCTCACTTTTAAACCCGGTGTTACTTTAGTCAGCTTAGGAAAAATAGCCAAAGCCTGATTACATCTGTTTATTCCGGCATAATTAGCATCCCAAGTTGATTGAAATGACGGAGTTGAAGCATTATAAGTTAAAGCATCAATTATATCTTTATCAGTACCGGCATCTCCGGGATCTGAACCTTTATCTGCATCGTCTGAAATGATACTTGAAACAGCGTTCCAGGCAAAAGATGACATGTCCCAGCCTAAAAATTGATTGTAAATTGCTGTTACAAAACCACTAGCTCCTGCATCATTATTTACCAGCTCTATATCAGCTGGTATTGACTCTGTGGGATTTACATCTAAAAAGTCATCTGCGCATCCTGCAAAGAGCAATCCAGAAAGCACAAACATGGATATATATATTTTTTTCATAATATTAAAATTTAAAATTAGCACCTATAACAAATGATCTCAATGAAGGGTAAGCATCTAGCTCAACTCCCTGAGTACCTTCAACCAATTTACCATCGCTAGTAACATCAGGTGAGAATCCTGAGAATTTTTGAGAGATGAATGGATTGATTGCGTTTACATATATTCTGCAAAAGCTAAAAAACTGATCATCCTTTAATGGAAGTTTGTATCCTAAAGTAATGTTATTGATTCTAAAGAAATCAGCTGATTCCAAATAAAACGTTGAAGCGTAAGGTGTCTCGTTAGAAGGTGCCGGATTAGCAGCTGTTGTATTTGTCGGTGTCCAGAAATCACGTGCTACTGAAGCTTCTATATTTTCACCTCCAAAACGTTGTGCTTTTTTACCATTGTACACTTTTGCTCCTCCTGTTCCGTAACCATCAACAGAAAAATCAACATTTTTATAATTTAAACCTAAGGTAACCCCGTAAGTAGAAGTAGGTAAAAGTGATCCTACATATTTTTTATCGGTTCTTTCGTTTAATGCTGTCTGCACTACTTTATCTCCGTTTGCGGTGTAGTATAACATGCTTCCATTTGCTGGATCAATGCCGGCAAATTCATACATATAAAAACTGCCTAAAGGCTGTCCTACTGATGTATTATCAAGTATTTTGGTGTTTTGGCCATTTCCCAGGCTTCCTCCAATAATTGGAGATAATTGAACATTTTTAAGACTGGTAAGCTCATTTTTATTATGAGAAAAATTACCTCCAACCCAGTAACTCAAATTATCGCTTATTTTATCATCCCAGCGCAATGCAATTTCGTAACCTTTATTAGAAACTTCTCCAACGTGTGCCGGTGTCGCTAATGTAATTCCTGAAGTTGAATATGGCTTAACATTTAAAATCGTATTTGTTGTAGTCTTGTCATACAAATCAAAAGATCCTTTTAATCTATTGCTGAATAATTCAAAATCAAAACCTCCTGAAAGTTCTTCAACAATCTCCCAAGATAAATTAGGATCAACCTGCGAATTAATTGTTGTACCTGAACCAAGATCCGGATAATCTACTCCAGAAGTAAATACCTGAGTATTAAGCGGTACGTTTTGATTTCCTAATCTACCCCAAGATCCACGTATTTTTAATAAATTAAGTGCTTCTACATTACTCAGGAAACTTTCTTTAGTTACAATCCATCCTAAACCAACTGACGGGAATGTTCCCCAGCGTTTGTCTTCAGCAAATTGTGATGATCCGTCACGTCTTACAGTACCTGTAACTAAATATCTGTCAAGCAGTTTGTATTGAAAACGTGCAAAATATGATGCTAATCTCCTTTGATTCAGCGCCTCATCTTTATAACCTGTTACTGCACTGGCAACATTAATATCTTTTAAAGACCAATAGTTAGAATTTGGATTTACATTTTTTCTGTCAACAGTTAATTTTTCTCTGGTACCCTGCACATTCGCCTCAATACCCGCAGTAACTTCAACATCATGAATTTCTGCAAAAACTTTATTATAAGTCAGGTAATTAGATAAATTCCAGTTAAAATATTGGTCTCTTCCTCTGGTCAAAGTATTTACATTTAAACTGGAAGGGTAACCTGATTCTACACGACTAGGATCTACTGAGAGCCAAAGTGCTACATTATCAACATAATTGTATTGTTTGTACGTATAAAATTCTCCATTAAATTGTGATGTGAATTTTAATGATTTGATAATATCATAATCCAATTTCAAACCTCCCTGAAGGATGACACTTTGCTGCTGTTCATCTGTGTAATCTAACTGAGGCACGGGATTTCCAACATTGTTAAAGGATGCTCCAGTTTCAGCTACCACTCCATTCGAAACAAATGGCACGCCATATTTTCCGTCAGGATAACGAACAGGAACCAGCGGTGACTGTCTGTAAGCATTTGTAAATGCACTCAATGGCATTGGCGTACTTTTGATAGTAGTTACACTTAAATTTTGAGTAAGTCTCAATTTTTCTGAAAGCTTAAACTCATTATTGTTTCTTATCGTAGTACGTCCGTAATCTGATCCATTCAGAATTCCTTTTTCTTCATAATTTCCAACACTAAAAAAGTATTTTACATTTTCTGAAGATCCAGAGATTGCGATATTATTCTGGGTAAAAGATCCTGTTCTTGTGATGGCATCAAACCAATTGGTGTTGTAAGGCTGATTTGCAGCAAATCTTCCCTGCGGAAAATCTTTGATATAGGCAGCATTACTAAAGCGAACATACTCATCGCTATTTGCCATTTTTACATTTTTTAGAGGAGTTCTAAAACCTGCAAAGCTTTCAACATCAACAGTCATTTTTCCTTTTCCAGACTTGGTTGTAATCATAATTACCCCATTCGCACCTCTTGTTCCATAAATAGCTAACGATGAAGCATCTTTTAAAACTTCGTAAGATGTAATATCATTAGTATTAATGTTGTTGATATTTTCAGTTGGCATACCGTCTACAACATATAAAGGATTTCTTCCTCCTAATGCAGTACCGGCTCCCCTGATAATTACTGAAGGTGTACTTCCAGGAGCATCTGACGTAGAAACCTGAACTCCGGCAGCTTTACCTTGTATAGCCTGAGAAGCATTGGCAACCTTCATTTTGGTAATTTCTTCTGATCTGATTGAGCTGACAGCAGAAGTATTATCAATTTTTTTTCGGGTTCCGTAACCAATAACTACTACTTCTTTTAAAGCAGTTTCTTCAGACTCTTTTAATGTTATAGACATTACACCGGAAGTTGCTGCCACAGAAACGGCTTCAAATCCTAACATAGAAACCTTTAGAATTTCTCCTGTCTTGGCATTAATGGTAAAATTTCCATCAAAATCAGCATCAACAGATGTTTTGGATTCCGTTGCACTAATAATGGCTCCGGGAACTCCCATTCCGCTGCTGTCTACTACTTTTCCTTTAATTGCTTGTCCAGACATGTAAGCTGGAAGAAGCAAGAGCGCTAAAAAGCTAAAAATAAAATTTTTCATACAGTTCGTAATCGTTTAAGTTAGTAGAGCCAAATTAAACAATTACAACGTTGTAGTACATCAAACAGCACTACTACACAGCTACATCATTATGTTAAAAAATATACGTAAACCACTAAAAATCAATCAATTATTTGTTAATAAAAATTCATTAACATAACCTTATGATGTAGTAATGATGTATCGTAATTATATAAAAAATGATGTGTTAAAATATAAAATCCTTAAAAAAGAGACGCGAAACTTACAGACTTAATAAAAACTTCGAGAGATTTTCTTCCTGCGACAGATTTAGCTTCTTTCTAAGACGATATCTATGAAGTTCAACTCCTCTAAAAGAGATGTTCATCATAGGTGCAATTTCTTTAGAAGAAAGATTCATTTTGAGATAAACGCATAATTTTATATCCTTTGGAGTAAGATTGGGATATTTTTTAGAGAGATTAATGATAAACTCGTTATGAATCTGATTCAGATTGGTTTCGAAAATTTCCCATTCGTGTTTATTTACTTCATTAATCTTAATCGCTTTCTTGATTTCGCTTTTCAATTTATTAAAGTCCTTTTCAGAATCGAGAATACTCTGAATATTTTCGATCATTTCACTTTGTTTTGCAATAGAAAGTGATTTTCCGGCAACTTCAGACGATTTGGTTTGCAGTTCCAATTCTAAAATGTGTTTTTCATATTCCTGAATGTTCAGTTCATTTTCCGCTTTCAGTTCCATTTCAAGAATTTCCCGCTGATGTTTCAGTTCTTCTGCCTGCAGTTTTAATTTTTGCATGTAGCGGAGTTTATTCCATTTATAATAAAAGAATAATACTGCCCCAATAATTAAAAAATACAAAATAATCATCAGGAACGAAAAATACCAAGGCTGCGCAACTTTAAAATCAAAGCCGGACACCTTATCATAACTGGCACCGTCATGCTTATAAATAATTAAGGAATGATAACCACTGCTTAAATTGTTTAATAAAATTAATCCATCAGAAATAGGAATGAAATCATTGTTTTTATTCAACTTATAAAATAAATGAGGCTTACTGGCGCCGTATATTCCCGAAATCACATTAATTTTTAATTCGGTATTGTATTTTATCTTACTGTCGTTAACAATCAAATTTTCATCACTAAAAGCTTCAATCTTAACTGCGGTGTTTTGTTTATTTTCATATTTTAACTGAAGCGAGATGAATCCGTCGTCGAGATTAAAAAGATAATGACTGCCGTTTTTAAAAATTTTCAAATTATCATTAATCAGCTTTCCTTTATAGTATTTCTCCTGAATAATATTCCATACAAATTTATTTCCGTTTGCATAAATATGATATAAAATGCCGTTTTGAAGTACCATAAAATGATCCTCATCGATACCAATAACATCAGAAACGTTCTTAAAATTGGTATTAAACATATTATTTTCTTCTAATTTATCAGCTATAGAATTATAGGTATACCATGAATTATTAATTAGGAAAAGAATTTCACTTCTGAATTCAAAAATCTTAACTCCAAAATCATTCTTTATTTTACTTTGCTGCGTAACATTCTCAATCTTTTTGGTCTGGTAATCATCAGTATACAAAACACGGTAAAGGCCGCGATAATTATCGGCTGCCCAGATTTCATTTTTCGAATTTTGAGCTGCATATTTTATTGGCTTTAAAAGACCTTTAATTGTTTTGTAATGAGTAAGGTCTGATGGATCATCGTATACTAAAATGCCACTGTAAGTCGACTGAAAATAAGTATTGTTGATACTGCTTTTAGACAAATTCCACCCCCCGCTTATCTTGTTAATTTTGGCCAAAGCGCCATTCTCATAAGAAAATGTGCCGTCATTATGCCCGATAATATATTTGTCATTGATTTTGGTAATATTCCAGGACTGTCCCTGTGTATTAGGCATCATTTTGAATTTACCCGAATCAAATTCGAAAACGCCGTGATTCGTAGCAATCAAATATCCTTTATTAGTGGCTGCAACGGAATACACAGATCCTAAAATACCTGAATTATCATAAAAAATCGAAATAGGAGAATTCACTTCTACATGAGCAATTCCGTTGTCTAAGCCAAGCCATAAATCATTTTCTTTGTCAACACCAATACTCAAAATAGAATTGTTCATTAAAACATTATCCCGGCCAATATTTTTATACGTATTGGCAGTAAAATCACAAATAAAAACGCCTCGATTGCCCGTTCCTATAATTAATTTATTTTTTTTGATAAACTTAGCCACATTAATTGTTGCTGCTTTTAAAGTTTCATTTAATGGATGATTCCACGGAACCAAACCATTTTTCTCTGCGACAAAAACACCATTTTTATGAGTAAAAACATAGGTTTTATTTTGATATTTCTCGATGGCATGCACAACGCTGTGCTTAAGGACATTCCATCCTTTCGGATTTGCAATTTTATTTCCGTCCATTTTGAAAACTCCTTTTTCAACAGAGGCAACATAAAGATTCTGGTCGACTACAAAACAATAGGATATTAAAAAAGGAAATCTGATTTTCTTTATGTGATGTCCATCGTAAATAAAAACATCATTAAACGACTGAAAATACAAGGAACCATTGAACCTGAAAATTTTCCAGATTTCTTCATTGTCTTTTTCAGCAAATAAGCGCAGGTTTTTGGTAATCGAAACATAATGCATTTTACCATTTTGACGATACCAATAACCAAATTCTTTGTAAGATCCAGCATAAATTCGGTCTCCTTCGATCAAAATCGAACGAATAATAGTTTTATTAGGAAGCGTGTATTTTTCCCATATTACGCCATCGTATCGCAATAAGTAATGGTTATTGGCAAAATACATGGCGTTATCTTTTCCCTGTGCAACATTCCAGATTTGATTGTCACCCTGATAATTTGATTTATTGTAATTTTCTACGAAAGGAAGTAATTCTTGTGCCTGAAGATGAAACGCAATGAAAAAAAGAAAAAATGATTTTAAAAGGATCGATTTCAAAATATTTGGTATTTATATTCAAAGATACTGACAAATATTGAATTTTAAGGTGTAAAAAAAGCTTCTCGATTGAGAAGCTTTTTATATTATATATTGAAATCATCTATCAAATTCCGGATTGCTCTTGGAGCATAATTAATTTCAAATCCGTTTTCTAAAGATCTTTTTACTTGTTGTAAATATTCGTCCCAAACCGTTTTTTCATCTTTGTATTTTATAGATTCTATTTCAGTTTTTAATTCTGTTTTATTCTTGATTTCAAACCTGTCCCATTTAGAATAATCTTTCGCGTGAATTAAACAGCAAACCGTCTGCGGCCGAATGCTATTTACAAATGTGTCCAAAGTACAAATCTCATTTTCTAATTTGTAATGCAGCCAATCTTTGTCAGCAATATCAGAAACATGAAAAACATGCACTGTGTTTTTTATCTTATCTACTAATACAATTTCTGCAGTACCATATAAACTGCCTATCTGAAAAAAATGGTCTGGAATTTCAGCTCGAAATTCATTTTCAAAAATATCAATCTCTTCCAAGGAATTTAGAAAACTAAATGGAATTTCAAATTCTTCATCGTCACCTTCAATAAGTAAATCTGCGGGAATAGCCAGCAGGTTATCTCCAAAAATTTTAAATGAATAAATTTGTCTCATCTCTTCAGATAATAAAACGTAACTTTCTTCAATTAACTTTGAATTTTCTGCATATTGTTCCAGCTGCTTTTCAAGCTCCGATAAATTATATTTCATTATGTAGTTTCGAAAATTTATTTTTCAAGCAAATGATACACCTGATATGCAATTTCATATTCTTCATCTGTTGGTACGACCAAAACTTTTGCTTTTGAGCCCGGTTTACTGATTTCTCTGATTTCTTTTGAGCGAATTTGATTTTTTTCGATATCCAATTCAATTCCAAAATACTCCATATCAGTACAAACTAATTGACGCATGTATGCAGAATTTTCACCTATTCCGGCTGTAAATATAATGGCATCCAGACCGTTCAAAGCTGCTGCATACGCACCAATTGTTTTTTTAATTCTGTACGCATTCATCAACAGCGCCAACTGGCAGTCTTTATTCCCTTTTTCAGCTTCTGATTCAATATCGCGTAAATCACTGTAGCCGGTAAGCCCTAACATACCACTTTGCTTGAGTAAAATTGCATTGACCTCATCAGCGGTGTAATCAAGATTTTTAATCATATAAAAAATAACCGATTGGTCGATATCGCCGGCACGCGTTCCCATTATCAAACCATTTGCCGGTGAAAAACCCATTGTAGTATCGATACTTTTTCCGTCTTTTACTGCCGTCATGCTGCAGCCGTTTCCTAAGTGAATGGTAATTATTTTTGAATTGTTTTCTAAATAATTAATTGCTTTTTCCGAAACATATTTATGACTCGTTCCGTGAAACCCATACACACGAACTTTATTTTCTGTTAAAAGGTAATTTGGTATCGCATATTTATATGCTTCAACAGGAATTGTCTGATGAAAGGCAGTATCAAAAACAGCCACTTGTTTAGCGCCTGAGAAAATTTCTTCAGCAACATTTATTCCAACTAAATGCGCCGGATTATGCAGCGGAGCCAATTCTGAAAGTTCTTTTATTTTTTCTTTGACCTCATCATTTATAATAGTGGTATCAGAAAAATAGCTTCCGCCATGCACAACGCGATGTCCGACAGCTTTAATTTCTGAAGTCGATTTTATAACTCCATTTTCAGCATCTAAAAGCATTTCAGCTACTTTTTGCAACCCTATTTTATGGGTCGGAATTGGTAATATCTCTTCAATTGAATTTGAGGAAGTTTTATAGGTAATGTTCGAAGTTTCAAGACCAATTCTGTCGATCATTCCCGAACAAATTACTTCGTTGGCAGGCATAACCATTAATTGGTATTTTATTGATGAACTTCCTGAGTTTATTATTAGTATTTTCATTTTTTTTTAGGTGCTAAGGTTCTAAGTTTTTTTGCTTAGACTATAGCTTTTAATTTTTAAGAAGGTGAATTAAAAATGCAAAAAACGGGATTTTTTCAACGCTATAAAGTAAAATATATAATTTATAATTCACAATCTATAACTTATAATTAATTAAAGTCCCTGCGCCTGAATCGCCGTAATGACAACTGTATTTATAATATCATCTACGGTACAGCCGCGACTTAAATCGTTTACAGGTTTATTTAATCCTTGTAACATTGGGCCGATTGCCAACGCTCCGGTTTCTCGCTGCACTGCTTTATACGTATTATTTCCCGTATTTAAATCAGGAAAAATAAGCACACTCGCCTGTCCTGCTACTTCTGAGTCCGGCATTTTGCTTTTTCCTACAGCGCGGTCAACAGCGGCATCGTACTGAATTGGGCCTTCAATTTTTAAATCCGGGCGTTTTCTTTTTACAATTTCAGTTGCCGCTCTCACTTTGTCCACTTCGTCTCCTTTTCCTGAAGCGCCGGAAGAATAAGAGAGCATGGCAATTTTTGGCTCGATTCCAAAAGCCGCACTTGATTCTGCAGAAGAAATCGCGATTTCTGCCAATTGTTCAGCGGTTGGATTTGGATTAATGGCGCAATCTCCAAAAACAGAAACCCTGTCTTCTAAACACATAAAAAACACTGATGAAACTACTGATGAATTGGGTTTTGTTTTAATGAACTGAAGTGCAGGCAAAATAGTATGCTGCGTAGTATGTGCCGCACCCGAAACCATTCCGTCAGCATGGCCTTTGTAGACCATCATGGTTCCAAAATACGAAACGTCTTCCATTAAATCCCTTGCAGTGGTAATACTTATATTTTTAGCTTTTCTAAGCTCATAATACGTATTGGCATAATCTTCATAAAGTTCAGATTCTTTTGGATTGATAATTTTTACTTTCGAAAAATCAAATGCAATTCCGAGTTCTGTAACTTTATTTTCAATTTGTTTCTTATCTCCTATAATTGAAATATCCACCACATCCATTGCCAATAATCTTGAAGCGGCGATAATGATTCTTTCATCATTTCCTTCCGGAAGCACAATATGTTTGCGGTGCTGTCTGGCTCTTTTCACCATATTGTACTGAAACATTTTTGGCGTCATGCCTTCTGCTTCAAAAGTGATTAATCTTTCGGATAAGGCGTCATTATCAACATATTTTTCAAAAGTGCTAATCGAAGTTTCTATTTTATGCGTATTGTTTGCATAAATTTCTGATTTTATCGAACCAATCCTGTTGGTAATGTTATAAGTACCGCCATCGACGGCAATAATGGGAACAATGGCTGAAAGTCCTTCGATAAGCTTTAATATGCTTTCTTCCGGAACAATATTTCCTGTTAGGATAATTCCTGAAATTGTTGGATAATTCGCAGATTCATTGGCCTGCAAAGCCCCTAAAATAATATCAGAACGATCTCCTGGAGTAATTACCAACGCATTATCGTGCAGATGAACCAAATAATTGTGCAATTGCATGGCACCAACACTAAAATGTCCGATTTCATTGTTCAGATAATTTTCTCCAAACAAAACCTTAGCGTCGAGTTCATTAACAATTTCCTGCATTGTTGGGTTGTTCAAACTCGAAATAAGCGGAATTGTATTGACCAAAACACTCGAAGGCAGGCTTTTCTGCAGGCTTTTTGTAACTAATTCAATATTTTCTGGCTGTACTTTATTGGCAAAAACAGATAATACTTCAACCTCTTTTACTTTAAAAGAATCATAAACCAAATAAAGGCTGTCCACGAGTTCTTCTAAAGTTTTCCCAATTCCGGATCCAATAATTATGGTTGGAATTCCCAGGTTTTTAGCAATTAAAACATTCAAATCCAATTCAATTGAAGTTCCTTCTCCCGTAAAACTTGTTCCTTCAACCAAAACAAAATCAAAGCGCTCTTCGAGCTTTTTATATTTCTCAATAATAAGATCTAAAACTTCTCCTATTTTACCTTTATTCTTCTTTTTGATTAATTTGCTTTTTGTAATTGCGTAGGCTTCTTCAAACTTAATATCGAGGTTAAAATACGAAAGAACGGTTTCGATATGATTGTCGAGTTCACCGTCGATAAAATCTTCGACTATAGGCCTAAAATAACCTACCCTAGCCGTTTTACCAATCAGAATACTCATTAAACCGAGCGTAATAATCGATTTACCGCTGTTCTGATCGATAGTGGCTATATATATTGCTTTACTCATAATATTTTATTTAACTATATGTATTTAGAATTGTCTCTTTAATGCTAAAACCAGCGTCTTTTTTTGAAATAGATAATCAGTGCTATTACTAAAAGCAACATAATGCCCATCACGACAAAATATCCATTTTTTGTTTTAAGTTCCGGCATATTTTCAAAATTCATTCCGTAAACTCCAACGATAAAAGTAAGCGGAATAAATACGGCTGAAATAATCGTAAGCGTTTTCATGATTTCATTCATTTTTCGGCTTTGTTCCGAAAAATAAAAATTTGAAGCACTTTCTAAAGAACTCATATCTGACTCTATTTGTTCTAAAAGCTCTAAACTTTTTTGATGTAATCTGATGAAGAAATTGAATGTTTCTTTTTGAATCAAACTGTTTGTGTCATCATCTTTTATGGTTTTCAGATAATACAGTGAATCTCGCAGCGGAATGATGGAACGTTTTAAAAAATTGAAATTATCACGATGATTCTCAATTTTCTCTAAAATAACAGGATCGGCTCCTTTTTTGGTCAAATTAATTAAATCTTCAATTTTGTCCTCTTCATCCTCAATTGTTATGTAGAAATTTTCCATAACGGCATCTAACAGCAAGTAAAGCAGATAATCTACTTTTTTAGTTCGTACAATTCCCGCATGTGTGCGAAGACGCTCCCGAATGTGGGTAAAAAAGTCACTTCTTTTTTCCTGAAACGAAATCAGAATTCCGTCTTTTAAAATAAAACTGAGCTGTTCAACACTTAGGTTATCTGAATATTCTGAAGGCAGAAGCGATTTTATATTGAAAAACAAAACACTTTGCTGCTCTTCTAATTTTGTTCTTTTTGAAGTATTTAAAATATCTGCTAAAAGAAAATCATCCAGCTTAAAATGTACTCCAATGGTCTTTATTAAATTAATATCATTTAATCCGTGAATGTTAAGCCAGTTATTCTTTGTATAATCAATACAGGTATTTAAAGATTCAACTGTAAACTTTTCATATTCAACAACATCATTATCATCATAGGCAAAAAGCTGCATCTCGGTTTTATGTTCTTTTTGTACTCCTGTGTACTCTAAAGTTATGTGTTGCAGCTTACGTCCTTTCTTGTATTTTATCTTTCTCATTCAAAAAATGATTTATATAGTAATATTACAAAAAAGAATCCGAATGAGAAATGACAATTGTCATTTTGATAGATTTAATTTAACGATCCCAAATATCTTTAATGTAATCTTTTTATTACTTTTACAATTACCCCTCATGTTTAAAACGTATCGGGTTTGCTCACAAATTACATATGCAAATAATTGAGCCTCTTGAATATGGAAATACTATCACATCTACAATCGTGGCATTAACAGTGAAAATATTTTTTAAGGAAAATCGAAATCACGAATATCTCTTAATCATATATAATGCATTTCCATAATGCAACCGCAAACAAAACCAAATTCTGCAATGTAAGCGCAAAGCAAACCCGACAGGTTTCAAAAACCTGTCGGGTTTAAAACATAATCGTTGACATAATTCCATAAAAAAACCGAGTCATTTCTGACTCGGTTTTTCATTATTGTGAAAGAAGAATTATTTAACTTCTTCGAATTCAACGTCTTCAACATTGTCTCCTTGAGACTGCTCTTGTTGTGGAGCAGCTTGTTGACCTTGTTCACCTTGAGCATACATAGCTTCTGTAGCTGTTTTCCAAGCTGCATTGATGTTGTCAAGAGCCGTTTGAATAGCTGGAATGTCTTGAGATTGGTGAGCCATTCTCAATTCAGTTAAAGCGTACTCTACAGCAACTTTGTGGTCGTCAGCTAATTTGCTTCCTAACTCTTTCAATTGACTTTCTGTTTGGAAAATCATACTGTCAGCTTCGTTTAATTTCTCAGCTCTTTCTTTAGCTATTTTGTCAGCGTCAGCGTTAGCTTCAGCATCTTTTTTCATTTTTTCGATTTCTTCAGCTGTTAATCCAGAAGAAGCTTCGATACGGATATCGTGAGATTTTCCAGTTCCTTTATCAGTTGCAGAAACTTTG
>Ga0247811_1000220_pt1 | contig 19692 bp, 19 predicted proteins | sample UWRJL134311R1_FD_189018 | JGI IMG/M metagenome (GOLD analysis project Ga0247811, IMG submission 189018) | Plant litter microbial communities from Arlington Agricultural Research Station in Wisconsin, United States - UWRJ-L134-311R-1 | ecosystem: Environmental > Terrestrial > Plant litter >...
GTTAGGTGTATTTGGAAAAAATTCCTCTTTTGAGAATAATTTCATACCATCAGCAAGAGGCTGTAATAATCCTCCCCATCCGGCACGGTTTGGTCCAACACGATCCTGCAGGAAAGCTGCAACTTTACGTTCAGCCCAAGTAGAATACATGGCCATAATCATTGTTACGGCAAAAACCACAACAATTACAACACTTTTTTCTATAATAAACGCACCATCTACCATCATTAAGAATTTTTGTTGTTAGTGTTTAATGGAATTTCAGCCATACTAATTTTTTTACGATCTTCATCTCTTCCTAAAAGAATGTTTTTTTCTGTAGCGATTTCAACTTTCTCTAATTTTTGAGTGTAGTTATTTTGATTGATAACAGAATCTTTTTCAAATTCTCTTGGTCCTTCAATAACCCAGTCATTAACATTTTTATGGTCAAAACGACAAGAGTTGCAGATAAATTCTTCTACTTCATGGTACTCATCTTTACGACCTGTAACACGCTGAATTTCGCCTCCAAACATCCAAACTGTAGTTTTTCCGCAGCATCCCGGAGTGGTACATTCTCTGTGTGCATTGTAAGGTTTATTGAACCAAACTCTAGATTTAAAACGGAACGTTTTATCAGTTAATGCTCCAACAGGGCATACATCAATCATATTTCCGGAAAATTCATTGTCGATTGCTTTTGAGATGCAAGTTGAAATATTGGCGTGATCACCACGATCTAATACTCCGTGAACTCTGTTGTCTGTCAATTGATCTGCAACTTGTACACATCTTTGGCATAAAATACAACGGTTCATATGCAGTTGAATATTCGGACCGATATCTTCAGGTTCGAATGTTCTTTTTTCTTCAATAAAACGTGATTTCGGATTTCCGTGCTCAAAACTTAAGTTTTGAAGATCGCATTCACCAGCCTGATCGCAAATAGGACAGTCTAAAGGGTGATTGATTAATAGAAATTCAGTTACAGATTTACGAGCTTCATTTACACGATCCGAAGATTTACTGTTCACTTCCATTCCGTCCATACATCCTGTTACACAAGATGCCATTAATTTTGGCATTGGTCTTGGGTCAGCCTCACTTCCTTTCGAAACTTCAACTAAACAACAACGACATTTACCGCCGCTGCCTTTTAATTTTGAGTAATAGCACATGGCTGGCGGCACCAAATCTCCACCAATCATACGTGCAGCCTGCAGGATCGTTGTTCCTGGCTCTACGTCTATACTTTGACCGTCTATGGTTACTTTCATCTCTTTATTTTGTTTTTTCAGCTTCAGGTTTCATGTTTCAGGTTTGCACTTGAAACTAAAAAAACTTGAAACTTTAAACTATTTTTAAACTGTTTGTCTGCCTACTAAATGCTTTACCTGTGAAAAAGGTTCGGCAACAAAGTGATCTCTGTTTTTGATTTTTTCAGGGAAACGAACATGGTATTCAAATTCATCTCTAAAATGACGAATCGCTGCTGCTACTGGCCACGATGCGGCATCACCAAGCGGGCAGATTGTGTTTCCTTCAATTTTACTTTGAATGCTCCACAATAATTCGATATCTTCTTCACGGCCCTGACCGTTTTCAATTCTCCATAATATTTTTTCTAACCATCCGGTTCCTTCACGGCAAGGTGTACATTGTCCGCAAGATTCGTGGTGGTAGAAACGTGCAAAGTTCCAAGTGTTTCTTACTACACAGGCAGTATCATTATAAACGATAAATCCACCTGAACCTAACATCGATCCGGTAGCAAAACCACCATCGCTTAAAGATTCGTAAGTCATTAATCTGTCTTCTCCGTTTGCTGTTTTAAAAATCAATTCAGCTGGTAAAATTGGCACAGAAGAGCCTCCGGGAACAAATGCTTTTAAAGGTCGGCTTGAAGACATTCCTCCTAAATATTCATCAGAATTCATGAATTCGTCAACGCTTAATCCTAATTCAATTTCATAAACGCCTGGATTTTTAATATGTCCTGATGCAGAGATTAACTTAGTTCCAGTCGAACGACCTACACCAATTTTTGCATAATCATCACCAGAATTGTTGATGATCCAAGGCACAGTCGCGATAGTCTCCACATTGTTTACTACTGTTGGATTAGCCCAAAGTCCAGAAACCGCTGGGAATGGAGGTTTAATACGAGGATTTCCTCTTTTTCCTTCCAGCGACTCAATAAGTGCAGTTTCTTCACCACAAATATAAGCTCCGGCCCCACAGTGAACATGTAATTCTAAATCGTAACCTGAACCTAATATGTTTTTTCCTAACCATCCTGCAGCCTTAGCTTCGGCGATGGCTCTTTCTAATATTTTGAAAACCCACATATATTCTCCACGAATGTAGATGTATGAAAGGTTAGCGCCTAAGGCGAAGCTGGAAGTAATCATTCCTTCAATCAGTAAGTGAGGAATAAACTCCATCAAATAACGATCTTTGAAAGTTCCCGGTTCAGATTCGTCGGCGTTGCAAACTAAGTGTCTTGGTTTTCCTGATTTTTTATCAATAAAGCTCCATTTCATTCCTGCCGGGAAACCTGCGCCTCCACGACCACGAAGTCCTGATTTTTTTACTTCTTCAACAACTTCGTCTGGCGTAAGTGTTTTCAAAGCTTTTTCTACAGAGGCATAACCACCATTTTGGCGATATACTTCGTAGGTTTTAATTCCAGGAATATTGATTTTATCTAATAATATTTTTTGTGACATCTTATTTATCGTGTAATATTATTTTATCTTCTCTACAATCAGCGATTAACTGATCGATTTTTTCTTCTGTCAATTTTTCTTTGTAGAAATCGCCCAACTGCATCATCGGAGCGTATCCGCAGGCACCTAAACATTCTACTCCGGCAATGGTAAACATTCCGTCTGGAGTTGTTTCACCCATTTTAATACCTAATTTTTCAGAAGTATAATCCATTAAATTTTCGGCACCGTTTAAACAACAACAAGAAGTCTGGCAGAATTCGAACATGTATTTTCCAATTGGTTTTTGGTTGTACATGGTATAAAAAGTAACCACTTCGTAAACCTCAATTGGTTTTATATGTAAAATCTCAGCGACTATATCCTGAAGTTCAATGCTCAGCCAGTTGTCATGTGCGTCCTGCACTTCGTGCAAAACAGGCAGCAAAGCTGATTTTCTTTTGTCTTCCGGATAATGACTGATCAATTCATTGATGCGGGACATCAATGCTTCAGTCATATTTATTTCTTGTTTGTAATGTTTACGTTCCATTTTATTTTAGATTTTAGATTTATGATTTTAGATTTTTCAATCTTTGTCCATAATCCATATTCTGCAATCTTATAATTTTAGATTTATGATTTTAGATTTTTCATTCTATTGTCTATAAATCTATAATGCTGCAATCTTTGTTTTAGTTTTAGACTTTTCAATCTGAATTCTTCAATTCTATATAGGTCTAGATTTTCAATCTAAATTTTGGGTATGCATTCTGCAATCTAAAATCTAAAATCTTCAATCTAAAATTTTTTACGCGTCTAATTCTCCTGCAATTACATTTAAACTTGACAAAATAACAATTGCATCTGATAATAAAGAGCCTTTGATCATTTCTGGATATGCCTGATAATATATAAAGCAAGGTCTTCTAAAATGTAATCTGTAAGGAGTTCTGCTTCCGTCTGTAACCAAATAAAAACCTAATTCTCCATTTCCACCTTCAACAGGATGATAAATTTCCGCCACTGGTACAGGAACTTCTCCCATTACAATCTTGAAGTGATAAATTAAAGATTCCATTGAAGTGTAAACGTCTTCTTTTGGAGGAAGGTAATAATCAGGAACTTCTGCATGATATTCGTTTCCTGGAGGCATTTTTTCTAATGCTTGACGAATAATGCTCAAACTTTCCCAAACTTCGGCATTACGAACACAAAAACGATCATAAGTATCGCCTGATTTTCCAACAGGAACAATAAAATCGAAATCTTCGTAAGAGGAGTAAGGTTGTGCCACACGAACGTCATAATCAACTCCGGCAGCACGCAAGTTCGGACCAGTAAATCCGTAAGCCATTGCCTGCTCTGCAGTAATTGCACCTACGTTTACGGTTCTATCAAGGAAAATTCTGTTTCTTTCAAATAGGTTTTCGAATTCTTTCCAGGCAACTGGAAATTCTTCAAGGAATTTGTCTAGTTTTTCGAAAGCAGCGGGAGTCCAATCTCTTTCAAAACCACCGATTCTTCCCATATTGGTTGTCAAACGAGCACCACAAATTTCTTCGTAGATTTCGTAGATTTTTTCTCTAAATTGAAATACGTATAAGAAACCAGTATACGCACCAGTATCAACACCTAAAATCGAATTACAAATCAAGTGATCTGTAATACGGGCCAGCTCCATGATGATAACTCTTAAATATTGGGCTCTTTTAGGAACTTCAATATTTAATAATTTCTCTAAAGTCATCCACCATCCCATATTGTTGATAGGAGAGGAGCAATAGTTCATACGGTCTGTAAGCGGTGTAATTTGATAAAAAGGACGATTTTCGGCAATTTTTTCGAAAGCTCTGTGAATGTAGCCAATAGTGGGTTCAGCCTCAAGAATTCTTTCACCATCCATCAATAAGATATTTTGAAAAATACCGTGGGTAGCTGGGTGTGTCGGACCTAAATTTAGTACTGAAAGCTCGCTTCCGTCTTCGTTTAGTTTCTCCTTAATTATTTTAGCATAACGATGCTCTGGTGGTAATAATAGTTCTGACATTTGTGATTAAAAATTGATAATTGATAATTTTCAATTAACCATTAATACTTTTGTTCCTTTTATATAGTGCTAATTTTCAATTGTAAATTGTTAATTATGCATTAATCGTTGTTCTTCCAAAGAATCTGTCATCTTTATCAGTTCGTCCGCTGTCTTCCATTGGGAATTCTTTTCGCATCGGGAACGAGATCATTTCATCCATATTCAAAATACGTTTCAATTGCGGGTGTCCAATAAAGTTCACTCCGAAGAAATCGTATGTTTCTCTTTCCATCCAGTTGGAGCTTAAGAAAATATTAGAAATGGTTTTGATTTCTGGTTTTTCGCCATTTAAGAATACTTTGATTTTAATACGTTTGTTTTCGTACCAGTTATGTAAGTGATATACTATCGCAAACTGACGGTCTGTTTCGTTATCCGGATAGTGAACGCCGCATAAATCTGTTAAAAAGTGAAAACGTAAATCAGAATCGTTTTTCAAAAAAAGAATTAAGGCTGTTATTTTATCAGCAGTAGTTTCTAATGAAAAAATATCTCTTTCTTGTTGAAAGTTAAAAACACTTGCATCAAATGTTTCTGTAAGTTTATCTTGAATCAGGGTATTTTCTAAAGCCATCTTATGAAATGTTATAGGAAGCTAATAATTCTTGGTATTCCGGAGAACTTCTGCGTCTAACAGATTCGCTTCTTACCAAATCTTGTAATCTCATAACGCCGTCAACAATTTGTTCTGGTCTTGGCGGGCATCCTGGTACATACACATCAACAGGAATTACTTTATCGATTCCCTGTAAAACAGAATAGGTGTCAAAAATTCCACCTGATGAAGCACACGCTCCAACGGCAATTACCCAGCGAGGTTCAGACATTTGTTCGTAAACTTGTCTTAAGATAGGTGCCATTTTTTTAGAAATAGTTCCCATTACTAATAACATGTCGGCCTGACGTGGTGAGAAACTCACACGCTCTGAACCAAATCGTGCTAAATCGTAGTGTGAAGCCATTGTAGCCATAAATTCGATACCGCAGCATGAAGTTGCAAAAGGCAGCGGCCATAATGAATTGGCTCTTGCTAAACCTACAACATCATTTAGTTTTGTAGCGAAGAAACCTTCTCCTACAACCCCTTCTGGCGGTGCAACCATATTTACCTTTGAATCGCTCATTTTATTTTAGATTTTAGATCTTAGATTTTAGATTTGGGTAAATCGTAAAAATGTAAAATCAAATTTAATATCATTAAATCTTGAATTTGAGAAATCTAAAATCTGAAATCTCAAATCATTCCTTGTTATTCCCAGTCTAATGCTTTTTTCTTGATAATGTAGAAAAAGCCAACCAAAAGAAGTGACATAAAAACGATCATTTTCAGCATGCCTTCTATACCAAGATCTTTGAAGTTTACTGCCCAAGGATAAAGGAAAATTACCTCTACATCAAACAATACAAACAAAATGGCAACCAGGAAGTATTTTACTGAAAAAGGGATACGGGCATTACCGACAGATTCGATACCGCACTCGAAGTTTTTGTCTTTTACTTCAGAGGTTCTTTTTGGCCCTAATTTTCCAGAAATTATAATTGTTCCTACCACAAAACCAACAGCCAGAATAAACTGCATTAAAATAGGAATGTAACTGTATTGATCAGATTGCATAAACTTAGGTTTTTTACTTAAAGAATAAGCCACAAAGATAACTTTCAACTCTGTAAATCACAAGCTAAAAAAGGATTTAAGTGTATTGTAAAAGGGTGAATATTTGTAATTTTTATTGATTATAAATAACAACAACCTTTTTTATGTTTTTTTTAAGAATTGAGCAAAAAAAAACGTCTCGAAATAAATCGAAACGTTTCTAAACCATTCAGAGGCAAAAAAAATAAATTGCTATATTTTTCTTAGATTACTGCTACTTTAGCAGCAACTTTCCCTTTTCTTCCTTCTTCTTCTTCATAGCTAACACGGTCACCTTCGCGTAATTCTTCCGCGTTAATTCCTGAAGCGTGAACGAAGATGTCTTTTCCTGTTTCTTCGTCTGTAATGAATCCATAACCTTTAGATTCATTGAAAAATTTTACTGTACCTGTACGCATTGTAATTGTAATAATAATTTATAATAAAGCAAATGTAATATATAAATTCATACAAAAGACACTAAGGTGTTAATTTTTTGTAAAAATTATTGATTTCCAGTGTTTTCGCTATTTATATTGCATCTAATGTTATATAGAACTACTTAAAATAACGAATCATTAGTGATACTTCAAACAAGAATAGCAGCTGTGGCTTTGTAATAAATGGACTACTTAACTAAGATTGCGTTTTTTTTCTAATTTCAATAAAAAAGCAGTCAATAAAAAAGCAAAAAAAAACTGCAGCGATACTGCTGCAGTTTATAATTTAAAACTAAAAAGAATTATTTTAAATCTAATTGAATTGAAAGTTCTTTTAATTGAGCATCGTCAATTGCTGCAGGCGCATCGATCATGACATCACGGCCTGAATTGTTTTTAGGGAAGGCAATAAAATCTCTAATCGTTTCCTGACCCCCTAAAATAGCAACCAATCTGTCTAACCCAAAAGCTAAACCGCCGTGTGGAGGTGCTCCAAACTGAAATGCATCCATTAAGAATCCGAATTGTGCTTTTGCCTCTTCTTCTGTAAATCCTAAATATTTGAACATTAATTGCTGTGTAGCCTTATCGTGAATACGAATAGAACCACCGCCAATTTCATTTCCATTCAAAACCATGTCGTAAGCATTTGCACGCACTTTTCCCGGCTCTGTTTCTAGCAAAGCCATATCTTCTGGTTTTGGAGAGGTAAAGGGATGATGCATCGCATGGTAACGTCCGCTTTCTTCATCAAGTTCTAACAGCGGGAAATCTACAACCCATAATGGGGCAAATTCTGCAGGATTACGCAAACCTAAACGAGTTGCTAATTCCATACGAAGTGCAGAAAGCTGCGCACGTGTTTTATCTGCCGGACCAGAAAGTACAAAAATCATATCGCCAGGTTTTGCGCCTGTAACTTTTGCCCAATTTGCTAAATCGTCCTGATCGTAAAATTTATCTACAGATGATTTAAAAGTTCCGTCGTCATTGCATTTTGAATATACCATTCCGGATGCGCCAACTTGCGGACGTTTTACCCAGTCAATTAATCCGTCTATTTCTTTACGGGTATAATTTCCTGCACCAGGAACTGCAATTCCAACAACTAATTCAGCAGCATTAAAAACAGGGAAATCTTTATGTTGTGCAAATTCGTTTAGTTCGCCAAATTTCATTTCGAAACGAATGTCCGGCTTGTCATTTCCATATGTTTTCATGGCATAATCGTAGGTAATTCTTGGGAATTTATCTACTTCAATACCTTTAATTTCTTTTAATAAATGTCTTGTCAGACCTTCAAAAACATTTAAAATATCTTCTTGTTCTACAAATGCCATTTCACAGTCAATTTGTGTAAACTCAGGCTGACGGTCTGCACGTAAATCCTCATCACGGAAACATTTCACAATTTGGAAATATTTATCCATGCCGCCCACCATCAATAATTGCTTGAAAGTCTGAGGCGATTGTGGCAGTGCATAAAATTGTCCTTCGTTCATGCGGCTTGGCACCACAAAATCTCTAGCTCCTTCGGGAGTCGATTTGATTAAATAAGGAGTTTCAACTTCGCAGAAATCTAAATCAGATAGATATTTACGAACTTCCATCGCTACTTTATGACGAAACAATAAGCTGTTTTTTACCGGATTTCTACGAATATCTAAATAACGATATTTCATCCTGATATCTTCACCACCGTCAGTTTCATCTTCAATCGTAAATGGAGGCGTTAAAGCGGCGTTCAAAATTGTTAATTCTGTAACTAAAATTTCAATTTCACCAGTCGGGATATTTTTGTTTTTGGCTTCACGCTCAATCACAGTTCCTTTTACCTGAATTACAAATTCACGACCAAGAGTTTTAGCCAATTCAAAAACGGTTTTATCAGTACGACCTTCGTCGAAAATAAGCTGTGTAATTCCGTAACGGTCGCGTAAGTCAACCCAATTCATAAATCCTTTATCGCGCGATTTTTGAACCCAGCCTGCAAGTGTAACTTCGGTATTAATATTTGAGGCGTTTAATTCGCCGCAATTATGACTTCTATACATGATCTCAATTTTAGATTGCAAAAGTAAACACAAAATTCAAATTATTATAGAAAGAGTGCAACTAGATGCTTATTAATTTTAAATATTATGTTAATTCTAAAATTTGAAACCCCTTATTTCTTTAGATTTGAATTATCAAAAACAAACCTTACTATATATGAACAAACTTTTTGTTACCGGTCTGTTGATTTTTAGCGCTTTGAATGTTATCGGTCAAGCCAAAAGTCAAATAAAATTTACAGCTAAAATTGCAAATAGAAATAGTGACACTTTAGTCATTCAGGGACAAGATTTTAAACAAGTTATTCCGATTGACAAAAAGGAGACTTTTGCAGCTTCTTTTGATGCGCCAAAAGGATTTTATATTTTTTCTGACGGAATAGAAACTTCAAGGTTATATTTGAAACCCAATTCTGAGGTAAATTTAACGATGAATGCCAAAGAATTTGATGAAACTATTGTTTATAGCGGTAAAGGTGTTGAAGAGAGTAATTTTTTGGCCCAGCAAGCTTTAAGAAACGAAAAATTTGACAATGAAGCTTTTTCTAAAGAGCCAGCTGAATTTGCGGTACTATCAGAGGCGAAGAAAAAGGCAGATAGTGAAAGTTTAGAGAAAGGAACTTTTGATCCGGAATTTATAACTGCAATGAAAAGTAATTTTGAGCGCTTTAATAGATATGCAGCGGACAATTATGAAAGAGTTTCAAAAGCCAATAAAATGGTTGGAAAAGCTTCTCCTGATTTTGATTATCAAAACCACAAAGGCGGTAAAACAAAATTAGCAGATTTAAAAGGTAAATATGTATACATCGATCTTTGGGCAACCTGGTGTGCGCCCTGCAGAGCTGAAATTCCGTATTTGCAAAAAATCGAAGACAAATATCATGGAAAAAATATTGAGTTTGTGAGTATTTCGATAGATCAATTAAAGGACAATGAAAAATGGAAAAAATTTGTAACCGATAAAAACTTAGGAGGCATACAATTATTTGCAGATAAAGATTGGCAGTCTGAGTTTGTGACCAGTTATGGCGTAACTGGAATTCCGAGATTTATCTTGATCGATCCTAAAGGAAATATTGTGAGTTCTGATGCTCCAAGACCTTCCTCTCCAGAGCTTCAAATGCAGTTAGATTCTGTTTTAAACTAAAATATTGCTCAAATTTACAACGTTATCGTAATTTTGTGTTTTCGCGAAAATACCAGTAAAACCAATGCTTCGGCGTTGGTTTTTTTGTATTGGTCAGGTTTCCAATGTTAAGTTTTTATCCAATGTTACCAAATTGTTAACTAAAAGTTTTTTTAATGTAAACATTTAATTATATTTGGTAAAGATTTGATAACATTTAATACCTAAAGATATGAAAAAGTGTGTAATTTTAGTTGCAATATTGTTCTCTGGAATTTTAGTTGCACAAGAAGGAAAACCAGAATTAGAAGTTGCTGGAAACAAAGTAAAAGCTACTTATTACCATGAGAATGGTAAAATACAGCAAGAAGGTTTTTTTAAAGATGGTAAGTTAGATGGTGTTTGGGTATCTTATGACGAAAAAGGAAATAAGACTGCAGCAGCAGAATACACAAACGGGTTGAAAACTGGAAAATGGGTATTTTTTAATGAAAATAATCTTTGTGAAGTATCGTATGATAACAGCAAAATAAATTCAGTGAAAAATTTACAGAAAAATGCAGTAGCAAATAGAAATTAATTCAATTTATAAATGGATATAAAAACCGCTTTTATGAGCGGTTTTTTTTATGCCTTGATTTTTTAGACTTTTTTCTTCTTCCGTACCAAATTACAAAACCGGTTACCGGTAAAGCGGCCGCAATTAGGCTCACGATAAAAGCAATAATTTTTCCGGGTAAATCTAAGATTTGGCCTGTATGAATTCCGTAATTCATTTCGACAACTTGTAAACCTGTACTTTTTTTGTGGTAAGGATCACTTTGAATTAGTTTTCCGTCATTAGGATGAAAATAATAATTACTCTGATGATCGAATCGCAGAGCGTGCGGATACGCGCCTGTATTGATTATATCACCCTTTTGCTGCGGTATCATAACATAAAACATTTCTGACTTGGGCTGTAATTTCATGGTTTGCATAAAAGCCCGATCAATCGCAATTGTCGTATTGTTGTTCAGTTTTGTTGTATCAATTACCGGAGCTTTTGTTTCCAGATCTTTGTCACCTCCAAAATTGAACGCTTTATAAAGACCATCGCCGACCCATTCGTACGTAAAAGTTAAACCTGTAACAGCAATAATCAAGGCCAGAATCGAAATATAAAATCCAGAAGTATTGTGCCAGTCATAGTTTACACGTCGCCATTTGGCAGTCCATTTTACTGTAAAACCTCTTTTAATGTCTTTTTTTCGTTTGGGCCACCATTGTATAATTCCCGAAATCAGTAATAAAATAAAAACAATGGTTGCTCCTCCAACAATATGTCTGCCAATATAATCAGGGAGCAGCAAGTACAAATGAATGTATTCTACAATAATAAAAAAATCGGTTTCAGGATTTTCAGTTTTAAGATATTTTCCTGTATACGGATTAAAATATAAGTATAAATTTCCAGTATCAGAATAAGTATAAACAACAGCTGAACGGTTTCTCCCGTAATAAGAAACCATGCTCGATTTGTTTTTCGGAACAATTTTATTTGCTTTTTCCTGCAAGACAGAAGGCATTACAAAGGATTGATTTTGAGGTTCAACCAAACGCCATTCCATGCGGGTAATATCTTTTATTTCATCGTGAAAACAAAAGATACAGCCGGTAATGCTGATGATAAAAACAATAAGCCCGGAAATTAATCCGAGCCATTTATGTAGAAAACGTATTTGTGTTTTAAATCCCATTTTTTGATTAAAAGCGTAAAAGTATACGCAAAATCACTTGAGGGCAAATTATTTAGGCTAATTTTTCTGCAATTACTTTTTTAGGTTTTAAAGTAAAGGCAATATAAAGTGTTATAGAAGCAAGAATAATCCAGAAAACATCAATAAAGAAAATCTGAATTTGATTGTTTAGAAACGAATTCCAGAACCAATTTCCAGATACAATTCCGTTTGTAATGGGAATCAAAAAGCCTAAAAAACTTCCTAAAATCAAACAAAACTTATTGGTAAACGCGTCGTTCTTTTTAATGATAAAAAATAGTGCCAATAATAACCATCCTCCAAAATAAAGGGTAAATAAATTGGACTGACTAAGCGGATAAAATATTTTAGTACCTATAAAAGCCAAAGCTGTAACAGGATACATACTCAAACAGATTGCCAGATAAATGCGAACAACAGCCGCATTGAAACGTCTTTTCTTTTCAGGAAGATTATTTTTCTGTCTGGCTACTAACCAAATCATGACACCGGAGATAATCACAAAACAGGTAATAATTCCTAAAGCAAAACTCACGATTTTTAAAGCATAGCCGCCATAATCTCCAAAGTGAATTCGATATAAAACATTTTTTACAACATCTAAATAGTTGTTTTGTGTAACAGGACTTTTTCTGGCAATCTCTTTTCCGTCAGAGATGCGGTACAGTACTTTTCCTATTCCGGTAAATTTTTTATGGCTTAACAACTGGCCTTCTACTAAAACGTGCATGTTGGCATCGCCATAATTTTGAATAAAGACGCGTGTAATTTCAAAATCAGGCCAATTGCTTTTTGTTTTGGCAACCAGCTGATCGATGCTGAAAGGTGTGGCTAGTTTTTTATAATCAAATTTATAATCGGGATCATTGTATTCTAATTCTTTATATAGTTTTTGGTCATCTCCGTTATATAACGCCATGACCGCTGGAGCAACAATCAAAAGTTTGATCATAAAAAAAGCTCCTGTAACTGCATATACAAACTGAAACGGAAGTCCTATCATACCTAATGCTGTATGAGCATCTGTCCATAATGTTTTTAATTTTTCTTTTGGACGGAAAATATAAAAGTTAGAAACAATTTTATTCCAATGCAGTAAAACTCCTGTTATAATAGCAAACAAGAAAAATAAAGCTGTAAAACCAGATAAATAATAACCAACAGGATAAGGGATTTGGGCTAGAAAGTGTAATCTGTACAAAAACTCTCCTAACGAATAGGACTCTTCGTAAGTATATGATTTAAAGGTTTTATTGTCGAGATAAAAAAATGAACCATCTTTTTGTTTGGCTGGAGCCAAAGTATCTCTGGTACCTTCTAAATAAATAGCAACTCTGTTTTCGATGCTGGGTTTAGAAATGGTAATGTTTCTTCCGTGGAGAATGTATTCTTTGTCCAGTTTTTGTAATGCCTTATTGTAATCTAACTGAATTTCTTTTGTATTGGCTGTAGATTCACTTCTTTCCCAGTTGATGATTTCGTTTCTAAAAAAAGAAAAAGAACCTGCAAAGAAAATGACAAATAAGACAACACTAATGACAATGCCGCTTACTGTATGGGTGTGAAAATAGATATTATAATGACGGTTATTCATAATTATTGTGCCGATGGATTATAGGTTTGACCCAGGTAAATAAAAAGACAAAAAAGCAATGTCAGCAGGATGTAAAGTGCCCATATTTTCCATGCACTTTTTGCCAGGAAAGCGATTACCATTAGTGCGACCCAAAGAATGAAGCCGGTAAAAGCCATTGTCATAAGAATCTCTGCGCGGCTGAACCACGAAGCCAATGCCAGATGAAAAGTGACGGAAACAAAGTAACCGCCTAAAATAGCAGCTGTAATTTTAGAAGCACGCTGCCACGGTGATTTGGTTAAATATTTTGGATTTGCTGGCATATATGGGTTAGATATAATTAATTATAATAGATTTCTAATAGAGCTGCGACAATAAAAAGGGCTGCAATCGCTTTGCTGTTTACTTTTTTCAGCGGGGTCAGAATAATAATTAAGCTTCCAATAGTCATCAGCTGAATAAAAAACATCAATGTGCCGCAACATAAAGATTGTGTGTAAAGCCATAAACTGTAGGCTAATAAAAGCAATCCCAATCCTGTCATTTTAGTTTCTTTTGGATTGTTTTTCATCCATTTTTCAAAACCCAAATCATACGATAAAGTGGCTCTTTTTGAAGTGTAATAAAGCGTGTAAAAAGCTAAAAAAACGATAAGGCTGGCTATTGTTATCATGATTTTATAATTAAATTGCTGGAAATATATTAGTTTATAATTTCTGCAAATCTAAGGCATGAATTCAAACAAAACAAGTTATTCTTATTTATTCTAAATAAAATACTAATTAAAAAGGAATTATTTTATTTACGGTATTTGTGCTGTAGAGAAAAATCGCTGTCCAATTAAATTAAAAAAGCCTGCTCAAATAAAGGAGCAGGCTTTTTGTTATGAGTGAAAAGTATTGGAATTACAATTCTAAAGCACGTTTAGCATCGCCATTCATCAATAATTCTACAGGATTTTCTAAAGCTTCTTTTACCGCAACCAAGAAACCAACCGACTCGCGTCCGTCGATAATTCTGTGGTCGTAAGAAAGAGCAACGTACATCATTGGGTGAATCTCAACTTTACCGTTTACAGCAATCGGGCGCTCAATAATATTGTGCATTCCTAAAATTCCTGATTGAGGAGGGTTGATGATTGGAGTACTCAACATACTTCCAAAAACACCACCGTTAGTAATTGTGAAAGTACCGCCAGTCATATCGTCAACAGTAATCTGACCATCACGGGCTCTAAGTGCTAATCTTTTAATTTCAGCTTCAATACCGCGGAAAGTCAAGTTTTCAGCATTACGAACTACAGGAACCATTAGACCTTTTGGTCCTGAAACTGCGATAGAGATATCAGCAAAATCGTAAGCTATTTTATAATCGCCATCCATCATAGAGTTTACGTCAGGATACAACTCTAAAGCTCTTGTAACTGCTTTTGTAAAGAAAGACATATAGCCTAAACCAAGTCCGCCATGTTTTGCTTTGAAAGCATCTTTGTATTCATTACGAATCAAGTTGATTGGCGTCATGTTAACTTCGTTGAAAGTAGTTAACATTGCAGTTTCGTTTTTAGCGGCAACTAATCTCTCTGCTACTTTACGACGTAACATTGATAATTTTGTGCGCTCAGATCCACGGTTTCCTCCAGTTGGAGTTCCCATTGAAGGTACTGCATTCAAAGCATCTTCTTTAGTGATTCTTCCTGCTTTACCGGTTCCGGAAACAGCTGCTGGTGCTATATTTTTTTCGTCTAATATTTTTCTTGCTGCCGGAGATGGAGTTCCTGAAGCATAACTTGCTTCTGGTGCAGGTGCTGCTTTTGGTGCCTCAGCTTTTGGCGCTTCAGTTTTTACTTCAGCTTTTGGTGCTTCCGCTTTTGGAGTTTCAGCTGCGGGTGCTGCCGGAGCATCGCCTGCAGGTTTTACGCCATCAGTATCAATTAAACAAACTACAGCTCCTACGGCAACTGCATCACCTTCTTCTGCTTTAAGGGTAATAATACCGCTCATTTCAGCTGGTAATTCAAGAGTTGCTTTGTCTGAATCAACTTCAGCAATAGCTTGATCTTTTTCTACATAATCTCCGTCTTTTACTAACCAAGTTGCAATTTCAACTTCTTTTATTGATTCCCCTGGTGATGGGACTTTCATTTCTAAAATCATCTTTGTTTTTGTTTAAGGTTTTTATGGTTTAAAATTTCAGGCTGTTAAACCTGAAACTTTAAACTTGAAACATTTTTTTATCTAATTGTTGTATGACATTTCAGGAAGCACTTTTGCAAATTCTTCACCTTTTTCTTTTAATTTTTTATATTTTTCTGTAGACTTTTTAATAATATTTTCATATTCTTCAAGCCCTTGTTTTAAATCGACATCAGTTGCAACATATTCTTTATTTTCTGAAATTGATTTTAAAATTGTATTTTTCTTTTTTTCAAATTTCTTTGGTGTTTTGTAGCTTTCCGGATTAGGATTAAAGGGTACTAATTCTACACCAGCTTTTATTGCGCCCATTTGTGCTTCAGAGTCAACTATATAAGTTTTTCCAGCTTCAAGCTCAGCTTCGATAAAATCTGTGTTTTCTGATCTTGACCAAAAGACATGTTTACCTGGTTCACATTCGTAAACAAGGTATTTGCCGTAATTGAATTTTCCTAAATACTTTTCTCCGTCAAAATATTTGAAGTTAATTAAAGCCCCCATTCCCGTAGATCTTACAAAATAAACGATTGCTTTTCCTTCACCCGGTTTCCTCAATTCCTGAGAATAACCTGCAATGGACACTATTACAAAAGTTAAAAAAAATACTATCTTTCTCATAAGTTTTATCTAAATAAATCTTTATCGAATACCATTCTGATTGCATCAGCGTGGCGACGTTTTGCACGAGTGTAACTTCCTGATGCTGGTGCAGCGTAAGCTTTTAATGAAGCTAATCTCCATTTTACAAGATCAAAGTTCATTAACATAAAGCTGTAAGCTCCCATATTTTTAGGCTCTTCTTGTGCCCAAACATAATCATCAGCATTTGGATATAGTGCGATAATTGCTTTTAATTGTTCAACCGGCAATGGGAATAATTGTTCGATACGAACAACTGCCACATCATTTCTTCCGTTACTTTCTCTTTCTGCTACAATGTCATAGTAGAATTTACCAGTAACAAAAACCAACGTTTTTACTGCTTTTTTATCTACTGTATTATCATCAATAGTTTCCTGGAAATTTCCTGTTGCTAATTCCTCTGCTGTAGAAACGCATCTTGGATCTCTCAATAAACTTTTTGGAGAGAAAACTACCAAAGGTTTACGGAAATTGGTTTTCATTTGTCTTCTTAATAAGTGAAAGAAGTTGGCTGGCGTGGTACAATCTGCAACATACATATTTTGTCTTGCACAAAGCTGTAAGTAACGCTCCATTCTTGCAGAAGAGTGTTCTGCACCTTGTCCTTCATATCCGTGAGGTAATAATAAAACAATACCATTTTGGTTGTTCCATTTATCTTCACCACATGAAATATACTGGTCAATCATGATTTGGGCTCCGTTAGAGAAATCTCCAAATTGAGCTTCCCAAATAGTCAAAGCGTTCGGATTAGCTAATGCATATCCATAATCAAAACCAAGAACACCATATTCAGATAAAAGAGAATTGAATACGCCAAATTTTCCTTTTTTGTTTTCGATAGCATCTAATAAGATTACTTCTTCTTCAGAATCTTCTACTTTAACTACAGCGTGGCGGTGAGAGAAAGTTCCTCTTTCAACATCCTGTCCTGAAATACGAATATCAAATCCCTCAGTTAAAAGTGAACCATAAGCTAATGCTTCTGCAGTTCCCCAATCAATAGTATTATTGTCGTATCCGGCTTTTCTGTCGGTAACAATTTTAGTTATTTTATTGATGAATTTCTTGTCTTCTGGTAATGTTGAAATTGTATTAATGATAGAATCTAATCCTTTTTTGTCAAAAGAAGTGTCTACTTTTTCAAGCATTTGCGTATCTGTTACCTGAACAAATCCGTCCCATTCGTTTTTCATGAATGGTGTTATAATAGTCAAATCTTTTTTACGGGAAGCTTCTAAATTCTCCTCCATTGCAGATTTGTATTCTTTTTCTAAAGCATTTACATAAGATGCATCAATTACGCCGTCTGACAATAATTTCTCAGCATAAATATCTCTTGGATTTTTATGTTTTGCGATGATTTTATATAAAACCGGCTGTGTAAAACGAGGTTCATCACCTTCGTTATGACCGTATTTTCTGTATCCTAATAAGTCAATAAATACATCACGTCCAAATTGCATTCTGTAATCTAATGCAAAAGATACTGCATGTACAACAGCTTCAGCATCATCAGCATTTACGTGTAATACAGGCGAAAGCGTTACTTTGGCAACATCTGTACAATAAGTAGAAGAACGAGCGTCTAAATAATTGGTTGTAAAACCAACCTGATTGTTAATTACAATATGAATGGTTCCTCCGGTTTTGTAACCGTCAAGCTGTGCCATTTGAATGATTTCGTATAAGATACCCTGACCTGCTATGGCAGCATCTCCGTGAACGGCGATAGGTAATACTTTAGAGAAATCATCAGCATAATATTTATCTTGTTTAGCTCTTGTGATTCCTTCAATTACAGCTCCAACCGTTTCTAAGTGCGATGGGTTTGGTGCTAAATTGATGTTGATGCTTTTTCCTGTTCTTGTTTTTTTGTCAGCAGTAAGTCCTAAGTGGTATTTTACGTCACCATCAAAATATTCCTGATCGTAATCTTTACCGTCAAATTCTCCAAAAATATCCTGAGTAGATTTTCCGAAGATGTTAGCCAAAACATTCAAACGGCCACGGTGCGCCATTCCCATTACGAATTGTTCAACTCCTTGTTCTGCCGCTTTTTCAATCAAAGCATCTAAAGCCGGAATGATAGATTCGCCTCCTTCCAGAGAAAATCGTTTTTGACCTACATATTTAGTATGAAGGAAGTTCTCGAAAGAAACTGCCTGGTTTAATTTGTCTAGGATAGTTTTCTTTTCTTCAGAAGAAAAATTAGGCTGATTAACATTTACAGCTAGTTTTTCCTGAATCCATTTTACAACGCCAGGATTTCTGATATACATATATTCAATACCAATATGCTGGCAGTAAATAGATTTAAGACGCGTTACAATGTCTTGTAATGTAGATGGTCCTACTCCGATAGTCTGAGCTGCATCAAAAACTGTTGAAAGATCAGCAGTTGTTAATCCGAAGTTTTCGATATCTAAAGTTGGAGACGATGTTCTACGATCACGAACCGGATTTGTTTTTGTAAACAAGTGGCCGCGAGTACGATAAGCATCGATTAATTTTAGAACGTTGAATTCTTTTTGTAATTTGTCAGAAACTAAACTACAATCTGCGTTGTCGCTAGTCACATATTCAACAATCTGTTGAACTGGATTTTCGTCATTATAAGTCGTCTGTCCAAAGTCGAAACCTTGAAAAAAACTTCTCCAGCTTGGCTCAACGCTGTCTGGATTTACTAAATACTGATCATATAATTGTGCGAAAAACTCTGTATGCGCTGCATTTAAAAATGAAAACCTATCCATAATATTAGTGAATATACTTTTTGTTAAATAGAAAGGCAAAAGTACAACAATCGCATTTATTTAAATCTTTTTTTTACGTACTTTTACGTAAAAATTTGTTAAAAATAGACCAGACTATGAATAAAAATCAAATTTCAATCGTTTTCAAATCATTTATTGTGATTTTGTTAGTGTTGTTTTCCAATTTTGCAAATGCACAGCAAAATTATGTCATAGATCAGAGTCCGAATTTTTGGGATAAAGTACAATTTGGAGGAGGTCTTGGTTTAGGGATTGGTTCCGGCTACACCGATATTTCTGTTATGCCAAGTGCTATCTACAATGTAAACGAAATAGTTGCAGTTGGAGTCGGACTTCAGTTTGGCTATTTATCTTCAAAAAATTATTACAGTTCTTTTGTTTACGGAGGAAGTTTGGTTGGACTTGTAAACCCGATTCCGGAAATTCAATTGTCTGCAGAATTAGAGCAAGTTCGTGTCAATACAGATTACGATGCTACTCCGTACAGACCATCATTTTCAGATAATTATTGGAATACCGCTTTATATCTCGGTGCAGGTTACAGGACCGGAAGCGTTACTATAGGTGCGCGTTACGATGTTTTGTATGATCCAAATAAAAGTCTTTACGGATCCGGATTTATGCCTTTTGTGAGAGTTTATTTCTAAAGATGCTATCCCGAAGTCTCGGGACTAAGATGGTAAGATGCTAAGTTTTTTAAATAT
>Ga0247811_1000221_pt1 | contig 19619 bp, 16 predicted proteins | sample UWRJL134311R1_FD_189018 | JGI IMG/M metagenome (GOLD analysis project Ga0247811, IMG submission 189018) | Plant litter microbial communities from Arlington Agricultural Research Station in Wisconsin, United States - UWRJ-L134-311R-1 | ecosystem: Environmental > Terrestrial > Plant litter >...
TTGTTCTTGGTGCGACGGCTAAGGATAGTAACGAGGCGCTCTTCTTGTTCTGCCCGTCCAATGACAGGATCAAGCTTGCCGGCTTTCGCCCGGGCTGTCAGGTCGGTCCCGAATGTACCGAGCGCACCCTTACGTACAGGTGCCTTTTTCTTTTCACTCACCATTTCGTCATCGACGGCAGTATAGGCATCGCCTTGACGATCCAGGTATTCTTCTAATTCCGAAACGATGTCGGTGATATTAACATTCATGTCACGCAGCAGCACTGTAGCGCGCGCGTTCTTTTGGGTTAAAATGCTGTACAAGATATGTTCTGTACCAAGGTAATCTTGGTGGAATTCTTGTGCGATGTCCCAACTCATTTTGAGAGTAAGTTTTGCTGTTTCACTAAGGCTCTTTGTACTCAAGCCACCAACGACAGCCGATACGGGGACCATATTCAGTGCAGTCTGAGCACGATCAAGTGTCACGCCTGCATCTGCTAAGATTTTTGCACCAACAGACGCACCTTGCGCCATAACTCCCAGAAGGAGGTGTTCAGTACCAATATACGGACTACCGTACCCCTGTGCAATCATTGTTGCGTGGTGAAGGCTGGTCCGCGCGTTGTCGGTGAGATGCGAGATAAATTCTGCGAAGTCATCAGCCATAATTCTATTATCTATCCTCCTATATAAGAAGCGCAAGCCTAATCTGTGTGGGCCGCTACTTTCTATATCTAGTATAGCAAAATTAGCACTCCATGCAATAGAGTGCTAATTTTATTTTTAAAACCCAATAGTTCTATTCTTCAGTGTTTTCTTCAACAGCGTTCAAGAGGCTATCTTCGATGTTCTTCTTTGGACCCGCTTCAGCTGGTTTTGGTGCAGGTGTTGCCTGTTCGATATCAAGCTCGTAGCCTGTAAGGTGGCTTGCAAGACGAACGTTCTGCCCACCACGACCGATAGCGATTGACTGCTGGTCTTCGTTCACATAGACAGTTGCGCGCTTTGTTTCTTCGTTGATCACGACCTTGCTGACTTCAGCTGGGCTGAGGGCGTTCTTGATGAACTGCTCGATGTTTGCGTCAAATGTGACGATGTCGATCTTTTCCTGGTCACCAACTTCGTTCATGACAGCCTGAACACGTGTCCCGTGACCACCAACGAATGTTCCGACTGGATCAACACCTGGGACAGTACTTGCAACAGCAAGCTTTGTGCGACGTCCTGCTTCACGAGCAATCGCCTTGATCTCAACGGCACCGCTTTCCAGTTCAGGAACTTCCTGGCGGAAAAGGTACTCGATGAATTCAGAGTTACCACGGCTCAAGATCAGCTGTGGACCACGGTTGTCGCGTTCGATGTCTTTGATAAACACCTTGATACGTGCACCAACACTGTAGTATTCGCCTTGGATCTGTTCGCTTTGTGGGATAATTCCGTTTGCTTTACCGACTTCGATACGAATCACGCGTGGCTCAACGCGTTGGACAGTTCCGTTTACGACGGTACCAATCTTGTCTTCGTATTCACCCAGAACAACTTCGCGTTCAGCTTCGCGGAGGCGCTGCAAGACAACTTGCTTGGCAGTTTGCGCAGCAACACGGCCGAATGTACTGACTTCGTGTTCTTCTTCGATCATGTCACCAAGTTCTGCATCTTTTTTGGTCTTACGTGCATCTTCAAGGCTAATTTCGTGTGCGTCCGAGCCAACAGTTTCAACGACTTCGCGGGCAACAAAGACAACCGCAGTTCCCTTGTTTACGTCTAGGACGCTGCGAACCTCTTGGTCACGCTCACCGTTATCACGGCGCCATGCAGCAGCAATCGCTTGCTCAATAACCGACATAACGATTTCTTCTGGCAGGTTCTTCTCTTCTGCAATTGTACGAACAGCGAGTGTAAGCTGTTTTAGGTTTAGTTCATCCATGGTGATAATCCTTTCTGATTAAATGTGGGACGGTTCTCTATCAAAAATTCCGACCTGGCGGCCGGAATGTACTGTCTCTATTATACCTAATGTAGCGAATAACCGCAAGCAATCCTACATTGCGGGCAGCGCCTGATCCGGACAGGCGTTCAAAACGGCGAGTATCGCCTGTTTTTCAGCCTCTTTCACCCACAGCGCATACTTTTGTTTTACCGCAATTTGCCGTGCAACGTACTCGCAACGAAATGAGGTATTTGACGGCAGCCAAGTTGCAGCATCGCCATCACTTTTTTGTTGATTCGCATCGCCCTGCACCGCGATCAGTTCTAGCGGATCATTCGCAAGCTGAATTCGCTCGGCACGCGTCAACTGCTGTGCGCCGGTCTGCCATGCATCAGATAAGGCGACGACGTGATCAATCTGAATTGAACTACTCCCCTTTTCAAATTCAATAACCGTCCCTGTATAGGTATCGTTCAAAGTTCCGCTGACAACAGCACATTCCTCATCAACGACTGGATTTTGTAGGTCGCGGTGCAAAATAATATTACGCGTGTCACACCCATTAGTTGTCGACCAGCCGCTGCCGAACTGCGTACGAGCATAGCCTGTTTTAGCGGCACGACCTTTTACAGCAAGTGTCTCGAGTGCTTTTGACGCTGACCCAGTTTGCGCTACAGTTGGTGCCGGTACCGCTGTCTGTATCGCGTTTTCTACCACAGGTGGTGTCGCCAATAAAATAGTCGCACCGAGTCCAATCAAACTGAGTACTATCACTATTACCCGCCGTAGCCGCATATTCATACCCGTAGTATGGAGGGCGCATGGTAATAGTTCAATGCAAAAGGCCTCATTGTTTAGATTGTTTCAACTTCATTGTCATCGCATTGATTGCTATACTAGATACATATGCAGACTGTAAACCGACTTATCCAAACATTCATTCCAGAGCACTATCAACTTTCAGTAACACTTGACCGAATTGGACGAACCTTTGAGGGTACCGTTACCATTAATGGCGTATCGACAGCGAGTGCAACAAACATCATCCTCCACTCAAAGGACCTCGCGATTCACACAGCTACCCTTGACGGCAAAGAAGCTGATTTCGGCCTCGAAGACCAAGAACTGTATATTACCCATCCCGATATTACCGAAGGTGCGCACGTGGTTGTCGTCGGCTTCTCTGGTGAGATTACCGACGGGATGCATGGCCTGTACCCTTGCTACTACGAACATGACGGTGTCAAAAAGGAACTCCTTGCGACCCAGTTCGAGAGTCATCATGCTCGTGAAGCATTCCCTTGTATCGACGAGCCCGAAGCAAAAGCAACCTTCGACGTGATCCTAACGACCGAACAAGACGTCACGGTGCTGGGAAATATGCCCGTTGCGGATCAACGCGTCGAGAACGACCTGCTGGTTACACAATTCGAAACTTCACCACGGATGAGCAGCTATCTCCTCGCCTGGGTAGTGGGTGAATTACAAAAGAAATCCGCCAAAACGAAGAGCGGCGTTGAAGTGAATATCTACGCGACACCGGCGCAAGAACCTAGTAGCCTCGATTTTGCACTAGATATTGCAACGCGCGGCATTGAATTCTTTGACGAGTATTTTGACGTTCCATACCCTCTGCCAAAATCCGATCACGTAGCACTACCCGACTTCTCGGCTGGCGCAATGGAAAACTGGGGCCTCATTACTTACCGTGAAATTGCGCTTTTGACCGACCCAAAGACCGGGTCGTTGCAAACTCGACAGCAAGCGGCGTTGACGATCACGCACGAATTGAGCCACCAATGGTTTGGTAACCTTGTCACGATGAAATGGTGGAATGACCTATGGCTAAACGAAAGCTTTGCCAACATGATGGAATATATCTGTGTCGATGCCCTTGAGCCAAACTGGCATATTTGGCTCGACCAAGCGACCTACGAAGTCGTCCAGGCCCTCCGTCGTGATAGCCTTGATGGCGTACAAGCAATTCGGACCGAAGTGAATCACCCCGACGAAATTGCAACCATCTTTGACCCCTCGATTGTCTATGCAAAAGGCGGTCGTTTACTGCGTATGCTCCAAACCTACATCGGCGACGAAGTGCTACAAGCAGGCCTGAAAACTTATTTCAAAACATATGCCTATCAAAACACAGAAGCAAATGACTTGTGGGAATGCCTCAGCGAAGCTTCCGGTCAAGACATTGGTCTACTAATGAACACCTGGATCTCACAGTCTGGCTATCCTGTGTTGAATGTCTCGCAGCAAGCAGATGACATTCATTTGCATCAAGAACAGTTCTTCATCGGCGCACATGCACCGTCCGACAAGCTGTGGCCGATTCCACTGGGCGCGTCCGAACCAAATATGCCTCGTCTGCTGACAGAAAAAGACCTTACCGTCACACGCAGCTCAGACGCACCGCTTGTCATCAACCACGAAAGCACCGCTCATTTCATCACCAAATACACACCAGAACTGCTGGCAGAGTTAATCGCCGTACTGCCAACTCTTTCAGAAATCGACCGCCTCAAACTCTTGAACGAGCAAGTCTTGTTGACGCAGGGTGACGTCATTTCAAGCGCAGAACTGCTTCCACTGCTTGGTCACTATAAGAACGAATCTGTCGAAGCCGTTTGGGATATCATGATGATTGCACTCAGCGAACTGAAGAAGTTTGTTGAAAACGACGAACAACTTGAGAACAAACTGCGTGCCTATGCGGGCACTCTCGCCGAAAAAGAATTTACGCGCCTAGGCTGGGAAGCACAGAAGAACGAGCCAGAGTCTGACACGAAACTTCGCGATACGATGGTTGGATTAATGCTATATAGCGAAAAACCAGATGCTCTCGCAAAAGCACAAAGCATATACGACTCAACGCCGCTTGAGTCCATTGACCCTAACCTACGCGTCAGTATCTTGGCATCCGTTGTGCGCTACGCAGAAGATGAATCGATTATTGATACACTACTAGCTGAACATAAAAAAGCAACTTCTAGCGAGCTACAGGAAGACATTGCCGCAGCACTGACCTCTACACGCGACGCTGCCGTCATCGACCGCCTACTGGCACTACTGAAGGATCCAACTGTGGTCCGTCCGCAGAACTTCATGCGCTGGTTCGTATCATTACTACGAAACCGGTACGCACGGGTTGTTACATGGCAATGGGGCCGCGATAACTGGGGCTGGATGCAAGATACGTTCGCTGGTGACAAGAGCTATGACGCGTTCCCACGCTACGTTGCGATATGCTTAACAACACCGGCGCAGCTTGAAGAATATAAAGCCTTCTTTGTACCCTTGCTGAACCAGGTTTCACTAAAACGAAACATCGAACTAGGAATCGTTGAATTGACTGGCAAGATTGACCACATCGCGAAAGACGAAGCAGCCGTACACGCTGCGTTAGCTCAGCTCTAAGTAGCGATCGATTGTTGGTGGAGTCCCTGAGACCGAAATAGCGGCCAGGCACATCCCAACATCCTTCAAACCATGCTTTGATACATAGAGCTCAGCAGCAAATGACATTTGTTGCTGTTTCTTTTTGGTGATGGCATCTAGTCCTGACCCTTGCGCCGCTTGTTTGCGATACTTTACTTCGGTGAAGTAAAACGTTTGATCTTTTATCGAAATAATGTCGATTTCACAGAACTTTGTTTTCCAGTTGCGCTGCAGAATGTCATGTCCTTGGGTCAAGAGGTACTTGGCGGCCTCAGACTCGGCTTCATCGCCTATCTGCTTCGTTGTTTTCATAGTCAATGTAATACCAGGTTTATATTTCGCTAGTGGCGCAAATGATAAGCGGTGCAGTGGCGTCACGCCAATCTTCTCAATAGCCTGTCGATGCGCCAAGGTGCCATACCCAACGTGACTCGTGAAGCCATACCCTGGGTAGACTGCATCCTGCAAGGCCATATAGTTGTCTCTAGCAACCTTTGCGATGATAGAGGCAGCCGAGACGCTCGGGATTAATAAGTCCGCCTTGGGCAACGTCGTAACGTACTGGCCTTTGGCGGTTTCTTTCAAGAAGTTAATCGTACCATCGATAATAATTTCAGTATACTTGGCCTTCACTTGTTCGACAGCGCGAATCGTTGCGATACGCAGCGCCTCGGCAAGTCCCACTTCGTCTAACTCGTCGGCATGCACCCAACCCAGCCCAAAGCCGCTCGCCTGCGCGCGGATCTGAACATCCAGCGCATCACGTTTTTTCTTGGAGAGCTTCTTGCTATCAGTCAGGCCCTCAATATGCGCACCACCTAGCACAACCGCGCCTACAACAAGCGGTCCTGCCCAAGGACCTCGCCCTACCTCATCAATACCCAAAATCATTACTCCATCATAACATCTTGATTATTAACAAAAAATATTCTATAGTACTCTAATCCTGTTCCCTACGTAAAGGAAGTACACTCCATGACCATGACCGCGACCATTACGACAGAAGAAGATGTCGTTACTGTCGATGCCACTGTCTTCCCGAGCACGGTTTCATACGTGTTTGACATTCTCGTAGGAGAAAAGATAACACGTATTGAAATCGAGAGACGTCAAGTCGTGTTCTTCTACGAACACTTCGACCCACAAGACAACAAGGACAAACCGGCTAAGGTCATTGTCACGACAAAGAATGGCATCGGCCGCTTCCCACTGCTGGCGTTCCTCATCACCCCCGCACTCTTTCCGTTTCGGTCAGAGCGCTGGTTGAATGATCAGCTCAACGTCTTCGGCGAAAAGCTGGCACTGGTGTGTAACGGGCAGAACACCATTGTCGATCTGGAAGGATCAAAGAAGTAGTACTTCCCCGGAAGAACAGGAAGGCCCCGCATCACGTGGGGCCTTTCGCCATTTCTGGGAATAAAAAAATGCCCCGGATTATCCAGGGCATTTTGATTGAACAGTAGCTTACGCTTGTTCGTGTCGTGCTTCAACTTCAGCTTGCTTTGCAACAAGTTCAGCTTCTGCAGCGGCTTTTTCAGCAGCCTTCGCTTCAGCAGCAATGTGTGCTTCTTCTTTTAGGCGTGCAGCTTCTTCTTCAGCGTGGAGGTCACGAATATCGTTTACACCTTCGCGGTCAAAGTTAACACCCTTAAGACGAGCACTTTTACCGCTTCGTTCACGTAGGTATGAAAGGTAGTTACGGCGAACCTTAGAACGACGAGTAACTTCAATCTTTTCAACGAGTGGGCTGTGAAGAAGGAAACTCTTCTCAACACCAACGCCGCTGGCAATTTTACGCACAGTAATACGTGCGGTGTGTGATGCTGCGCGGTCTACGCGAATAACAACGCCTTCAAAAATCTGAATACGTTCTTTAGCACCTTCTTTAATTTTTTGGTGAACTTTGACAGTGTCACCGCTTTTAACGTCTACGACAGCGGGTTTCTTCTGTGCTTCATTTACCAATTTAATAAGCTCAAAACTCATCTATATCTCACTTAATCTTTTATATCTGTAATCGAATATCTAATATACCATAGTTGATCTGTTATTGAAAGGGTGACGGGGGTACTTTTTGTCTCAAGCGAAATCAGACGAGCTCGACGTTAAATAACGCGGTTAATTTCGTCGAGCGTCGTATCGCCACGAAGTACGGCAAGAACACCATGCTCTAGCAGCGAGACCATGCCATTCGCTCGTGCAGCCTCGTCAATGGCTTCTGTATGTACTTCAGCGATATCACCGCGTAGGAACTTCTGTACGGCCTCACCCACAACCATCTGCTCCATGATCACTATTCGTCCACTATAGCCAAACGGTGAGGTCTCACTCGGTACAGGACGGTAAAGCGTAAAGTTGTCGAGGTCTGGTTTTTCAACATGCGAGGGCAGATCCTTTAGTGCGTTCTTTATCCAGTCACGGGTGGCATCATCTGGTTGGTAGGCTTCTTTTGATGCATCATCCAGGCGACGCACCAAACGCTGGGCAATCACCAGGCGAATTGCCGAGCTAAAGATTGGGTTTACACCGATTAGGTCAATCATGCGGCTAAATGCAGCGGCAGTCGAGTTGGCGTGAAAGGTCGAAAGCACCAGGTGTCCAGTGATAGATGCTTGTATCGCAGTCTTGGCGGTGTCGGCGTCGCGGATCTCACCCACCATGACAACGTCAGGGTCCAAACGAAGCACTGAACGCAGGTGATCCGCAAAGCTTTGTCCGCCGGTTGTATCAACAGGGATCTGCGAAATACCAGAAATGCCATATTCGATTGGGTCTTCAAGAGTAATAATCTTGCGGTCGGTTGTATTCAAGGCATTAATCATACTGTAAAGCGTCGTCGACTTACCTGAGCCAGTCGGACCCACCATCAGCACCATGCCCCTTGGGTGACTAATAATTTCATCAATTTCTTTACGTTCATCTGGACCGATTCTTAATCGATCAAGGTTCAGCATTGATTCGTCGTAGTTGAACAAACGCAGCACTGCATCTTGGCCATACATCGTCGGAATAACCTCAATACGCATGTTCAATAAGTGCTGCACGCCATCGATCGTAATCTCTTTTTGCATGTGTCCGGACTGCGGCTCGTTCGAGGCTGTTGAAATATTCGAGCGTGACGCTAATGCGCCCAAGATAACACGGTAGCGGTCACTATCAAGTTCAGCAACCGGGTGAAGTGTCCCGTCGATACGCATACGAATGCGGATGCCATTACGTTGATTTTCGATGTGAATATCACTCGCGCCGAGGCGATCGGCCTGTGTAATCAGATAATCGAAGACTTCGTCGCTGCCGACAGAGTTAAGTGCTTTACTTACTTCTGCGAGTGTATCGCTATCACCTTCTTTGGCGATTCTAATATCATCATAGATGGTCACTAGTGGCGGATCGTATCGATTCATAAGCACGTTAAAGCCACCAACGCTAATTAAGCTAAAATTAACATTTTGCGCTTGTGCCGCGTATTTTTCGCGCAGCTCACGCAGAAAAGACTGTGGTGTTTGGGTTGTGACGCCAAACTCCCACGTCTTTGAATCGCCACCGGCAGTCAGCGGTACAATGCGGCTGCGGTGCATGTCTTCAATAGGCAGAACGTCCTCAACAAGATCCATTCCATCCTCAAGTGGTCGTAGATCAAGATACTCCATGCCAAGAATCGCAGCACGCCCTTGGGTTGATTGCTCTTCCTGATCGCGAGCCCGTTCTTGAATTTTTTGTTCGTCCATTACCTATCATCCTATCAAAAAACGTAAGCATTTTATAGTAGTACGTAGTGGTATAATGATCGGAATGTCTGAAATCATCGTTATCGCACACAATATTCGCTCGACGCATAACGTTGGATCAATTTTTCGTACCGCTGAAGGGTTCGGCGTGACAAAGCTAATCCTCAGTGGCTATACTGCTTACCCACGTATTGATAACGACCCCCGCCTGCCGCACATTTCCGAGAAATTAACCGCACAAATCCACAAGACAGCGCTGGACGCAGAAACACTCGTCCCTTTTGAATACGTCGAAGAGCCGCCGCTTCAGGCATTAAAAGATGCCGGGTACCGCCTTATTGGACTTGAGCAAGCTGATCGCAGCATCAATCTTGCCGACTACGCTGCGCCCAAGAAAGTCGCCCTGCTGATTGGCGAAGAGGTCCATGGCATTGAGCAATCACTACTAGACCAGTGTGAAGATATTATCGAGATTCCTATGGTTGGCAAAAAAGAATCGTTCAATGTGAGTGTCGCAACCGGCATCGCACTGTACGCGCTGTCTATTTAAGCACTACCGCGTCTTCGCCCAGTAGTTTCACCAGCGCACCAACAAGGTCATTCGTACCATCTACTTTAAACGGCATCTTAATTGCAGATTTCTTATCAGCGCCTAGTACCAGCACAATATCAGTTACACCAGGGTACTCGCTACATATTTGCTTGAGGCTCATCAGAGTTGCCTGATCATCGGGATTCTTCACATGCACGAAGAGTTTCTTGATAGGCTCAGTCGCAAGGACGGTGTACGACGATGATGCCGCCGGCTTTGGCGCTGCAGCGGGCGCATCTTTCTGCGCTTGGCTTCTTTCTTGCGCCTTCACCGTACGTTTTGCCATCACCCCGGCAGTATGTGCTTTTGGCTTTACCATTCTTTTGCCATGCGACTCGTAGTTACGAAGCTCGGCATCATCGATGATCTGGACGTCATCGGCGATAATCTTTATATCACTACTGAGATTTCCGTCCCGATCGCGCGCATTTACTTTACCCGTTACACGGATAACCGAGTCTTGTAACAGTTGTCCGCCTACAATTTCATAGATGCTTGGGAAGACAATAATTTCAGTTTCCGCTAATTTGTCCTCAATCTTTACGAAAGCCATTTTAGAGCCGCTCTTCGTCACGATACTTCGAACAGCAGATATCAGCCCACCGACTGTAATTGCCTTTCCGTCGATATCAGTTGTCAGTTCACTCATCGGAACAGTTTGCTCATTAAAGTACGCATCATAGTTATCCAGCGGGTGAGCACTAATATAGAGCCCCAGTAATTCACGCTCCCATGTCAATCGCTCTTTATCTGTGTGCTTTACAGGTGCGGCAAGCATCGCAACCGAAGGCTGAATTGAGGCAACATCCGAAAGACCACCGAATAGGTCTGTTTGCCCACTTAGAGCTTCTTTTTGAATCTTCGAGGCGAAGGCCTGGATTGTTTCTAGGTTAAATAGTAGGTCGGAACGGTCAGCAAGGGTATCAAATCCACCCGTTCGAATCAGTGAGTCCCAGGCTTTCTTGTTAAAGCGTCCGGTCGTAACGCGCTTCGCAAAATCCTCGACTGACTTGAACTTACCATCGGCCCGCGCACGCAGCACTTCCTCAACCGCTGCAGTTCCCACGCCCTTAATCGCTGCCATACCAAAACGAATTTCTTTCTTGCCCGGTACCACAGCAAACTCAACGAATGACTCGTTCACGTCTGGTGAAAGCACCTTAATACCCATGTGCTTACACTCATTCATTTCGATTGCGAGGCGCTCAAGGTCACCCTGGTCACTGGTCATCAGCGCAGCCATAAATGCTTCCGGGAAGTGTGCCTTGAGGTACGCCGTCCAGTATGCAATTAATCCGTAACACGCAGCGTGAGATTTGTTGAAACAGTAGGCTGCGAATTCTTCCAGTTGCTTCCAGAATATTTCCATTTGCTTGGGATCGGCGCCAGAGACATCAGCTGCTCCCTCAATGAAACGCGTCTTCATCTTGTTCATCATTTCGACGTTCTTTTTACCGATTGCTTTACGCAGGGTGTCGGCTTCCCCACCGGTGAATCCGGAGAGATCTTTTGAGATTTGCATGACCTGCTCTTGATAGACCAAGACGCCGTAAGTACTTTGCAGTGCACCCTCCATTTTGCCGTGCATGTAACGAATTTCTTCTTCGCCATGTTTACGTTTGATGAAGCTGTCGATAAACTGCATTGGGCCTGGACGATATAAGGCCACCATGGCGATAATGTCATCAAAGACGGTCGGCTTGAGCTCGCGAAGGTACCGCTTCATACCAGCAGATTCAAGCTGGAATACGCCTGTGGTATCACCGCGTTGTAGTAGCGCATACGTCTTCTCGTCATCTAACGGAATTTCCTGTAGATCGATATCGGTATTAAATACCTTTTTAATAATACGCAGCGCATTATTAATCGTCGTCAGGTTTGAAAGTCCCAAGAAGTCCATCTTCAGCAGTCCAAGCTCTTCAACCGGACCCATCGGATACTGCGTCGCAACAACCCCTTTTTGGGACATTTCAACAGGAGCGAATTTCACAATATCATCCGGTGCAATCACCACACCAGCGGCATGCACGCCGTGGCTCCGAATCGTACCTTCCAGTTGAATCGCGTAATCAAGCACTTCTTTTACAGTAGGATTCGTCTCGTACTCATGTTTTAGATCAGGATCTTCCTTCACGCTGACAGATAGTGGAATATGACGACCCTGCACCGGTGGTGGGATAAGTTTCGCCAGTCGGTCACTTTCGGCGTAAGGGACTTGTAGTACACGCGCAACGTCGCGGACCGCAGCACGGGCAGCCATCTTACCAAAGGTCACGATATTCGCGACGCGTTCGGTGCCGTATTTTTGCGTACAGTACTGAATCACCTCATCACGACGGGTATCCTGAATATCGATGTCGACGTCCGGCATGCTAATACGGTCAGGGTTCAAGAAACGCTCAAACAGCAGGTCGTACTTCAACGGGTCTAATTCTGTAATACGCACGGCGTACGATACGATCGAGCCCGCTGCGCTTCCACGCCCAGGACCAAAAATAATCCCGCGGTTCTTGCCCCAGTTAATAAAGTCTTGGACGATGAGGAAGTAGCCACTGTAGCCCATACGGTCAATAACACCCAGCTCATAGTCAGCTCGCTCTAGCACCTCGGGTGACAAATGCGCCCGATACTCATCCAGCGTTACAGCCAAAGGATCCCCCGATATGTCGAGTTTTCCATCACCGTAGCGCATCACAAGTCCCTGGAAAACCAGCTGCAATAAATATGTCTTTTCGTTATATCCTTCTGGTGTCGGGAACGTTGGGATCAAAATGCCACCAAGTTCAAGCTCGACGTCACAACGATCAGCAATTATCTTTGAGTTCCGCACCGCCTGCGGATGAGTTTTACTCCAACGTTCAATCAAGTCTAATGGTTCTGTTACGTGCAGCTCGAAGTCTTTTAGTGACATGCGCTTCTCGTCCGACATAAACGCGCCCGTACCGACGGCTAGCAGGATTTCATGTGCGTCCTGGTCGCTGTGTTCTAGGTAGTGTCCGTCACTCGTCACTACCATCTGAATATCCAGTTCTGCAGCGATACGCTCTAAATAGCCGTTAATCTTTGTCTGCACGTCCCACCGCGCTGGCGCTTCCATATGTCCATGATCTTGCACTTCCAGGTAATAGCGGTCGCCAAAGACAGACTTGTACCACGCAGCAGTATCACGTGCCTTTTCGTAGTCATCGTTCTTTAGGCTCTCACCGACTTCACCGCTGGCACAGGCCGAAAGAATAATCAGTCCTTCGTTATATTGTTCTAGTAGCTCATGGTCGATGCGCGGCTTGTAATACATACCCTCAAGGTTTGCCGTGGAACTAAGGCGCATGAGGTTCTCGTAGCCTTTTTTATTCATCGCCAAAATGATCAGGTGGAAACGAGCCTTATCTTTTTGAGGATCACGGTCGTGTCGTGAACGCGAAGCAACGTAGGCCTCCATCCCGATGATCGGTTTAATACCGGCAGCCTTGGCTGATTTATAGAATTCAATCACGCCAGACATCGTGCCGTGGTCTGTAATCGCAACTGCCTCCATGCCGAGGTCTTTCACCTTATCAACGAGTGCGGGGATCTTAGACAGGCCGTCCAGCACGCTGTGGTGCGTATGGTTGTGAAGGTGTACGTAATCAGACGCCTTCAAAGAATGCGTGACAGTTTGCTCTGTTTGTAGTTCAACCCCCATAGGTAGTCTTAGTATAACGAACCACGCTCAGAACGTCTGTAGTAAAAAATGAAATTACTTACGGCTTTTGTGCATTGTGCACGATATCCACGATGTACTGCACGAAGTCGCCGATGCCGCCAGGCAGGTCAACAAGCAGGCTCAACAGCCATAGCACAAGCGCGACAACAACCGTACCACCAAGGACACTTCCGACCCCAAAGAAAATACCGCGCAAGAAGTTCATCTTGAATACTTGAGCACGTGAACGATGAAAGTCGTAAAACAGATCCTCAAGTACAGCGCGACGTGCACCTAGTTCGTTTTCTTTTTTAGCTTTTGCGAGTGCTTTCTTAATCATGCTTTTGATTATAGCGTATAGCAATAAAAAAGACGCGCTGATTGGGCACGCCTTTTTCAAACAATGATTCCGATTAAGAATTATTTATTCTTTTGGATCGTAGACTTTGCGTCTTGTGCAGCCTGGTGACTTTTAGACTTTAGGTCTTTTGTTGTGTCGATAACTTTATCCGCAACGTTTCCGGCTACTTTTTCAGCCTTCTCAACAACATCTTCAGCAACATCAACAGCTTTGTGCTTCACTTCGAAAGCCTTCGCAATAGCGTCATCTTTCTTGTCGAGTGCAATGTTCTTTAGTTCTTCACGTGTTTCTTTGCCGCTCTTTTTAGCAGTAAGAATACCAGCGACAAAACCTGCCGCTACGCCTACGAGTGCTCCGAATGCAAATTTACCTTTAGCCATGATTATTTCCCCTTTTTAGTTGTCTTAGCAAATTTCTTGATATATCGTCCGACGAGTTCCGCAACCACCATCGGTGATGTGAGTCGCGCGACGCCTGACACGGCAGACTCTACTGAGCTAACCGCGTGTTGCGCTGTTGCAGCAACCTTACGGATTTCGGCCGATAAACGAATAAGATAAATAACCAGTATGATGCCCACAATCAAAAAGACTGAAAGGACAACGGCGAGTATGATAACGAGGATTTCTGCAGCTGAGCTCATGATGTACCCTTTCTAATAGTTACATGGTTTATAGTGTTCAGTATACGCTACCCTGGTATGAGAGCAAGGGGCCTCACCGGGAATTTTTTACCCGTTGATGCTTTTGCGAATTAGTTGCTGCGCTAAGCCTGGGTTTGCTTTGCCCGCAGACTTCTTCATAACTTGTCCAACAAGGAAGCCAATCGCTTTATCTTGCCCATCACGAATGTCGGCAACAGATTGTGCACTTGCTGGATCGTTGAGTACTTCATCCACGATTACCTGAATCGCTGATTCATCACTGACCTGCAAAAGGTTCTGTGATTCAGCGATTTGGCGCGGTGTTTTATCGGTCGTTAAAAGCTCGTTAAAAATTTGCTTTGCCGCCGTGCTCGAGATTTCATTCCCTGTAAACATTATTGCCAGTTCAATAAATCGTTCTGGATGGAAGCCTTCGCTTGTCGCGGTCGTCTTTTCATCTTCAGTACCAACGGCGCTCGCAAACCAGTGCGCAACAACCTTAGCGATCGCATCACCCTTCTCTTGCGCAAGCAGCACGGTATTTGCATAGGTGACATCGTTCAGCAGCGCGTTCACGACAGAAAGATCGAGGCCCATGCTCGCCCATTTCTGACGATAATAGGCAGGCAGCGGTGGGACTTCGGCTTGGATTGCGGCAATCTCGTCGGCCGTCAAAACAACAGGTGGAATATCGGCATCTGGCATATAGCGGTAATCCTGCGCATCTTCTTTGCTACGCTGTGAACTAGTCTTGGCCGTTGCGTCGTCCCAGCCACGAGTTTCTTGTACGACTTTTTCGCCCTTTTCGAGGATCTCAATCTGACGAATATATTCGTACTCAGCAGCTTTTTCGACGCTTCTAAATGAGTTCAAGTTTTTCACTTCGGCTCGCGTCCCAAGTTCAGTCGCACCCTTGAGGGCAACGGACAGGTTTACGTCGAAACGCATATTACCTTGATACAAATCGCCGTAGCTGGCGCCAGAAAATGTCATCAAGCGCTGTAGTTCAGTCGCGAAGGCCTTTGCACCTGCGGCTGAGTGAATATCGGGTTCAGATACGACCTCGATCAGCGGCGTGCCAGCACGGTTCAAGTCGACGAGGCTAAAGCCGCTGTGGTGCGTCAGTTTTCCGGCATCCTCTTCGATGTGCGCGTGGTGAATGCGGACCTTTACGGTACTGCCATCCAGCATTGGTGCTTCAACGAAACCACCGATAATAATCGGCTGGTACATCTGTGTAATCTGATAGCCTTTTGGAAGGTCTGGGTAGAAATAATGTTTACGATCGAAACGACTCACATGTGCAATGTCTGCGTTCAGTGCCTTACCGGCCCGAACCGCTAAACGAATTGCTTCGTGATTTAGTACAGGCAGCATACCCGGCAGACCGAAGTCGATAGGACTTGTCGCCTCATTCGGCGCCTTATCGCGTGCGTTGTTATCTGCACCACTAAACAGCTTACTGACAGTCGCCAGCTGAACGTGACACTCAATGCCGATTGTCATTTCGTACTTATCGAGAATTTCAGGAGTGATCATTAAATTGCCCCTACGTCTTTCAGTGCTTGTTTAAACGATGCCAAGGCGCGTCGCGCAGTGTCATAGTCCAGGTTGACGTTCGGCTCATGGGCGATCTGGTTGCGAAGCTTGTGTGCGCTCCACACATTATTAGCGTTTGACCATTTTGGTTGCATCTTCTTTAGACGTTCGCCCATATTTGCGCCTTGAATACCTTTTTCGCGCATCGCATAGTCCAGGAGTTTATCGGCGTTCATGACGCTCATCGGATAACTACTGGTTTCGTCACGCTTCAGATCTTGTTCGACGGTCATCCAAAGTGAACGGAATTTCTCTAGGTCGAGGTTCTTTGGATTCTTCTTGGTCAGCATAATAACTGCGAAAAGCAGTGCTGCAAAAATAAAGATCGCTGCAAAAAAGAAAATAAGTGAGGTTGATTGATCCATCATGTTGATTACTCCATACTTTCTGCAAGTGCTAATAGTGCTGCGTCATCGCGTCGTTTCCCAATTAGCTGCACACCAATAGGCAATCCAGCTGCTGACGTACCCGCCGGGACACTGATCGCAGGCAGTCCGGCCAAACTCGCAGGAACCGTCATCACATCTTCCAGGTACATCTTGATTGGGTCATTGGCATTTTCACCAATTTTGAAGGCGGGTGTCGGTGATACAGGAGTCAGCAACATATCGTACGTATTAAATAGTTCGTTAAATTCGTTAATAAGGAGCGTGCGGACCTTTTGAGCCTGCAAGTAATAGGCGTCAAAGAAGCCGCTTGAAAGCACGTAGCTTCCAATCATAATGCGGCGCTTGTTTTCAGCCATGAAGCCTTCGTCCCGTGACGCACCATATAGTTCTGTCAGCGTAGCCGCTTCGGCGCGACGACCATAGCGGATACCGTCATAACGACCAAGGTTACTGCTGATTTCAGCAGGCACCACGATGTAGTAAATTGCTAATGCGTATTTCAAAAGTGATAGACTGACTTCTTCAACGGTGTGTCCGGCAGCCCGGAGCTTTTCGATGTAAGCATCGGCAGCAGCACGTACTTCAGGATCGACATCATCGGTCATCGCTTCTTTGATGACACCAATCTTTTTCGTACCTTCAATAGTTGTTGGCGTAAAGAAATCAGGCAGTGTCGTCGCATCTTTTGTGTCACGTCCACTGATGATATCCATAATAAGTGCAGCGTCATGTGCGTTAGTCGCAAGTACACCAATTGTGTCGGTGCTGCTTGCCATTGCAACAACACCGTAGCGACTGACAGTACCGTAGGTAGGTTTAACGCCTACGACACCGTTGAAGCTTGCTGGTTGTCGGATTGAGCCGCCCGTATCAGTTCCCAGCGTAAACGGAACGATATCAAGCGCAACAGCAACAGCCGATCCACCACTACTCCCGCCCGCAACCCGTTCTTGATCGAAAGCGTTCTTGGTTGGACCATAAGCAGAGTTCTCGGTGCTTCCCCCGTGCGCGAATGCATCAAGGTTTGCCTTACCTATACAAATTGCACCTTCGGCTTCTAGCTTCTCGATAGCAGTTGCCTGTAATGGAGCCTCAAAGTTCTCGAGAATTTTACTTGCTGCGGTTGTGGTACCACCAAGTGTTAAAAAGTTATCCTTAGCGATAAAAGGAACTCCGGCAAGCGAGCCGGTAATTTCGCCGCGATCAACCGCGTCGGCACGTTCGAGTGCGCGCGCCTCAGTTAAGCTAAGAATCGCGTGAAATGATTCGCTTTCGTGCGCTTTTGCGATTGCCTTTTCGACGTTTTCGCGCGCAGATACACCAATAAAATCAGAAATTGTACTCATTATAATACCTTCGGGACCTTAATTTGCGCAGCTTCAACAGCGGGTGCAAGCTTTAATAGCGAAGCTTTATCAATGCCGTAATTATCAACAACATCATCACGCCACACATTCTCTAGGTCCGTCACCTGATAGGTTGGCTCAACGCCGGTTGTATCAAGTTCATCCAACTGTTGGATGTATCCGATGATATTTTCTAGATCCGTACGCAAAGAAGCAACTTCGTCGGCGCCAAGTTGCAAATTACTGAGCTGTGCTAGGTGTTGCACATCATCATCAGAGATTTGTGTCATATTCATATATTATACCGCAGGGCTGGTACTTTTATCAATTTAAAGGGTTACATTTTTGAGCGAATGTCAGCGATGACATCACGAAGCTCTGCAGCCTTCTCGAATTCGAGGTTCGCACTCGCCAGATCCATTTGCGCAGAAAGGTCTTTAACGAGACTGGCGTATTCATCCTTTGGAATCTTCTTCAGGTTCAATTTTGAGGTCGCATCATCCTTCTTTGGAATAATTGCACGCAACCCCTCGTCAATTGCCTTATCAACACTAGTAGGCGTAATGCCATGTTCAGTGTTATAGGTAGTTTGAATAGTCCGACGACGGTTTGTTTCATCGATCGCATACTGCATCGATTTCGTGATCTTGTCGGCGTACATCAACACCTTTCCCTCGAGGTGACGGGCGGCACGACCAATAGTCTGAATCAGTGCGCTTTCGCTGCGCAGGAAGCCCTCTTTGTCTGCATCGATAATAGCAACCAGACTGACCTCGGGAAGGTCGAGTCCTTCACGTAGCAAGTTAATACCTACCAGCACGTCATAGACACCAGTTCGCAGGTCACGCAGAATATCACTGCGCTCTAACGTATCAACTTCGCTGTGAATGTAAGCAGTTTTGATATCTAACTCTTGTAGATACGTTGATAGGTCTTCCGACATGCGTTTTGTCAGCGTCGTTACCAGCACACGCTGGCCCTTTTCGATTCGGTCACGAATTTCGGCAATCAGATCATCAATTTGGCCAGTCGTCGGGCGAATAATAATCTCAGGGTCAATTAACCCAGTTGGGCGAATAATTTGCTGAATAGGCTCTGGACTATGCGCCAACTCATATTCCGCTGGTGTTGCCGATACATAGATTGCCTTATTGATATGACGATTGAATTCATCGAAAGTTAGTGGTCGGTTATCCAGCGCGCTTGGCATGCGGAAGCCGTGATCAACCAAGACTTCTTTACGTGCACGATCGCCGTTATACATACCGCGCACCTGCGGCAAGGTCATGTGGCTTTCATCAACAAACAATAAGAAATCATCTGGGAAGTAGTCCAGCAGAGTTGCAGGCTGTTCTCCAGGTTCACGGTTTGTCAGGTAGCGACTGTAGTTCTCGATTCCCTTTACAAAGCCCGTTTCTTCTAACATCTCAATGTCGTACTTAGTGCGCTGGGTCAATCGCTGAGCCTCTAGGAGCATATCGCGCGACTCAAAGAATTCAACGCGTTCTTCAAATTCGCGTTTAATATTAATAATTGCGTTATCGAGCTTTGCACGTGGTGTTACGTAGTGACTGCTTGGGAAGACGGTAACCTGATCAGGTTCGCCAGTGATTTCGCCCGTCAACGGATCAATCCGAGTTAATCGCTCAACTTCATCACCGAAGAATTCAATGCGATACGCCGCATCGCTGCCGGCTGGGAAGACGTCAACAATATCACCACGCACGCGGAAGGTACCACGGTGGAAGTCGATGTCATTGCGTTGGTACTGAATATCGGTCAACAGACGCACAAATTTATCTTGTTGTCGTCGCTCGCCCTTGCTAATCGTAATAGACATCTCAGAGTAGTCGTCTGGTGAGCCAATACCATAAATACAGCTTACGCTGGCAACAATAATCGTGTCACGACGCGTCAAGAG
>Ga0247811_1000222_pt1 | contig 19596 bp, 17 predicted proteins | sample UWRJL134311R1_FD_189018 | JGI IMG/M metagenome (GOLD analysis project Ga0247811, IMG submission 189018) | Plant litter microbial communities from Arlington Agricultural Research Station in Wisconsin, United States - UWRJ-L134-311R-1 | ecosystem: Environmental > Terrestrial > Plant litter >...
GCCGCTGCCGCTCTCGACGGGCGACGTGCTCACCCCGCAGACGACGGTTCCGCTGCTGCTCAACGGCGTCTACCAGCGCTACTCCGGAGGCAGCGTGTTCGAGAACGACAAGCAGCAGAACGGCGTCTACTCCGAGGCGGTGATCGCGGTCGCCACCCGGCTGACCTCGGGCGACGTCGACCTGCCCAATCTGGTCGACGCGGTGGTGCAGGGCTGGAACGAGCGCCGCATCCTGTTCGGCAGCGCGCACCCCGACGAGCAGCGAAGACTGTCGGAGGCGGGGCTGAACGGCGAGCTGCCGCACAGCGAGTCCACGACCGACCGTGTCGGCGTCTACTTCGCCGAGACTATCGGCACCAAGCTCGCCTACTATTCCAGTCAGCGAGTGACGCTCGCCCAGGGTCTGTGCCGTGACGACGGGCGGCAGAATTACCGCGTCTCGGTAGAACTCGGCAACGGCCTCGACCCCGCCGACGTCGACAGCACGACCGACTCGGTGCTCGGCTTCTACCGGCTGTTCGGGCTGCCAAAGGGCCTGCAGAAGATGCACGTCTACCTCTATACACCGCCGGGATCCACGATCGTCGGCGCGACAGTCGATGGGGCTGCCGTGCCGCTCGAGCCCTTCACCGACGGCGACTACCCGGTCGGACGTGCGCTGCTCACGCTGCCGCCGGGTGCCACGTCCACCGTGGTCTACGACGTGGTCGCGGCGAGTCCCGGCCAGCGCGCACTCGAGGCCCAGGTGACCCCGATGGTGTCGCCGACACCGATCGAGACGGCCCCGCTCGACTGCGCGTCGGTCCCGGTGACGTAGAGGGGCGGATGCGCCGCAACCCACTGGCGCGTGTCGGTGGGCGCGGATACAACGGTCACCATGACGACAAACGACGAAGTGACAGAGTGGGTCGAGGCCTACCGTTCCGCCTGGATCAGCAACGACGCCGATGAGATCTCCGCGCTCTTCACCGACGACGCCCTCTACGAGTTCCGCCCGAACGACCCCGATCCGTGGCGGGGTCGCGAGCAGATCGTTCGAGAGTGGGTCGAAGACCCAGACAGCCCCGAGACCTGGACGCTCGAGACGCAGGTACTCGGCGTGCTCCCGGATGACACGGCCATCGTGCAGGCAGTGGTCGAGTATCTCGACGAGCGCCCCGTCTACGACGACCTGTGGCTGATCGAGCTCGAGAACGGCAGGGCACGCCGGTTCACCGAGTGGGCCGTGAAGCGCAGCGCCTCATGACCAGCGCACAAGACGTGCGCGCCTGGGTCGACGGCTACCTGCGCGCGTGGGCGAGCAACGATCCCGACGACATCCGCGCGCTGTTCACCGATGATGCGGTGTACAGCGGCAGGCCGCACGACCCCGACGCGTGGCGTGGAGGCGAGGCCATCGTCACGGGCTGGCTCGAGCACCGCGATACGCCCGGCAACTGGTCGTTCGAATACGAAGTGCTGGCCGTCGACGGCGACCGCGCGTTCGTGCAGGCCGTCACGCTCTATACCGAGGGCCCCGACTACGACAACCTGTGGGTGGTGTCGTTCGACGGCGAGCGAGCCAGCGGATTCGTCGAGTGGTACATGGCACGCGGAGAGTGAGGCCGCGCCGCAGCGCGGCCCCGCTCTCGATGGCCGTTATTTGCGTACGGTGAACTTCACGGTGACCTGCTTGCCGCTCTGAGAGCCGGTCACAGCCACCACGTAGGTGCCGGGCTTGCTCGGTGCGGTGAACGAGAGCTTCGCCGAGCTGTCGATCACGTCGGCGGTGCCGAGCGCCGTCGTGCCCGGTTCGAGCGTCGCTGTCACCTGCCGGTCTCCGCCGAACCGGTCCGCCGTGAGACTGACGGATGATCCGGGCCGCACTGTTCCGCGTTCGAGCGACACGCGCGCACGGTCGCTCAGCGCCGCGGTATCGCGGTCGAGCTTCAGCGCATTCGCCATCGTGAAGAACGTGTCGGTCTGGTCGGTGAGCCCGACCACGTTGCCCGCGCCCGGACCGTAGCCGGCGATGCGCAGCTGCGTTCCGGTGTGCTGCTGCGATTCTCCTGCCGCCGGAGCGGTGCCGTACGAGATTTTCAGCACACTTCCCTCGAGGGTGGTGAGCGCGGTGCTGAGGGATGCGGCGGGCGCTACATCGACGATCTGGCTCGAGTGCGCGTGATCGGCGGTCACTAAGACGAGCGTATTGCCGTCTTTCGCGGCGAACGCGAGTGCGGCCTGCACCGCTTCATCGAAGTCGATGGTCTCGCCGATCTGTCCGCAGGCGTCGGCCGCGTGGTCACGCTTGTCGATGCTCGCCCCCTCGACCTGCAGGAAGAAGCCCTTGCGGTTCTGCAGCAGCGAGATCGCTTTGTTCGTTAAGGCCGAGAGCGACAGCTCAGGGGTGAGCCGTTCGGGGTTGGGTTGGCAGGTGACGGGAGGCAGGTTCGCTCCGCCGACCGTGGCTGTCGTCGCGGCGTACCGTGTCGGAAAGTTTCCCGGTGTGAACAGGCCCAACACGGGCGCGGCCTGCGACGCCGCGGTCACAGCGGCGAGCCCGGCCGCGTCGCTGACGAGTTGGTACCCGCGCTGCTCGGCCTGCTCGAAGAGTGTGTCGCCCTCCCACGGCCCGGCCTTCGCCGTCTGCGTGAACGAGGTCGAGCCACCGCCCAGGGTGACATCGGGACGCGTGCCGAGCAGTTGCTCGCTGATCGACCCGCGTCCGCCGGCCGCGAGCGCGTCAGAGCCGCACGCGGTGCTGTCGGGTCCGTAGCATCCGCGGTCTCCCACGTGCGCGACCTCGGCGGCCGGCGTGGCATCCTGGATCTCCGCGGTGCTCACGTTGCCCGTCTTCAGGCCGTTCGCCTTCGCGATCTCGATCAACGTCTGCTGCGGGGCGGCGTCGATGTCCACCGAGATCGCGCCGTCGTAGGTCTTCGTCCCGGTCGACCAGGCGCTCGCGGTCGCAGCGGAATCGGGGGCGTAGTCGGGCTTTCCCTTGTTCGGCCCGTCTTTGTAGATCGAGTAGGTCGTGTACTGGCCGGTCAGCGGCAAGGCGTCGATGCCCGGCAGCCGCTCCGCCGCGCCGTACTGGTAATTGCGTGCGATCGTGATCTCCGAATCGCCCATGCCGTCGCCGATCAGCAGGATCACGTTCTTCGCATGACCGTTCTTGATCGACGAGCGCACCGACTCCGACGAGTCGCCACCGTGGCGCGCGGCGCCGCCGTTGTGACGAGGATCTCCGGCGTTGGCCGCGAGTGCCACGCTCGGAACCAGGATTGTCGCCCCGGCGACAATCGCGGCCAAAGCGAGCCGGATGCGCTGCCGGCCGTGTTCGTTCGATGTTTGCTTCATGACTTCACTCCGCATCATTGAGGAATGCCCCTTCGGGGCCGGTTTCGGAGACTCTAGACCTCAGACCGGGTGGGTCGATTGACTCTTGTGGACACATGCAGCATTGCGACCGGCGGTTTCCCTAAGCTTGGGCTATCGCTAGTGCCCATCGCTTTAGAGAGAGAACCCGCATGCCTATCTACAACGACATCACTGAGATCTTCGGCAAGACCCCGCTCGTTCGCCTCAACAAGGTCACCGAGGGACTGGGCGCCACCGTTCTCGCCAAGCTCGAGTTCTACAACCCCAGCGCCAGCGTCAAAGACCGCCTCGGCATCGCCATCGTCGACGCCGCCGAGAAGAGCGGGCAACTGAAGCCCGGCGGAACGATCGTCGAGGGCACGAGCGGCAACACGGGCATCGCACTCGCGATGGTCGGCGCGGCCCGCGGCTACAAGGTGATCCTCACAATGCCCGAGACGATGAGCAAGGAACGCCGGGTGCTGCTGCGCGCGTACGGAGCCGAGCTGGTGCTGACCCCGGGCGCATCCGGAATGAAGGGTGCCGTCGAGGCCGCCGCCGAGATCGTCGCGAACACCCCCGGTGCGATCTTGGCCAAGCAGTTCGAGAACGAGGCGAACCCCGCCATCCACCGCGCCACCACCGGACCCGAAATCTGGGAAGACACCGACGGCAAGGTCGACATCTTCGTGTCGGGCATCGGCACCGGCGGAACGATCACCGGCGCCGGCCAGTACCTCAAAGAGCAGAACCCCGACATCAAGGTCGTCGCGGTCGAGCCGGCCGAGAGCCCCATTCTCAACGGCGGCGCCCCGGGCCCGCACAAGATCCAGGGCATCGGAGCGAACTTCGTTCCCGAGATCCTCGACCGCGACGTCTACGACGAGGTCATCGACGTCAACATCACGCAGAGCGTTCAACTGGCTCGCCGCCTCGCGGCCGAAGAGGGCATCCTCGCCGGCATCTCGAGCGGCGCGACCGTTACGGCCGCGCTCGAGTTGGCGGCGCGTCCCGAGAACGCCGGCAAGACCATCGTCGTGATCGTCGCCAGCTTCGGTGAGCGCTACCTCTCCACCGTTCTGTACGAAGACCTGGTCGACTAGCGTGCTGTTCTCCCGCACGAGGGAGGACATCGCCACCGCCCGCCATCGTGATCCCGCAGCGCGAAACGGGCTGGAAGTCTGGCTTACCTACTCGGGACTGCACGCGATCTGGGGCCACCGCCTCGCTCACCGGCTGTGGGCATGGCGGTGGTACCTGCTCGCGCGCGTCGTATCGCAGCTCACCCGGTTTCTCACCGGAGTCGAGATCCACCCCGGAGCCGTCATCGGCCGCCGGTTCTTCATCGACCACGGCATGGGCATCGTGATCGGGGAAACCGCCGAGATCGGCGACGACGTGATGCTGTACCACGGTGTCACGCTCGGCGGCCGTACCTCTTTACCCGGAAAGCGTCACCCCAGTCTGGGGGACCACGTCGTCGTCGGCACCGGCGCGAGCATCCTCGGCCCGGTCGTCATCGGAGCGAACTCGGTCGTCGGCGCCCACGCCGTCGTGTTGACGGATGCGCCCGAAGGTTCGCTGTTGACGGGTGCCCCCGCGAAGGTGCGTTCACGCACGCCGCACACGCCCGACTTCTATATCTGAGTCGCGGAATCGTGCCGAAAGTGAGTTACCCTTAGCTGATGCCCGCCGTAGTGCAACATCTCGCGCCGTCGATTGGTACGCTGTACATCATTACGGCTGAGAGTGTTACGAGCGCCCGAGTATTCCGGGGCGGCCAGACAAAAGGTCAAACGTTGAAATTTCACAAAACTCCATCGTGGGATGTCCGGAAGAATCGGACAGTTGTGGAGTTGGCGCTTTCGCAGCGAGCGGGGCCTCCCGAACGCCCAATGCGCCTCGTCGCCGAGGTGCATTCCACGCGTCAACGCAACGGTGAAACCGCCCTGCGGGCGCACGAACGAGGAACAACATGGCAGTAAACAGCTTCGCTTACCGAACCATCGTTCGCGTGGCGACCAAAGGGCCCGTGAGCCGATTCGGCACCCAGTTTGCCGTCGACGCCGTCGCCTGGGCTATCGCGATCATCGCCTCGAACGTCCTTCGATACGAGTTCGACCTCGACAAGATCGCGTGGGTGCCTCTGCTCGTGGTCGTCGTGGCCACCGCGGCCGTGCAGTTCGCCGCTGGCTGGCTCCTCTACCTGTACCGCGGCCGCCACCCCTACGGCAGCTTCGCCGAAGTGCTCGCCCTCATGTTCACGACCCTGGTGACAACGGTCGTCATCGGCGTTCCGCTGCTGATTGTCGGAACCCAGATCGACATTCCCCGCAGCACCATGCTTCTCGCCCTGCCGATGGCTTTCGTGCTGATGGGCGCCGTGCGCTACGTGAAGCGCGTGATCGTCGAGGCCGCATCCCGTCCGGGCAGTGACGCGAGCCGCGTGCTCGTGTTCGGCGCCGGCCACCTCGGGTCGTCCCTCGTGCGCCGGATGCTGCGCGACCCGGACGCCAGCTTCATGCCGGTCGGGTTCATCGACGACAACTCGAACAAGCGCCACGTGCGCTTCGACGGAGTGCGGGTTCTCGGCTCGCGCAAAGATCTGACCGCTGCGGTGGAACAGACCAACGCCGAGTTCCTGATCGTCGCGATCGCCAAAGCCGACTCGAGCCTGTTGCGCGAGATCTCAGACGCCGCTCGCGAGAGCGGCGTGCGCGTCAAGGTGCTTCCCCCGTTCGAAGAACTGATGAAGGGCAAGCCGCGCCTGGCGGACCTTCGCGACATCTCGATCCAAGACCTCATCGGCCGTCACCCGGTCGATACCGAGGTCGAATCGATCGCGGGCTACCTGACGGGTAAGCGCGTACTGGTGACGGGCGCCGGTGGGTCCATCGGCTCCGAGCTGGCGCGACAGATCACGAAGTTCGCGCCGAGCGAGCTGATCCTGCTCGACCACGATGAGACCTCCCTGCAGAGCACGCAGATCTCCATCGCCGGCCACGGGCTGCTCGACACGCGCGATGTCGTTCTCGCCAGCATCCGCGACGAAGAAGCCCTCAAGAAGATTTTCGTCGACCGTCGTCCCGAGGTCGTGTTCCACGCGGCCGCGCTGAAGCACCTGCCGATGCTCGAGCAGTATCCCGACGAGGCGTGGAAGTCGAACGTTCTGGGCACGCTGAACGTTCTCGAGGCCGCTATCGCGGTCGGCGTGCAGACCTTCGTCAACATCTCGACCGACAAGGCCGCCAACCCCACCAGCGTGCTCGGTCATTCGAAGCGGGTCGCAGAAAAGCTCACCGCGTGGGCGGCCCAAGAGACCGGCCGCAGCTACCTCTCGGTGCGCTTCGGCAACGTGATCGGCAGCCGCGGATCGATGCTCCCCACTTTCGCCGCGCTGATCGACGCCGGCGGACCGCTGACGATCACCCACCCCGACGTCACCCGCTACTTCATGACCATCCCCGAGGCGTGCCAGCTCGTCGTGCAGGCCGGCGGCATCGGCCGTCCCGCCGAGGTGCTCATTCTCGACATGGGTGAGCCGGTGCGCATCCTCGATGTCGCCGAGCGCATGATCGAGATGTCCGGTCGCGACATCGCCATCGTCTACACCGGCCTGCGCCATGGCGAGAAGCTGCACGAAGACCTCATCGGCGCCAAAGAGACCGATGATCGTCCGATCCACCCGAAGATCTCGCACACCATGGTGTCGTCGATCCGTCCCGCCGACCTCAGCCACCAGGAATTCCTGGCCCGCTGCGGCCTGGGGCTCGAGACTCCCATCGACGCACTGGTCGAGCGGCCCATCGTTTGATGCTCCAACTGGCCGCGGTAGTGGTTGCACTGATCGTCGGTGCGGCTTCTCCGGCGATCCTGAGGCCACTGTTGGTCAAATGGAACGTGGTCGACGTTCCCAACGCCCGCTCTTCGCATTCGGTGACCGCGATCCGCGGGTTCGGCATCGCGCCGGCGGCCGCCGTCGTGCTAGGTCTCGCGATACTGCTGGGCTCGGGTATCGCCGGCGGTGCTCGCTTGGTCGCCGTTGTTCTGGCGACGATCGCCGCGGCCGCCATCCTCGGCTGGATCGAAGACTTCAGCGGACTCCGGGTCATGACCCGACTCGGTTGCCAGCTGATCATCGGCGCCGTGGCATCGGCGGTCATCTTCCAGCCATTCGACCGGTACTGGTGGGTCATCGTCATTTCCGCCGTCGCTCTGGCCTGGTACATCAACGTCGCCAACTTCATGGACGGCATTAACGGCATCTCCGGGTCGCACGGCGCCATCGTGGGTCTCACCTATGCCGTCGTCGGTTGGTACGCGCAGCTCGACTGGCTCGCGGTAGCCGGACTGGTCTTCGCGGTCGCATTCGCGACATTCTTGCCGTGGAATCTGCTTCGCAAGGGAACCTTCCTCGGCGATGTCGGCAGCTACGCCCTCGGCGCCGGAGTCGCGAGCCTCGCCCTCGCCGCCCTGAGCGCGGGCGTCTCGCTCGTGGTGGTTCTCGGCCCCGTCGTCATCTATCTCGCAGACACGGCGACCACGCTGGTGCGCCGCATCGTCGCCGGAGAAGACTGGCGCGAAGCGCACCGCAGCCACGTCTACCAGCGACTGGTCACGGCCGGACGCTCGCACGTGCGCGTGACCGTCTATGTCGGTATCGCGACCATGCTCGTGGCGGCCGCCGGCTTGCTGACCCTGGTCAGCCCGCAGCTCTGGGTCGTCTCGATCGCACTCATGGTGGCGTTCGCCGTCGTCTACCTCTCCCTTCCCCGGCTGCTGCAGAAGAGCCGACCGAGCGTACGAATGGAAAGCCAGTCGTGAAAATCTTCGTAACCGGCGCAAACGGATTCGTCGGCGCCAATCTCTGCCAGCACCTTCTGGCCTCCGGGCACGAGGTCTCCGCCGCGGTTCGTCGCGCGGGAACAGCGCCCGAGGGCACGACCGAAGTGATCGTCGCCGATCTCGGCCCCGACGCTGACTACGCCGGACAGCTGGAGGGTCACGACGCCGTGATCCACCTCGCCGCGCGCGTGCACGTGATGAGCGAGACCGCGCAGGATCCGCTGCTCGAGTTCCGCCGCGTCAACACCTTCGGCACGCGCACTCTCGCTGAGGCGGCCGTCGCGCAGGGCGTGAAGCGGTTCGTCTTCCTCAGCAGCATCAAGGTCAACGGCGAGGGCACCGACGGCACCCCGTACCGCGCCGACGACACTCCCGGCCCGGTCGATCCGTACGGCGTCTCCAAGCTCGAAGCCGAAGTCCTGCTTCGTGACCCGCAGGTGGTCTCGTCGCTCGACGTCGTCATCGTTCGCGCCCCCCTCGTCTACGGCCCCGGCGTCGGCGGAAACTACGTCAAGATGCTCGGACTGGCCAAGAGCGGGCTCCCGCTGCCGCTTGCCAGCATCCGCAACCGACGCACCATGGTCTCGGTCTGGAATCTCGTGGACTTGCTCGAAAAGGCGGCGACGGATGCTGCGGCCTCCGGTGCAACCGTGCTGGCGGGTGACGCGGAAAGCCCCTCGACGCCCGAACTGCTTCGAGCGCAGGCTCGCGCCATGTCTGCCCCGATCCGTCTGGTCGCCTTCCCGGTCGGGCTGATGAAGACCGGTGCGCGACTGCTGGGCAAGACCGCGCTCATCGATCGCCTAGCCGGATCCCTCGAGGTCGAGCCTGGATCCAGCACCACCTCCTGGGTCTGGCGACCCCCTGTCTCAGTCGACGACGGAATCACACGTACCGCCGTCGCATTCTTGAAAAACAACAACGAAGGAACAGTATGAAGCTGCTCATCACCGGCGGAGCCGGATTCATCGGCTCGAACCTTGCGAAGTATGCACTGGCCCAAGACGCAAGCAACGAGGTCGTTGTGCTCGACGACCTGAGCACGGGCAGCCTCGCCAACCTCGCCGACGTCGACGTCACCTTCGTCGAGGGATCGATCCTCGACCAGGAGCTGCTCGAGAAGACCATGGCGGGCGTCGACTCGGTCGTTCACCTCGCCGCGATCCCCAGCGTGCCCCGATCGATCGCCGCTCCACGACCCACCCACGAGGCCAACACCACGGGAACGCTCAACGTTCTCGAAGCCGCGCGTGCCCTGGGCGTCGACCACGTCGTCGTCGCATCGTCGAGCTCGGTCTACGGAAGCAACCCCGCGCTGCCCAAGCGCGAGGACGCCTGGACCCGTCCGATGAGCCCGTACGCGGCGAGCAAGCTGCTGACCGAGGCCTACGCCATCGCCTACAGCCACTCGTACGGCATGAAGACTCTCGCCTTCCGTTTCTTCAACGTGTACGGGCCCGGCCAGGCGCCCGGCCACGCGTACGCCGCGGTCATCCCGCAGTTCCTCGACCACGCGCTGCAGGGCAAGCCGCTGCCCGTCAACGGAGACGGCACCCAGACGCGCGACTTCACCTTCGTCGGCTCGGTGTGCGCCGCGATCTACAGCGCTGCAGACCGCAAGCTCGGATCGCAGTCGCCGGTCAACCTCGCGTTCGGAACGAACACGAGCCTCAACGAGCTCATCGAGATCATCGGCGGCGCGTTGGGCAAGGACATCGAGGTCGACTACCGCGAAACCCGCAAAGGCGATGTCTATGCTTCGCAGGCCGAGGGCACGCTGTTCTCCGAACTTTTCCCCGACGTCACCGCGGTGCCACTGAACGTCGGAATTGAGAGAACCCGAGACTGGTTCGAAAGCGGAAGAGTGTGACCCGAACGACCACAAAGCGGGTGATTGTCGGCGTCACCATCGACATGTCCCACCAGCTTATGGCGGGCTTTCCCGAGGTACTGGCCGCGGACGGCTGGGACGTGCACGTCGTCAGCGGACCCGGGAAGAACTCGGATCGACTTGCAGCACTCCCGGGCATCACCGCTCACACGATTTCGATGCGCCGGGATCCCTCGGTGACCAATGACCTGCGGTCGCTGTACGAGTGGGTACGTCTCATCGCGAAGGTGCGTCCGTCCGCGATTTCCGTGGGCACGCCCAAGGCAGGATTCCTCGGCACCCTTGCTGCCTTCCTGCTGCGGGTGCCAGTACGGATCTATCTTCTACGCGGTCTGCGCGTCGAAACGACCACGGGTGTGCGCAGATTTATCCTGAGCAGCATCGAACGACTGACGATGATCTGCTCGACCCAGGTTCTAGCGATCAGCCCCAGCCTCGCCCGTCGCGTCACAGAGTTGAAGCTGGGCAGCGCCCGCAAGATCAAGGTCCTGGGCAGCGGGAGCTCCAACGGTGTCGACACCGTCGAGTACGCTCCCGGGCGATTCTCGGATGCTGAACTCGACGAGTTCCGCCGGTCGCTCGACCTGCGAGACGACGTTCCGACCATCGGCTTCGTCGGCCGTCTGGCGCGGGACAAAGGGCTGGCGGATCTGGCCGATGCGCTTGGCATCCTCACCGAACGCAAGGTCGAATGGCAGATGCTGGTTGTCGGTGGATCGGACGACGGGTCTGGCGTCGAAGCGCTGAAGAAGCTCGCTGAATTCGGCCCGAAGGTGGTCTTGGCCGGGCATGTCGAACGACCCGCTCGACACGTCGCGTTGATGGACATGCTGTGCCTGCCGACGTTGCGCGAAGGCTTCGGCAACGTCGTGATCGAGGCATCCGCGAGCGGTGTGCCCGTGGTCGTCTCTAACGCGGTCGGCGTCGTCGATGCCGTGCGTGACGGCGTGACCGGCTTGGTTGCTCCGGTCGGCAACCCCACGGCTCTCGCTGACCAACTCGAGAAACTGTTGCTCGATCCTGCGTATGCACGTCAGCTGGGGATTCAAGGGCGAGAGTGGGCGGTCTCGACCTTCGAACGTTCCGCCGTGCAGGCCGCGTACCTCGCGGACCTGAATGACAGGTACGCCGCGATCGAGTCTCGTCGTCGCGCGAAATCCGGAAGCTGACGATGCCCGCACCCACGCTGTATTTCGCCGTCCAGACGCGGCTCCATCGGGGCACTGACGGAGCAATTCGCACCGACTTCGGTTATGCGCGGTTCGACGCGTGGGCCCCGTTTCTCGAAGCGGTAGACAACGTCGTCATCATCGCGCGCGTGACTGACAAAGTCAGCGACTCTGGGCAGCGGGTCGAGGGCGACCGCGTATCGGTGCTCGAGTTGCCGTTCTACAGCGGGCCGCGAGACTTCATCGTCAAGCGCCGCAAGATTTCCGCCTTCATCCGCTCACAGTTGCAGGACCGCTCGGCCATCTACGCAGCCCGGGTCCCCAACATCATCGTGCCGCTGCTGCAACAGCGGGCGAAGCAGCTGGGCGCGCCTTTCATCGCGCAGATTGTCGGAGATGCTCAAGACGTCCTCCGTTCCGGGATCGCCGGCCGCGTCGGGCGAGCTGTCTCGTCGATGGCGCGTGCATCAATCGCGCGGCAGGTGGCGAACGCGAGCGGTGTGATCTACGTGACTCGCAAATCCCTTCAGGAGAAGTACCCCGCAGGCCCCGGCGTGCCCACCCTCATCCGTTCCAACGTGGAACTCGACATCGCGAGCTTCGCGGACGGCGGGCGCGACTATGCCGCTCAGCCTCCGGCCTCGCAGCCCGTGATCGTCGTCGCCGGCAGCCAGGAGCAGACGTACAAGGGGCACGACATCCTCATCTCGGCCATAGCCGTGCTCAAGCAGCGCGGAATCACGGTCGCGGCAGACATCCTCGGCTCAGGCAAGTACCACGACGACCTCGTGGCACAGGCTGCAGAGCTGGGTGTGGCCGACGTCGTGACATTCTCCGGGCACGTGCCGAGCGCCGTTCAGGTCAGAAGCCACGTTCTCGCCGCAGACATCTTCGCCATGCCGTCGCGAACCGAAGGACTGCCTCGTGTTCTCGTCGAGGCAATGGCAACGGGTACAGTCTGTATCGGATCGAGGGTCGGCGGCATCCCGGAACTCTTGTCTGAAGAGGCACTCTTTGACTCTGAGAACCCTGGCGCCCTGGCCGAGTCGATCGAGTCCCTCATTTCGGACCCGGCCCGCATGTCGCGCCTCGCCGCGGTGCAGTTCGAGGAGGCCCGCCTCATCGGCGTCGAGTTCTCGGGCACCAAGATATTGACCGACTACCTCCGCATTTTTACAGACAAGGCCGGGCCCAGCTCCCATGAGTGAGAATCTCGATGACAGCGGCGTCGGCCACTTCTTCAGCCGCCTGAATCCGGCGGGCGCCGAGCTGCGCACGATAGATGTCGTGGATGCGACGGGTCTCCGATTCGATTTCGTCGCCTTGTCGGGAGCGAAGGGTTCGCTAGACGATTCGCTAGTCGCGAAGGGCCACGGCGTTTTCCACATCCGCATGTCGGTCGGTGGCGCGCGCCCACTGTACTCGCTGATGAAAAGGCGCAAATATCGGGTCGTACACTCTCATCTCGGCGTGGCCTCGGGATTCGTTTTGGCGATCGCCTTTGTGGCCGGAGTCCCGATCCGAGTCGCTCACTTCAGAAGCGACGGGGTGGGTGGCAAACCTGCATTCGCCAAAAAAGTGCTCGTGAAAGTGTCGTCCGTGCTCGTCGGACTTTTCGCCACTGACGTCGTCGGCGTATCTCCTGGGGCACTCGAAGGCAGTTGGAAGCGCAATTGGCGTGACGACCGTCGTGCCGTCGTCATCGCGAACGGGCTCGACTACGAAGCTCTACGAGTTCGGGCCGCAACGTCTCGAGCTCAACGCGGAGATGCCGTAGAACGTCTCATCGTTGTGAACGTCGGGCGGGTCGAGGAGACGAAGAACCGCGGTCGCGCGATCCGCATCTGGCAAGAAGTAGCCCGCACCCGACCTTCTACGCTCTTGCTGGTGGGCCAATTGAACGCGGCCGACGAGCGTCAGGTCGAACTGACTCGAGCGACGCTCGGAGCCGATTCCGAAATCGTCGTCTTCGGCGATGTCACAGACGTACCGGTGCACTACGGCAGCGCGCACGTATTGCTCGTCACCTCTACCCGCGAAGGTCTTCCGGGAGTCGTGCTCGAGGCGTTGGCCACCGGCGTCGCCGTAGTGTCCAGCGCGCTGCCGGGCTCGATCTGGATTGCCGGCGAGGTCGACGGAGTGACCATACGCGAGCTCGACCAGCCAGATGACGAATGGGCATCGGCGGTAGTCGACGCCGGTTCCGGGTCGAGCGCTGTCATCGAGTCGAGTTTCGAGCGCGGCCCGTTCGTGCTGGCGAAGATCGTGCCCGAGTTCGCCCGACTATGGAAGCTGCCGCAGAAGCCGGCCGCTCCCGGAGGCGAGCTTTAATGGCATCGCACGGACGCAGGGTCTTTGGTACCGGTGCGTGGTCGGCAATGGCCGTCGCCGTATCCGCCGGAACCGGCATCCTCACCGCGCGCGGACTCGGCCCTGAATCCCGGGGAACGCTCGCGCTTGCGGTGTCCGTCGCGGGACTGTGCGTGCTTCTCAGCGCGCTTGGCTCGAACGTGGCGATCCGTCGCCATCTGCCCCGTCGCGAAGGCGTCACGATCCGTGGATACGAGCGACTGAGCGTCATTCTGCTGGTGCCGCTCGCCATCGTTCTGGTGGCCGTCGCCTACCTGATGGCGACGTTCGTTGATCCATCGTTCGGTGACTGGCGCATCGGGCTCGCCTTCCTCGGTTACGGTTTCGGTTACTTTGCGTCCGCCCAAGCCCTCGATCTCCTCAATGCGCAAGGGCACGTCTCGCAATCGGCGCGGATCAATGCTCTCGGTTCGCTAGCCTGCCTGTTGTTCGTCGCGGCGTGCACGCTGCTGCAGTTGGGTCTGGTCGCGATTATCTGGTCGTACGCGCTATCCACCGTGGTGCAGTTCGCAATGGCGCTCCAGTATTCGCGTTCGACGCGCGGTGAGCAGAACGGCGAGGCGACCGGGATGAAGCGTTTGGTTCGCGACGGGCTGAGGCTTCTCGGACTCAATCTGGGCCAATCTCTCACCTATCGGGCCGATACGATCATGCTGGGCGCGCTGTCTGCTCAGAGCGAGGTTGGACTCTACGCTGTAGCGACGACTCCGGCCGGAATCCTTCGGATCCCGGCGAATGCTCTAGGGCAGTCGTCATTCCACGACGCGGCCTCCGGAGAAGCTCACCCGCGCTTGATCTTCAAACGGCTCGCCAAGCTCTTTCTGATTCTGGTACCCATGGCGCTGGTCGGGTGGCTGGTCGCCGACATCGTGTTCCCAATTGTCTATGGCACGGAGTACCTCGAAGCCGCTGACTCGTTCCGCATCCTGCTCATTGCCGAGCTCGCACTCGCTCCGTTCTTGGTGCTGGGGCGAACCATCGCCGGCTTGGGAAGTACCTGGGGCGCCAGCGCATCCGGCCTCGCCGGCGTCGTTGCGCTGCTGGTGAGTGGAGCTCTCATCATTCCGGCGAATGGCGCCGTCGGAGCGGCGTGGGCGAGCGTGATCGCCTACGGCACGATGTCGATCGTGGCTGCTGCCGTCTTTTTCCGGCTCTGGAGACGGCCGAACTAGAAGCAGTACGGTCGCCGAAACACCCGCCTATCGGCCTGCGTTTCAGCGCGTCAGTGTGGGCAATGACCGCGCGTGACTGTGGTCGGGGTTCCCGATGAACTCGAATACCGCGGGTCGGGGAGCGCGTTGCGACCAGAAGAGACCCACCGTGAACCAAAACGGAAGACTCACGGCCAACAGGCTCATCGTGTTGCCGAAGAGAAAACTCACCGCGGTGGCTGCGACGACGGGAGTTCCGATTCGCTGCAGAGTTCCTTTCCCGTGGGCGGCGAAAAGCGGAACCAAGACGATAGCGAGCACGCACAGCAGAGTGGGTACGCCAGCTTCAACCGCGAGTCGTACGTAGTCGTTGTGGGTGTTGAAACCGAAATGGAAAACTTCGTACGAGTAGTCCGGGAAGGAACGGAAACCCACTCCGGCGATCGGGTTCTGCAGGATCAGGCCGAGAGCTATTTGAAGAAGTTCTCCGCGCTGCTCTGTACTTCCTTCGGCCTTCTGTTCCGATCGTCCTGCGGTGAAAGCGGCGATGCCGGTCGCTTGTTGAACGACGACCGCGGCAAGAATAACGACGGCAGCGCCAATGGAAACGACAACCCGGAGCCGACGGGTGAGGCCCGACAAAACGAAGACTCCGATTCCGACCGCGACAATGATGAACGAAGCGCGCGAATGCGTACTGAACAAGATGTAGGCAGATGGGAGAGCTAGAAGCAACCACCAGGGGCTTTTACCCAGCCAAGATATCGCGACCAGAGCGACGATGCTGATAGCAGCTACGTGGCCCAATGAGTTCGCGTTGAGTTCCCCGCTGGTCAGCCGTCCGCTGACGCTCACTTGGGCGATCAGGGAGCTGTAGGTGGACGAAGCTGCGCCACTGATGGCCACTAACTGCAGCATGCGAAGCGGATTCGGAGCGGCGAGAGCCACAGCGAGCACCGCACCCAAGCACAGGAGCAAGGCGACAAGACCGCTCCGCGCGACAGAGTCAGAGACGACCTCGCGCGAATTGAACAGGTAGCTGACAACGAGCATGCTGGCGGACACAGCGATCAGCACGACCAGTAGTGCGAACTCGCGGAGTCGACGCCAAGAACCCAGTATTATCCCGATCTCGAGCAAGGCGAGAAGGACAAATTGGTAAGCAAATCCCCCAACGTCGAGAGTGAAGGGCAGCATCAGCACGGGCACGGCCCCGAGAACTGCCGCCCGCGGACGCAATATCACTGCGAAGACGACCAAAGGAGCGAGTCCGAGAAAGGCGAGCGTGGGCATTCCGAAAGCAAGAGCAACTGCCACGCCCGCCAGGACAACTGTTAGTCCTGTAGTCAGAAGAGCGGCGCGCGAGAGTTTTGACACCCTCGCATGTTACCTTCCTGGCAGGTTAGTGAATCACGCTCAGCGATACCGCGTCATCCAATGTGGCGCAACGACCTATGCTTCTGACGAATCTGTCGAGCGATCGCGCCGAGCTGAAATGACTCGTGCGGGATTACCGGACGCTACGGACATCGGCTCGATATCGCCGGATACGACGGATGCCGCGCCGACAACTGTGGAGTCGCCGATGGTTGTTCCGGGCAGAACTATCACTCTCGCCCCGATCCACGTGTTCTGGCCGAGCACGATCGGCGCCGACACTGTGCCTTGCTTGTGTACCGGGCGGCTGGGGTCGGGCCACGCGTGCGTGTAACTGATCAGAACTGATTCGAATCCGACCAGAGCGCCGCGTTTGATCGTCAATCCGCCTCGCGCGTCGAGGATCACAGAATTCGCGATCGCGACCGAGTCTTCGATCACCAAGTGCCGCGCGCCCAAGACTTTGATTCGGTTGCTCACCTTTACACCTGGGGCTACTTGTGCACCCATGAACCGGAGAGCCGCGGGGCGCCATTTCCCGAAAACCCTATTCGGAAGGTGCGCAATGAACCCATTGAAGCCAATTTCCATCAACTTGTCGGCGAGGCGGCGCGGTGTGACTCTCATCTGTGTTCCTCGATGGTGTGCGCAACGGTTCGGGTTGAGTGTTATCCGTTACTGAAGTGTTTGATAAGCCGGGCCCGCTTCTCGGCTGGAGCGAGGCCCTTTGTGTCCATGCCCTTTTTCACGGAGGCGACTTCGTACTCCTCGATGCTGCGGATGACACGAGCCGGTACACCCGCAGCAACCGAATCAGAAGGAATGCTGGTGTTCACAACGCTTCCCGCGCCGATGACGACGTTATCGCCGATCGTGACGCCAGGGAGTACAACGCTGCCGATTCCGATGAACACGTTGTTGCCAACGCTGATCGGAGCAATTACGTCGAGATTCGGATGCTGCGATCTCAGTACCCACACTCCGCCGTCGTGCGTTACGAATCGCACGCCCTCGGTGATCGTGACGTGGTTGCCCACGCTGATCAGGTAAGGCTCAGATCCGAATGTTGTGGCCGACGTCGCTATGAAGCGGCAGTCTGCCCCGACGCGAACACCCGCAGCGCGCGCGGAGACGATCGGATTGCGTCTCCAGCGCAGGCTGCGCAGCGCACGCGACAGCAGACTCATGCTTTGCCTGCGCCGACAACACCACGACTCTGGCTAGAGGCGAACGACACTGTTCCCACTCAGTGCATTCTTCGTGTCGAGAATCGCGACACTCGACTGGTTGAGAACTTCGAGGTCGAAGTTGTCGTGGTCGGTGATGAGTACTGCGATGTCCGCGGCAGCCAACGCTTCGGGCGTGAGGTCCGCGCGTGTGACGGTGGACGGCCAGCGGTGATCCTCGACGTGCGAGTCGGCGCCAACGAGCACCGCACCATATTCGAGAAGCAACTCGATCAGTCGGGTCGAGGGCGACTCGCGAATGTCGCCGGTGTTCTTCTTGTAGGCGAGTCCGACGATGAAGACCTTCGCGCCGCGAAGAGCCTTTCCGTCGTTGTTGAGCATCGTCATGAGGCGCTGCACGACGTAGTCGGGCATGTGGTCGTTGATGTCGTTCGCGAGCTCGACGAAGCGGAAGTTCTGACCAAGCTTGCGGCGAACCTCCCACGAGAGGTAGCTCGGGTCGACCGGGAGGCAGTGGCCGCCAACGCCGGGACCCGGAGTGAAGCGCATGTAACCGAAGGGCTTCGTGCTCGCCGCGTCGATCGACTCCCACACATCGACACCCAGCTGGTGCGCGAAAATCGCGAGCTCGTTCACGAGCGCGATGTTCACGTGGCGGAAGGTGTTCTCGAGCAGCTTGGTGAGCTCTGCTTCCTTCGTTCCGCTCACGGGCACCGTGGTGTTGACCAGGTCGTCATAGAACTGCTTGACGCGCTCAAGCGACACCTCGTTGATGCCCGAGACGACCTTCGGGGTTTCGACGAAGCCCCACTTGACGTTGCCCGGGTCGATGCGCTCGGGGCTGTATCCGACGAAGAAGTCTTCGCCGGCGGTCATGCCCGACTTCTCGAGAATCGGAACCAGCAGCTCTTCCGTCGTTCCCGGGTACGTCGTGGACTCGAGGATGACGGTCGCGCCCTTGGTGAGGTACTCGGTCAGCGAGTGGGCCGACGACTCGATGAAGCTGAGGTCGGGCAGTGACTCGCGGAGCGGTGTCGGAACCGTGATAACCGCGATATCAAAACCGGCGACGTCTTTGTAGTCGGTGGTAGCGATGTACTGGCCAGAGGCGAGAGCTGCCGCGACAGTCTCATTGGAAATGTCGTCGACGTAAGAGATGCCGGCTTGAAGTGCGCTGATGCGGTTCGTGTCGAGGTCGATTCCGACTACTCGGTAACCCACCTCGATCGCCCGCATTGCGACGGGTAGTCCGACGTAACCTTGGCCAACAACGACAACGGTCTTAGGGGGAAGCATGTGCGTGGGGGCTCCTGTGCTTTGGCTGATCACAGACCGCCAGCGGAAAGTGAAGTTATCATTCAGTGTACCGGGAGAACGATTCCTCGGTTTGGCGATCGGGCTCGGCTTGGTCTCGGCCACGCATATTGACCCTCGGAGCGTTGTCGCATGGAATCACACGGCACGAACTTCGGTATCTTGACGCGCGATAACAAACTTCCCGGCGAGGTCGCGATTACCGGACTGCAGAACCGCAATACGCCCGCGGTGATCAGGCACGCTGCGCAGACTCAGGTATGGGTCGGGGCGATCGTGTTGGCACTTCTCGCCCTGCAGTTTCTGCTGCTCGACGTGGGCGCGCCCTCGGTTGCGCTCGAAGTGGTCGTAATCCTGGTCATTTGCGTGGCCTCGCTCGCCAATAATTCCCCCACCGGCATTTGGGCTCCCGCGCCGCTCTTCTTGATTGTTCTCGGGGTGTTCCACTTAGGGCTCGCGCCCTATTGGGTCTTCGGGATCGATCCGATGTTGCAGCGCTCCGCGGACTACATCTGGTTCTCCGGGCCTGTCGGGGTCAAGTCGTTACTGCTCTGCGGACTCGCGATCGTCTCGTACACCATCGGAGTCGCGACAGTCACTCTGTTGCGCGACCGATCCCGGTCTCGCTTTCGGATGATCGACTTCGCGGTGGAAGAAGAGCGAACCGGTCGGTTTGCCAACGCAGGAGCGGTCATCCTCGCCGCAGGACTTGTCGCCTGGGCCGTCATGGTTTATTCAGCGGGCGGGCTCGAAATATTCGTCGCCCCGTACCAAGAGTTTCTCGCGACGACCAACGGCTCGGTACTCTCCAAGCTCTACATGGTCATCGCGTTCGGTTTGGTCCTGACGCTGATGGCGCCGATCCGAGGGCCGAGAGCAGTTGTTCTCGGTGCGTACGCCGTCTTTGCTTTCTTTGCTTTCTTCCTGGGCCTGCGCGGCGAGATTCTCTTCCC
>Ga0247811_1000225_pt1 | contig 19512 bp, 21 predicted proteins | sample UWRJL134311R1_FD_189018 | JGI IMG/M metagenome (GOLD analysis project Ga0247811, IMG submission 189018) | Plant litter microbial communities from Arlington Agricultural Research Station in Wisconsin, United States - UWRJ-L134-311R-1 | ecosystem: Environmental > Terrestrial > Plant litter >...
GGGTCATCAGCGACGAGATCTACCAGAACCTGACGTACAGCGACGATGCGGCTGTCGCGCCCCGCGCCATCTCGATCGTCGAGGCCGTGCCCGGGCTCGCCGACACCACGATCCTGGTCAACGGCGTCGCCAAGACGTACGCGATGACCGGATGGCGCGTGGGCTGGATGGTCGGCCCGCTCGACGCCATGAAGGCCGCCGGAAACCTGCAGTCGCACCTGTCGTCGAACGTGTCGAACATCTCGCAGCGCGCCGCCCTCGCCGCCCTCACCGGCCCACAAGACGAGGTCGAGACGATGCGCCAGGCCTTCGACCGTCGTCGCCGGCTGATCGTGGACGAGCTGAACAAGATCGACGGCATCGTGTGCCCCACCCCCGAGGGTGCGTTCTATGTGTACCCGGATGTCACGGGGCTGCTGAACCGCGAATGGGGCGGCGTCACGCCCACCACGTCGCTGGAACTGGCCGACCTCATCCTCGAGCAGGCCGAGGTCGCCGTCGTGCCCGGCGAGGCGTTCGGCCCGAGCGGCTACCTGCGCCTGAGCTACGCGCTCGGCGACGCGCCCCTGCTCGAGGGCGTGCAGCGGCTGCAGCGCCTGTTCGCGTAGGCAATTTGCGAGTTCCGCATGCTCCCGGGGTCCTGGAACATGCGGAACGCGCAAACGTCGGCGCGCTGTGGACAACCTCGACGCGGTGCAGGCCGACTCGGCCACTCTCGAAGGGTGAAACCCCGAAAACCGATACCGGCGCCGCTCGACACCACTGCCTTCACCACTCAACAGGGTCATAACGCGGGACTCGGACGCCAGCGGCCCCGGGGAAGCGATCTGCTTCACCCATTTCGCGGCGTTTATGCGGTAGGTGCTGGTGAACCGTCTATCGAGGAACTTTGCCGCATCCTTCAGGCCAGGCTCCCGGCGGAAGCGTTCTTCTACGCCGTCACGGCCGCACAGATTATGCGCGTGCCCTTGCCGTGGAAGCTCGAGCAATCCCGCGATCTGCACGTCGCCGTCCCGGCGCCGCGAACGGCGCCGACCGGGAAGGGAATCCGGGGCCACTCCGTTCGCGCAGACTCCTCCGACGTGCGCCGTTGGGGCGGACTCCGGGTCTCGTCACCCGAACGTGCCTGGTGCGATCTGGCTGCAAAACTCACCCTGCCGCAACTGGTCGCCGCGGGCGATTACCTCATCCATTGGCAGATGCCGATGACGACGCCCGAGAGCCTTGCCGAAGCCATCCGCCGCCACGGTTCCCGTGCCGGCAGGTCGAGGCTCGCCGACGCGTTTCCGCTGCTCAGCGACCGCTCTGAGTCTCCGAAGGAATCGGAGCTCAGGGTGATCATCGTGCAGGCCGGCTTTCCCGACCTCGCCGTCAATCTGCCGATACGCACTACAGACGGCTATCGCTACCGGGCTGACCTCGCATTCCCGAAACGGAAGACAATCGTGGAGTACCAAAGCCGATTCCACGACCCGGCGGTCAACTTCCGGGCGGACATGACACGGATATCGCGACTCGAGGCCGACGGCTGGGTGGTGATCCAAGTGAACAACGACGATCTCGACGACCCGGATGAACTGGTGCGCCGAATCAACCGCGTGCTGGAGTCGCGCCCGCACTTCGAGTGATGTCTATTTGCGAGTACCGCACCTTCCGAGGCGGCGGGGAGGTGCGGATCTCGCAAATGCCGTGCCGCCGATGAAGCCCCGGGCGCACTAGAGCAGCTTGCGCTCCAGGGCCCACGCGGTCAGCTCGTAGCGCGACGAGAGCTGCAGCTTGCGCAGCACGGCCGAGACGTGGGTCTCCACGGTCTTGATCGAGATGAAGAGCTCGGTCGCGACCTCTTTGTAGGCGTATCCGCGCGCGATGAGCCGCATTACCTCGCGCTCGCGGGCGCTCAGGCGGTCGAGCTCGTCGTCGGACGCGGCCTGCTCGCCGGCGACCGCCCCGAACGCGTCGAGCACGAAGCCCGCGAGCCGGGGCGAGAACACGGCGTCTCCCCCGGCCACGGCGGCCACGGCGCGCGACACTTCGGCGCCCGACGAGCCCTTGGTGATGTAGCCGCGGGCGCCCGCCCGGATGACGCCGACGACGTCTTCCGCGGAGTCGGACACCGAGAGCGCCAGGAAGCGCACACCGTCGAGCAGCGCGGCCGAGCGGCGCAGCACTTCCGCCCCGCCGCCGCCCGCGCCGCCGGGCAGGTGCACGTCGAGCAGCACGACCTCGGGGCGCAGCGCCTCGATGAGCGACACCGCTTCGTCGACCGTCGCCGCCTCGCCGACGACCGTCACGGTGTCGTCGAGGTCGGCGCGCAGCCCCGAGCGGAAGATCGAGTGGTCGTCGACGATGAGTACGTTGGTCACGAGTTCGCTCCTAGGTTGGTGCGGGCGACATCGAGGTGCAGGTGCACCTCGGTGCCCGAGCCTCCGGTGCCGGGCCGCACGGTCGCGGTGCCACCGGCACGCGACATCCGCCCGATTATCGATTCCCGGATACCGAGGCGGTCTGCGGGAAGCGACTGCAGGTCGACGCCCGGCCCGCGGTCGCGCACGAACACGTCGATCGCGCCAGGCGGCGTCTCGACGTAGACGGAGACGTCGCCGCCCGCGTGCCGGGCCGCGTTGAGCATGGCCTCGCGCGCCGCGGCGACGAGGGCTCCGCTCGAACCCGCGACGGATGCGCCAGCCGTCACCACGTCTATCCGAACCGCGTAGTCGAGTTCGACGGCCGCGGCGATATCGCGCAGCTCGGTCGCGAGGTCGGCGACCACGGGAGCGTCGCCCACGAACAACCAGTCGCGCAGCTCGCGCTCCTGCGCGCGGGCGATGCGGGCCACCTCGCTCGAGGCGCCCGCCCGGTTCTGGATCAGCGCGAGCGTCTGCAGCACCGAGTCGTGCAGGTGGGCGGCGATCTCGGCGCGCTGCTCCTCGCGCACGCGGGCCGTGCGCGCCGCCGTCAGGTCGCTCGACAGGGCGACGACGCGGGGCGCCGCGATCACGGCGACTCCGAGCACCACCATCACGACGCCGAGCACGGCGTTCGGCGCGGTCGGTCGGCTGAGCAGCGCGGCGACCCCGCCGACCACGAGCAGCGCTACGGCCACGAGGCGCAGCACGGTTCCGGTCGAGGCGCTGCGGTCGGGGTCGCGGCGGTCGAAGGTGAGGCTCCAGGCGACGGCGAGTCCGCTCGCGACGGTGACGACGAGCAGGGCCGCCGTCGACTCACGCCCCGTGGTCAGGAAGGCGAGCGCGGCGACCGCGGCGACGATCAGCAGCGTGACCGTCGCGGGCGCCAAGCGTCGCACCGCGTCATCCTCGTCCTCCTCGTCCCCGTCGACGGCGTCGTCGAGTGGCACGAACGCCCACAGCCAGAGGTAGAGCAGCACGCCCCCGCCGCCGCACAGGGCGAGCACGATCGCGAGAAAACGCACGCGGCCGACCGACACGTCGAGATGCCGGGCCAGCGCGAGGCACACTCCGCCGACCACGACACGGCGCGGGCGCACGAGCGGAGGACGGAGCGGAGCGGGGTTCACCCTTGAATCCAAGCAGGTTTAGAAGGACAGCGGATGCCCCGGGCCGGCTTCTCAGGGTGCGGTCAGGGGTTCACCTTATGGCCGGGTGGTCACCGCGGGCGGCAGCATTGAGCCATGCCCAAGAACTCCACCCCCCAGCCCGAGGCTCCGGACGACACGTCTGCGGATGACACGTCGCAGCCGACGAGCCCGCCCCCAGCCGCAGACCCGGCCGACGCCGAACAGCCGGCCGACTCGACACCGCCGCCCGCCCCGCCGACCGGTCCACCCGCCGCACCGCTCGCCGGCAACCGCTTCTTCGCCTGGATGCGCGGCCTCAACCTCACCCGCGAGCCGGGCTGGATCGGCGGTGTCGCGGCCGGCATCGCCGCGCGGCTCGGCGTCGACCCGCTCATCGTGCGCGGCATCATCGTCGTGGTCGCCGTGCTCGGCGGCCCGGCCTTCCTGCTCTACGCGGCGGCCTGGCTGCTGCTGCCCGACCAGAACGACAAGATCCACCTCGAAGAGGTCTTCAAGGGGCGGCTCGACTCCCCCATCGCGGGCATCGGCGCCCTCGTTCTGTTGAGCATGCTGCCCGTGACGCAGGGCTTCTGGTTCGCCGGCAGCGCGTTCTGGGGCGAACCATTCTGGGGCGCGGCGACGGGTCGCGCGCTCTGGACGATCGTGCTGCTCGGTCTCGGTGTCTGGTTCGTGGTCTGGGTGGCCCGCCGCTCGGGCCGCGCGTCGAACGCGCCGATCATGACGCCCGCCACCACCGATGCCCACCCCGAGACCGTGCCGGAGCCCGCCCCGACCCTGATCGGCCCCGCGGAAGAGCCGTCCGCTCCGGGCATGCGCCCGCCCGCTCCCGCTGCCACCGCCTCGGCCGAGGAGTTCGCCGCGTGGCGCCGGCAGCAGGCGCAGTGGAAGAGTGAAAACGACGCGTTCCGCGCTCGCCAGCAGAGCGAACAGCGCGCCGCCAGCCTCGCTGCCCAGGCCCAGTACCGCGAGGAGCGCGCCGCCCGTCGCGCGGTCGAGCTGGCCCACCACGCCCGCACGCGGTCGAACCCGCTGTACTCGTTCATCTTCATCGGGTCGTCGTTCATCGTCGGCGGTCTCACCACGCTCGCCGTCGGCGACGGCGAGATCACCGGCGCGGCACTGCTCGCGGGCCTTGGCGCCATGCTCGCCGTGCTGGCCGTCGCGATCATCGTGAACGGGGCGCGCGGCAAGCGTCCCGGCGGCTCGCAGGGAGTCGCCGCGATCGTGCTGGTCGTACTGCTCGTCGCGGCTCTCGTGCCGCACGGCCCCAACATCAGCTACGCCGATGACGCCCGCTTCGTGCCACAGGCCGACGACTACGACTGGACCAACGAGGTCTTCCTCGTCGGCACCGGCGACAGTGTGATCGACCTCACCGACTACTTCGCCGAACCGCTGCCCGACGGTGACGAGAACCAGTTCTACGACAACTTCACCCTCGTCTCCGGAGTCGGCGACGTCACCGTCATCGTGCCGGCCGATGCCGAGTTCGGTTACGACGCATCGATCGGCCGCGAGACCGGTGACCGAGACACCCTGACGAACGAGTCCGGCTATTTCAACCAGCCCGACACCAGCGTCGCGGGCGACCGCTCGGCACGCGTGGCCTTCCTCAACCTCGCCATGGGCGTCGGCGAACTGACCATCCAGCGCGCGCCGGCCACCGGCAACATCATCGAAGGAGCAGCCCAGTGAGCGACACCACCGAGACCCCCGAGACCCTCGCGCCGCTCAAGCCGCGCCTCGGCACGATCGTCTGGGGCAGCATCCTGCTCGTCGTCGGATTTTTGGCGATCTTCGCGTCGCAGGTTGACTTCGGCGCCGTGACTCCCGCCGTCGTCGTCTGGACCGTCATCGGCTTCGGCTCGGCACTCGTTCTGGCCGCTATCGTGACCGCGATCGTGCGGGCAGCGACGAAGACCCGGGTCGACTGAGGCGAGTCGCTATTCGGCCCCGCGCGCGACCATCGCCTCGCCGAGGTCGTCGGCGTATCGGAGCGACATCACGAGCAGCGGCACCACGACGGCGTGCGGCAGCAGCCGCACCCCCCTGGCGCGCTGGGCCTCACGGATCTCCGCCGCGAAACCGGCGATCACCGGGATCGCCGTGATGGTGATGGCGAACAGCAAGCTGAGCGTCGCCGGGTCCACGCCGAAGCGGCGCAACGGCCGGGCGGCCCACTCGACGACGTCGATCAGGTCGGGCACCCGCGTGGTGAGCGTGAGCAGTGCCGCGAGTACGACCACCAGGGTCACCCGGCCGGTGTTCACCGCCGCGACCACCGCGGGCAGGAAGACCAGCTGGGTGACCGCCATCACCACGATCACCCACCGCGCGGCGAGCACCTGCCGGACCAGCACTGCCGGGCCGAATCCGGCGGCCAGATAGGCCGCCACCACGGCGGACGCGGCGACCGCCACCGCGACGAGGTTGGTCGCAAACAGCCCGATCGCGAGCGCCGCCGCCGCGAACAGCAGCAGCTTGAGACCGGCGCGCATCCGGTGCATGAGGCTCGAACCGGGCCGGTACAGCGAGATCACGCGTGCGCCCGCTCGTAGTCGGCGATTACCCTCGCGGGCTCGCCGCGCGCGATCAGCCGGCTGTTCTCGAACCAGAGCACGACGTCGCAGCGCGCGGCCAACCGCAGATCGTGGGTGACGAGCACGAGCTGGTGGTCACCGCCGAAGAGGTGCGCCGCGACGCGTTTGGTGTTCGAGGCGTCGAGCGAGGCGGTCGGCTCGTCGGCGATGACCAGGGCCGGCCGCTTCACGAGGATCGCCGCCAGAGCGAGCAGTTGCTTCTGGCCGCCGGAGAGGCTGTGGGCTGGCGCGTCGGGGTGCTCGGTCAGTGCGAATTCTTCGAGGGCGGATGCCACGCGCGAACGTATCTCGTCGCGGCCGAGTGCGCTGCCGCGCAACGAGAATGCCACGTCTTCGGCGACCGTCGGCATGATGATCTGGGCGTCGGGGTTGCTGAAAACGAAGCCGACGTCACGGCGCAGGTCTCTGCCCCTGCGCGCCGGATTGATACCGTGCACTGCGACCGAGCCCGAGGTGGCCACGACCAGCCCGTTCAACAGCCGCGCGAAGGTCGACTTTCCCGAACCGTTGGAGCCGATCACCCCGATGTGCCGCTCGCTCAGCCGCACGCTGACGTCGTGCAGCGCGCGCCGGCCCTCGAACTCCACGGAGACCCCGCCGAGCTCGATCTCGCGCGTCATCGCACGACCTCGAAGAGCGCGGCGACGCCCATGCCGCCGCCCACCGCAGCGGTCGCGATACCGAGGGTTCCCGCTGGGGCGCCGGCCCGCACGAGGCGCGAGAACAGTCGCACGACGCCCACGGCCCCGCTCGCACCCCACGGGTGGCCGAGGGCGAGCGCCCCGCCGTCGGCGCAGACGCGCGGGTCGACTCCGTCGTCGGCAGCGAGCCCGAGCGGTCTGAGCACGGCGAGCGTCTGGGCCGCGAAGGCCTCGACGATCTCGAACGCCGAAATGTCGTCGAGGGACAGCCCGCTCTGTTCGAGCAGCCGCTGCACCGCGGCGACCGGGCCGATGCCGGGTGTCGCCGGGTCGCAGCCGACAGTGGCGTGCCCGAGCAGCGCGAGAGCCGGGGCGGCACCGCGCGCCGGTGCGGCGACCAGCGCGACTGCGGCGGCACCGTCGCTGATGCGGCACGAGTTGCCGGCGGTCACGGTGCCACCGAGCTCGGGATAGAGCGGGCGGAACCGGCCGAGCATCGCGGGCATTCCGGAGCGCGGCCCGTCGTCGAGCAACACCCCGCCCGTCGGCACGATCTCGTCGGCGAAACGGTTCTGCTGCAGCGCCGCGAGCGCGAGCGCGTGGCTGCGGGCGGCGTAGGCGTCTTGCTCGTCGCGGCCGATGCCGGAGTCTGCGGCGAGGGCCTGTGCGGCCGGTCCCATCTCGGGGTCGGGGAAGCCTTCCGGCGCGAACGGCGCACGCGCGTACTCGACGCCGTCGGAGATCCTCACCGGTGCGGTCGACGCGCTCTCCACCCCGCCGGCGAGCTGCATCCTGTCGTCTCCGGCCCGGATCGCGTCAGCGGCGACGATGATCGCCGCGAGCCCGCTCGCGCACTGACGGTCGACGGTGAGGCCCGGCACCGTCACATCGATGCCGGCGGCGAGCGCTGCCAACCGGGCGATATTGCCTCCGGGGCCCATGCAGTTGCCGAGCACGACGTCGGCGATCGGCTGGCGCGACACCGTCGACGCGAGAGCGTCGTCGCTGCAGGCGCGCAGCACGGAAGCCGCGAGCTGCTCGGCGCCGAGACGCGACAGCCGTCCGCCCGTGACCGTGATCGGTGTCCGCCGGGCCGCGACCACCATCGGGGCGTGCGCCGCTCTATTCATATCGTTCGATCCTGCCCTCGAGCGCATCCGTCCTGATCCGCGTGCGTGCCGGCTTACCCGAAGCGGTGCGTTCGAGCCGCGACGTGTGGAACCACTGGCGCGGGAGGTGCGAGGGGGCGAGCAGCGCTCGGGCCTGCTGCCGCACGTCGCCCACCGGAGCCCGGGTCGAACCCGTCCTTTCGACGACCACGCCGACGAGCGAGCCGACACTCGCGTTCGGCACGGCGAACACCACCGCGTCGCGCACCCCGGGGATGCGGCGCAATGCGGCCTCCACTTCCTCGGGGATAACGGTCGCGGCCGCGGTGAGGATCGCGCCGTCGCGCCGCCCGACGAAACTCAGCGGGCCCTGCCGATCGACGGCGAGATCGCCGACGGTTGCCCAGCCTTCCGAGTCGCGTCGCAGCGAGCCGGTGGTCGGACCGAGGTAGCCGGATGCCACGTAGTCGGACCGCACCCACAGCTCGCCGTGCGCGAGACGCAGCTGCACGCCGGGGAACGGCAGCAGCCCGCCACCGTCGATGTCGACGGCGGCGAACGACAGCTCGGCGGCCCCGTAGTACGACACGACCCGGATGCCCAGGGCCTCCGCCCGCGCACGCAGCCCGGCGTCGAGCTGCGCGCCGCCGACGAGAGCCGCACGGATCCGCTGCGGTGCGCCGCCGTGCACGGCGTCGACGACCGCGCCGAGCGCGTACGGGGTGCCGTGCATCACGGTCGCATTGCCGACGGCGGCGACGGGCGTGCCCGAGACGACCAGGCCCGCGCCGACCGCCCTGGCGTGCGCGGCCGAGAACAGCGACATCGAAGCCGAGAGGGGTGCGGGCAGATAGACGACGTCCGCGGCGGTGAGCCCGAGCAACCCCGTGACCGCCGGGAACGACGCCGACCACGACGATTCCGACCGGAGGATGACCCGGGGTGATCCGCTGCTGCCGGAGGTCGACGTCGCCCACCCGATGCCCGGCCCCGGTTCTGCCGACGCGACCAAGTCGTTCAGCTCTGCCCGGTAGAGAGCGGGCCAGCGTTCGTCGGCGATCAACGGGATACCGCCGGCTTCGCGGGTGGCGATGGCGGCTACCGCCGCGGCGACGGGGTCTGCCTCGTCGATCATCGCGATGCGCCGCCCGCGCACCCGCGATACGTCGTACGAGGCGACCCGTTCGCCGAGCTCGGTCGCGTCGACCACCCGGTTGGCAGCAGTCACTCGCGGGCGCTCGCGGCGACGACGCTTTCGTCGACGGTCGTGCGCCGCACACCTCGGTCGAATGCTCGCGGGTACGCCTTCCAGAGCGCCAGCGCGATGACGACGGTCACCACGGCCTTGATCGCGTCGCCCGGCAGGAACGCGAGGCTCGTGAGCGCCGTTGCACCGAGCGGCAGCCCGGTGACGAGCGACTGCACGGGGATGCCGACCGCATAGATGACGAGGATTCCGCCGACGACGCACGCGAGCGCGGTGCGCCACCAGGTCGGACGCATGGGACCCGCGTACATGATCGCACCCACGACGAACGCGCCGAGGATCCAGCCGAAGAGGTAGCCGGCCGACGGGCCGACGAAGACCCCCGCCCCTCCGCGCCCGCCGGAGAGCAGGGGGAGGCCGAACGCCACGAGCACCTCGACGAGCAGCACGGCGCCCGCGCCGCGCCACGGGCCGAGCACCACTCCCGCCAGCATCACGCCCAGCGTCTGCGCGGTGATCGGCACGGCACCGCCGAACGCCGGGATCGCCCCGGGGATACCCAGCACGGCGATGAGCGCGGCGAATACGGCGACCCGAGCGAGGGCACCGGGCCCCTGCGAAACACTCACGATTTTCCCCTCGACGGCGATGACCTGAACAGCGTTCTCCTGAACGCTGTTCTATAGTAGCCAGTACCGAACGGGGAAGGTGCACCATGAGCGGCAAGAGGCACTCGCGCGACGACGTCGTCGTGGCCGCGCTCGCCGTACTCGATGAATTCGGCCTCCCCGACCTCACCATGCGTCGGCTGGCATCAACGCTCGACGTGCAGGCCAGCGCGCTCTACTGGCATTTCCCGAACAAGCAGGCGTTGCTCGCCTCCGTCTCCGACCGCATAGTCGCACGATCCCTGATCGAAGACCCCGCCGAGTGGCGCATCGCCACCGCCGCCCAGGCGGCAAGCCTGCGCGAAGCGTTGCTCGCCTACCGCGACGGGGCCGAGGTCGTCTCGAGTTCCCTCGCTCTCGGTCTCGGCGGCGGTGCGGCGCTCACGAGCATCCGCACCGCGATCTCGCTCGGCGGGTTCGACGCGCGCCTGAGCGACAGTGCAGCGGCGGCGGTGCTGCATTTCGTGCTCGGGCACGTGTTCCACGAGCAACAACGGCTGCAAGCCGACAGTCTGGGCATCGTCGCCGAACAGCTCGCGATTTCGGTGGAGGGTGTCGCGACAGACTCCGGCGCCTTCGCCGACGGTATCGCGTTGCTCCTCGACGGCCTGCAGACGCGGCCGCGCGTCGATATCGCCGCGGCGCGAACTCGCCCGTAGCGCCTCATCCACCGACCGGTTGACCCCGCACACCACCGGTGCACCGCTGTTGCGCGGCTCCCGCGAGGGCCACAGTGGAACCATGACACCTCCCGAACCCGCGGTCAGCGTGAGCGACCTCCGCAAGCAGTACGGCAGATTCAGCGCCCTCGACGGCGTGACCTTCGACATCCACCGCGGCGAGACCTTCGCGCTGCTCGGCCCGAACGGCGCCGGCAAGTCGACCACGATCGAGATCCTCGAGGGCTACCGCGACCGTACGTCGGGCGAGGCGAGCGTTCTGGGTGTCGACCCCGGCAAAGGCTCGCTCGATTGGAAGGCGCAGCTCGGCATCGTGTTGCAGTCCACGGGCGAGAGCGGCGCGGTGACCGTGCGCGAGCAGCTCGCACATTTCGCCGGCTTCTACCCGAACCCGCGTGACGTCGAACAGGTGATCGCGGCCGTCGGGCTCGAGGAGAAGGCGTCGACCCTCATCCGCAAACTGTCGGGCGGCCAGCGCCGCCGCGTCGACGTCGCCCTCGGCATCATCGGCACCCCGGCACTGCTCTTCCTCGACGAGCCGACGACCGGCTTCGACCCCGAGTCGCGCCGCCAGTTCTGGCAGCTCATCACCTCGCTCAAGAACGAGGGCACCACGATCCTGCTCACCACGCACTACCTCGACGAGGCCGCCCACCTCGGCGACCGGGCGGGCATCATCGCGGGTGGAAAACTCATCGACATCGGCGCGATCGACACCATCGGTGGGGCGGATGCGCGCGTTCCGCTCGTGCGCTGGGTCGACGGGGGCGTCTCCCGCGAGCAGCGCACCACCGAACCGTCGACGCTCGTCGCCAGACTGGTGCGCGAGAACGGGGGTGTCGAGCTCGACGGACTCGAGGTGGTGCGGCCGAGCCTGGAAGACATCTATCTGGGGCTGGTGGCGGCGTACGAGAGATCGGTCCCTGAGCCTGTCGAAGGGCTCGCTTCGACAGGTTCAGCGAACGGGGTGGCGAAATGACCACCATCACCATCCCCCGTCTCCCCGCCGGCCGCACTCTCAAGCTCGGCGGCAGCCGCATCGTCAACGAAGTGCGCGCCTATTTCCGCCAGGGCGACTCGGTGTTCTTCACCTTCCTCTTCCCCCTGGTCATGCTCACCATCTTCTCCACGGCCTTCAGCAACCAGAGTTTCGGTACGGATGCTGCGGGCGACGACGTATCGGCCGCGGCGTACTACCTGCCGGGCATGCTGGCGGCGGGACTGCTGCTGAGCGGCCTGCAGAACCTCGCCGTCGACATCGCGAACGAACGCAGCGACGGCACGCTCAAACGCCTCGCGGGCACACCGCTGCCGGTGGTCAGCTACTTCATCGGCAAGATCGGCCAGGTGCTGGTCACCGGCGCCGCCCAGGCCGCTTTGCTGCTGCTCGTCGCCGCCGTGGCGTTCGGCGTCGCACTGCCCACCGAACCCACGAAGTGGTTCACCTTCGCCTGGGTGTTCGTGCTCGGCGTCACGACCTCGGCCGTGCTCGGCATCGCGCTCAGCCGGGTGCCGCGCAGCGGCAAGAGCGCGACCGCGGTCGTCATCCCCATAGTGCTGGTGCTGCAGTTCATCTCGGGCGTCTACCTCACCTTCAGCCAGCTTCCCGACTGGCTGCAGAACATCGCGAGCGTCTTCCCGCTCAAGTGGATGGCGCAGGGGATGCGCGCGGTGTTCCTGCCCGAGAACTTCGAGGCCGCCGAGCCGGGCGGGCTCTGGAACCTCGAGGGCGTCGCGCTCGCCACGGGCATCTGGTTCGTCGTCGGCCTGGTGGTCTGCCGCGTCACGTTCCGGTGGATCCGCAAAGATAGCTGAATGAGAGACAAACGCTGGTGGGATCTCGCGGTCGTCTCGGCGGCCGCGATCCTCGTCGCGTTGCTGTTCGTCAACGACGCCGAGGGCCGAGAGCTCGTCGGGGCGCTCGTCGTCGTCGCGGCGATCGTGCTGGTCTGGTTCGTGCTCGGCCGGCCGGTCACCGACGACGGCCCGCGCGCGACCACGACCGCGGTGTTGATCATCGCGCTGTCCGGCTTCGGCACCGCCATCAATCCCGGCATGGCCACCGTGCAGGCGATCGCCTTCCCGCTCATCTGGCACTTCCACTCGAAGACCCGCAGCGCCGTCGTGGCCAATGTGGCGCTCGCGGTCGCCGTGGGCATCGGCTACTTCATCGGCGCCGGCGCCGACCTCGACGCGTTCCTCGAGGCGTTTGTGATCGAGACCGTCTCGCTCGCCGGCAGCTTCGCCATCGGGTTCTGGATCACCCGCATCTCGATCGAGAGCGCGCAGCGGGCACGACTGCTCGACGAGCTGCGCGAGACCCAGTCGCAGCTCGAGGTGCTGAACCGCGACGCCGGGGCGACCGGCGAGCGCGAACGGCTGGCCCGCGAGATCCACGACACCATCGCGCAAGACCTCACCGGCCTCGTGCTGCTCGCGCAGCGCACCAGACGTGAACTCGTCGCGGGCAGCCCGACAGTCGGCGAGACCATCGACCTGCTCGAGGAGAGCGCGCGCAACGCCCTCGCCGAGACCCGGTCGCTGGTGGCGACGAGCGCGCCCGTGGGACTCACGAGCGACGGAATCGTGTCGGCGCTCGAGCGGCTGGCCGAGCGGTTCACCCGCGAGACCGGCATCGCCGTGCGCGTCACCGGCGACGTGCCCGCGCTGACCAGAGAGACCGAAGTGGTGCTGCTGCGCTGCGCCCAGGAAGGACTCGCCAATGTGCGCAAACACTCCGGAGCGGTCACCGCGACCCTCGAACTCTTCGCCGGCGACGGCGCGGTGGGCATCGTGATCGGCGACAGCGGCGACGGCTTCGAGCCCGGCGCCACGCGCGAGGGATTCGGCCTCTCCGGCATGCGCGCCCGGCTCGACCTCGTCGGAGGCAGTCTCGTCATCGACAGCGGGCCCGGGGAAGGCACGCGGCTCACCGCGTCGCTTCCGCTCGTGGGGGTGACGGCGTGATCCGCGTGCTCGTCGCCGACGACCATCCGGTCGTGCGGGGCGGCATCGTCGCCCTCCTGGCCGCGGCAGACGACATCGAGGTCGTGGGCGAAGCCGTCGACGGGCAGGACGCCGTCGAGAAAGCGCTCGCGCTCGCCCCGCAGTTGGTCCTGATGGACCTCCGGATGCCCCGGCTCGACGGCGACGAAGCGACAGCGCAGATCCTCGCCGCAAATCCCGGCGTGCGGGTGGTTGTGCTGACGACCTACGAGAGCGACGCCAGCATCCTCACGGCGATCGAGGCCGGGGCCAGCGGATACCTGCTCAAGGCCGCGCCGCAGGAGGAGATCCTCGCCGGCATCCGTTCGGTCGCCCGCGGCGAGGTCGCGCTCGCACCGTCGATCGCGGCCCTGCTCGTGCAGCGGGTCAAGACACCCGCCGTCACGCTGAGCGCGCGCGAGACCGAGGTGCTGGGTTTGGTCGCGCAGGGGCTGAGCAATCCGGCGATCGCTAAGACGCTGTTCCTCGGCGAGGCGACCGTGAAGACGCACCTGCTGCACGCCTTCGAGAAGCTCGAGGTGAACGACCGCACGCGCGCCGTGACGAAGGCGATGGAGCTCGGGCTGCTCTGAGCGTCTGCTCTGAGCGGATACCGCGTCACGGCAAACGGTGCCGCCCTACGATCGACCCATGGACCTGATCTTCGTACACGGCGCACTGGTGCGCGACGGCGCGTGGTGGTGGCAGCGCACGGCCGACCTGCTGGCGCAACGCACGGGCATCCGCAGCCGTGCACTCGAGCTGCCCTCGTGCGGTGAGACGACGCCCGACCGGGTCGCGGGAGGGCTCGTCGCCGACGCGGCCGCCCTGCGTGCTGCTCTCGACGGCACAAACGAGGCGATCGTCGTCGGCCACTCCTACGGCGGAACCGTGATCGCCGAGGCCGGCGCGCACCCCGCCGTGAAGCGCCTGCTCTACGTCTCGTCGTACCTGCCCGACGTCGGCGAGGCGCAAGGCGGCATCATGAGGGGCGAGAGCGACCCGGTGGCGATCGCCGACAACGGCGACGGCACCCTCTCGGTGTCGGGCTACGACGCGGCGTCGTTCGGTGCCCGGTTTCTGCAGGACGCCGACGAGGCGACCCAGCGCGAGGCGTGGGCGCGCGTGACGGCGCAGTCGGCGGGAGCGTTCACGACTCCGACGAGCGCGGCCGGCTGGCAGGGCGTCGACTCGACCTATCTCGTCTGCGCGCAGGACCGCAGCACGTCGGTCGGGCTGCAGCGCTTTCACGCCGGCCGCGCGACGAGGTCGGTGGACCTGCCGACCGGGCACCATCCCTTCATCACGCGTCCCGATCTCGTCGTCGACGAGATCCGCTCGCTGGTTGAGTAGCGCCGTCTACGGCGCGTATCGAAACCCGCCGGCCCAGGTTTCGATACGGCCGCGGGCGGCCTACTCAACCAGCGACTCAATCCGTCTGCTGTGAGCGGAAACGGCTGGCCGCAGCGCATCGCGCGCGGTTGACTGGCCGCATGACCGATCGCATCGTTCCAGACCGCCCGTTCGTCCCCCGCCGAACCGAACTACTCTGGCGCGAGCTCGTCGGCGACCAGTTGCGCGAGATCCGCCAGTCGCGCGGCGAGACGCTGCGCGACGTAGCGAAGTCCGCGCGGGTGTCGCCGCAGTACCTCTCCGAGATCGAGCGCGGGCTGAAGGAGCCGTCGAGCGAGATCCTCGCGGCGGTCGGCGAGTCGCTCGAGACCACGCTGCTCGACCTCACCGTCGGCGTCGCCGAGCGGCTGCTCGAGTCACGGTCGGCGTCGAAGGGCGCGTTCACGCTCGCGGCGTGAGCGACTGGGGCCGCTAGAGCGACACCCCGACCAATACCGGTTCCGCCAGCATCCGCACCCCGAACTGCGAGAACACACGGGTCTGCACGTAACGCCCCAGCTCGGTTACATCGGCGGCGGTGGCTCCCCCGGTGTTCACTATCGCGAGCGTGTGCTTGCTCGAGATCGCGGCACGCGAGCCCGGCAGCGAGAAGCCGCGGCCGATGCCGGCCTTCTCGATCAGCCACGCGGCGCTGAGCTTCACCCGGAAGTCGGTCTGTTCCGGCGGCGTCGCGGGCTCTTCGCCGAGCGGCACGGCGACCGGCGCCGGCTCGGGCGCGTTGGCCCAGCGCGGCGCCTGCTCGGGCAGGGTGCGCGCGAAGTTCTCGCCGACGATCGGGTTGGTGAAGAACGAGCCGCAGCTCACCGAGTCGGGGTCGGCCGGGTCGAGCACCATCCCCTTGGATGCGCGCAGCGCCAGAACGGTGTCGCGCACGGCGCGCAGAGCGACCCGGTCGCCGAGTTCCACGCCGAGGCTGGAGGCCAGCTGCGCGTACGCCACCGGCGTGCCCTCGGCGCCGCGGGTCAGCCCGAGCTCGACGGCCACGACCAGGCCCCGGCGTCCCTGCTTGAGCGCGGAGGTGCGGTAGTCGAAGGCCAGCTCGGCCGCGGTGAGCCGTTGCAGGTCGCCGCTGAGGTAGTCGAGAAACTCGATGGCGACGAGGGTCGACGAGATCTCTTGGCCGTAGGCGCCGATGTTCTGCACGGGTGCCGCGCCGGTCGAGCCGGGGATTCCGCTGAGCGCTTCGATGCCGGCCAGGCCGTTGTCGACGGTGTGGGCGACGAGGTCGTCCCACGGTTCGCCCGCCTGAACGCGCAGCACGACGCGCGAGCCGTCATCCGACACCGTCTCGATGCCGCGGGTGACCACACGGATCACCGAACCGTCGAATCCCTCGTCGGCGACGACGAGGTTCGACCCGCCGCCGAGCACGAACCAGTCTTCGCCGCTGGCCCAGACGTCGAGGGTCGCTGCGACGAGCTCCTCGCGCGATGCGGGCGTGAGCAGCTCGCGCGCGGCGCCGCCGACGCGCATGGTCGTGAGTTCTGCGAGCGGCGTCGCTGCCGTTCCGTCGGTCACTGCGGTGTCGCCCGACACTCAGGCGAGGCTGACGCGCGCTTGCGCCTTGCCGAGCACCGTCTGGTCGGCGAAGGTCACGGTGAGGTCGATGCGGATCTCCGCGTCGGTGAGGGCGCCCACCTTTGCGACCACGGTGACGACCGCGCCATCCGTCGGGTCGACGACGATCGGGCGCGTGAAGCGCACCTGGTAGTCGAGGATCTTGCCGCTGTCGCCGATCCAGTCGACGACCGGCTGCACCGCGAAGCCCATGGTGAGCATGCCGTGCGCGAGCACGCCGGGCAGACCGACGCTCGCGGCGACGTCGTCGCGGTAGTGGATGGGATTGAAATCTCCGGATGCTCCGGCGTACCTCACGAGGGAATCGCGCGTGAGCGTGTAGGTCTTTTCGGCGACGATCTCGCCCAGTTCCGCGATCATTCGTCTCCCCGCACTACGAGCGTCGAGATGGCGGTGACGACGTGGGCGCCGGCCTGATCGACGATGGTGGACTCGGACGTGACCATCGAGTGGCCGCCGAGCGACTTGATGCTCGTGACCGCGAGCGTGGCGGTGAGCTCGTCGCCGGCGACGATGGCCCGCGTGTAGCTGAAGCGCTGGTCGCCGTGCACCACGCGGGTGAAGTCGATGCCCGCGTCGGGTTCGGCGAGCAGCTGGGCCAGCGTGGCCTCCTGGATCACGATGGGGAACGTGGGCGGCGCGACGATGTCGTCGTAGCCCGCGGCCTTCGCAGCATCCGGATCGTTGTTGAGCGGGCTCGTGGCGAAGACGGCGCGCGAGAACTCGCGGATCTTCTCCCGTCCCACCAGGTACGGGGCAGTGGGCGCGAAGACGCGGCCCTGCAGTTCGGGGTTCACTGGCACCGTTCGATTCTAGCCAGTCGCTGCTGTGCCTCCCCGGGAACCACAAAACCCCGGCTGCCGTGAGGCGACCGGGGTTTCGTTGGGGGTCTTTTGGGGTGCTATCTGCCTACTGGCAGGAGTCGCACTGCAGAAGATCCATCGGGTCAACGGGAACTGCGTAGCCGCCGACTGAATCGTTGTCGTTGTCCATGTGATCCTCCTTCTGTGTAGTCGTGTTCGTAGCTCTTGCTGCGAGGGTTCTCACTATATAACGGGAATCACAGTCGTGTCATTCCACTACATCTAGTGTTTCGGCGTGTCGCGCTGATTAACATTGTGCGTCGCACCACCGACATTTCTTCTCCCGCGGAATCATGCGGATGTTGCTCGCGCGACGACTTTTTCGTAGCGGATTTGGCCCCCGGACTGGGTGCGGGCGTGTCGCGTCGGCCGGCGTGTCGGGCGTGTCGCGGGGCCCACGGCGCTCGCAGAGCAGAGGGGCGGGCAATCGACGCTCAAGCGGCCCGTACAGGTCGATTCGCCGCCCCTCTGGTCGGGTGGCGGGCGGGTGGCGGCGGATGCGGCGGTTTGGGCGCAGTGCTGCCGTGCGAACGGGCGCACTCGAGCCGAACGGGCGCAGCCGGCGAGCGAGCGCGGGCAAAAGTCACCAGCGCGGGCGAACGTTCGGCCGCGCGCGTCACAAACGGGCGCGCCCACCGGGGGCGCATCCGGTGCGCGGTGTTTTTTCGCCGACGCGCCTGAATTTTTGGCCGCGACGGCGAAAATAAGCCGCGCGACGCCCGCGGCGCGATCGGATGCGGCGGTTTGGGCGCAGTGCTGCCGTGCGTACGGGCGCACTCGAGCCGAACGGGCGCACCCGGCGCAGAGCGCGGGCGGCGCGCAGCTCGCGCCCGCCGACCCGCGCCTAGTTGCCGTACGACTCGGCGAGCCGGCGCAAGCCCTCGTCGAGCGAGACCGCGGGCGTCCACTGCAGGTCGGCGCGGGTGCGGCGCTGGTCGAACCAGTGCGCGGTCGACAGCTGTTCGGCGAGAAAGCGGGTCATCGGCGGTTCGTCGACGCCGGGGCGCACGCGCCAGACAACCTCGATCACCGAACCGGCGGCGCGGGCCAGACCGGCCGGAACGCTCCAGCGCGGCGTCGGCACCCCCGCGGCCAGGCACATGCCGGCGAGCAGTTCCGCGACGGGCCGCGGCTCGCCGTTGGTGATCACGTACGAGTTGCCGTGTACTCGGGGCGCGCGTTCGAGCGCCGCCGCGATTCCGGATGCTGCGTTGTCGATGTACGTCGAGTCGATGAGCGCGGCGCCCTTGCCCAGCAGCGGCAGGCGGCCCTGGCGGGCGCGCTCCACGATGCGGGCGACCAGCTGGGTGTCGCCCGGGCCCCAGACGAGGTGCGGGCGCACGGCGACGACCGCGAGCTGTTCGGAGTCGGCGGCGAGCGCCAGCAGCTCGGCCGTGGCCTTGGTGCGGGCGTAGTCGCCGTGGGCGCGCAGCGGGTCGGCGGGCTCGGCGTCGTCGCCGACGATCGAGCTGCCCGAGTGCGCCACCGAAGGCGACGACACGTAGACGAACCGCCCCACGCCGTGCGCGATCGCCGCGCGCAGCAGGTGCAGGGTGCCGCCCACGTTGACGGCCTCGAACTCCGCCGGATCTCCGGCGAGGGATACCTTGGCGGCGAGGTGCACGATCGCGTCGACCCCGGCGGTGGCGCGGGCGACGCTCGTCGCATCCGTCACCGAACCGAGCACGTCGGTCGTTCCCTCTACGAGCGAGGGGCTGCGCTGCAGCGTGCGCACCTCGTGGCCGGCGGCCAGGATCGACGTCGCGACGGCGCGACCGAGCAGCCCGCTCGCACCCGTCACCAGCACGATCACGGGCGCGCCATCCGCCCGCCCGTGAGCACGTCGCCGGCCCAGGCGCCGAGGCGCACACGGTCGATCTTCGAGTTGTGGCGGATGTCGGTGGGCAGGTGCGGCACAACGAGAACGGCGGCAAGGGGCAGCTCGGTCGAGCCGCGCACGGCCGAGGCGAGGGCGGGGGTCGCGAGCGACACCCGGAATGCCGGCGGCACGGTCTCGATCACGGCGACGAGCTGCTGCTCTCCGCGCGGTCCGACGCCGACGAGCGCGGCCCGCGAGACTTCGAACACCGACTCGAACCGCTGCTCGGGCCCGACCGGCGTGATGACGCCGTCGGGGGTGACGATGATGTGCGGCATGCGGCCCTCGACCCAGAGCCGGCCCTGATCGTCGAGGTGGCCGACGTCGCCGGTG
>Ga0247811_1000227_pt1 | contig 19460 bp, 24 predicted proteins | sample UWRJL134311R1_FD_189018 | JGI IMG/M metagenome (GOLD analysis project Ga0247811, IMG submission 189018) | Plant litter microbial communities from Arlington Agricultural Research Station in Wisconsin, United States - UWRJ-L134-311R-1 | ecosystem: Environmental > Terrestrial > Plant litter >...
ATGCAAACCGAGATTGATTGGGCTAATGAATTAGGTATTCACGTAAAACAAATGTGGTAATGGAATTAAACAAAGTACATCATCTAAATTTTTTAGATAATACGTTACCAGATAAATGCGCCCAACTCATTATAGCTGATCCACCATATTTTGAGGTGAAAGGTGATTTTGATTTTATTTGGAAATCGTTTGAAGATTATCTACAAGATGTTGAAAAATGGGCTATTGAATGCAAAAGGTTATTGGCTGATAATGGCACTTTATTTTGGTGGGGACACGCTAAAAAAATCGCTTATTCCCAAATAATAATAGACAAATATTTTAATCTGGAAAATGTAATAAAATGGAGAAAAACAAATTGCCAAACAAGAAGGGGATATAATAACTTTAGATCATTCCCGCCGGTAACAGAACATTTATTGATGTATAGCCAGGACGAAATAAACCTAACTATTTGTTTAACACAAATAAGGGACTACATAAGGTCGGAAATCAAAAAATCAAAGGGTAAAATAGTTTTAAAAGATATAAACGAAGTTTTTGGAACGGCTAGTAACGGAGGAGGCGTTGCGTCTGCATGTTTAAGCCTGGATAAGACAGAGCCTGCAATGATTACTAAAGATATGTACGAAAAACTACAAGTGTGGTGCAACCCATTTTTAAGACGTGATTACGAATATCTAAGACGTGAGTATGAAGATTTAAGACGTGAGTACGAAGATTTAAGACGCACATTTAATAATTACCTAAAGTTAGATGATGTTTGGGACTATGGACAAGAGGATCACTTAACAAGAAAATACGCACACGAAACACAAAAGCCTGAAAAAGTATGCAGGACAATTATAGGTACTTGTTCAAATCCAGGTGATTTGGTCTTAATTCCATTTGCCGGATCAGGAACAGAGTGCGCAATGTCGTTAAAGGAGGATCGTAATTTCATAGGTTTTGACATTGAAAAGAAATATGTTGATATGGCAAATAAAAGGTGTTATAAAATAAAATCAGAACCCACTTTATTCTAACCCTTTCTTGTTTATATTTGGATTTATTGGTATATTAGCGGGGTATTCATAAAAGAAGAGTAGTAGCTTCTATCAAAAAACATTTTCGGCTTATGTTGGGTTCGGCGTCTACTACCGCTGGGCTCGACATAAGCCTTTTTTTATCTTATGACTTTAAGGCTGATTGTGGAGGTGTACGATGCTTAGTTTACGTCCATACCAAAACGAAAGCATTACCGAACTTAGAAACGGTTTTGCTAAAAAGCATCAAAGGCAAGTTCTTTGCCTTCCTACAGGCGCAGGAAAAACAGTTGTATTTTCTGAAATGGTTAGAATGGCTGCCGAAAAAGGGACTGTAACAATTGTTTTGACCGATAGGACAGAATTGTTTAAGCAGACAATTAAGGCACTTGCAAAATCTGGAGTTACGGTTGAGGAAATATCCCCACAAAAGAAAAATACATACTTGCATGCAACTATCTACCTGGCAATGGTTGAAACGATTAAAAGACGTAGTAATGTATTGTCTTTTTTAAAACCACAGCTGATAATTTTAGATGAAGCCCATAAAGGCAATTTTACTAAGATTTTGGATCTGTTTCCAGAGGCAAGGGTTATAGGCGCAACGGCAACTCCAGAGGGTAAGCACTTTTTTAAGTATTACTCAAATATTGTTCAAAATATTGATATTCCGGATTTGGTTGAACAAGGTTTTTTAGTTGACTGTAAAGCCTATCAGATGCAGGATGATTTTTCAGATTTGGAAGTTAAAGCGGGGGAATATACTGATGCAAGTTTGTTAGGGCATTTTGATAAACCGAAATTATACGATGGTGTAATTAACGAATGGCGCAAGTTTGCTGAAGGCAGAAAAACTATTTGCTTTAATGTAAATATTCAGCATACGATAAATACGCACCTTGCTTTTTTATCGGCAGGCATATCAAGCGAATACATAACCAGCAAAACACCAAAAGCTGATAGGGAACGAATTTTATCCGCATTCACGCAAGGTGCATTTTTGGTACTGAACAACTGCGGGATTTTAACAACCGGTTATGACGAACCAAGTATTGAATGTGTGATAATGAATCGCGCTACAAAATCGTTGCCATTATTTCTACAATGCTTTGGGAGAGGTAGCAGATTGTTTCCAGATAAAAAATATTTTATAGGTTTGGATTTTGGGATGAACCATGACAGGCATGGCATGTGGAACGAAGCAAGGGAATGGAAATTAAAACCGCCAAAGCAAAAAGGCGAAAGTATAACGCCGGTAAAAGAATGCGGTAATATTGATTGCGGTTGCTTGAATCCCGTTAGCGCCAGAAAATGTAAATATTGCGGTTACGAGTTCCCAATAAAAGAAGGAATTCTTTCGGAAGGTGTAATGGTGGAAGTGGTAGCTAAAGCACCTTCAGAATTGGTTGGAAAAAGAATAAGCGAACTTAGCCTAAACGAACTCATTGCCTTGGAGAAATCAAAAAAATATAAACCATCATTTATATGGCGAGTGGTTAGGTCAAATGGGGGGGATTACGTTGAGGCTTATGCAAAGCTAAAAGGGTATAAAAAAGGATGGCTGAATAGGCAGATTGAAGATTTAGATAATTGTTCGTTTACAGATTACAAGATTAAAAATTAATTTATATGAGTGAAATTTCATTGTTCAATGGCTTGCCGGAAAAAGGAATGCCACATTTATCAGATGGTAAAATCCCAATATCTGAATTTTTAAACTTAGTAAAATACGGTAAATGGAAGGATAAAATAGAGCAGATAAGAATTGAGGAAGATAAAAAGAAAAGAGATCAGCTTAAAAAGTCTTTACCTTCAGTAACCATTAGCGGTTTGTTTGCGGAAAGGAAACAGGATTTAATTGTTCAGCACAGTGGATTTATATGTATAGACATTGATTATTTCAATGACAAAAGTGATTTAATTTCCGATCCATATACGTATGCTTTAATGAAATCCAGTAGCGGAGCGGGGCTTGCTTGCTTAGTGAAGATTAACCCATTAAAGCATACTGAAAGTTTTAGGTGGTTGCAAAATTACTACTATACTTCATTTGGCATAAAGGTAGACAGCGCACCGCAAAACCCTGCCTCCTTAAGATTTGTTTCATACGATCCGGAATTGTTCCTTAACGAAAAAAGCAAGATTAGTAAAACGTTACTTGAGAAACCGAAAAAAACACCATCGCTACCGATTGTTTTACCTGGTGACACAGTTGGCGAAATGATTATGGAATGCGTAAGTTTAGGCCACAACATAGCATCGGACTACGATAGCTATATGAAGCTGGGCTTTGCTTTGGCAGAGGGATTTGGTGAAGCTGGCCGGGAATGGTTTTATGCGCTTTGTTCCGTTAGCGAAAAATATGATAGCAGACATGCCGAAAAGCAGTACAATATTTCACTTAAAGGAAACAAGCAAGGTATAGGAGTTGGGACGCTTTATTGGATGCTAAAAAACGTAGGCATACATCCGCCGGAAATAAACCAAAAAGCCATACAGATTGCCACAATGGGTAAGCGTTCGGGTCGTTCTCCAGAAGCAGTAAAAGTACAGCTACAGGAAATGAACGGAGTGGATGCCGATAAGGCGAGCGAATTGGTAGACGAGGTTTTTAAAAGGAACGACATTACAATTAGCAGAGAGGTTAGCACTCCTGAGCAGGTTATTCAGTCTATTTCCGAATGGATGGCTCAAAACCATCCTATGCGCGTAAATTCAATTACCAGAATCATTGAAGAAAATGGCAATGAAGTAAAAAGAGAACGTATAAATTCTATTTACTTACGCGCCAGAATGTTCTTTAACTCCAAAGAAATAACCAAGGATATTTGCGAAAGCTATATTTTTAGCGATTTTATACATTCCTATAACCCTATAACTGAATATATCGAAAAAAACTTGCATAGACGCTCGGTAGGCAATATTGATTTGCTCTGTAAATCCATTAGGAGCGAAACGGGAATGAAAAATATTTTCATCAGAAAATGGGTAATTTCACTAATAGCAGCATACGAAGGCTATCCGGTCAGATCAGTAATTGCGTTGGTTGGTGGCCAAAACAGCGGTAAAACGGAATGGTTCAGAAGGCTTTTGCCTAACGGCCTTAAAAAATATTATGCAGAATCCAAACTAGATGCGGGGAAGGATGATGATATTTTGATGTGCCAAAAACTGATAGTAATGGATGATGAAATGGGAGGAAAGTCTAAGCAGGATGAAAAACGATTCAAGGAACTTACTTCAAAATCCATATTTTCGCTACGTGCGCCATACGCAAGGAGTAACGAGGATTTTAAGCGTTTAGCGGTTCTTTGCGGAACTTCCAACGATAGAGAAGTAATAAATGATCCTACCGGAAATACTCGTATTCTGCCAATAGAGGTTTTATCCATAGACCATGAGCTATATAATTCAATTGACAAGGACGAGTTGTTTATGGAGGCTTACAGGGCTTATGAAAGTGGCGAAGAATGGCAGTTATCAAAAGATGAAATGGCCGAACTAAATATAGTCGGAGAGGATTTTGAAACTGTTGCTTTTGAACGCGAACTTATTCTTAAGTTTTTTGCAAAACCAGAAAGCGAATATCAGGGGGAATGGATGACAACAACTGAAATAAAAGATGTTTTGGAAACAAATACTAAGCAAAAAATCATGGGAACCAAGAAATTAGGTAGTGAATTACGTAAGATTTTTGGAAAATCAGTTATAAAAAAGGTTGACAACATACCGCTTTATAGGTATAGGGTAGTTAGATTTAATAATCCTACTACCTCGCAACTAACTGAAAATGTGATAGTTCCATTTTAAAGGTAGTAGGTAGTAAGAAGAATTGATTTTTATAGTTAGTTTCTTTGTACAGAAAAAAAAATATAATAATGTATTGCGGTGTGTGTGTTATTATATAATAAATAAAAATATTTTATCTTACTACCTTACTACCTTGCCTAAAAAATTAACTTTAAACAACCAACAGCGTAGTTTTTATGGTAGTAACAACACGCTACTACCATCTTACTACTTTTAATTTATCTTACTACCTCAAGCAACATGGAAAAAAGAGAAACAGCGGAAATAAAACTGCAATCAGAAGCATACACCAACATTTATAATAATAGGCCAGATTTAAGGGGGAGGATTTTTGCTATCAATAACAATAGTGAAAATGCAATAAAAGGCGCAATGAACAAAGCGATGGGAGTTTATTCCGGCGTTTCGGACATGGGGTTTATTTGTAGGAACGGAGCAATAGTTTGGATTGAATGGAAAACACCTTCCGGCTATCAGTCAAAAAATCAAATCGAATGGCAGAGAATGGTAGTATCATTAGGGCATATCTATATTGTCGTTAGATCCGAACAGGAATTTTTACAAGTAATAAGCCAATACGAGTAATCCAAAAAGTAACATCGCAGTTACAAAGTGAAACGGATGGAATATAATTGGTAGATTTACGCTACAGGTTCGAATCCTGTCTTGTTCACTAAAAGAAATCAACCTTAAAAAAGGATTTAAATATAAAAATGATAGGCAAAATATTTAATGTACATTCAAAACATATAGGTTTAATAGTTAATTTAAAATCAAGAAATAATGATTAGTCACAAAGAAATAAGAGTAGGTAATATTGTTCGTATGCCTTCTTCAAATGAATTAATAGTTATAACAGCAATGGATATACAAGACATTCAAAGTAATTTAAAAAATAGATTGCCAGTTATTTTGAATCAAGAAATACTTTTGAAGTGCGGGTTTGTAAATAGTATAGAAAATAATTTAATGTCAAGTTACGATTTAGATAAATTATCAATTGTATTGCCATGCAAATTGTACACCGATGGAAGAGTTTATTTTAACTCTTGGGCTATATTAGAAAAATCAATGAAATACCTCCACCAGCTCCAGAACCTTTACTTCGCTTTGACAGGAACAGAACTCCCTATTTCGGATTTAAAATAAAAATGGTAACTTTGGGTATATGGCACTTTACAAAACTTAACAATGACCGAGCAAGTAAAACGTTTCTTAGATGAGTATTTTGTTACATTAAACGGCTATAAATCAGCAGTTTACGCTGGATACTCCGAGAATAGCGCAAGACAACAGGCAAGTCAAATACTAGACAGGCCTGAAAGCGTTGAATATCTTGAGCAATTACGTGCCAAATCAGAAGCTAAACATTCTATCTCAAAAGACCGTTGGCTATCTGAATTGGAAGCAATAGGATTTAGCAATATTCAGGATTTTATCAGTAACGAGAATAATATTAAGGATTTTTCTAAGTTGCCAGAGAACAAAACAAAAGCTGTTTCAAGTGTAAAGAAAACAATTATAGAGTTTGAAGGAGGGGAAAAACAAACGGTAGAATTTAAGTTGCACGATAAACTTAATGCGCTTGATAAGATAGGCAGGCATTTTGGATACTTCGAGAAAGACAACAGCCAAAAACCTCAATCACAACAGCCAATTATTAATATTATAAATCCTAATGGCAAGTAATGGCATTGTTATTAATTTCAAGCCATCTGTAAAACAGTTCCAGGCGTGGGAATATCTTTCAGATAATACAACGAATTTTATCGGTTATGGCGGTGCAGCCTTCTCTGGCAAGTCGTATTTACTTTGTTATTGGCTTACTTCAATGGCTGTCGCTTATCCTGGTACCGGTTGGGGATTGGGAAGAAAGCAATTAACAGTATTAAAAAAAACTACTCTTATAACTTTGTTTAAAGTGTTTGCTGAATGCAACATGATAAATGATGAGCATTTTAAATACAATCAGCAAAACAACACCATTACGCTTTACAATGAATCGGTTATATTTCTGATTGACACCATGTCACAGCCAAGCGATCCATTATTTACTCGTTTTGGAGGTTTAGAGCTAACAGGCGCAGCGGTTGATGAATCGGCTGAAACAGACTATAATGCAATAGAGGTTTTAAGCACCCGTTTAGGGCGTAGGTTAAACGATAAGTATAATTTAGGGGCAAAGCTACTCGAAACATTTAACCCGGCTAAAAACCACGTATATTCACGTTATTATAAACCATACCAATCCAAAACAGAAAAGCAGGATATTAAATTCGTTCCGGCCTTGCCTTCAGATAATCCATCCCCAGAAGTTCCGGCTTATATAGCAAGGATAAAAGCAACCGGTAGCAAGATAACTATTGAGCGTTTGATTTATGGAAACTTTGAATATGATGATGATCCTGCCGCGTTAATGATCTTCAACAAGATACAGGACTTGTTTAGTAACTCATTTGTTAAAACAGGAGAAAAGTTTATAAGTGCTGATATAGCCCGTTTTGGTTCTGATAATACTGTTATTGGGGTTTGGGATGGATTTATATTGGAGCATTTAATAACAATAGAAAAGAATAAAATAACTGAAGCGGCCGAAAAGATTAAACAATTATCAACTACTTATGGCGTTCCTTTATCCAATATTATTGTCGATGATGATGGTGTAGGTGGTGGAGTTGTAGATATTTTAGGCTGTTCTGGGTTTGTAAACAATTCAAGTCCTCTGCCTAATCCAGAAAATAAGGAACCGGAAAACTACAATAACCTTAAATCACAATGCTATTTTAAATTAGCCGAATTGGTTAATAAAAATCTAATTTGGATTAGAGATGAAAAGTATAAAGAAATTATTATACAAGAACTTGAGCAGGTAAAGCAAAAGGATATGGATAAAGACGGTAAAAAAATGGTTGTTCCGAAAGATAAGGTAAAAGAGTTGTTAGGCCGTTCCCCAGATTATTCTGATATGCTCATGATGAGATGCTGGTTTGAATTACGCACCTTAAATCAATTTTTTACTTTTTAGCAATAAAAAAGTTACATTTGTGATATGGCGATTACATTAAACTCATTGCGCACGTCTGTTGCGCTTGCTATAGCACCAAAACGCTCAATTAATGATGCGTTAACAAATGTTTTTAACCAAGCCTTCTTTGCTTATGTAGGGGCTGGATTAACAAGATATGATGCTAAGGCGCAAACATACGTTGAAAAGGGATATAACGAAAATACAGATGTATATGCTGTAGTTAGCCAAATATCAAAAAAGTTTGCATCGGTGCCCGGGATATTGAACGAGGTTAAGGATCGTAAATCTCTAAAATCATATAAACAGTTATACACCAAATCATTAACGCCACAGGAATACGTTTTAAAGCAGGGGTTACAGTCTAAGGCGCTCGATAATGAGGAAATAGCAGAGCCAATGGATCGTCCGAATTGGTATCAATCTGAAACGGAGTATAAAGAGTTGTGGGAAACATTCATGCTGTTAACCGGTAACGCCTACCAATGGATGTTAAGGGTTAAAGATGGCCCGAATGCAGGGAAGCCAATTGCTAGGTTTTTATTGCCATCACATTTAGTACAAATCGTTTTAAAAGAGAATGCCGCTTTAGAATCCACAGATTATGCTATAAGCCATTATGTACTTGTTTTTGGAAGCAGTTTTATCAGGTTTGAAGCCGAAGATGTTATACACTCGAAGTTTCCTAACCCAAACTACGATTTGCAAGGCTCGCATTTATACGGTCAAAGTCCTTTGCGGTCTGCCTTAATTGATATGCAGATCCAAAACGTTACAAAGGACAATTCGGCTAAGTCGATGAAGTCGGGGGGTTCATACGGCTTTATCCACGCTAAGGATGGCCAAACACCTTTAACCTCAACTCAAGCACTTGAATTAAAAGATCGGTTAATCGAAATGCAAGCATCCGAACAGTCTTTAGGTCGTATCGCTGGTGCATCCGCTCCGTTGGGCTTTACTCAAATCAGTGTTGATACCGATAAGTTAATGCCTTTCGATTATCTTAAATCTAGTCAAAAAGCAATATGTAATGTTTTGGGATGGTCTGATTTGCTATTAAATAACGATGCTAAATACGATAACCTGCAGGCCGTTTGGAAAATGGTTATCAGTAACCGTATCAGTCCAGATTTAAAGATTTATGAAGATGGGTTAAACGATCGTTACTATCCGTTGTTTCGTGAACTAGGCAAAGTACACTTAACGTTTGACATATCAGAACTACCGGAAATGCAACCTGATATGAAGATGCTAGTTGAATGGCTATCTTCTGCATTAAGAATGGGTGCTATCAATCCAAGAGAGTTTAGACAGGCATTGAGATACAGCGATATTGATACGCCAGAAATGAACACATTTTTTATTGAACAAGGGCTAATTCCTTTGGCAGACGCTATTATACCTGGTGACAATGATTTTAACTTATAATAATGAATATAGAGGAATATAGGGTACAGTATCTAAGATGGCATAGGCAATATGAACGAACCGCTTTTAAGATATTTAAAAAAGCAATTATTGAAACGGCAAGTAGAATCCCTGTTTCAAGCCTTGACTATTCCAACTACCAGATTTTGATACCTCTAAACCTTCATAAAGAAAAAATAGAAAACGCCTACATTGATGTTTATACCATAATAGGCTTATTGCATGGCAAAAGGGTAGGCAGAAGTATAAACCGAGAACTTAAGAATTTTTTAGGGCCATTGTTCAATCGAATTTTTCAGAGCAATATTGCAGATTGGGTTAGGGATTTTTGCGGTTCAAATATTATTTCAGTTACCGATACCATAGGCAAAACAATAATTTCGATAATATCAAAAGCATCAGAGGACGGATTGACGTTGCAGCAAATGCAAAAACTTGTAAGGGATAAAATAGATAGCGGTCTTAGCCGTTATGAAGTATTAAGGATTGCAAGGACTGAAACAGGATCGGCCGCTAATCATTCTGCTATGGTTGCCGGAGATACTTCTGAAATTGTTTTAGAAAAAGTATGGGTAAGCTCAAGGAACGCAAGAACAAGAAGAAAACCAAAAGACCAGTTTGATCATTACGATATGAACGGTGTATCTGTTGGGCAGTTTGAAAAGTTTGTTATGAGTGGTAGGGGCGGAGTAATAGATAGGCTTGATTTCCCTTGCGATCCAAAAGGCAGTGCGGGCAACATCATACAATGTAGGTGCGCTGTTGCGTTAAGACCTAAAAGGGATGCAGATGGTTTTATAATAAGGCGTTAAATTAAAATAAATTTTGTATTTGCTATTAATTGCTATATTTGTATTAAAATCGTTACAATGACAGGGTTATACGAAGAAAAAGACAACATAGGCAGTGTTAAGGATGTTTCCTTCGCAGATCGCACCATTACAGGCTATTTGGCTCATTTTGGATCAATAGACTATGGAAACGATGTTATTGAGAAAGGGGCATTTACTAAAACCTTACAGGATAACATTAATAACCTTCGTTTCTTAGACCAGCACGATTGGAAAAGGCCACATAACAAGTTCAGCGTAATCAAAGAAGATGAAACGGGATTATATTTCGAGGTTAAAATGGTTTCCGGCGTTTCGTATTCTGAAGATGTTTTACGCTTATATGAAGCTGGAGTAATAGATCAACAGTCAATCGGCTACAATGCAGTTAAGAAAGAGGTTAAATCTGGTATTCGTTATTTAAAGGAATTAAAGCTAGGCGAAGGAAGTAACGTAACAGTTGCTATGAATCCAAACGCTAAGTTTAACGGCTTTAAATCTTTATCGTTACCAGATTGCAACAATAAGATTACCCGTATAATGTCTTTCATTAGAAACGGCAATATTACGGATGAAAGCTTTATCCAATTAGAATTAGCTTTAAAACAATTACAATCATACTCATTTGAACTTGGTAAAAAATCACTCGAAGAGCCGTCAGCGGATGACACTCTAGTTAATGAGCCGATAAACCAAATAGAGATAATTAAATCATTTAGAAACTCATTAACTACAAATTAAGGCCATGCCAGATTTAGATTTAAAACAAGAGTTAGATCAGCTAAAGAGCGATTTAACAGCCAACTTTGAAACCAAATCAAAAGTAGATATTCAATCTGCTATTGACGCTTTCGAGGTAAAAGCTAAAGGCGTTTATGACGCAGAATTAAAAACTATTAAAGACGATTTCCAAGCTAAGTCTGCAGCAATGCAAGATCACTTAGATAAGCTTGATGTTCGTTTGCAAGAAGCTAAAGCACAACAAGGTAAGTTAGAGGTTAAAACATTTAACCAGCATTTAGCAGATGCTTTAGCAGAGAATGCTGATAAAATCAAAGCGCACTCACAAAAAGGCGCGCCGGAGTTAAGAATGGAAATGAAGGCCGTTGGCGATATGTCAATTGCTGCCAACTTCCCAGGTGCGACACCTTTTATTCAAGAAGTTCGCAATAACTTAATCGAAACGCCTTACAATCGTGTTTGGTTAGCTGATTTATTGCCACAAGGAACATCTAATGCCAACTCAATCATTTATCCGAAAGAAAACGGTGGAGAAGGAGCAGCGGCGGTTTGGACTGATAGAACAGCAAACAAAGCGCAAATGGATTTCGATTTAACTTCACAATCAGCTTTCTTTAAATGGATTGCAGGATGGGTGGAAGTAGATCGTGAAATGTTGGATGATATTCCTTTCTTAACAAGCTATTTGCAAACTAAAATGCTTATCAGCTTAAAGACTGCGGAAAACAATTTCATCTTAAACGGTACAACTGATACTAATCCGGTACAAGGCTTGTTGAATGTTGCTACTCCTTACGATGGTACTTATACTGCGGCAGTTGATAGAATCATCGATGCTGGATGGGGGCAAATTGTTGAAGATACTTTCGAGTTCTACAACCCTACAACCGCTATCTTAACACCTCGTGATGCTGTTGCTGTTGGCTTGAACAAAGCATCTGGATCAGGCGAGTACGATCTGCCAAACGGATCTGTTGCATTTACTAACGGTCGTTTACAGGTTGGCGGCTTAACTGTTGCGCCTACTACGCAAGTAGGAACAGGCAACTTCTTAGTATTCGATAGAAACGCAACTTTATTGGTTAACCGTTTAGCTCCAGAAATCAGAATGTTTGAAGATGCTGTGTTAGCTAAGAAAAACAGAGTAATGTTCCGTATTGAGGAAAGGGTAACTTTGGCTATTTTCAATAACCAAGCAATTGTACTTGGAGAATTAGCAGGAGCATAGTCCAGAAATAATAAAATTAAAAACCCTTAGCTTAATTGTTAAGGGTTTTTTTGTAACTTGCATATATGAAAGTAAAATTCTTAAAATCACACGATGTTTATTCTAAAGGCGATACCGAGGATTTGCCAGAAGGATTAGCAAACTATTTAATTAGGTGCAATGTTGCTGAAGAAGCAAAAGAGCCTAAACCAAAAAAAGAAAAAAAGGTTATCGAACCTGATTTAGAAAAAAAATAATGGCAGTAATTACCAAATACACAGATATAATCACTTTAGATCGTGCCAGAACCTACCTACGTGTAGATGATGGTATGAATGAAGATGATACTGAAATTGAATCTATGATACGTGCGGCATTCATTTTTATGGAGCGTTACACCAACCATATTTTTATAAATCGGGAATTTGAGCAATATGTACCGCCAAAAATATATAACACTCCTATTACGTCAATTGAAAACGTGCCTGATGAAGATTTAAGCAACTACTATCAGCGTAATATGGATTATTATTGTGGTGAGCGCATAACGCCTGTATTAACAAAATACTTTGCCGGATATAAGGAAGTAGAGGACGTGCCGGATGATTTTATACAGGCAGCTTTGCAGATGATTAAGGTGTTTTATTACGAAAGTGAAAAGCAATTTAATTCAACCTTAATACCAATATCAGTTACACAAATATTAGATACTTATAGGACTTTTGTATAATGGCAGAATTAAATTTAGAAGTAGTATTAAAGTGTAATTATAACTTTTGGTTTTATTTACTAAGGCTATCAATATTCTTAAAGTTTAGAAAACTTATAGTCTATTTATTAGATAATAAGCCTATGATAAACATGTACATTAACGGTAGATTAGTAAGAAAAATTAAAATAAAATCATCTGATGATAGCCCGAAAATATAACAAACGCATTCAATTGTTCGAGGTATCAACCCAACAAAACGAATTTGGTGGGAATACGCCAACGGAAACGCTTTTGTTTAGTTCGTGGTGCGAAGTTGTAACTAATGGAGTAGGCTATAAAGCTACTGATTTCGGTATAGATGCTTTTGAAGATCCTGTTTTGTTTCGTGTTCGTTACCGAAACGATTTTAAGTATCAAGGCCGCACATTGCTGGTTAAGTATCGTAACGAGCGGTATGTAATTAAAGCGGTTAGGAATATAGATGTAGCAAATCTGGAAACGGAGCTGTTTTGCCAACGTGAAGAAACACAATTGCCATGAGTAACATAAAAGGCTTTGACGAACTTGCTAGAAGACTTCAGAAAATGGGGGCAGACGGAGTAAGGATGATTAAAGACGAAATAGAAGGTGCAGGGCGAGAAATAGAGCTGAAAGCAAAGCAACTAGCCCCTGTTGATTTAGGACCCCTAAGACGTTCTATAAATTATTCTAGTACGGATGGAGGCTTGGGCGCAATGGTTAGCGTAAACGTAAGCTATGGGGCTTATCAGGAGTTCGGAACAGGCGGACTTGTTTCTGTGCCAAACGAAATGAGGGAACTTGCGGAATATTACAAAGGTTCTGGAGTAAAAAAAATAAATCTTAGGCCACAACCATATCTTTATCCTGCTTTTATTGAAGGTAGAAAAAACCTGATAGACCAATTGAATAAAGGACTTGAACGTTTAACAAAATGAACAGAAACCCTGATAAGTGGATTAGAAAAGGAATTATTCAATGTTTGGGTAGTTCAGCCCCTATTTATGACATGAGAGTTACCGGCAATAACTACCCTGATAAATATATTATTCTTTCTACTCAAACAAAGCAAACTACAAATGCAACCAAATGCGGTTCACAGTGGGATTGCAGTATATTATTGGATTTGGTAACAAGATATACCGCAACTTCAAACCCAGGCGATAGGGTAGCAGTAAACGACATTGAAGATGATGTTATAATCAACATGAACAACTTTTCAATAGAAAACTTTTCATTGTTCAGTATTCAGATTGAGAGTTCAACGTCTTTAGATACGCTAACAGATACGATGAACGTATTTAGGCAGTTGGTTAGGTACAGAATTATACTGAATGAAATATGACATTAGAACAGCAAGCGGAAAAGTTATTTCCAATGCCGTTAAACCCTTGCGCTTGGGTTAAGGCAAGGGTAATTTGGAAGCGTGAAAGGTGGATTAAGGGGCAGGGGAAGTAAACCTCCTACTAAAATAACTACTATATTCGGTGCAAATCCTTAGCGATTCATTGCCTCGTAAACCGATTAGTTTAAACTGCTCAATCTGCCTTGAAAAGTGGGCGTGCTGCTGGGGTTTGGTCATGGCTTATTAATATTCCTCAAATAGTTGATGTTTACAGCATATTTCGTGAATACCTTTTGGCGCTCTTGCTGTATAAAATTCTCCATCGTAAATTCCTGTCTGGCAATGATGGTGTTCGCCTTTAGATATTTTCCATTCATTATCTATAGCTAATTGTAAAGTTTTAATTTCATCGTCTGTAAAATATAATGATTTAGCTTCTTTTAAATCAACTATAATTTTACCGTTCTCATCTTTAGTTACCAAATAATCGAAATTATCTCTATACTGCGATATGTAGTCTTTTTTAGCTACTACATAACCATCTTTTAAAATTGTGTGGCTCATAACTCTGTTGGTTTAACGTGTTCGATTGATTGGATTAAATCATATCTTATTAATTTACACTTATCCTTATTTGTAAAAGATGGATTTTCTTCATCTGTAAAATATAATCTATGATAGATGTTTGCAGCAAATTCAACTACTTTAAAGCAATAAACAAATAAGCAATCGCTAACGATGCCGTCTTGTTGTATTTTTTGCGGAGTTTTAAAAGTTACCTTAATCATTACTTTATATTTCTAATTGCGTGGTAATATCCCCTCTTAAAAGCATCTCTTTGCATAATTGTAACAGTTCTCAAAGGTATATCTAAATTATCTTCATAATCACGATATTGCTTTTTAACGTGATATTCAATCCCATCCAAATCACTTTGAACGGCACTATCAATCGTCTTCATCTGCTCGATTGCCTCCCTAAGCCTTTCGGTTCGGTTATCGCACGTTTCCGTTATCGACTTAACATCAGCTTCAAGGCTTTCTATTTTTGCTTTCAATTCCTCGATTAAAAGTCTGTCTTTTTCGATTTGCATTCTGGTTTTCATACCTCAAACTTACGTAACTAAAAATTAATTTTGCTAATTGCAACGCAATCGTTACATTTGTTAATAAACATTAAATAATCATAAAATGGCAAATGAATTTTTAAACGGTCGTACCGTACTGCTTTACATCGATACAGTTACGCCAATTACAACGGCATTGGATGCGGTAACAACCGATGATGCGGAGCTTGTTGCGTGTTTGACCTCAAACGGTTTCGATGCTACTACATCTGCTATTGCGGCTACCTCTAAATGTTCCGGTTCTTTTGCCGAATCTTTGGATGGCGAAAAAGGCTGGACAATGAGCGCAGAAGGTCAGGCTATCAAGTTAACAGGTGTAGGAGATACAAGGGTTAACCACAACAAGCTTTTTAAGCTGTGGCGTGAAGGTACTGCTTTTTGGGCGTTTATGATGGACACTGCATCACCTACTATTACATTGCGTTATGGCGTAGCCCGTATCGACAGTTTTAGCGATGGCGCACCAGATAACGAAGCGCAAACGTTTTCAATCAGCTTAACGGGTATTGGTAGACCAGGCGATCAGGACGATATTGATACAACACCTTAATATATGCGTATATCATTTGAAATAAACGATGTAAAGCATACATTGTACTTTGGTATGGATGCTTACGAGATAGTGGCCGAGAAATCGTTCAAAGCTACTATTGAAAACAATGTGTCTAATTTCAAGATGTGCTCCTACATTATTTTTGGCGGATTGGTAAACGAAGCCGTAATAAAGGAACTTCCAAAGCCAGATTATGAGGTTGCGTACGAACTTATGCAGGAAATTGTACAGCAACCAGAAGAATTTCAGAATAAAATATTTACGGCTTGGGAACAAAGTTTAGCTAATAAGGAACTGCAAAAAATTCTTAATGCTAATAAAAAAAAAGTAGAAGTAAAAAAGCGCAAGACTTTAGCGAAATAAGGGCTTTTGCCTATGGCGAATTAGGTTTGAAGCCTTGGGAATTCTCAAGGTTGAGCAACAAGGATTACGTAATACTTTGCATAGGACATAAGAACAAGCTTAAAAGGCAGGAATACCGAGATAGGGCATTACAGTATGCGATTGTTAGCGGTTACGCAGATCCAAAGCATTTGCCTAAAATAGAAGTTTATTGGCCTATTGAGGGAGAACCAAAAAGAAAGATAAGAATACCAAGCAAGGAAAGAATAATGGAGCTAAACAAGCTCTTTAAAAACTTCGGAAAAAATGGCTAACCCACAATTAACAGTAGAAATAACCGCTAAGATTGATGGGCTTAGGGATGCTTTTAACAAGGCTATCAAGGAAAACTCAACCTTTAGCAATAATACCAGAAAAGCGTTAAAGCAGGTAGATGACGAGTTCGCAAAGCTGGCAAACGATGTTGAAAAATCAATGTCTAAAGCTGGTTCGGCAACAGCAAAGGCATCTAGTGATATAACAAAGAATTTAGCGAATACAGCGAAAGCTACTGCGGTTGCAGGTCAGGGCGTGGCTGTTGGCGCAAATCGTGCGGGCATGGCCTTAACTGATTTAGGGCGTATCGCACAGGATAGCCCTTTTGGTTTTATCGGCATTCAGAACAATATTAATCCATTAATAGAAAGCTTTGGACGTTTAAAGACCGAAACAGGTTCTACTGGTGGTGCGTTAAAGGCTTTAGGTCAATCGATGATCGGGCCAGCTGGATTGGGCTTCGCTATTTCGCTTGTTAGCGCAGGTATATTGCTTTATCAGAAATACCAGCAACAAGCCAATAAAGCAACAGAAAACGCAAAGAAAGTTACTGATGATTACATAAAGACGCTTGATAGCGTTACCGCTTCGCAATTAAAAGGCGGGCAGAATGCGCAACGTGAAATTGCTGATTTAAAAATACTTTATGGAGCTTATCAGAACGCAAATCTTCCATTAAAAACAAGGCAAGAGGCTTACAAGCAACTACAGGAACAATACCCTTCGTATTTTAAAAACCTGCAGTTTGAACAGGAAGCAGGGAGCGCAACAACAACTGCCTACAATAGTTTAACACAGGCAATTCTAGCAACCGCAAGAGCAAGGGCAGCGGCCGATAAGATAGCGCAAAATGAGAGCCGAAAACTAGAGAACGAGCAAAAAATTATTGATTTGGAGAAAGACCAGATTAATAATCAAAAAGAATTGGCAAAAGCAAAAGCAAGGGCTAATTCCCAACCGTTAAGCGGTGGTTCTACAGGCGGTGTAGCAACAAACTTATCGGATGCTACAAAAGCGGCCGAGATTGAAGCTAAAGTAAACGAAAATCTTAAGATTAGACGGCAGCTTGTAACAGACACAAATAAGCTTGACGAGCAGAGCGGGCGTTTAGTTGAATACACCAATGTACAACTTGAGAAAGGCGCAAAGCTAACCGGAAGCATCGGCAAGGAACGTAAGGAAATAGCAAAAGAAATCGCCAAGTTTTCGGGAAGGTCTTTAGCCGATGTGGGTGGACAGCAAGATTTAGGTACCAGACTAACATCTACATTGCCAACGGTTACATCAAAAATAAAGGAATTTGTTTCTGAAAATCAAAGAGCTTTAGCGACATTACGTTATGAGTTTGGATATACCGATGAAGAAATAGCTAGTTTCATAAGCAATTTTGGAATAAATGCACAGGGATTACTAGATAAAACCATAGCATTAAACAAAGGTGTTAGCGATGTTGTAAACAACGGTATCATAAGCACATTTGGCTCTTTAGCGGAAGGCATAGGTACAGCTTTGGCAAATGGCGCAAGTGTTGCCGATGCGGCCGGACAAGCGATGTTATCTTCTTTAGGTGGCGTATTAGTTCAATTAGGGCAGTTGGCTATCGCAACGGGGGTCGGTATTAAAGCGGTTCAAACAGCTTTAAAATCACTAAATCCAATAGTTGCGATTACTGCAGGTGTTGCATTGGTAGCATTAGGAAGTATATTTAAGGCTAAAGCATCTGCAATAGGCGGTAGCGGACAATCAGGTGCGCAAGGTTCATCATACAAACCAGTTAGAGGTTTTGCATCTGGAGGTAACAATATCGCTGGCGGTATGGCTTTGGTTGGCGAACGTGGGCCAGAGCTGGTAAATCTTCCAACAGGTAGCGATGTATTCAATAATTCAAAAACAAACAGGATATTGCAGGATTCAAACAGAGGTGGAGTAGTGATAAACGGGAGCTTTGAATTAGGGCTTGAGGAATTGGTAGTGAGGTTGGACCAGGTTAAGAAACGAATGGATAGAAACGGCAGGTAATGGCAGAATATTTAGTAGATACATTTAAGGCAAAAGGCCCCGTTATACTTACCGATGATTGGCGAGGTATTCGTATTTACGTCAATGATGCGGGTGTAGTTCGTACCGAGAACGTCAATCCCAACAAGCCGTTCCAATATGATAAGGTGAGCGACTACGCTTTTAACGATAGGCAATATTCAATGCTGGCACCGTTAAATGTTATAACATCTTTTTGTAATTTTGATACCTTCACAAAATACACCGTAAGGGCAATAAACGATAGGCCTTTTGTTCAGGTTAGTGCAGACGTTAACGAGCCTAGTTGCGGTTATGAAACGCCATTGCCAGAGCCTTACACACCGCCAAGCCCTTTTGGTAATCCTACCTATGGGGCCTATAAGAAATTTACCTACTGCGATTGGGAGGGTGTCCAATGCGAAGTATTGATAGAAAAAAAGGATTATACCGGAGCAGTGGGGATTATTCCCAGAGCTGGCGGAACTCCCGTAAATCTAAAATATGTTGAGGTTGATGATAAGTACACAACCATTAGACCACTTGAATTTGAACTTAACTTTATCGAAAACGCGGATTTTGTATTGGAGGAATTTTATAGTGAGGACCAAAGGACTTTTAGGGTTACGGTAAGCAAGAACGGTTTGGTAAGGGCAAGAGGTTATGTTATACCGGACGGATGCAAAAGCAAGTTTAAGCAAGGCAACAACGAAGTAACGTTAAAGTGTACAGACGGGCTTTCAAGCCTTAAGACCGTTACCTATCCTTTGCCATTGGGAAGTAGCTTTGATTTGTCGCAGTCTTTTTTGTCCATTCTTTGCTATGCGCTTGCGCCTACAAATCTAAATTTGGATATTACAACTATCTGCAATTATTACTCAACCAAAATGCCCACAACAATAAATGATGATCCTTTGCATATGGCAACGATAAACCCGTTAAGGCTTTCAACCGAGAAAGGCACCAT
>Ga0247811_1000228_pt1 | contig 19435 bp, 19 predicted proteins | sample UWRJL134311R1_FD_189018 | JGI IMG/M metagenome (GOLD analysis project Ga0247811, IMG submission 189018) | Plant litter microbial communities from Arlington Agricultural Research Station in Wisconsin, United States - UWRJ-L134-311R-1 | ecosystem: Environmental > Terrestrial > Plant litter >...
TTTTTATGAAAATGATGCTGCACAATCATTTTATCAGATACTTGAAGGAACGGTTAAAGTAACTTATACCAATGAATATGGAAAGGAATTCACGCTTGGTTTTTTTGAAAATGGAAACAGTTTTGGAGAATATTCATTATTCATAGATCAAAACTATCCGATCTCTGCTGTAACACAGACAGATTGCGTTATTTGGAAACTCTCAAAAGAAAAGTTCTTTTTGCTTTTAAGCGAAAATCCTAAGGTGCAGTCTAATGTTTTAAAATCATTTGCTACGCAGATTTACAATAAAATAGCTTTTTTTAAAAACAGCATCAACCATAAAGCGGAATATCGCATTTGTGATCTTTTTGAAAATCTAAAAAAACAAAAAAACAAATGTCCTTCTGAGAAACTCCTAATTCCGTACACACGGCAAGAAATAGCCGATTTTACAGGGCTTCGGGTCGAAACTGTAATTAGAATAGTTTCAGGAATGCATAAGCTCAAAAAAATTGAAATAAAAAACCATAAGATTTATTACTAAAGTGAATTCTCTGACTATCTATGAAAAAGAAATATGCATGATAATATATTCCTGGCCGGCTTTGGTAAAAACTTCATGACCAGCTGTCATTCCAAATTTCTCATAAAATGATTTTTTATTGCTTCTGGCATTGCACCAAACTTTTTTCAGGCCTTTTTCTTTTGCTAGTTCGAGAATATAAGTAATCAGTTTAGAGGCAATTCCTCTAAACTGATAATTTTCTAACGTTGCTAATTTTCGAAACTGCATTTCCTGATCTGTAATAAAGCAGGAAACTATCGAAACTAATAGTTTATCATCAAAAACGCCAAAATGCAATCCAAGATTATCTTCTTCTAATTGCACAAATTCAAAAGGCTGATCCGGCCACATAACTTCGTGCCGGATTTTCCAGGTTGCTGCTGCGTCGATTTTGGCAATTTTCATTTTTGGATTTAATTTAGTTCGAAAATGAATTTAGAATTTCCATTGCTTTTGCTGTGTCTTTTTTACTGACAAAAATATGGTCGTGATAAAAAGCCGCTACAACATTGCAGCTAATATCGTTTTCTGAAAGTGCTTTAGAAAATGCGGCTGTCAAACCCACTGCTTCTAGCGAAGAATGCACGGTAAGCGTAATCCAGGACATTACCACTGGATAATCGAGATTTAATTTTACAGCCGTTTCTTCTTCAAGGATTAGCGTAATTGCTTCTTTCTCTTTAAATAACATCACAATTTCATTTAAATTGATTTGTGATGGATCTTCAACTTTACAAAAAACATAATCGCCTGAATTGTGCTCGGGTTTCATGCTTTTAAGCAATTGCTGTAAATCTTTTTCTCCAGACATATGGGTTTTTGTAATGGATTATTTTAAAAGTTTTTCTAACTTACTTTTTGTTTCAGGAAAATCTTTATCTAATTCTAATGTTTTCTGATAGCTTGAAATTGCATTTTTCTTATCGCCATTGGCTTCATAATAATCTCCAAGAGAATCATAAACATTCGGGCTTTGAGGATAATTGGCTACGTTGAGTTTAAACAAATATACTGCTAAGTCATTATTATTTTTAGATAATGCCTGATAACCGTAATTATTTACAACACTTTCGGGCACTCTGAGTTGGTATCCTAAGTGTTTTGAAATATTTTCGTAATGCTTTTCTATCTTAGCAAAAACAGCGGCATTAAAATTAATTCGTTCCTGCATAGAAAGTTTTAACTCATTAAAATCAAAAATAAACCGAAGCCCGTCATAGGCCGCAATTAACGGAACTGATCCGTGACTGTCATTGTTATAATACTTGTACTGGTAACGAAGATTACTTTTTTGGTTTTGATCTAAAAAATCATTCAATTCTAAAACTGATCTTATATGATTGTTAATGGCACTCGTATCTTTTCTCACCTTTATAATGTCCATATTTTCGCCCATTGTGTTGGCTGCGGCCATAAACAAGGAAATAGTACTGAGATTTTTTGATGCTAATTTCTTTTTGGTTTCTTTTAAAAACTGCTGGTGATCCCACCACATACTGGGGTCAATGGCAATATAAGCATTGAATAACTGCGTATGACTGGTCAGAATATTCATGACCGTTAATCCTCCAAAAGAGTGTCCGATTAAGGTTTTATAAGGTGCTGCAGGATATTTACTTTCGATGTACGGCAATAATTCTTTTTCCAGAAATAAAGCAAAATTTTCACCTCCTCCTGAGTTATCACTTAAATCCTTATTGACAAACGGAAGTTCAGTAGTGGAATGCGTCGGCGTTAAATCGCGGGTTCTGTTGGTATTCGGAATCCCGACAACAATCATTTCAGGACAATTTGTATTGCCGTTTATTTCGCTTAATTGCTCAATAATTCCAACAATAGAGCTAAAATGGGCATCGCCATCTAATACATACACCACCGGATATTTTTGTTTTGCAAAACCGCTTGCGTATTGTGCACTTCTGGGAATATGAACCCAGATTTTTCGCTCTTCGTTAAGCACTTTCGATGTTATACTGTCGATTGTACCTATTTCGATTTTATTTCTGTTTTGGGCAAATCCAAAACTCGAGACCACTATTAAAAAAGAAAGTAAGATTTTATTCTTCACGGAAAAATGATTTGAATTATTAGGCATCTTTTTTATTTTTTACTAGTTACTATTTATAATTCATCGCATAAAAAAACCGTCTTCTGCTGGAAAAAACGGTTCTTTTTATTTATTTTGCTTTCCAGCTGTTATCTGCCGGCGTGGCATCCATAAAAATACCGCCGTCAATAGTGATGCTTTTAATTTGTTTTTTACTTTTTACCGTAATTGCAGCAAGTTTCTGATTCGCCTGCCATACCGCTGGTGTCTGATGCAAGGTTTCTTTTGAATCATCTGTGTAAACAACATTTACATCAAACGGAATCGCAAAACCTCCTGTGTTTTCAACAGAAACTATATTTTTAGCCACGTCTTTAACTGAAATATCAATATAATTATTGGTGAAAAACCAGTTATTAAAGAACCAGTTCAGATTTTTTCCCGAAGCTGTATTCATCGAATTAAAATAATCCCACGGAATTGGGTGTTTACCGTTCCAGGTATCCATATAATGATGCAGCGATTTTTTAAACAAATCGTCTCCAAGCAAATCTTTTAACGCGATATAAGATAGAGATGCTTTTCCGTATGAATTATTTCCGTATCCCGGACCAGAAACCTGAGTCGACATAGAAATAATAGGCTGATCTTCTTCTGTTGATTTATCAGTGATATATTGGTGGACTCTAAATTCTTTATAAAATTTATCTGCGGCTTCTTTTCCGTGTTCTGCAATTCCAATTAAATATTCAAATGTTGTTGCCCAGCCTTCATCCATAAAAGCATAACGCGTTTCGTTGATTCCCATATAAAACGGAAAATAAGTGTGTGCTACTTCGTGATCCTGAACCAATTGAGCAAAAACAGGATCATTCATTTGCGAATCGTTGCACATCATAGGATATTCCATGTCAGCAAATCCCTGAAAAGCGGTCATTTTAGAAAACGGATACGGAACTCCCGGCCAATTGTTCGAAAACCAGTCTAAAGCGTATTGATTATTTTTTACAGAATTCACAAAATCAGTTCCTTTAATGTCATAGGCTGCCTGCACACTGGCACGACGGTTTGTTTTTTTATCGACCAGAACACTGCTCGCATCCCATAAATAACGATCGCTCAGACCAAAGCAGACATCTGAAATATTTTTGGCTTCAAATTTCCATACATTCCAATCGTTTTGTTTCGTCACAACGCCGCTTTTCAATTCCTGCTCATTGGCAATATGCAGGATTTCATCTGTAACATATGATTTTTTCAATCGTGCCGAATATTCCGGCTGTAAAACCTCATCCGGATTTAATAAATCTCCGGTTGCATACACTACAAAGTTTTTAGGCGCTTTTACAGCATAGGTATAATCATTAAAATCATTGTAAAATTCCTGACGATCGGTATGAGGAATTCTGTCCCAGCCGTTATAATCGTCAAAAACAGAAACTCTGGGATAACTGTAAGCAACAAAAAAAGTAGATTCGTCTATTTGTCCCTCTCTGCCGCTTTCTTTAGATAAAGGATAATTCCAATCGATATTAAGGGTGATTTTTGAGTGGGGAGCTATTCCTTTTTTCAACTTTACATTTCCCACCGTTCCCCAGCTTCTGGCATCTTCTTTATAAATTTCTTCGCCCACTTTTAGAGAAGTAATTGTTAATCCGTTACTCAAAAAATCTTCGCTTACGCTGCCGCTTCTTGGCGATGAAGGTTTATGAAGGTTATTTACAAATCGAATTGCAAGATTTCTTAAAGTATCGCTGCTGTTATTTTCATAAACAATGGTTTCAGTGCCGCTAACTAATTTTGTTTTAGGGTCTACCGTAATTTCCATAGTGTATTTACCGTGGTTCTGCCAATAGTTTTTGCCTGGTTTTCCGTCTTTCGAGCGCGTACCTTTTGCGTAGGCTTCTTTTATATTTCTAGGCATATAAAGTTCCTGCGAAAAGATATTTTGTGCCAAAAATAAAAGTACAATTAATACAATTTTTTCCATAAGTGGTTTGAAGATTTTGGTGGTTTTATAAAGATTATAATATTAGTGCCATTTTCTCCAATAATGTTACAATTCTTTAAAAAAAATCACGCGGCATTGTAAAGCTTTTTTTTTAAATACTCTTTGCATTCTAAGATAAAATGCGAAAGTATTAAAAACCCAGCGCCTTAGCAGCTCAGCCACTCAGCACCTAAAAAATAAAAACCGCCTAATTCTAAAAGAAAAAGGCGGCATCTACAATTAATATATAACCTTTATAACTACAAAATATAATCGGTATTAATGAAATTCGATTCTTTGCTGTTAAGCAATTCCTGCAGAATTTCATTGTTATAAGCGATATCTTTTGAGGCTACGAACGTACGAATTGAAAAGGAACGCAAAGCATCAGGAATACTCAAAGTTCCAACAGCAGAATCTTTACGGCCTGTAAACGGAAAAGCATCCGGACCTCTCTGGCAAGAGCTGTTCAGGTTTACCCTGCAAACTAAATTGACCAAAGCATCGATAAGCGGCGCAAGGGTTTTAATATCTTTTCCGAACAAACTTACTTGCTGCCCGTAGTTGGATTCAGCCATGTCTTCAAGAGGCTCGTTAATATCTTTAAAAGAAATAATCGGCACAACTGGTCCAAATTGTTCTTCATGATACACTCTCATCTCTTTATTTACAGGATATAAAACTGCCGGAAAAATAAAGTTATCCGTATGTTTGCCGCCTTTTTCGTTTAATATTGCAGCGCCTTTTGATGTTGCATCATCAATTAAACCCTGAATATAAGCCGGTTTATCTGTTTCTGGAAGCGGTGTCAGTGAAACTCCTTTCTCCCAAGGATTTCCGAATTGCAAAGCGTCTACTTTTTCAGAAAAACGTCTGTTGAATTCTTCAACGATAGATTCATGAACATACAATACTTTCAAAGCCGTACAACGCTGTCCGTTGAAAGACAAACTGCCGGCAATACATTCCTGAATTGCTAAATCTAAATCGGCATCCGGTAAAATGATTGCCGGATTTTTAGCTTCCAGGCCTAAAATCAAACGCAGTCTGTTTTTATTTGGATGCTGATCCTGCAAAGCGATCGCAGATTTACTGTTTCCTATTAATGCCAAAACATCAATTTTTCCAGATTTCATGATTGGAGAAGCCACTTCACGGCCTCTTCCGTATACAATATTGATAACACCTTTTGGAAAACTGCTTCTAAACGCTTCTAATAATGGAGAAATACATAAAACCCCGTGTTTTGCAGGTTTAAAGATTACAGCATTTCCCATAATCAAAGCCGGAATCAACAGGGAGAAAGTTTCATTAAGAGGATAATTGTATGGTCCAAGACACAAAACAACTCCCAAAGGTCCGCGGCGAATCATCGCGTTTACACCTTGTACTTTAGAAAAATGAGAGCTGCGTCCGTTTAATTCCTTGTAACTGTCAATTGTATCCTGAATATATTCTACCGTTCTGTCAAATTCTTTTTGCGAATCGCCCAGGTTTTTTCCAATTTCCCACATCAAAAGTTTTACCACCTCTTCGCGGGTTTCTTTCATCTGCCTCACGAAATTTTCCATGCATTTTATACGGTCTACTACTTTCATAGTCGGCCATAAACCTTGTCCTTTATTATAGGCGGCATTTGCAGCTTCAACTACTTCAGCAGCTTCTTTTTCGGCCATGAACGGAATCGATCCTAATAAAGTCGGCGTATATTTTTCTGTAGATGAAATGGTCGAGAACACAGGAGTGGTTTGTCCTGTCCATTGTTTTAGTTCTCCATTTACAAGATAGGTATCTTGATTAATAAGTGTGCTAATCTGATATTCTTCTGGTATTAAACTCATAATCTGGTAATTTTGTGTTTGGTTATTTAATAGCAATTAAAGAAAAAAGAGGCTTTTTTGCCTCTTCTTTTTGTATTATGGATTCACGGTATCACCTTCCCAATCCAGAATTCCACCCAGCAGATTATAGGCATTATCAATACCTAATTCATTCATAATCTGACATGCTTTGGCGCTTCTGGCTCCAGAACGGCAATACACATAATAATTTTTGTTTTTATCTAATTCTTCGATTTCATAAATAAAACCTTGTCCTTTATTGATGTCAATATTAACGGCACTTTCAATATAACCGTCATTAAATTCGTCTTCGGTTCTTACGTCAAGTATAACTGCATTCTCGTCAGCAGCAAGTTGAGCAACCCAATCTTCTTGTGATAAATTCATAATAAATGTGTTTTTGTAAAATTACGACGTTTCTATTAATTAAAAACGTGCCAAATGCGATTTCGATTATTATTCTCAGAAAACGTTTTAGAGAAAGGATTATAATCAGTGAAATACAAATTTACTTACTATTTTTAAAAATATAGTCTATAAAATCGATCGAAAATAGGATTTTTACATTTTCATAAAATGCAACTTAAAAATAGTTTTCTGACAATTAATCCCATTTCGATCTGCTATCTTTGTATAAAATTATAATTTTTAATCTCTTTTTGATAAAATGTTTTGCCACGAATCAAACTAATTAGTGCCATAAGCGGCGAAAAAGAAACAGCATATATGCAGACTTCATTACAAAATATATTTCCTAATTTCTCCAGCGAACTTATTTCGACAATTGAAGAAAACGGAAGCCATCAAAATTTTAAAGCCGGAACAATTTTAATGCGAACCGGACAATATATAAAGAACACGGTTTTAATAACCAAAGGAAAAATCAAAATTTATCGTGAAGGCGAAGACGGCGGCGAATTTTTAATGTATTACCTGCAACCCGGACAAGCCTGCGCCATTTCGATGATCTGCACCTCAAAAAGTGAAAAAAGCCAGATAATGGCAAAAGTTGTCGAAGATGTTTCGGTCATGATGATTCCGCTGCAGATGATGGACAAATGGATGATGGAACACCGTTCCTGGTACGAATTTGTCATTGAAACCTACCGCAGCCGTTTTGAAGAAGTGCTGGAAGTCGTAGATAATATCGCTTTCCGTTCTATGGACGAGCGTTTAGAGTTTTACCTAAAAAGACATTCTGATGCCTGCTGTTGTCAGGAAGTCAATCTTTCGCATCAGGAAATCGCAACCGAATTAAACACCTCGAGAGAAGTGGTTTCGAGATTACTCAAAAAAATGGAACAAAGAGGTTTGGTCAAACTCAACCGCAACCAAATAGAGCTTTTGATGAAAAATTAAACATTTAATTTTTTATTTTTTCACCATTAAGATATTAAGAAAGTTAAGTTTTGTGTGCATGTAGTCTGCAAGGATAATACTTAGCAAAGAAAATTAAGCATTTAGTCTTAATTTTCTTTGCTAATCTTTAAAACACAAAGAAGCTAAACTTAACTTTCTTAATATATTAATGGTAAAATAATTTTTCACAATCCTTATGTGATAAATGTTACTGTAGATTTCTTTTAATCAAACCACCTTTGCATAAAAACAAATGCAATGGAATATCTGGGTTATTTTGCTTCGATTATTATCGGAATCTCACTAGGCTTAATTGGCGGAGGCGGTTCGATATTGACCATTCCTATTTTAGTGTATTTGTTCAAAGTAAATCCCGAGCAGGCGACTTCCTATTCTTTATTTATTGTGGGATTAACTGCGCTTTTCGGAAGTTACAGCCATTACAAAATGGGAAATCTTAAACTCAAATCGGCCTTGTATTTTGCGATTCCGTCTGTAATTTCGATTTTAATCATCCGAGAAGTTATTTTTCCGCAGATTGCTTCTACCCTATTTTCGATCGCTTCCTATTCAGTTTCAAAAGATTTTCTCATTATGATTGTCTTTTCTGTTCTGATGATTACGGCAGCCATTTCGATGATTCGAAAAAACATGCCCGAAATAAAAACAACCGAAACCAATTATATTCAATTAAGTCTAATAGGTTTCGTTGTCGGAATCATAACCGGATTTCTTGGTGCCGGCGGTGGTTTTTTGATTATTCCCGCATTGCTTTTTTTTGCCAATTTACCCATGAAACAAGCCGTTGGGACTTCATTATTAATTATCACCATCAATTCTTCAATAGGTTTTGGAGGCGATTTATACATCGGAACTCCTGTAAATTATCCTTTTTTATTGGGCGTTTCCGCAATGGCACTTCTCGGAATGATAATCGGAAGCCAGCTTTCTAAAAAAATCGACGGAACCAAACTGAAACCTATTTTTGGCTGGTTTGTTTTGGTAATGGGGTTTTATATAATTACTAAAGAGGTTTTGTTTTAGATTTTAAAGTTTCACCCAGATCTGGCAGATTTCTTTATTACTATTTTTAATTTAGTTTTAATTGTAGAGTAATCTTTGTCAAAGTTCAAAACTTTGACAAAGATGAAAACTAATAAATCCATTCATTCTAAAAAGTTAACAGATTTGTCGATTTTGGGCGTTGCCTCCGGCCGGGCTATCCGCTATATCTTTTTTATGGCAGAAAAAGCCATAAAAAAGGATACCGCTCCTATCCCTAACGCAGACTTTAAGATCAAAAAAAGATTACGATCAATATTGTTTTTCATCACTATTCAAAATAAATTTCCAAATCAGATTTTATGCCTTTATATACTTCTAAAAATTCATGAACATTCTTAAAAATCTCTTTTATATCTTGTTCATTATCATGATTCAATCTGTAGATTTTTCCTTTTTTATCAACCGCAATGTAATTCCCGTTTTCAAAATCAAGAATCGGATAATAGAACTTTTGGTCTATTTCAATTTCAAAAGTCGATTCTAAATCTAATAATTCTAATTGTTCTTTATTTAATGAAGACAAAATTTTAGAAACCGTTTTCAAATCTGGATTTTCAAATTCAATATTTCTAATTGTCAGATCTTTTTTCGTTATCGAATTCAAATCATAATCTTTATAAAATGTTTCAGGCTTATCAACCTGAATCTGATGTAAAACATCATTCTGATAAAATAATTTGATCTCTTTTTTCTTTTGAGTTTTCTTCTCTATTAAATAGATACCGGAAAGTTCAAAAAAATTGAATTTACCATTTCTTTTACTTTCACCCGTTGTAGATTTTCTTAATAACAGAATATCTGACTTTGAAAAATAGATCTTCAATGTTCCTTTTCCTAAATATTCCTTTATTTCAGGAAATTCCGGCGCTATTAATGCTGCTGTTTTTAATTCAAATAATTGAATGTCTTTAACTTTTGTCTTTCGTTGAAATATATTTATCATCATAAAATCATTATCCAATTTTCTTCTTCCAAATAAAAATCAAACAGCTTACTGTTTTATAAACTTAATCTTCTTTACTTGACTTGGTGGAAATGGCGGTGGAACAACATTTGGTAAATCCCAAAAATGTATATATTCTTTAGTTTTAATGTGTTTATTTTTAGCTGCCCATTTGTTTAACCAATTTCCTAAACGAATCATTTCTATCGGACCAATTCCTTCAATACTACAAACAGACTTACTTTTTCCATCTTTATTTAAAATAAAAACCTGAGAATTATCACTGGCACTTTGCGCATAAATCGATTCGTATTTTACGAAATTGAGTTTGTTGATCCCGGAGATTAAAGAATCTCTGTCTTGCTTATTTATTATCAAAATATAATTCGCTAAAGGTGCATCCGGCAATCTCTTTTGAAAATATAATGTATCACTTCCGTTAAACTTCAACGATGTATTCTCTTTTAAATTAAGATTAACCAAAATGAAATCTGTAAAATTGGGCACAACAACTTCTTCTTTTTTATTACAGGAACAAAATACACAGATTATAAGACATGAAATTATATTCCTCATGCTATAGATTTACGATAAAATTGCTTTTAACTAACAGGTAAAACTTGTCAAACCCTAGACCTTTGTCAAAGTTTTGAACTTTGACAAAGCTTTACATAACATTATGACTATCCGCTGCTTGACCCAACTGAATAGGCGAAATTTCGCTCCGCTTTAGCCAAATATAATTAATATTTTGGCTAAAGCAGATATTTTCTAAATTAAAAAACCGCTGGTTAAAACCAACGGCTAGTTATGTATATTACTTAATGAATTTAAGGCTAAAACCTAATAGATCAATGTTCTCCATACCCAACCTCATCCATCTTCCCGCTAAAAACGCGATACTGAATAATAAAATAAACAATCACCAAAAACAGAGCGATAAAAAACCAGCTCAGACCGGCATTTAAGCCATATGCACCGGCTGCGGTATTGTAAATTGTTAAGGACGGATTTACTTTATTGGTTGATGGCAAAACATTCGGAAAAATAGAAACGGCTGTAGAGGCAAATCCGCCAAGCAAAAATAAGGTCGAGAATATAAATGCGTGGCCGTCTTTTTTAAACGAACGCACTTTGAACAATCCGGCAATTCCAATAAAAGTTAAGATGGGAAAAAACCACAGAATCGGATTTTCAACAAAATTGTGAAACGGCTCCGGCTCAATAAAATGCCAGATTCCCAAGGAAACAAAGACTAAAAGCAACAGTACAAAATTCAGTTTAAAAACAACATTTTTTAATTGTGCATTTAGAGACGAATTGGTTTTAAAAATAATCCAGTTCGCACCGTGAATCGTCAAAGCGATAACACTTACAATTCCGAGAAAAAGTGTAAACCAGTCGATGATTCCCAATTCATCTGCCTGCGGGCTGAAAGTCGGATTCCATAAGGGCAGGAAAAAATAATGTGCTTCCTGAGTCGAAACGCCGTTAGTGACCATTCCGAGATTGACACCGCGAACGATATTCCCTAATGCAATTCCGAAGAACAAAGCCAAAAGCAGACTTGCGATTCCGAAAGCCTTATCCCAAATACTTTCCCACATGGGGTGATGCACTTGTCCGCGCATTTCCAATCCGATGGCACGGAAAATCAAGAGCCATAAAATCATGATCAAAGGCAGATAAAAGCCGCTAAACGAAGAAGCATATAAGGTAGGGAAAGCGAAGAACAAAACCCCTCCTGCAGCAATAATCCAAACTTCATTGGCGTCCCAAAACGGCCCGATGGCGCTTGTAATGGCTTTTTTATCCTTCTCTTCTTTAGCCAGGAACAAATGAATAATTCCTGCGCCAAAATCGTAACCGTCTAACACAATGTAAACAGCCAGAATTCCCATTAAAACTACGTACCAAAAAAATTCCATATTTATATTTTTTCTGTTGAAAGTTCGACATTATGCGGGCCCTTATGGATTATTTTTCCAATCAAAAGCAAAAACAACATTCCCAGTAAAAGATACAACCCAATGAATCCCAGCAAGGTAAACAAAGTATTTCCTGATGAAACCGTTGGCGATGCGCCGGCTGCAGTCCGCATTAAATTATACACAAGCCACGGCTGCCTTCCTAATTCGGCAGTGTACCACCCTGTTGTGTTGGCGATATACGGAAAAGGCATCATAAACATGAGCGACCATAAAATCCATTTTGTTTCGAATAATTTTCCTCTTATTAATTGAAAAAGTGCAAATGCCATCAAACCGATAAAAAGAGTTCCGAGGCCAACCATAATATGATATGCATAATACAACCCGGAAATATTGGTTGGATGCAGGTCTTCTTCAAACTGGTCCAGACCTTTAATTTCTTCGTGCCAGCTCCCGTAAGTCAGGAAACTCAAAATATTAGGAACAGCGATTTTATTGTCTAGTTTTTTGTCTTTTACATCGGGCTGTCCAATTAAAACAATTTCAGAACCTTCTTCTTCGGTATGAAAAATGCCTTCCATTGCGGCAAAAGTTACAGGTTGGTATTTTACCACGTTTTTCGCCAGTAAATCTCCTGTTGGAACTGCCACGATCATACTCGAAATCAATCCGAAAATAACGCCGGTTTTCACGAATAATCTTCCGAAAGCAACATTCTTTTTACTGAGAATATAAAAAGCCCCAATTCCCGCGACAACAAATGAACTTGTTACCAAAGAAGCGGCCTGATTGTGCAGGTAAGAAGGCCACAGCCACGGATTTAGAAATAAGGCTTTGAAATTGGTCAAAACAAATTTTCCGTTTTCCAAAATCTCATAACCCACAGGATTCTGCATCCAGGAATGTGTGGCGATAATTAAATAACCACTGGCCCAGGAACCAATGCAAATGAGCAGTCCGGTTACAAAATGCCATTTGTGGCCGAGGATTTTTTCGCCAAATAAAAAGATACCCAGAAAAGAGGACTCTAAGAAAAAGGAAAACATGCCCTCCATTGCTAAGGTCTGGCCAATAATGCCGCCCGTTAATTCAGAAAATTTAGCCCAATTGGTTCCAAACTGAAACTCCATTGGGATTCCTGTTACAACACCCATCGCAAAATTCAGGGCAAAAATTTTCATCCAGAAATGGGTGGCGTGATTGTATTTTTCGTCTTTTGTTCGTAAGAATTTCCATTTAAAGTACACAATGATCAGCGAAAGACCCATTGTAAGCTGCGGAAAAAGATAATGAAAGGTAATTGTGAAGGCAAATTGCATTCGGTCATAAAAAAGCATTTCTTCCATATTGGTATATTATTTATGAAGTCCCACAAATTTACCCATTAAAACCCGAAATCCCAGCCTTAAAAAAAAGTTTATACCCTGATATTTGTTAAACTTTTCAACAATTTTAAAAAGTATAAATCAAGACACTTCTGAAGCTGCTTTGTCAAAGTTTAAAACTTTGACAAAGCTTTTAAAATGAAATATTAAACACATAAACATAGCTTTTGATATTTAAAAAAGAGCTTACAAGAAACTAATTTCCAAACGTAGCGTACGCAGGTAACATAGCCCGCGGTTTCAACCGCGGGAACGAAATGCAAAAAATGCATAATTTCAATAATACGTTTCCCACGGTTGAAAATGCGGGCTATGTTTGATTACGTTGGCTATGTTTGATTATTTTTTTAGAATCCCGTTTTTGACACTTTCATTAATCAAACCTTCAGCGTAATTCCATAACGTTGTTGAACCATTTTTTATGACGCTCTTTTTTTCGTAAACCTTTTCATAATTCACGTCAAATTCTTTCCAGGTTCCGCCATTATTAGAGGTGTTTTGCAATAATGGCTCTAATCTGTCCATCGATTTGGCGAATTTGGCTTCGCTGGTTTCGCCTGCTTCAAATTCTTCCCAGACAGCAATCATTTCAGCTGCCTGTTTTTGCGGGAGCAAACCGAAGATTCGATTGGCGGCCAGTCGTTCCTCATCGGTATTCGAATGGTTTTTTAGGGTATCATAAATAAAAACATCTCCGGCATCAATTTCTACGATATCATGTATCAAAACCATTTTTACAACTTTTAACACATCAATGGGCTCATCTGAATGTTGTGCCAAAACAATCGCCATCAAAGCCAAATGCCAGCTGTGCTCTGCATCATTTTCATTTCGATCGCTGTTAAACAGCTTTGTTTTGCGCTGAATATATTTTACTTTATCAATTTCTTTAATAAAAGCAATTTGTTTCAATAAATCCTCTGTGTTCATAGCCGCAATTGTATATAGTGATTTTCCTAAGCTGTAAAATTACGAAATGCTTTATCCTTAATCAAATTGCATTTCCTTTGATTTATAGTTGAGCCCATTTTATTTTTTACTTGATTTTTTAAACAAAAATCAAATTTCTGTAACATAAGTCACCTACTTTCCCAAAAAACTAAGTTACCTTTGTTATCCCTTATTTAGAAAACATATCATGAAAATTGAACAAATTTACACCGGATGCCTCGCGCAGGGTGCTTACTATATAACTTCAAACGGTGAAGCTGCTATAGTTGATCCGTTAAGGGAAATCCAGCCTTATTTAGACCGTTTAGAGCGCGATAATGTTAAATTGAAATATATTTTTGAAACACATTTCCATGCTGATTTCGTTTCAGGACATATTGATTTGAGCAAAGAAACTCAGGCGCCAATTGTTTACGGACCCAATGCGGCCTGCGAATTTGACTGTATTTCTGCCAAAGACGGAGAAAAATTTAAAATTGGAAATATTACGATAAAAGCACTGCATACTCCCGGTCATACGATGGAAAGTACGACCTATTTATTGATTGACGAAAACGGAAAAGATCACGCTATATTTTCAGGAGATACTTTATTTATTGGCGATGTGGGACGTCCTGACCTGGCTCAAAAAGCTGCGGGAATGACCCAAGACCAATTGGCTGGTATTTTATTTCATTCTTTGAGAGATAAAATCATGACTTTGGCCGATGATGTCATAGTTTATCCGGCGCATGGTGCGGGAAGCGCCTGCGGGAAAAACATGAGCAAGGAAACGGTTTCGACTATCGGGAACCAAAAAGAGACGAATTATGCTTTGCGCGCCAATATGACGGAAACCGAATTTATCGAAGAAGTGACCGAGGGTTTATTGCCTCCTCCAGCCTATTTTAGTATGAATGTGGCGATGAATAAAAAAGGATATGAAAGTTTCGAATCGGTTTTAGATCATGGAATGAAAGCTATCAATGCGAACGAATTTGAGGCTGTCGCCGAAGAAACGGGAGCTTTAATTTTAGATACCAGAAAAAGCGGTGATTTCAGCAAAGGATTTATTCCGCAGTCGATTAATATTGGAATTAATGGTGATTTTGCACCCTGGGTTGGAACTTTGGTTGCCAATGTAAAGCAGCCTATTATATTGGTAACTGAAATTGGTCTTGAAGAAGAAACTGTAACGCGTTTAAGCCGTGTTGGTTTTGATTCGATTGCAGGACATTTAGAAGGCGGTTTTGAAGCCTGGCAGAAAGCAGGTTTTGAAATTGATACGGTGAACCGAATTTCGGCGGCACAATTTGCTGATCAGTTTAAAATTGAAGAAGATAAAGTGATTGATGTTCGTAAGGAAACTGAATATGAAGCAGAACATATTGAAGAGGCATACAGTAAACCTTTGGCGTATATTAATGACTGGGTAAAGGATATTGATCCGAATGAGCATTTTTATCTGCATTGTGCCGGCGGTTACCGCAGTATGATTGCGGCTTCGATTTTGCAGGCGCGCGGTTTCAGAAATTTTACGGAAGTTGACGGCGGTTTTGGAGCGATTGCAAAAACCAATATTCCAAAATCAGATTTTGTCTGCCAAAGTAAAGTATTAAAATAAAGGTTCTAAGTCGCTAAGATTCTAAGGTTCTAAGATTTCGACCTTAACCTTAGTAATTCAGAACTTTAAAAAAATAAAACTACAAAAAAATTTACCTTAGTAACTTAGAATCTTAGCAACTTAGAACCTTAAAAATATGCTGGAAATAATAAAAGAACCTTGGCCTTGGTATGTTGCAGGTCCGCTGATTGGACTGACTGTTCCAATTTTGTTAATTATCGGAAATAAATCTTTTGGAATTAGTTCATCATTGCGGCATATTTGTGCGATGTGTATTCCGGCGAATATTTCATTTTTTAAATATGACTGGAAAAAAGAAAGCTGGAATTTATTCTTCGTTTTCGGAATTTTTCTTGGCGGTATTATCGCGGCTTATTTTTTAGCAAATCCCAATCCGGTTGAAATTACGCCGAAGCTTTCTGAGCAATTGGCTGGTTACGGAATCACCGATCATTCTGGTTTACTGCCTAAAGAACTTTTTTCCTGGGAAAGTTTATTCACGCTTCGTGGTTTTATCATGATTGTTGTTGGAGGATTTTTAGTAGGTTTTGGAACGCGCTACGCCGGCGGCTGTACGAGCGGACATGCTATTATGGGAATTTCAAATTTGCAATGGCCTTCGTTAGTCGCTACGATTTGTTTTATGATTGGCGGTTTTATTATGGCGAATTTGATTCTGCCTTACATTCTTTCACTTTAAAATATCAAAAATGAATCATTTAGAAAATAAAAATACAGATACCGATACAGAGGGAACCAACGGAAGCCAATTGAAGGATTCAGGATTCTCTAACCTAAAATATCTTTTGGTCGGCATCTTCTTCGGAATCGTATTCGTAAAAGCTGAAATTGTAAGCTGGTTTCGTATTCAGGAAATGTTTCAATTGCAGTCTTTTTTTATGTACGGCGTAATTGGAAGCGCAGTTGTGGTTGGAATTATATCAGTACAGCTGATTAAAAGATTCAATATTAAAACGATTCAGGGCGAAAAAATCGAAATTCACCCAAAGGTTTTCAGCAAAGGTCAAATTTATGGCGGCTTGATGTTTGGTTTTGGTTGGGCCATTACCGGGGCTTGTCCCGGACCGCTTTTTGCGCAAATTGGTACTGGCGTAACTGTTATTGTGGTAACGTTATTAAGTGCAATTGCCGGAACCTGGTTTTATGGATTGATTAAAGACAAACTGCCTCATTAATCTTCTTTGAAGCAAACTTAACGGTTTTTTGAAACCTTTATAAAATACGCTTAACAAACCCGACAGATTATCCCGAGGCTTAGGGACTGTCGGGTTTTTCGTTTCGCGCGCTCGCGTGAGGGATAGAAGCAAACTGCCGAAGCAGTGCGGATAGCCCGACAGCATTTAAGAAAAGGCCTCCTGAACGCAAAGTATAGTAAGGCCTTTTTTTAAATGGTGGCACGCTCTGGATTTTAGAGTTTAGATTTTAGATTTTAGATTTTAGACTTGAGATTTTAGACTTGAGAACTTAGGCTTGAGATTTAGACTTTAGACTTGAGACTTTAGACTTTAGACTTTAGACTTGAGACTTGAGACTTTTAAAGGCTAGACTTGATTCTGGCTGACAAAAAAGAGAATTTCCACTTTAATATTAAGTTAAATCACCAAAAATCAACACTTTACTGTTTAAAATAAACTAATTTTAGTGGTAGAATGTTTGAGTTTAACTGTATTGCACACCACTTATCATGAATTAACAAAAAATTAACACGACACTTGTATATACAACTATTAAAAGATATACATTTGTATATACAAATTATACACTTACGACTATGACAATTGAAGAGGTTATAAAAAGTACAGTTAAGATGGATAATGCGAAAAAAGTTATTCTGAATATCATGTACACGCAAAATGTGATTCAGGATCATTTCAACGAGTTGATTAGACCGTATGATTTATCCGGAGAGCAATATAATGTGCTGCGAATATTAAGAGGACAAAAAGGAAATCCTGCTAATATGTGTATGATACAGGAACGTATGCTGGCCAAAACAAGTAATACAACACGGTTAGTTGATAAATTGTTATTGAAGGATTTTGTAACCCGAAATGTCTGCCCGGGAAACCGCCGCAAAATTGAGGTTTCGATTACTCAAAAAGGGCTAGATGTTTTGAAAGAATTAGATCCGCAGGTATATGAGCACGAGCGCGCATTTGCGAAGAATATAACTGAGGAAGAATTAGAATTATTAAATAAATTATTAGAAAAATACCGAACACAAGAAAATTAATATTTATGAGTACATTACTAGAAAATCTAAACTGGAGATACGCAACAAAAAAGTTTGATGCATCAAAAAAAATCTCTGATGCAGACTTAAATACTTTAAAAGAAGCGGTTAGGTTAGCAGCTTCTTCATACGGATTACAACCTTATAAAGTTGTTATTGTGGAAAATCCCGAAATTAGAGAACAACTAAAAGCGGCAGCTTATGGCCAGACTCAAATTACTGACGCTTCGCAACTTTTTATTTTTGCAAATGATTTGAATGCCGGACCAGAATCTGTGGCTGCTTACATTAAGAATATCAGCGAAACAAGAGGTGTTCCTGCTGAAGCTTTGAGCGGCTTTGCTGACATGATGAATGGGGTAATCTCAAACTTATCACAAGATGCGAAGAATATCTGGACAGCAAAACAAACTTATATTGCTTTAGGCACATTATTGGCGTCTGCTGCTGAATTAAAAATTGATGCAACACCAATGGAAGGATTTAATGCCGCTGCATTTAATGAAATCTTAGGTTTTGACAAATTAGGCTTAAACGCTTCGGTTATTGCAACTGTAGGTTACAGACATGATGAGGACGACGCTCAGCACTACAAAAAAGTTAGAAAATCACACGAAGAATTATTTATCACACTATAATTATTATTAATCTAAAATCAATTTTACACATGAAAAATTTAAAAACAATTGCAATAGCATTATTCGTAGCAGCAGCCAGCGTTTCTGTAAACGCACAAACTAAACAAATCGACGCAGCGTCTAGTACTATTAAATGGGTAGGTAAAAAAGTAACAGGAGAGCACTCAGGAACTGTAAACTTCAAAGACGGATCTATCATTTTCAAAGGAAAAAAATTATCTGGCGGAAGTTTTATTGTTGATATGACTTCTTTAACTTCTACAGATTTAAGCGGGGAATACCAAGGAAAATTGAATGGTCACTTAAAAGCTGACGATTTCTTTGGAACTGACAAATATCCGACTGCAAAATTAGTTTTCAAAAAAATTGGAACTACTAAAACTGCTAATGTTTATGCGGTAACTGCTGATTTAACGATCAAAGGAATTACTAAACCAGTAGTTTTTAATCTTACTGTAAACCCAAACAGCGCTACAACAGCATTTAAAGTAGACAGAACTAAATACGATATTAAATACAACTCTGGAAATTTCTTCGAAAACTTAGGAGACAAAACTATCAATGACGATTTCGAATTAGCTGTAGCTTTAAAATTCTAATATTCCAAGCTTACTAATTCATATTAAAAAAGCCCAAAAGGTCAGACTTTTTGGGCTTTTTTTGTGTTAAATATTTTCGTAAAAATAACGTTGTTAATAATAAGATAACACTTTGATAATAGCTTATGATGTATTGATTAACATTCGGCTTCTAATTTTGAGTAATTAATAAAAACAAAACTAGAAATCAACTTATAGTTATGAAAACAACAATACAAATTGTCATTTTTACCTTTTTCAGCACATTTTCTCTCAAAGCCCAGCAACTGCCAAAAGGAATTA
>Ga0247811_1000231_pt1 | contig 19276 bp, 17 predicted proteins | sample UWRJL134311R1_FD_189018 | JGI IMG/M metagenome (GOLD analysis project Ga0247811, IMG submission 189018) | Plant litter microbial communities from Arlington Agricultural Research Station in Wisconsin, United States - UWRJ-L134-311R-1 | ecosystem: Environmental > Terrestrial > Plant litter >...
CGCCGGCAAGACCCTGGCCGGCACCCGCCCGATCGTGCCGGCGCCCTCGTCGGGACATTCTCCGAACCCACTATCAAAGGAACGCCTATGACCGCCGACACCGTGTACCTGAACGGAAACTTCATCACCCTGGATCCCCAGCAGCCCGCAGCCTCAGCGGTGGCCGTCCGTGCCGGCCGTTTCGTCGCCGTCGGCCAAAACACAGACATGCCTGCCTACACCGGATCGGCCACCGAGACCATCGATCTCGCCGGCGCGACTGTGGTGCCGGGCTTCAACGACAGCCACTGCCACATCGAGTTCGCCGGACAGAACGAACTCGTCGTCGATCTCGCCGATGTGCACACCGTCGCCGAAGCCCTCGCTGCGATCCGGGCATTCGCCGCGGGGCGGGCCGAAGGAGAATGGGTAACAGGCAGCGGCTGGCACCCGCCGGCCCAGCTGGTCGAAGCGCGGTACCTCACTACCGCCGATCTCGATGACGCAGCCCCTCACAACCCGCTCTTCCTACCGACCGTAGGACACGTAGCGATGACGAACTCCCTCGGACTCGAACGGGCCGGAATCCAGGCCGGCACCCCCGACCCTTCGGGCGGAACCATCGAGCGTGACCCGGCCGGCCGAGCCACCGGCGTGCTGTTTGAGAACGCGATCGACCTGCTCACGGCGGTCAAACCCGACTGGACGATCGAGGAACTGATGATCCAATTCGCAGCCGGGCTCGCGCGCGCGAACACGTTCGGCATCACGAGTGTGCTCCAGCCATGGCTGGACCCGCGCGGAATCCAAGCCCTGCAACGCTTGTGGCTCGACCGCAGTCTGACCGCCCGCGTCGGGGTCATGTGGAAGCCCGACCCGTCGGTGACCCCGGAGGAATGGCGCCGGACGATCGAGGCCAGCGGCGTCTCTTCCTGGTTCGGCGACGGATGGCTGAAGCTCGTCGGCATCAAGATCTTCCTCGACGGCGGCATGACCCTGCGCACCGCGCTGATGCACGACGAGTACCCGGGCGGCGACCACGACCACGGCATGGCGACAATGTCCTCCGAGCACCTGACAAGCTTGGTGACGATCGCGCACGAACTCGGCTGGCGCGTCGGCGTGCACTGCGTCGGCGATCTCGCCGTCGATCAGGTACTCGACGCGTTCGAAGCGGCCGACCATGTGCAACCGATCGCAGACCGCCGCTTCGCGCTGATCCACGGCAGCCTCGCCCGTCGCGAGCAGCTCGACCGCGCCAGCGCGCTCGGCGTGCGACTGGAACTTCAGCCCGCATTCCTTTGGGCGAAAGGGGAGACAATCGAGAAAGGTCTCGGTGCCGCGACTGCGGCCCGCGCCATCCCCATGCGCTCCGCGATCGACGCGCTCGGCATCGACAACGTCTCGATGGGGACCGATTACCCCGTCAACGACCTCAACCCTTTTCACGGTCTGCAGCTCGCGGTGACCCGCACGGATGCGCGCGGGGTCGCATACGGGCCCGAAGAAGCCGTGACACGCGAAGAGGCGCTGCGCTCGTATACCGCGTCAGGCGCGTTCGCGACCCGCGACGAGACAGTCAAAGGCACGATCACGGCCGGACAGCTCGCGGACTTCGCCGTGCTCTCGGCCGACTATTCGACGATCCCCGAGGATCACATCAAGGACATCGAGGTAGTCCGTACCGTCGTCGGCGGTCGCGTCGTCTACGAAAAATAGCACCCGCGGAAATCCCGACCCAGTTGCCCTCACCGCCACAGTCGCACGCAGCGCACCTTGTTCGCACGTCGCTTCAAGTACGGAAGCAACCCACAACCCGTCGGACGGCCGCCACCTGGTCGCAGCTTATCCCGGCAGGCCCTCTCAGCCCGTCGGGGCGGTGTAGCTCCCGCCGAGTTGCACTGGGACCATATCTGCCTGCGCTGCGCCTGTGAGGACCAGGTCGAGGATCGCGGCGGCGACCTGCTCGGGAGTCTGCGGATCAGGGGCGTGGTCTGCTTCGAGAGTCGCGGCCGCATCTTTACCGGCACGGACAGACTGAGTGAATTCTGTCCTCGTGACAAACGGGTAGATTACCGACACAACGATGCCGTCGCTGGCCAGCTCCGCCCGAGCAATGCCGGTCAGTTTGCTCAGCGCGGCTTTGGAAGCGGCGTAGGCAGCGCTACCGGGTATGTCGCCAAAGGTGATGCCGGAGCTCACATTGACAATCGCGCCGCCGTGAGTTCGCAGAGCGGGAAGGGCCGCCTGCATGACCGTCAGGGGGGCAATCGTATTGAGTTCCAGGACGGCTCTGAAGTCGTCCAGTGCGATCTTGTCGACGCTCGCTTGCAGCCCCTGTCCGGCAATGTTGAGGACGACGTCGATTCGCCCGAACTTCTCGAGAGCGGCGTCGATCATGATCGAGACCTGATCGGCGTCTGTCACGTCGCACTGCACTGCAAGCGCATCACCCAGTTCTTCGGCAAGCGCCTCGATGCGGTCCAGTCGGCGAGCAGCGAGTACGACTTTCGCTCCAGCCCGGGATGCGGCTCTTGCAGTCGCCTCGCCAATTCCGGACGACGCTCCAGTTACGACGATGACAGCACCTTCGATATTCATTTCAGCTCCTCGCTCGAACGCGTAATAGCTATCAGTTAACAACTATCGGTTTATAAGTATCGTACGACATTGAGTATCGTGGTGTCATGGACGATGACCGGGTTGCTCAGCTATTCGAATTCGCCGATCTGGTGCTCGCGGTTGGGCGGCAACTGCGAGCCGTCCAGGAGCGGTCGGCTGACACGTGCACGCCGGTCGAAAGTATGGTGATGCGGGCCATCACCCGACACCCGGGCGTGTCTGCGCGTGATGCGGCGCGAGCGACAAACCTCCCGTCGAGCAACTTCAGCAGGCACTTGAGAGGATTGGAGCAACGGGGCCTGGTCAGACGCGAAGTATCGCCGCACGACGCACGCACCGTCCAGCTCTTCCCCACGGAACGGGCACGCAGCGATCTCGACGATCTCGCGCGCATATGGGCCGAGGCACTGTCATCCAGTGCAATGGATGTCGCCTCCGTAGAGGCATTGAATAATGCGCTTCAGCTGATCGACGAGAGGCTGCGCTCTGTGGAATCACAGTAGGCGCGAACCCTAGGAAACTCAGGCGGCAGCGTGCTGTGCGCTCAACGTAGACCCACGCGACCGCGTAGCAATCCTGCCATGCAGCGCCACACGTGCAATCCCACCTTGACCGCTGTGGCAGCGGAATGATTCAGAATTCGCGAGGATGACGGATGACCAAGAGCGTCGCAGTGTGGCGTCGCGTTACATTCGATTGCCGTCGAACCGAGTCGAGTACCTAGCCTCGAATCACGCGTACGAACAGAGGATCGGCATGACCCACGACGAATTGCGGGTGCGGTCATCCGTTGCCAGCACTCCCAGCACGACCTATCTCGACGCGCTCACGGTGCGCACCGAGCGCGCCGCGGCCGCCGCCGAACCGGTCACCTCGCCACACGCGGGGGCGCCGAACGCTCTCGCCGCCGAGGTCGGGGCCGCGGTCGACGACCTGGCCGACGTGATCGTGGGGCTCTCGCAGCGCATCTTCGCGACGCCCGAGGAGGCCTTTCGTGAAAAGCAGAGTGTCTCCGCCATCGCCGAGGTGCTTTCGGCACGCGGCATCCGTTCGCGCGTCGGCGTTTTCGGACTCGAGACCTCTGTCATCGCCGAGATCGGCGACCCGAGCGGCCCGACGGTCGCCATTCTCGCCGAATACGATGCGCTGCCCGGTATCGGCCACGGCTGCGGGCACAACATCATCGCGGCCAGCGCGGTCGGTGCCTTCCTCTCCCTCGCCACGGTCGCCGACCGGCTGCCAGGCCGGGTCGTACTGCTCGGCACCCCCGCCGAGGAGGGCAACAGCGGCAAAGAGTTACTCGCCAGGGGCGGCGCGTTCGCCGACGTGGACGCCGCCATCATGGTGCACCCGTTCGGCTACGACGCCATCGACCACCCGTTCATCGGCCGCCGCATCCTGCGGGTGCACTACACGGGAGTCGCGGCGCACGCCTCGGCCAGCCCGTTTATGGGGCGCAACGCTCTCGACGCCGTCGCGCTCAACTACCAGGCCGTCGGCTTTCTGCGCCAGCACCTGCCGCCGGGTGACCGGGTGCACGGAATCGTGCTCGAGGGAGGGCGCCGGCCGAGTATCGTGCCGCAGAGCGCGACCCTCGAGTACTACCTTCGTTCGCCCGAGGCGGCCACGCTCGCCGAGCTGAGCCTGCGCCTCGAAGACATCGCCGCGGGCGCCGCGCTCGCGACCGGCACCGGCTTTGACCTCGAGTGGGATCCACAGCCGTACACGCTGCCCACTCGGTTCAACGGCCCGCTCGGCGAACGCTGGGCCGTGCGTCAGGCCGAGCGCGGTCGCAAAGCACTCACCCGAGCTGTTGTGCCGACCGAGCTCGCCGCCTCGACCGACTTTGGCAACGTGAGCGTGCGAGTACCCGGCATCCATCCGGTCATCCAGGTCAGCCCTCCGGATGTCGCGTTGCACACGGCCGAATTCGCCGAGTACGCCCGCTCGACCGCAGGCGATCGTGCCGCCGTCGACGGTGCCTACGGCCTCGCGCTCACCGCCCTCGACTATCTCCTAGACCCGCAGCTGCGGGCCGCCGTCGACCTCGACTTTCTCGAGGCAGGCGGCGTCATCGATGTAGAAAGGTACTTCTCATGAGCACCAGCACCCCCGTCGTCTATGCCATCCACGAGAACCCCGAGTGGTTCGGGCCGTTCCGCGCGGCCTTCGAAGCCGAGGGGGTGCCGTTCGTCGAGTGGCTGCTCGTCGACGGTGTGCTCGACCTCGACGAGGTTCCGCCCGAGGGCATCTTCTGGTCGCGCATCAGCGCTTCGTCGCACACGCGGGGTCACGACCTCACCAAGGAGTACACGCGCTCGGTGCTGAACTGGCTCGAGGCGCACGGTCGCCGCACGGTCAACGGCCGCCGGGTGCTCGAGCTCGAAGTGAGCAAGGTCGACCAGCTGACCGCGCTCAAGGCGTTCGGTATCGACGTGCCGCGCACCAAGGCCGTGATCGGCAGCCACAATCTGGTCGAGGCTGCGCGCGACTTCCCGGCGCCGTTCATCACCAAGCACAACCAGGGCGGCAAGGGGCTGAGCGTGCGCCGCTTCGAGAACGTCGCCGAACTCGCCGACTGGGTCGCATCCGACGATTTCGACGAGCCGCAAGACGGCATCACGCTCGTGCAGGAGTACCTGCAGCCGGCAGAGCCGCGCATCACCCGCGTCGAGATCGTCGACGGCGAACTGGTCTACGCGATCACCGCCGACACCGCGCGCGGCGGCTACCAGCTCTGCCCGGCCGATGCCTGCGAGATCGACGCGGCGGGAAACCTCGTCACCCCTCCCGGCGCGACCATCGCACCCGTCGAGGGGCAGAAGCTGTTCGCGTTGCGCGAGGGCTTCGACCACCCGATCATCGACCAGTACCGCGCGTTCACCCGGTCGCAGAACATCGAGGTCGCCGGCATCGAGTTCATCGAGACCGTCGACGGGCGCACCGTTACCTACGACGTCAACACCAACACCAACTACAACGCGGATGTCGAAGCGGTCGCGCCGCTCTCCGGCCCCCGACAGATCGCCCGGCTGTTGGGCCGGGTGCTGCGCGAACAGTACCCCGCGCAAGTCGCCGTGTGATCGCGGTCGCGCTGTTCGACGCCGCAGGTTACGCCGCGTTGCGCGGGGGTTCGAATCCCCTAAAATCCGCTTTCGTCGTTGTGGGGCGGCCGCACTACCGTTGAGACATGCCCCACCTCCTGCACCTCGATTCCTCCGCCGATCTCGAGACCTCCCGCTCGCGGGCCATCGGTGCCACGTTCGTCGAAGCCTGGCTCGCCGCCGACCCGCAGAACACCGTCACACGCCGCGACCTGCACACCGCGCCGCTGCCGCACCTGGCCGACTCGTCACTGCACTGGCCGGCGCACGCGCGCCCCGAGGGGTCCAACCCTCCGGCCGACGCCGAGGCGTTGCAGGCGTCGCTCATCCTCGAGCTGCTCGGCGCCGACGTGCTGCTCGTGGGCGCGCCGCTCTACAACTACTCGATGCCGTCGACGCTCAAGGCCTGGATCGACTACATCCACGTTCCCGGCGTCACGGCGGGCGACGTCCAGCCGCTCGCCGGCCGTCCGGCCGTGATCATCACGAGCCGCGGCGCGTCGTACGACGAGGGGTCGCCGACCGCCGGATGGGACCACGCCGTTCCGGCGCTGCAGCTCATCCTCGGATCGGCGCTCGGCATGCCCGTCACCGTGATCACAACGAGCCTCACGCTCGCCGAGGTGATTCCCGAATTGGCCGACCAGGCCGAACGCAGCCGCGAAGAACTCGCGCTCGCGCACGACGAGGCCGCCTCGGCCGGATCACGCCTCGGCGGCATGACCCGGCTGGAGTAGCCGCGGTCTGACTAGGCCCAGTGCACCACGTCGGCCATGTCGAGACGCGGGCCGCGCTCGCGATACGAGTCGTCGGTCGGGTGTCCGATGTTGACCACGAGGGTCGAGCGGAAGCGTCCGTCGGGGAAGAAGTCGGCGTCGAGCGCCTCGGCGTCGAAGCCGCCCATCGGGCCCGCCGCGAATCCGAGCGCGCGCACGGCGAGCACGAAGTAACCGGCCTGCAGCGCCGAGTTGAAGCGCGACGCAGAGATGCGCATCTCCTCGTTCTCCTCCATCACCGGCACGAGCGAGGCGCGGAACGGCGCGACGGTGGGGATGTGCTCGTGAAACCGGCTGTCGAAAGCGAGCACCGCGACGGCGGGCGCGGCGAGCGTCTTCGCCTTGTTGCCCTCGTTCATGTGCGACACCAGGCGCGCCCGGCCGTCGGCGCTGTTGACGTAGGTGACACGCAGCGGCTGGAAGTTCGCCGCGGTCGGCGCCCACTTGGCCAGCTCCCAGATCTCGGCGAGCTCGGCGTCGCTGACGGGCGTCGGCGCGAACGTGCTGGCCGTGCGGGCGTCGGTGAAGAGCTGGGCGCGGGCCTCATCGTCGAGGCGGTGGAGAGTGTGCGGTGCAGTGACGATGTCGCTCATGTGCTTCCGATTCTGTTGTTACTAGGTAAAAAGAAGTGACTAGTGCCAACGTAGCACGGTAGGCTGCACTGCATGCCTACCCCGCCGATCCAAGTCCACGAGCCCCGCGCCTGCGACGGCGCGATCGCCCGGGCTTTCGGCTTTCTCGGAAAACGCTGGAACGGCGTGATCCTGAGCATCCTCATCGGCGGCCCGGCCGGATTCTCCGAACTGCGTCGCGCCATCGGCGGCATCAGCGATTCGGTGCTCGCCGAGCGCCTCTCCGAGCTCGCCGCCGCCGAACTCGTGCGGCGCACGGTGACCGACGGTCCGCCCGTCGCCGTCGAGTACAGCCTCACCCCCGCGGGTCAGGCCCTGGTTCCGGCAATGCGCGAACTAGCGACCTGGGCGCGCGAGAACCTGCCCGCCGCCGAGTAGCCACGGCCGCCGAGTAGCCACAGCGGTCCGGTCCGGTCAGACCGGCGCGACGGTGCGGCGCAGATCGGCGGCGAACGCGTCGGTGTCGACGGCGTGCGGCGCGATACCCGTGCTGCGGCCCGCGCTGGTGAACTCGTCGGTCGAGAAGCGCCCCGAAACGATCTCGGCCGCGATCCTCTCGGGCGAGGGGTCGTCGGCCACGATCCATTCCGCGAGGTCTGCGGTGAGGAAGCGGTTTGAACGGTCGAACGCGTGCCAGGCGTCGGCCGCGGCGTAGCCGGTGAGAGACCGGATGTCACGGGCCACCGCAGCACGCTGCGCGGCCCGCAGCGCCAGCGCCACCCGCAGCAGGCGCTCGCACTCGTCGCGTCCGGCGGTCAGCACCCCCTCGACCGCGAGCGATTCGCCGGGCTGGAGCGACAGTGCCTCGTAGATCTGGGGGAGTGGGTCGTCGGCGGGCCGGGCGGAGAACTCCTTGTGGGCGCGGAAGACCGCGCGGAAGGTGAGCCAGTCGAGCACGACACCCTCGGCGTTCTCGGCGAGACACCGGTCTCGTAGCCAGCCGGGCAGCCCGGCGTCGTCGCCCGTGGCCCGCCCGAGCGTCGAGAACTGCGTGATCGGGTCGGCGGCGTCGAGCTCGGAAGCGAGAAACTGCAACGTCGTCGGTTCGAAGACGGCCACCGTGCTGAGCGCCCGTTCGAGGTCGAGTTCGTTCTGCTCGGCGGTACGCAGCAGGGCGACGCGCGCCGCCTCGCCCGACCGCTTCGCGGTGCGTCGCATCTCGGCCGACTCTTTCGACTGGGCCGCGCGGGCGCGCGCGGCTATGCGGTCGGCGGACGACACGTCGGAGACGCTCGCTGTCGAACGTGAGCCGAAGAAGCCCATCTCAGCCGTTCACGGCCTGCAGGCCGGCCCAGAGCTGGGCGGCCGAGTTCTCCCAGCTCCACGTCGCCGCCTGGGCGACGCCCGCCTCGGAGCGCGCGGCCCAGGCTCCGGGCGCCTCGAGGGACTCGACCGCACTGACGAAGGCTGCCGCATCCGTCGGCTCGAAAAACAGGCCGGCGTCTCCCGCGATCTCGTGGAAAATCGTGATGTCCGAGACGACCACGGGCACGCCGAACCCCATCGCCTCGACGAGCGGGATGCCGAATCCCTCGTCGAGTGACGCGCTGACGAGGGCCGTCGACGACTGCAGCAGCGCGACGTACTCGGCGTCGGTCGCCCCGTTGTGGATCACCAGGTTGTCTGCCGGGTTGAGATCGCGCAGGCGCTGCTGCGTCTCAGACGGCATCGGGCTCATCAGGTGCAGCGTGTAGTCGGGCAGCGAGTTCATCGCCGTGACGAGCGTCTCGACGTTCTTGTACGGCATAAACGAGCCCATGTAGACGAGGCTCTTCTCGCGCGCACGGGTTGCCGCGGGAGTCGGCGAGGCCGCCTCGAGCGAACTCGCGTTCGGAGCGAGGATGAGCGGCTTGGTCGTCAGCTTCTTGTCGGTGATGAGCTTCATCGTGGTGCGCGATACGGCGGCGACGGCATCGGCACGGTTCAGCAGCAGGCGCTGCGGCCACCAGACCAGGTGGTACAGCCGCCAGAGCACGCGCACGGCCTGCGGCAGGTTTCGCGGGGGAGTGCGGTGCGTGTAGTAGATCAGGTCGTGCACGGTGAGCACGAGCTTGTAGTTGCGTCCCAGCGACCCCATGGTCTGCATGGGCGAGAAGACGACATCCGGATGCAACGGATTCAGGTAGCGCGACATGAGCGAGTCCTTCGGGCTCGTCATCGCAGGCGCCATAATCCACGGCAGGTCGGGCAGCATCTCGAGCTGGCGTTCGTCGTTGATGATCATCGTCACGGGCGTCAGCTTCGCCAGTTCGCGCACCAGATTGGCGGAGTAGCGGCTGATGCCGTCGTGGGTTCCCCAGCGCACGGCCCGGCAGTCGAAAAACAGCTTCACCGGTCACACGGTATCAGCCGTGTGCCGGCGACAGCGTCGCGTCGCCGGTGTCAGACCCCGAACACCTCGCGCAGTTTCGCTTCCTCGTCGTGGCTGAGGTTGGTCTCGATCAGCTCCAGCTTCTGGTCTTTGAACGCGTCAGCCACGCGGTCGAGCACCTCGCCGCTGGAGAGCAGGAAGAGCGCCGACGTCCCGGGTGTCACTTTGTCGCGCACGTCGTCGATGAACTTGTCGTCGATGCCGACGTCGCGCAGCGAGCCGGAGAGCGCGCCGGTGACCGCGCCGATGGCGGCACCGAGCAGAGGTACGAAGAAGATCAGCCCGAACAGGAATCCCCAGAAGCTGCCGCCGAGCGCCCCGGCCCCTGCTGTGGAGTTGAGCTGGCGGGTCTTCGGCCGTTTCGCGCCGTGCTCCCAGTAGACGACCGCCGCGTCGTCGACGATGATCAGGCTCTCGGTCTGCAGGTCGAGCAGGATCTGCTCCGCCTCTTCGGCTCCGGCGGCGGTGGGGTACTTCCAGACGGTGAGTGTGCTGGTCATCTTCGGTCTCGCTTTCGCTTCGGAGCCCGCTGTTCGGGCGTTGCATTCACTCTGGCCCGCCCGCAGGCGGCGGCCCTCGCCCGAGGCAGGTGACTAGACCAGGCCGAGCCGCTCGGCCTCGGCGATGGCGCTGCGCCGCGAGCTCACACCGAGTTTGCGGTAGATGCCGCGCATGTGGGTCTTCACGGTGTTGATCGACAGCAGCATGTCGTCGGAGATCTCGCCGACCGTGCGCAGTGTCTTCAATTCGGAGAGCAGTTCGCGTTCCTTGGGCGTGAGGGAGCCCGCGGGCTGGGGTTGCGGCAGCGACTCGCGGCCTTGCGCGAGGATGCGCATCGCCACCTCGTCGTGCGGACCGAACCGGTGCATGCCGTGCGCGAGCACCGCGCGCACGGACTCGCCGCCGGGCCGCACCACGTCGGCGAGGGCGCCCGTGTCATCCGCCCGTTCCAACGCCCGGTACATGGCCGCGTGCGCACGGAAGGCGTTGCCCGATTCGTGCTCGAACACCGACTCCAGCGACCACTCGACGATCTCGGAGACCGCGGTGCGCGGACGCCGGTATTCGTGCAGGAGCGGGGTCAGGATGCCACGGGCCGACGCCTGGCGTCCGGTCGCGTGCAGCAGCAACGCGTAGGCCACGTGCCAGTCGTGGCCCTCGCCGATGAGGTGGCGCGCCCGGTCGAGCAGCCGCTCGCTCCAGCGGTGTTCGCCGAGCGCGGTCGACATGCGGATGCCGAAGTGCAGCGACGCGACGACGACCGAGGTCGGAGCTCCGAGCAGGTAGGCGTGCGGCCAGCTCGTGGCGAAGTCCTGGGCCGCCCGCCGCTTGTCGGGCAGGGTGTCGAACGTCACCGCCTGCAGCGCGTGCTTGGTCTCGACCACGACGTCGTCGAGCGGCTGCCGGGCGGCGTGCTCGGCGGCGGCCAGCGCGTGGGTGCGGGCGGAGCAGTCGTCGAGCAGCTGGTACTGCGCCCAGCCCGCGAGGGTATGGGCATACGCGAGAGCCGTGTCGGAGGTGCGTCCGGGAGCATTGTCGGCGATGCCGAGGGCACGATCGGCGTTGCGCAGGCAGCCGCGGATGTCGTTGGCGGCGAGACGGGTGGCGGCGAGACCCACGGCGCTCATCATCTGCCCCGCGGGGTCGCCGACGTTCTCGGCGATCGCCCTCGACGCCTCGAGTTCTTCCACGGCGCGCACCGTGGCTCCGACCCGCGTCTCGGCGAGCCCCCTGCTCAGGTGCACGGCCTCGCGCAGCGCGTCGGGCAGCGCGAGCATGGTGCTGTCCGCCCAGCCCGAATACAGCCCGTCGATGCGTTCGCCGCGCACCGCCGCGATACGCAGCTGCACGAGATAGAGCAGCCAGTCCCACTCGAACAGGTCGTCGACGCCGAGGCCGGTGGGTCGCACGCGCCCGACCGCATCGACGGCCCGGTCGACCTCGCCGGTCTCGGCCGCGGCCCAGGCGAGCACGAGGCTCGCGAACGGGCCGGCGGTCGTGTGCCCCGGTGCCGCGCCGGCGAGCGCGAGCACCTCGACCGCGTGGCCCTCGGAGACGAGGCAGTATCCGGCGGCGCGCAGCACCCGGTCGACCAGCCTCCCGTCTTCTACGCCGAGGGCGAGTTGCAGGGCGACGAGCGGGTCGCCGTGCTCGGTGTGCCAGATCGCGGCCCGCACGGTCATCTGCGGCAGGGCGTCGGGCGAGAGCTCGGCGAGCTTCTCACGCAGGAACCCGTGGAAGAGCGGCTGCACCCGGTACCAGACCCGTCCCTCGGCGTCGGTGAACGCCCGGCGCAGCATCGGGTTGTTCTGGGCCAGCCGCCGCAGGGCATGGGCGCTGTCGAGCGAGATGCCTATCGCGTTCGCCAGGCTCGCCGTGACGAGCGGACAGACCCCCGCGGTCAGCATCGTCGACTTGTCGAGCGGACTGAGGTCGTCGTACACCTCCCGTTGCAGGTACTGGTGCAGCACGTCGGGGTCGAGCAGCCCGAGACGGGCGTCGAGCGTGCCGGTGGAGCGCGCCACCCCCGAGTGCGCGAGGCTGAGCGCCGCGGGCCATCCCTCGGCGGCGGCGAACAGCGAGTCGACGCTCGCTTCGTCGATCGGTTCGTCCTCGAACAGGGCGCACGCCTCAGCGTGGGTGAACGAGAGCGAGTCGGCCGTCAGCTCGTGCAACCGGTTCGTGAGCCGGGTGCGCTGCTCGAGCAGCGACGACCGGGTGGCTAACACGACGTACACACTCGGCGGCACCAGCCGCAGGAAGCGGATGAACTCGGCTTCGGAGCCGCCGTCGGCGAGCAGGTGCGCGTCGTCGAAGATCATCGCGACGCGCGGGCCGAGCAGGTCGAGGGCGCGCGCGAGCCCCGCGAGGAACTCGCTGTGGTTGCGCGGCTGCATGCTGACCTCGAGCGAGCCGAGGGCGCGGGTGGCGGCGTCGTTGCCGTGGGCCGCCGCGGTGAGCGCCGCGAGCACCGACCCCCAGAGCACCAGAGGGTCGCGGTCGTCGTCGTCGATGTCGCACCACGCGACGACGACGCCGTCGTCGACGGCGATGCGGGCCCACTGCGCGAGCAACGACGTCTTGCCGTAACCGGCGGGGGCGCTCACCACCATAAACGTCGCGTCGGGGGAGTCGAGACCGGTGAAGAGAGCGTCGCAGAGTCGCGGCCGCTCGACGAGAGGGCCGGCCGCCACCGGGATGCTGGTCTTGGTCGGCGGTGTGTTGTGGATGAGTCGTGCGCTGGTCGCGGTCACCATGGCTGGAACTATACGACCGGCCTCGGTGCGGGCGAAAGAGTGCGAAATCGTCTCACCCGGGGTGGGTGAGGCTCACCCGGTGCGGATCAGCCGCCGAGCACCCGCTGCTTCGCCCGGGCGAATTCGTCGTCGCTGATCGCCCCCGACTCCTTGAGCGAGCTGAGGGTCGCCAGCTGCGAGGTGATCGATTCGACGGGGGCGACGGGCTGCGTCTGCGCGGGCTCGTACGCTGCGGTCTGGTTCTGCGTCGACTGGGCCTGTTCCGCTTCGTACTGGTCGGCTTCGGCCTGGGTACGCGCGCGATTGTCCATGCCGCGGCTGACGGCACGCGCCGTCATCGTGGCGGTGCCGGCGACGACGGCCGTGCGGGCTACAGCCCCGAGCAGCCCCGGCCGCCCGAACCTCCTGAACAGTGGCATCCGTCTCTCCTCTCCCTCGGGCTCAGCTGTCGACGAGCGCCGCTGCCTCCACGGTCACCGGGTCGACGCGCACGTGCAGCTCGAGAGTGCCGCCCACGTCGGCGGCGACCCGGGCGATCGAGTCGGCCCACGAGTGCTCGATGGCCACCAGAAGCGCCGCGGCGTTCTGGCCGAGCTCTTCGACGACGAGTTCGGCGTCGGTGCTCGACAGCAGCGGTCGCTGGTCGGGGCTGATGGTCGACCAGCGCGGCAGGATCTCGTCTTCGAGGTCGGTGACGGTGACCGTGCCGTCAGGCTCCTGGGTGGCGATGACCGCATCGACGATGCGCAGCGTGCCGCCCTCGGTGAGCTGTTCGAGCAGCGGTGCGATTCCCGACATCAGACCGGCCTCGGGAAACGAGACGACGACGACTTCGATGGGCCCCATTCGTGTACTCCCTCTGCCATGGCTGCGAACCGTGGTGACTGCGAACCTGCATATTGTGCTTCCCCGGGTCGCCGCATCCCCTCACCCATGCAAGGTGACAGCTAGAACGGGGGCGGCGGACTGAGCGGGGGAGGCGGCACCGTCCAGATGACCGACACCGTGGCATCCGTCGTCTCGAACGCGTCGACCAGGGAGCAGACGCAGGCCGAGCGCATCTCGGCCCGGTGCTTGGGGGCGTGCCAGAACCGGATGCGCAGTGTCATCGCCTCGGGCGAATGCGCCGCGAGCAGCACCTGCACGTTCGGCACCGCCCGCACGTGTTCGGTCGCCTCGACGGCCGCGCGCGCGATGCGCTGCACCTCCCGGTACGGCAGCGTGGTGCGGGCGCGCAGCTCGATCTCGCTGCGGGCCAGACCGCGCTCGGTGTCGCTCGTCACGGGCGACTGCAGCAGGTCGGTGTTCGGCACGTGCACGGTCTTGCCGTCGACGGTGTGCAGAACGACGGCGCGACCGTTGAGCTCGTCGACGATTCCGCGGTAGCCCAGCACTTCGATCTCGTCGCCGACTTTGACGGAACGCCGGGCCTGGATCACGAGGCCGGCGCCGAAGTTCTCGGCGATGCCGCGCAGGGCGAGGAAGCAGATCGCCGCCACGACGATCACCGCGGCGAGCACCGGCTGCAGCGGTGCACCGAGCACGGTGAGCGCGATACCGAGAGTGAGCAGCAGCAGCGAGTAGCGCAGCACCCGGGCCGCGAGGGTCGCCGCCGCGTCGCTCAGTCCCTGAACCCGGCGCAGCAGCTTCAGCGACCATTTTTTGGCCAGGCTGGAGACGATCCAGCCCGCGATCACCACGAGCACGGCGATCACGGCGTCTACGGGCGTGGTCGTGCTGACGAAGTCGCTGAGATTCACGCGCCACGGTACGTCGCGGGCCTGCGGCGGCCGTTCGCCCCGTACGGGTGAATCACCGACCCGCGCCGCACGGCTGCAATGGGCGCATGCGCGTTCTCCCCGGGCTGACCCGGCACAACCTCGTGCGCGAGTCGGCCGCCGGCATCACGCTGCTCGCCATCGCCGTGCCGCTGAACATCGGCTATGCGCAGATCGCGGGCCTGCCGCCCACCGCCGGTCTCTACGCCCTCGTGCTGCCGGGCATCGCCTTCGCGCTGCTTGCGTCGAGCAGGCAGCTGGTCGCGTCGCCGGATGCCGCGGCTGCGGCCCTGGTCGCGTCGTCGATCGGCGCGCTCGCCGTGGCCGGCAGCGACGACTACCTCGCCTTCGCCCTCGCGCAGGCGCTCATCGGCGGCGTCATCTTTTTGCTCTGCGCGCTGTTCAAGCTCGGCTTCCTCGCCAACTTCCTCTCCGAGCCGATTCTCATCGGGTTCGTCGGCGGACTCGCCCTCGACATCCTGGTGAGCCAGATCGCCAAGATGCTGGGGGTCTCGATCGACAGCGGGGCCGAGTTCATCACGAAGCTCGGCCAGCTGGTGAGCGGGTTGGGCAGCACGAACCTGTGGTCGCTCGCGCTCGCGGTGATCGCGGTGCTGATTTTGATCGGCGGGCGCCGCCTCGCGCGGCAGGTGCCCTGGGCTCTCGTCGTGCTCGTCGCCGGCACCCTCACACTGGTGCTCACCGGGCTGGAGGACCGCGGGGTGAAGGTGCTCGGCCCGGTCGAGGCGGGGGCGCCGAAGCTCACCTGGCCGTCGCTGTCGTGGGGCGAGTGGGCGTCGCTCGTACCCAGCGCCGCCGCGCTCACCCTCGTCGCCATGGCCGAGGGGCTGCTCGTCTCGCGCAAATACGGGCAGAAGCGCGGCTACACGACCGATCCCAACCGCGACCTCCTCGCGTTCGGCGTCTCCAACCTCGCGTCCGGCTTCACCGGCGGTTTCACCGTCGGGTCGTCGACCTCGCGTACGGCCGCGACAGACCAGCTCGGATCGCGCACCCAGGTGCCCACGCTCGTCGCCGCGGTCGGCACCCTGCTGCTGCTGATCTTCGGCACCGGACTGCTCGAGAACATCCCGTCGCCCGCGATCGGCGCGATCGTGGCCGTCGCCGTGCTGCCGCTGCTCGGGTTCGGCGAGCTCGCCGAGCTCTGGCGGCTGCGACGGTTCGAGTTCGCTGTGGGCGCGGTGTGCTTCCTCGGCACCCTGCTGCTCGGTCCGATCGTGGGCATCGTGCTCGCCTTCGTGCTCTCGCTGCTCAACCTCGCGCTGCGGGCCTCGCGTCCGCCGGTCGACCTGCTGAGCCGCACCGACGTGCCCGACGGCTCGCTGCTGCCGCTCAACCCCGGTCAGTACCTCACCGCCCCGGGCGTCGTCGTCGTGCGTTTCGCCGCACCGCTGTTCTTCGCGAACGCGGCGGTGTTCGACGATGCCGTCCGCAAAGCCGTCGAGGGCGGCAAGCCGCTCGGGCTCACGCACCTCGTGCTCGACTGCGAGGCGATCACCGACATCGACGTGACCGGGGCGAAGGCGTTCCGCGAGGTGGTCGAATGGCTCGGCGAGCAGCACGTGACACTGCATCTCAGCCGGGTGCGGCCCGACCTGCTCAAGGTGTTGCACCGCTTCGACCTGCGCTCCGATCTCAAGATCCACGGCACGAACCGGCAGGCGCTGCAGGCGTTGGCGCGCGACGACTGACCGCCAGCGAGGCGCGTTCAGGCGTCGCGCACGCAGCGGAAGCCGATGTGCGTCGTCGACGTGTCGTCGGACTGCGGGGAGCGGGCCGCCGGCCGGTAGCGCAGGCAGTACTCGGGCGCGCAGAGGTGCGAGCCGCCTTTGAGCACCCGGCGTCCGTCCGATGGATCGCCGACGACGCAGCAGGGCGCCTCGACCGTGTGGCGCTGCGTGTACGGCGTCGTGGTCCACTCCCAGACGTTGCCGATCATGTCGACGAGGCCGAAGCCGTTGGGCGGGAACGAGCCGACCGGGCTGGTCCCGCGCCATCCGTCGGCCCCGTCGTTCCTGTACGGAAAGGCACCCTGCCAGGTGTTGGCCATCAGCCGCCCGCCCGGATGCGCGTCGTCGCCCCACGCGAACCGGCGCGCGTCGAGCCCGCCGCGCGCCGCGAACTCCCACTCGGCCTCGGTGGGAAGGCGGGCGCCCGCCCAGTCCGCATAGGCAGACGCGTCGTCGAACGACACCTGCACGACGGGGTGGTCGTCGGGCGCTTGATCGCCGCCGAACGGGCGCCGCCAGCTCGCGCCGGGAACCCAGGTCCACCACTGTCTCCAGTCGCGCAGCGAGACCGGCCCGTCGGTCGGCCGGAAGGCGAGCGAGCCCGCGGCGCGTTCGTGCGCCTCGAGGTCGGGGAAATCGGCCGCGGGCAGCTCGCGTTCGGCCGTCGTCAGGTAACCGGTTGCCGCGACGAAATCGGCGAACTGCCGGGTGGTCACCGGGTGCTCGTCGATGAGGAAGGGGCCGACGGATGACTCGTGCACGGGTCCCTCGTCGGCGTAGTACTCGTCCGAACCCATGCGGAACGTGCCACCCCCGACCGCCGCCATGCTCCGAACCTCCACCCCGCCAGCATCCGGGCGGCCGGATGGAGGGGCCTCACCCGGCACAGGCGAGACGGCCCAGGCGGCGGATGCCTAGCGTGGAGCGCGGACGGGAGGTCGGCGATGGGCGAGGTGATCGGAGCGGTACTGCCCTTGGCGCTGGGTATCGCGATCAGTCCGATACCGATCATCGCGGCGATCCTGATGCTGCTGTCACCGCACGCCCGCAGCACCGGTCTCGGCTTCCTCGGCGGCTGGGTCGCCGGCATCGTCGTCGCCGTGGTCGTGTTCACCCTGCTGTCGACGCTCATCCCCGCGGACGACCCCGACGCGTCGAAGCCGGTGGCCGGGGTGATCAAGATCGTGCTCGGACTGCTGTTGCTGCTGCTCGCGGTGCGGCAATGGCGCGGACGACCGAAACCCGGCGAAACCGCGGCGCTACCGAAATGGATGTCGGCGATCGACAGCATGACACCCGTGCGTGCGCTCGCGATCGGCTTCCTGCTCAGCGCCGTGAACCCGAAGAACCTGCTGATGGCGGTGGGCGCCGGCGTCGACATCGGCGGCGGCGGGCTGACGGCCGGCGAGGCGACGGTCGTCATCGTGGTGTTCGTGCTGCTGGCGTCGGCGAGCGTGGCAATTCCGGTGATCGGCTACCTGGCAGCATCCGCCCGTATGACGGCACCGCTCGAGGCGATGCGGGCCTGGCTGGGGCAGAACAACGCCGCTGTGATGACGGTGTTGCTCGCCGTCATCGGCGTCGTGGTGATCGGCAAGGGAATCGGCAGTTTCTAGAATCCAACGGAAGGAACCATCGTGGCGAAAGAATTCAACGGCGTGATCAACCTCGACATCCGGGACTCGGTGCCCGACTGGTCGCCGTACCTCGCCGACAAGGCACCCGAGGGTTCGCCGAACGTGCTCATCGTGCTCTACGACGACACCGGGCTCGCGGCCTGGTCGCCGTACGGGGGCCGCATCCAGATGCCCACCCTCGACCGGCTGGCGGCCAACGGCCTCACCTACACCCAGTGGCACACGACGGCGCTCTGTTCGCCGACCCGGTCGTGCTTCCTCACTGGGCGCAACCATCACGAGAACGGGTTCGCGTCGATCTCCGAGGCGGCGAGCGGGTTCCCGGGGTCGAACTCGCATATCCCGTTCGAGAACGCCTTTCTCGCCGAGGTGCTGCGCGAGAAGGGCTGGAACACGTTCTGGCTGGGCAAGAACCACAACGTGCCCGTCGACGAGTGGGACATGGGCGCGACGAAGCGCAACTGGCCGCTCGCCCGCGGATTCGACCGGTTCTACGGGTTCCTCGGCGGGGAGACCAACCAGTGGTACCCCGACCTGACCGAAGACAACCACTTCGTCGACCAGCCGTACCAGCCCGAAGACGGCTACCACCTGTCGAAAGACCTCGCCGACCACGCGATATCGTTCATCCGCGACTCGAAGCAGTCGCAGCCCACGAAGCCGTGGTTCACCTTCTTCTGCCCGGGCGCCAACCACGCGCCGCACCACGCGCCGAAGGAGTGGATCGACAAGTACAAGGGCCAGTTCGACGACGGGTACGAGGCGTACCGCGAGTGGGTGCTGCCACGGATGATCGAGCGGGGCATCCTGCCGGAGGGCACGCAGCTGACCGACCTCAACCCGATGCCGGAGGACACCTTCACGCCGGGCGACACCGTGCGGCCGTGGGAGTCGCTCAGCGCCGAGGAAAAGGCGCTGTTCAGCCGCATGGCCGAGGTGTACGCCGGATTCTCGGAGTACACCGACCACCAGGTGGGCCGCATCATCGACTACCTCAAGGATTCGGGCCAGCTCGACAACACGATCATCGTCTACGCGGCCGACAACGGGGCATCCGGAGAGGGCAGTCCCAGCGGTTCGGTGAACGAGAACAAGTTCTTCAACAGCTACCCCGACGACGTGACCGAGAACTTGGGAATGATCGACAAGCTGGGCGGCGTGGACACCTACAACCACTACCCGACCGGATGGGCGGCCGCGTTCTCGACCCCGTTCCGCATGTTCAAGCGGTACTCGTACCAGGGCGGCATCGCCGACCCGCTCGTGATTAGCTGGCCGGCCGGTATCGCCGCGCGCGGGGAGGTGCGCAACCAGTACCACCACGTGATCGACATCGTGCCGACCCTCCTCGAGGCGCTCGGGGTCGAGT
>Ga0247811_1000233_pt1 | contig 19264 bp, 12 predicted proteins | sample UWRJL134311R1_FD_189018 | JGI IMG/M metagenome (GOLD analysis project Ga0247811, IMG submission 189018) | Plant litter microbial communities from Arlington Agricultural Research Station in Wisconsin, United States - UWRJ-L134-311R-1 | ecosystem: Environmental > Terrestrial > Plant litter >...
TCCCTGGCTGGTGGTCTTACCAGCAGCATCACTATCGGTGGCAGCGGGACGGGAAGCCTGCCTGCCGTCACTCTTAATAATCTTAACCTCAATCGTGCAGCAGGTATTAATCTATCGGGTTCGGTTTCAGTGGCAGGTACTTTGTCATTAGTATCGGGAACCCTTTTGACGGGCTCTAACACGATAACCCTTTCGGGCAATTCACCAATAGTTACAAATGGTAATTTAGACGTTTCTGCTGCAGATGCTGAGATTATTTTTACAAACCCAGCTGCCATTACAATACCGGCAGGATTTTTTATGAACGCTGTTAATAATCTTACGGTAAGCGGCGCAGGAGGTATAACCTCTGCAGGTAATTTTTCGATCAATGGTGTTCTTAACCTGCAAAGTAATAATCCCTCTCCAACCAAGGGTACTCTTGATATGAGAAATGGCGGAAACGACTTAACACTGAATATGGGAGCCAATTCCATTTCTTCAGGATTAGGAGATACAACAGGTATTATAAAACGTGCTTCTATAAACTATGGAGTGAGTTATACTTTTGGCAGCCAGTTTACTAAAGTCTATTTTGCAAATGTCGGAACGCTGCCCACCGAGGTAAGTGTAAAGGTCAATATAGGAGCTGCTCCTTCATGGCAGACTGGAGCCATAAATCGTGAAATGGAAGTTATTCAGACTGGAGCGGCAGGAACAAGTGCCACAGTTTCCTATCATTATCTTGATAGTGAACTCAACGGCAATGATGAGCAGCACCTTGTATTGTGGGTGAAAATCGGCAGTATAGAATATGGGGCCTCCGCCTCTGATAACAATGATAATTGGGTTTCTTTATCCAATGTAAATATTGCTTTTTTTTCAGGTGCCTTTGATGGAACTAAGAATATTACCCTGGATGAATTCAGTACTAACAACACACTTATATGGAATGGATCGGTATCTACTTCCTGGACAACAGTGCAGAACTGGACTCCAAATGTAGGGCCGTCAATAACCAAAAATATCATTATTCCTGATGCTTCAACTACGCCGTTTGATCCCATTTTACCACTGTTGACAGGAGTAAAAACATTAACTCTTCAGAATGGCGCAATACTAAATGCTGTTGCCACAGCCCAAGCTACCATAGAAGGTACATCTGCATGGAATAATCAGGGAGGTACATTCAATCCTAATACCAGCAATATTATTTTTACCAACGCTTCGGGTACTGTTTCAGGAATTACTGATTTTTATAACCTGACAATAAGCAGCGGTAAACTTTTGTCGATGACAGATGGCTGTATTATAAGAATCGCAGGAGCATTAACCAATAATGGCAGCTTTAGCGCCATTGTTCAGGGAACTACAACAGTAGAATACAATGGCGCATCACAGATAGTATTAAATCCCAACGGGAGCACAGCAGGGTATTCAAATTTAATTCTTAGCGGAAGCGGGATCAAGACAATGCCGGCTGCATTACAAACTGTTCTGGGTGATTTCAGCCTTGCTGGAAGTGCAGCCACTACTGCGGCAGCTGCTTTAACAATAGGAAAAAATCTGATTATTGGTGAGGGAGCTACTTTCAGCAGTGGTAATTTTAACCATAGCCTTAGTGGTGATTTTGACAATAGTGGCGTTTTTGTTGCCGCTTCAGGAAACAGCATTACTTTCAATGGAATGTCCGCGCAGTCTATTTTGGGGATCGCAGCCACAGGATTTGATCAGCTTAATATTAATAATGGCAGTGGTGTATTGATGTACAACTCCGTAAATGTTGCCAATTTACTTACGCTGGCCTCTGGCACTTTAACGGTTAAAGAAGCCACTCTCGGAATTTCCGGAACGATAAGCAAAACCTCAGGAAATATAGAGGTGGGGCCGCTTTCATCACTTACATTTGGGGGAAGCGGGGCCATTACCCTGGCTTCTGATTTATTCACTGCAAATCCATCTTTAAACAATCTAACGATTAACCGTCCCGGAGGTGTTGTCCTTGGACAGGAAACTGCGGTGGGTGGTGTTTTAAGCCTTTTGTCAGGAAGACTGGATATTGCGGCACTAAATCTCACCGTCAATACGCTTTTTGCAGCGTCGCCCAATGCCGCTACTATGATAGTAGCCGATGGTGGTGGAGAGGTCAGAAAAATATTAACGCAGGATGTTCCTTTTATATATCCTGTTGGAGACGCAAGTGGGACAGCAGAATATTCTCCCATAACAATAACACTCAACGATGAGAATGGCGCCAGTCATTATTTTGGAATTAAGCTTGCCAATGCCAAACATCCGGATAATGCCAGTACTTCCAATTATTTAAACAGGTATTGGAGTGTGAGTCAATCTGGAGGCAGTTCACATGCAGCAGCTCTGAATGCCGTTTATACGAATTCTGATATTACAGGAGCGGAGACTGCTATCGCAGGTGCCGCACTAAATGGTGTCTTTAATCAGATGAATAATCCATGGATCAAGTACGATGTTTTAGCTGTAAATACTGTTATTGTAGGCAATGCGGTACTGATACCAGGGATGATGATGGCAGTTACGGGGATATCTGGCGCTAATCCGACTATTAATATAACAGCAGTGGCAGCGGTCTGTAGTGGATCAGATGTTCCATTAAATGCAGCAGTGAATGGGGATTCCAGCTTTATTTATAGCTGGACACCTGCAGTTTTTTTAAGCAGTACAAGCATTGCGAATCCAATTGTAACAAACATTACAGCCTCTACAACCTATACTGTTACTGTAAAAGACGGTAACGGTATTAGTGCCAATGATGTGAAAACTGTAAATGTAGGTAGTGCCACAACATGGAATGGATCTGTGAGTACTGATTGGAATACCGCTGCTAATTGGGCGCCAACTGGTGTCCCAACGGCTTCCGACTGTGTTGTAATACCAGATTTGACCTTTGTACCCAATAAACCTTTTATTTCGGGGATTAATAGTAAACTTTATGCCAATACAATACATGTAAATAGCAACGCTTCATTAATAGTTGGAACAACAAACACATTAACCGTAACAAACCAAGTAACTGTTGCTGCCGGAGGCTCATTAGAATTTGAAAATAATTCAAGTTTAATGCAGGTCAATACAGGAACAGATATCAATAGCGGAAATATAGCATACAAGCGAATCACAAAGCCGGTACGCCGTTATGATTTAACCTATTGGTCAATGCCTGTAACGAGTACAACAGCTTTCACGCTCCATGATTTATCTCCGGAAACTTTGTTTGATAAATATTACAATTACGATCCAGATACCGGCTGGATAGTAAATTATAAGGGCACCCTGGCAATGGTTCCGGGACAGGGATACAATGTAAGAGCACCGCAGACTTATGACATCAGTATTCCTGCTTTGTATACGGCTTCATTTGTTGGAGTTCCTACTAATGGGCTAGTCTCGATTGCAACCGTGCCAGCCAAGTGGAATCTAATTGGCAATCCATATCCTTCAGGCATAGATGGTGTAAAATTTATGACAGTTAATAGTTCAGGAGCATTATATTTCTGGACACACAATACAGCTCCGGTTAATTCGATTCCTGGAGACAGCCACTACTATTACAGCAGCGCAGATTATGCTGTATACAGCTTAGTAGGAGGTGTTGGAACTGCCAGCGGAGCACCTGGAGCAACCGGCAATATTGCCTCCTGTCAGGCATTTTTTATTAAGGCATTAAATACTGCCGCTGTATTTACAAATGATATGCGAGGTGTAAATAATACACAATTTTTCAAAACAGCAGATGGCAGCGAACTAAATAGAAATCGTTTATGGATTAATTTAACAAATGACAAGGGAGGTTTTAAGCAGGCCTTAATTGGTTATATGGAGGGAGCAACAAATACTTGGGATCTTAATTATGACGCAGCCACACTGAACGGAAACACGTATATTGATTTTTACAGTATCAATGACTCCAGAAAACTGACTATTCAAGGCCGTTCATTGCCGTTTGATGAATCAGAAACAATTCCTTTGGGGTATAAAACGTCAATTGCCGGCGGTTTTACGATTGCTATCGATCATAGTGACGGATTGTTTACTAATCAGGCTGTTTACCTGGAAGATAAAACAACCGGTAAGATAGAAGATTTAAGGACAGGTAGTTATAATTTTACCACGATAATAGGAACTTTTCCAGATCGATTTGTGCTGCATTATTCCGATAAGGCACTGGGGACAGGTGATTTTCAAGATGGTAAAAACATTGTTTTAGTCGCTATAAAAAATCATGTCATCAAAGTTACTTCTACAAATGAAAATTTAAAAAATGTTGCTGTTTATGACGTTTCAGGAAATTTAATTTATAATAAAAAGAAAGTTGGGTCAAATCAAATAGAAATTCAAAACCTGCAGTCAGGTCCTCAGGTTTTATTGGTAAAAGTTACCTTGGAAAATGATTTCATCACAACCAGAAAAGTAATATTTTATTAATAATTAAGAGATAAGCGGGAGCAAAATTAGCCCCGCTTAAATACCTCCCGTAAATAAGGCCTTTAAAATATCAGTTTATGTAATCTGTTATAGGTTCAAACGAATTAGCATTGCTTGTAATAACAGGTGCGGCATTCCACAGCCACGAAAGCTTTTGTAAATAAAGAAGGTTTGGAGTAAAACCCTGTATATACAGCATATAATGTTAGAGGAATTTCCCATTAGGTCCTCATTGATAAAATGGAAAATTGTAAATTACAATGCTCCCAGAGCGTCAGAATTAAACCTTGCCAGCACAAAAAATGAAATAGATTTATTGTTACAGTCATAAGTGAATTGTCTCATCCTGAAAATCAAATAAAAGTTTTTAAGTAAATTGAAGCGCGATTTGCCAAAAAAAAACAGAATCCAATACCGATACCTATTAGGTAGTTTGTTTATGAATAGTGAGATAAAAAAGGCAATAGTCTTTGTTTGTTGTACCATTACCATAAACAAGTAAAATGACAACCTATTTTGTTTGTGATAAAAAGTTATACATACAGTTTAGAACAACTAGAATGCATATGGCATAATAATCTGTGATTTGGTATTATAAAATTTCTTCTAACGCTCAAAAATTCCTTCGTAAATCTATAATGGTCTGATTTGATATGTCTAAGTTTACAAAACCTCGTCTAGGCCTGTCTAAGTCCAGAGTAAATAAAATTACCAACGATACTAAAAGGCAAAATCCTAATTGTACGACCCAATCCATTTTACCTTTGCGGCCTTCAGAATATCCGCCGTAAAATGCAATTATCATCGCCAAAAAAAACAGCATAAGTATAATGCTTTCTGGAACTTTTGCTTTTTCGCCCGATGAACGGGAAGTTATGATATCGATCATATTATTCAAGGCCGGAATCATCTGCTGTGTGGCCGCAAGATTAGCTGGATTTTTAGACAGCGTACTTGCGCGCTTCCATAATCTAGAGGCGATTTCCTGCGAGAGACTGTCAGCCTTTAATACTTCTTTGACATCTGCACCTGCCTGATAATAGGATATTCGTGCCTCAACATATAGTTTAAAATCTCTGCGGAACAATGTCTTGGATGAATCGGGATATAAATCACTTCTTAAAATTGCGGTCCCAATGTTATTTGCCTCTTCAATAACAATTTTTCTTCGCGAATCGTAACGGTCTCCACTCATGCCAAATGTAAATGCCAGTAAGAAGAAGAGAAGGGCAGTCAAGGCTGATGTTTCAATGGATTTTTCTTCTGAGTCTTTTTTATTACGCATATGATTTCCCAAAAGTTTTCCAACAAAACTAGAAAGAATCATTAGTAAAAAAAGAAGCAGCGTAATTATCCAGGCTTCAGTCTCATTTAGAATATTTATGTCCATATCTTTTATATAGAATAACGTTATTTAAAACCAATTTATTAGTGAATCTGATTCTCATCACGAGCAGAAATATTTGATCAATACTATTGCATCAGTATAAATAGAGGTATAAGAATTAAAATAATGTAAGGACTGCTAAATAATAGTTGTCGTTTTTTTCCTCAGTACAATAAAGGGCAGATATAAAATAGTTTGTATAAGTACTATTGGAACGGAATTATTAAGCCATATAAAAGGTCCGATGACACAATCATTTTTTGAAATTTGTAGATCAATTCCATTAAAATATAGTTATAAAAAAAGCAGATAACTGTGGCGACAGTTGTTTCATGTTTAGTTTAATGATTATAATTCCAAATGTCAAATAACTTACTTATTGTGATGCACCTTTTTGTGCTTTTTTTAATGCTTTTTTCTCTGCCTGTTTTTTCTCGAATTCTTCATGGGCATTTATGATTGTTCTTCCTGCTTCGATAACGAAAATCAGGTAAACCCCAACGCCAATAAAAATGTAAATAATATTAAAAATTACCCCAATAGTTGAAAATGTAATTTCACGGTCATATGGACTATTCATGGAAAGAGTTCCTACGGAGTAAGCCAATGATTTAAGAAAAGGCAAATCTTCTACCAGCCAAAAAAACATCGTACCTACCAAAATAAGTACAAATAATAAAAAACCTAAGGTTCGAAATGTTTTGTCACGTCTTAATCTTTTTACAATGTCGACAATGAATTTTCCTGTTAAAGCAAGTTCTATTAACATAGTCAGTTTTTTTAAGTACCTCAATATTAAGAATTTATTTTAATATAATAAAATTTTTACTACTTTTATATTATTAAAATTTAACATAAATCCAACTGAACATTATTCTTTGGTAAAAAGAGCAATTGTAGTCTGTGTTTTTTTTACTCTTTTTGCGGTAATACCTAATATTCATTATTCTTATCGTAATCCTGAACCAGTAAAACGAAAAACCGATGAATCATTCTTTATCAAAAATACTACAATTCCGGCATGCGTTTTTAATAGTAATTCTTTTGGCACGTGCAATAGTGTTTGCACAAGACTATAGTCAAACGGAGTTAAAAACAATAACACTGGACGAAGCAATTCATTTAGGAACTTTAAATAACCGACAGCTTAAAATAACACATGTCGATATAGCAATTGCAGACGAAAATGTTAGTCAATCAAAAATCACTAAAGTTCCCCGATTGGTATTAGGCGGCGGATATACCTATATTGGAGATCCCAAATTATATAACGGATTTTATGAAAACAATATCACGGTAGATTATTACAATCATAGATCTTTTGCCAATATTGTATCAACAATGCCAATTTACAGCGGCGGTATCATCAACTCTAACATCGAACAGCAGAAACTCATAACCAAAATGCAGCAGTCTGCAGCAAAAATGACCCAGGCAGAGATTAAAAATTTAATTACACAATACTTTTTTAAACTCGAAAAATTATACAGGCAGATAGAAGTTACCAAGCAAAATATAGTCAATACAGGTATCAGAATCAATCAATTAAAATCACGAGTTGAGAACGGACAAAACCTAAAAAGCGATTTACTTAGAAGCGAATTGCAGCAGTCAAATTTTGAAGTTTCAGTTTTCAGGAATACAAATGATATAGAACTAGTCAGTAATTATCTTGATATCCTAATCGGGCTTCCTGCAAATACGATTTTAAAACCTCTGGTTACTGAAAATACGATTATTTTAGAAGAAGTCGAGCTGCAAAAAAGTTTAGAAGCGGCCTATCAAAACAGGGAAGAAATAAAGCGCGCTCAAATAGGCATAGAACTATCTAAATCATCACTGGATATTACAAAAAGCGGTTTTAGGCCTAGCCTAAATGCTAATTTTATTTTAAATACTGAATACCCTGCACAATGGCCAAACTATGTCAATATTATAAATTATTGGGCAGCAGGCGTCTCTTTAAATTGGGATGTTTCTAGTTTTTACAATATTAAGCATAGGGTCAGAGCAGATAAATTGCAAATTGAGAAAAGCAATATCGTTTTTAATACTGCCAAAGATCAAATAAACAAAGAGGTTAAAACAGCATATGTAAAGTTTGTTGAAAGCAAAAGGAATATTGAAACCTATAAAAAAGATGTAGTATTATCATTAAGCAATTATAAAATTGTAAAAAGCAGGTATGATAATGACTTTGCGTTAATTAGTGATATGGTAGATGCAGAATTACAGCTAAATAATTCTAGAATATCCCTGGTCAATGCCAATTTAGATTTAATTATTCAATATTATTCGCTGCAATTTGCAATGGGTATACTCTAAAAAAAAGAAAATTATGAGCGAAGAAAACCCACAGGAGGAAACCAGTAGAAAAGACAAAAAGAGAAATACAATCTTAACGATACTTTCCTTTATTTTTCTCATAGCCGGCGGTTTCTGGATTTTGAGTTTGTTTTTTGATTTCCATACTTATGAAACCACTAATAATGCTCAAGTCGAAGCCTACATAAATACTGTATCTGCGAGAGCCACGGGTCATATTAACGAAATACGTTTTGAATCCAATCAGTTTGTTCATAAAGGAGATACAATGGTAATTCTTGATAATGCAGAATATTTAATTAAAGTAAAACAAGCAGAAGCTGATTTGGATATTGCCGTAGGAAACCTGCACTCGATGGAACAATCCATCATAACTTCCGCAGCAAATCAGGCAGCCGGCAGCGAAAAACTGGCGGGAGACAGGGCAGGTTTAGAGAAAGCCCAAAAAGACTATGAACGTTTCACAAAAATGTACGCAGATTCAGCCGTAACACGCAATCAGTATGATCAGGTTGTGTTAAAGCTGAGATCTGAAGAAGCATATTTGAAAGCAGGTCAAAAAAGTGTTGATGCAAGCGGTTCTTTAACCAGTCAGAGCAATATTAATATGCAAGCTTCAAGAGCGACAGTAGCCAGAAAAAAGGCAGATCTTGAGGCTGCCAAATTGCAATTATCATACACCTACATTCTTGCGCCATCTGACGGTTATGTGGGGGAGCGGAATCTATCAATTGGAGAATTGATAAACGCTAACCAAACAGTCGCAACCATTGTGTTAAGTCAGAAATTATGGGTTTCGGCCAATTTTAAAGAAACTCAAATTGAGAAAATTAGACAAGAACAGCTGGTTACAATCATTATAGATGCGCTTAACGGTAAGGAATTTAAGGGAAAAATAGTAGGATTTTCTCCGGCAACCGGCGCAAAGTTTTCGATGGTGGAACCTGATAATTCAACTGGAAATTTTGTAAAAATAACCCAGCGAATTCCCGTGAGAATTGAATTTGATACTTCTGCTGATTTAAAAGAAGTTAAACCGGGAATGAATGTAACAGTCAACGTGAAAAAATAAAAGATGTTTGCAGGAAAAAAAGGAAGCATTTTTACCTTATTAGGACTATATATCCTGACGATTCCTTTTTTTAACGGAATGAATGTTACTGCTTATGATAACAATCAAATTTTAGGACATTTTGGAGAATCAACAACCGTGTTTACCTATTCAGTTTATATTCCCATTTTTGCTATTCTTGCCTTTATGCCTTTAGGATTGAAGCTCGGCAAACAAATTCCTGTCCGGACCATGATATTATTGGTCAGTTTTCTATCTATTCTATTCAATACTGCTTCTTTATTTGCAGCTACTATTGGATGGTTTACTTTCTGGCGCTCTCTTCTGGCAATTGTTTCTGTAATCGGAATATTTGCTTCAATGGTACCTATTTTATTAAAATACAATCCAGCTTTTAATATGGCACTGCTGTATGGAATTCTTCAATTTATCCAGAAAGGAAGCCAGCATGTTTACCAGTATTTTGGAGCACACTTTTCAAGTTTCTATAACTGGACATTTGGTATTTATTTTCTAAACGTCAACTTTTTGGTCTGTATCATTTTAGCGTGGTATTTTTACAGAGTCGATGCTGCCCCGATGAAAACCAATTTTCAGTTTGACTGGCGGGGCTGGATTATCATGATATTGTTTTTTGCAGTTGTCCTTTTTCTGAGTGCCGAAGGGCAAAACCGAAACTGGTTTAACGATCCTCAGATTACTTTGGCAGCAGCCTTGTTATTTATCATTTCGGGAATCTATCTGATACACGCCCGCAAAGCAATTGATCCAATAATTGATCCAGATGTGTATACATACAAAAATGTCGTTATAGGCACTTTCTTAATGTTTTATATTGGGGTTATAAACGGCACAGGAAGTGTGATTACTGGATATATGTCTAATATTCTGGGATTCGATTCTGTATCTGGAGCAAGAACGCATCTGGCGTTACTAATTGGTCTCTGTATTTCTATACCTTTGTCGACGTGGCTCTTATACAAAAGAACGTATCTGGCAACTATTTGGATCATGGGATTTGCCAGTTACGGATTGTATCATATCATTTTGTTCTTTAGGTTTTACCCAGGGATTGATTATTCAGATTTTTTTATGCCGATGATATTCAAAGGTCTGGGAATGGGTTTTCTTTTTCCTATCTCATTGCTTTATATTTCAGAGGGCGTTCCTCCTGGATTAAGTGCTTCGCGTATGATGAGCGGAATTATTGCACAGGCCGTTTTTGCGGGCTTGCTGGGGAGCGCTATTTTAGGAACTTTTATTTCTAACTTAAACGTGCAGCACAAAACAGGTTTAAGCCAGCAATTGACAGAAGTTAATTTCCTGGCACAAAAACAATTGACAGATACCAAAAGAAACTTAATTTTTACAGGATTATCTGAAGACGAAGCACAAAAGAAAGCAGAAAAAAGCCTTTCGAATAAAACCGCACAGGCCTCAATATTATTGGCTTACAAAGATATTTACCTGGTGATGTCTGCTATTTGTTTTTCCCCCATCTTTATTATACTGCTCTTTAAACTTTGGAGAAGACCACTTGAAAGAGTAGAGTCGGAACCAATACCAATATAAAAACGAAGTGATTGAATTCAAGGACTGCTGTTTCTTTCACATCTGAGTAAAAGAAATCCAGCACAACGATATTAAAATTGATAAATTGTTATACTAAAAAGCCTTGTTATAAAGCTTCACTTCTAAATCAACACTCCTTGCCATCACCGGATTTTAATTCTTGTACGCCCTTATTCCGCGATTTTGCCACAAATTTAAGCATTGTTAGCTTGTGTTAATTGCAAAAGACCTTATTAATAACTAAAATTAAGCCCTTAGCTATCTTGACGTTGAAGAAATAATGAAAATTAGTGATGTGATTGTTGACTATGCCACGATCTAACACTGGGTTTATCGAAAAACGGCGGGAGTGAAATTTTTGGTCATGCTACAGGATTATCGGAAAATATCCGTGAGAACGACCAGGTGCAATATGATGTTGCAGAAGGCAAAAAAGGGCCTAATGCGGTAAACGTAGTTGTAGTTTAACATTCACAGCAAGTTTTAAAAGCACCTTCCATTGGCAGGTGTTTTTTTGTTTTTTAGATTTCCGCTATAACCTTTTGCAGTAAGAGAAGGCATTTTCCCGCTGTTTTGATCCATGTCTTTACAAACCATTCACTTAAGAATTCCTCACCGCCGCCTGCATTATAAATTTTACCTGCTGCATAAAGCGCGTCATATGCGGCAGTATTTTTCAGGAGCTCTTCTTTCCATTGCCCAATCCTCACTTCGTAACCCGCTGCAAAGAATTTCACTGAGTACCAGCGGAGAGAACTATCGAAGCAATCGGGCTGAGAGGCGCTTTTGTACTCCGAAATGCTGCAAATAAACAATAGTAAAAGTTAAAATTTTCATTAGTAGAATCCAATTTATTTCATTTTTGCTCTAATGAAAGCATCCAATACATGCTGTACCGAAAGGGCAAGATCTCCGGCTATCAGGTTAGTTTCGAGCAGGTAGTGATCCACGTACCCATCTGCGGCTTTTTCAATGTCATTGAGTTTTTTGACCTGGTCCGGCTCACCGGAAACGAGGTATTTATTTTCAAGCCATGCTTTAAAATCTTTTTCGAATTGCTGTATTATATTTTCCATTTGGAGTTTTTTTTTAAAACATTTAATTATAACAAAGTAACAAGTTTAGCGGGCTGATAAAATTCAATTACATAAAATTGATCAGAAAAAAATACTCTGGGCCTTGTCCAGTGCCTTTTTCATATCAATTCCTTGCTGCAGTGCACCTTTGAAGATATCCCCTTCGCTTTTAATTCTTGCAATAGCATTTTTAATATTAAAATCTTTCATGGAGAGGCCTTTTTTAACCTCTTCCCAGTGCAGGGGCATGGACACGGTAGCTCCAATCTTGGGGCGCAGTGAGTAAGGGCAGGCGATCGTGGCGCCCGGGCGGTTTTGAAGAAAGTCCAGATACATTTTGCCATTGCGGTTTTTGATCTGCCGTTCCATACTGGTAAATTCAGGAAGCTGCTCGTGTACAATGGACACGAGAAGTTTTCCGAACATCTGGGACTGGTCGTAGGAATATTTGGCGCCAAGTGGAATATAAATATGAATGCCTGTAGATCCTGATGTTTTTACAAAACCGGGTATCTTGATGGCATCGAGGATTTTTTTAACTTCCTGCGCGGCTTCTATCACCTGATCAAAGGTATTTTGATCGGGATCAAGATCAATGACGCAGTAATCCGGATTGTCGGGATGCTGCATCCTGCTGAACCACGGGTTCATTTCAATACAGCCCAACGAGGCCATATACAGCAGGGTGGCTTCATCGTCTCCGGCCAGAAATTCCTTCTCCTCGCCATCGCTGGTGGTGTAAGGAAAAGTTTTGGCCCAGTCAGGTGCCTTTCCCTTGACATCTTTCTGGTAAAAACTCGGTCCGTGTATGCCCCCGGGGAAACGGTTGAGCGATAAGGGCCGGTCTTTAAGGTAAGGCAGTATATATTCGGCGGCCTGATAGTAGTAATTAAACATGTCGCGTTTGGTATAGCCGTCTTCGGGCCAGTATACCTTGCTCAGATTACTGAATTTAAGGCTGTGGCCTTTTATTTTTTTTACCTGTGTTTCCTCCGTGGGGTTCAAAAGCGTCTGCCTGCCCCTGCTTTTAGGGGCGGTCACCAAAGGGTTTTTACTGCTGGTATTCTCCTGCTGTGCGTCCGGTATTATTCCGGTTACCGGAGAGGCAGTTTCCCTTATAACATCACTGGCTTTTTTGTCTGTGCGCATGCCTTCAAAGGAAGGATGACGGAACACGCCGTCCGAGGTGACCTCTGCAAAACTGACCTCGCACACCAGTGATGGTTTGAGCCAGATGGCTGTGGCATGGGGAGGATTGGGACGGAAACGGGAAGGCTTGTTGATGTCAGGCTCAGAGGCAAAGGGAATTTTGCTGGTAATCAGCGGTGTGAATTGCAGCATCATCTGCTTCTGCAGCTTGTCACTGAATCCGGTGCCTACCTTGCCGACATACAGGAATTTTCCATTTTCATATACTCCCAAGAGCAGGGAGCTGAACTGTTTTGACGAGCCGTCATTTTTCGTAAACCCGCCGATCACGACTTCCTGTCGCAGGTTAGCCTTGATTTTCAGCCATTCTTTGTTTCGGCTGTCGGGACTGTAAATCGAACCCGATCTTTTGGCCATAATGCCTTCCAGTCCCATCTTTTTTGCGGCTGCAAAAAATTCCAGGCCGCCAGTTTGAAAGGTCTGGCTCGGACGGATCCGGTCATCTCCAGCGGGAAGTATTTCTTTTAGGATGGCCTGCCTTTCAGATAGCGGAAGGGCCATAATGTCTTTTCCATTGTAGAAAAGCAGGTCAAAAACATAATAAACCAGATCCCCGTCCGCTTCGCTGCGCCAGTTCTGCAGGGCACCGAAATTGGCTTTGCCTTCTTTGCCGATCACTACGATTTCGCCGTCCAGCACCGCTTCGAAAGAAAATTTTGATAACGCTTCGGTAATGGGATAGTATTTCTGGGCAAAAGATTTGTTGTTACGTGAGGAAATGGCAGCGGATCCTTTTTGTATGTAGGCAATTGCACGATAGCCGTCCCATTTGACCTCATAGGTCCAGTCCGGATCGTCAAAGGGCTGGTTTACAAGGGTGGCCAGCATCGGTTTTATCCCCGTTGGCATCTTGGCTGAAGTGCCATTTGCTAACAGCGCCCTGCTTTTCAATTCTTTTTTTCCGGATATTTCTTTTTTCGTTTTCATTATTCATACGATTGGGTTTGGTTTTCCAAAACAAGACAATACTCTATGTTAGTATCTTTATTGAAAGCCCGATTGGTATAGCTGCCTAAAGTCATATGTCCACGTTCATCCTTAAGGAAAGCATTGCTCAAAGAGACAGTCTGTATTTTATAAATTATCCAGCTGTTCTGCGGCACTTTCCGTACTGCCGTCACCGCCTGAGTTTTCATTGGAACCTTTTTCAAATTTTGCAGGCTCATACCGGTTAGGATCGGTTCCTGATTCATCTGGTCTGCCGGCCTGCTTGCTGTTGTCTTTTCCAGCATACAGTTGGTGCAGCACATTTTGCTGGCTGTGAAGAGGACATTTTTGAAGTTCTGAAGTGCTGTAACGGTGTGAGTTATCCATAACTTACTTATTTAGGTGGTTAATGCCTTTAAAATTAAAACTATAGTGTCAATTTTTTTTATATGAAAATGCGCAATTCTTATCTAATTTACATTCGAATCGTGCATAGTCTGATCAAAAAAAATCCAGTTATATTTCCGTACTGAACGAGATATCATTTAATATTTTTTTTATATTCGATAAGAATGCCAAAAAACATATTATTTTAAATTGGCGATGGAAAAGGGGATGAAACTAAACTTTCGAAAAGAACTGGACCGAAGGCTTCAGTCGCAGCAAAATTAAAAAAAAATTAATGCTGCTAGCTGGAGTTACACCACCTCATTGGTGAGGGAATGCTAGGGATTGGAGTGCAAATTTAGAATATTATGACAAAAATCCCCCTAATGACAACACAAGTTCCGCTAGGTATCCCTGCGAATAATCGACCCATTCTTTCCGGACATTTTACGTTTTAGAATCAGACTGCTTATCGGCAGGCTTCTGTTGCGTATCCATCATTGCGGCAACTGCGGTATCGGGCAGAATATTGCTCATACCGATCATGGCCTTATTCTTAAAGCCGGAAATAATTTTATCCTTACCGGACATAAGTGCATCGTACCCGTCTTTTGCCACATCAGCCGGATCAGCCAGCGAAGATTTGTCCTGCACTACTGCGCTTTGCAGCATATCCGCCTTACTAAAGAAGTCGGTATCGGTCGCACCCGGTAAAAGGGCAGTGACGGTGATGTTATTTTCTTTTAATTCGTGCCTGATCGATTCGGAAAAAGAATAAACAAAAGCTTTGGTAGCGTGGTAAACCGACTGCCATGGCCCCGGGGTCTTGCCGGCTATTGAGGCAAGATTCAGTATTTTACCATAGTTGCGGGCTAACATTTGCTTTGAAAAATGTTTTGTCAGTATTATCGTCGAGGCAATGTTCAAATCCACAATTTCCAGTTCGCGCTGGAGCTCAGTATCTTTAAAGAGTCCGTAAACCCCCTGTCCTGCGTTATTAACAAGTACATCAACATGTATGTTTCTTGATTGGACTTCTGCGCATAAGGCAAAGGCATTCTCCCTATTAAAGAGGTCTTTTGCAATAGTAATGACATCAATGTTATGCTTGCTGAACTCGGCAGCTTTATTTTTCAATTCATCTTCATGTCTTGCCACAATAATAAGGTTATAGCCGTCTCTGGCAAAAAGCTTGGCAAGCTCGTAACCGATTCCCTCAGTTGCTCCTGTGATCAGTGCATAATTTTTATTTTCTCCCATGATTCCCTATTAGAAAGTTAATTATTTTCTTTTTTTGAATCCAGCTATCTTCATCTACTATGCAGTATGTTCTGATTGATTCTGACGGATATAGTGGAGTCTGATTTAATGAATAAGCAAATACCGTATTTAGCATACGCATGCTTAGCATAAAAATAATGAGCGAATCAAAATTTATTTTACAATATTTGAATTTGAATTTACAAAATTCCGTTCTGGAGTCTGTGTTGAATTGTCGTTTTCTTACTCCCCGTTCCGTAATAAAAACTTAAACCGCCGCCGGTTTGATTTTCCAAGAGCTGGGTTTAACATCCTGTCTCAATAAATTTGTTTAATTTGGGCTCTGCATTGTAAGGTATTAAAAATTAAATATGACCTATAAAGAATTTAAGCCAGATAAAAACCTGGTCGATTTTGTCAAATGCTACTGGTGGTTTGATAATTCAGGTCCAGAGCAGCATTACTACACGATTTTGCCCGACGGCTGTTTTGACCTTCTTGTTCATTTTAACGGCGGGACTCTGAGTGAAGTTTCACTCACCGGACTCTGGACAAAACAGGTGGAGGTCTGCATTGATCCCGATACGCAAATTTTTGGAATACGCTTTAAGCTGCTTGCCGCTGATTATATTTTCGGGAGAAGTATAGCTCCTATCTGCGACGGCGAGCTGAAGCTTGAGAATGATTACTGGCTGCTGGACCATAACAATTTTAGCGAGCTTCAGCCTACAGTGGATTTTTTTAATAAAACGATGCTTCGCACTTTAGAGAGCACAAAAGCAATTGACAAAAAGAAACAGAAACTCTTTAATCTTTTATACCAGAGCGATGGCGGACTTACCGTTGAAAATTATTCAGAGCAGGTCTTCTGGTCAGCCCGGCAGATAAATCGGTATTTTTCGCAGCGTTTCGGATTGTCATTAAAAGCATTTTGCGGTATTTTAAAATGCGCTGCATCCTATCCGAATCTGCAGCAAGGAAAACTATATCCGGAAAAAAATTATTTTGACCAGTCCCATTTCATCAAAGCACTAAAAAAACATACAGGAAGCAGTCCAGGTGAATTGTCGTCTGATAAAAACGACCGTTTTTTACAATTGCAGACCCTGAAGTAAAAGTAATTTTGCGCTAATAATTTAAAAAGCACAAGAAATGAAATTCAGCAGTATCAGGATTTTGGTAAATGACTTCGATCAGATGTATAATTATTACAAAGAAGTTCTGGGGCTGGAATGCACATGGGGCCAGACCGGAGAGAACTTTGCCAGTTTCAATATTGGAATTGCCCCGGGTATCTCCATATTTAAGGCTGAGCTGATGGCTATGGCGGTGGATAATTTCCATCCTGAGAAACATCAAGAAGCTCGTGATAAAATTGCTGTTATCCTGCAGGTTGAAAATGTGGATGAAAGTTTCGTTAAATTAAAGTCACGCGGTGTAGCATTCATCAATCAGCCTAAGGATATGCCTGTCTGGGGAATCAGGACCGTACACTTCAGGGATCGCGAAGACAATTTGTTTGAATTATATTCCGAGCTCCCGCAGAAGCATTAACCTGCAAAAAATAGTATTAGGAAATTTTAAAAAAAAAGCCATACAGTGAAAAGCGGTGAAAACGCCGCTTTTGCATACCGGCAGGCATTGTCATAAGAGCTTGCTGTCAGTTTGGCTGCGCAGAGGGCAGGTAAATATTGAAAACAGCACCCGAGTTACTGCTGTCCTGCGCATTGATTTCCCCTCGGTGATTTTGGGCGATTTTTCGGCAGATAGCCAGTCCGATGCCTGTTCCTTCAAATTCCGATTTGCGGTGAAGGCGCTTAAAAATACTGAAAATCTGATCTACGTGCTCCGGAGCTATTCCTATACCATTATCGCTGACCTGAATTTTGACATAATCAATTCCGGTGTGCAGGCCTGCACGGAAAATTTCTTCCATCGACGCGTTTGATGCGCTAACAGTAATAATCGGATTTTTATCGGGATCGACATATTTCAGGGCGTTGCTGATCAGGTTGGCAAACAGCTGGGTCATCTGCAAAGGTATGGCTTCAATAACCGGCAGGCCCTTCACAATAATATCGGCCTTTTTTTGCTCAATGAGCAGTTCGTAGTCACTAACTATGGCCTGGATTGTTTTCCCAAGATCGAGCCTTTGAAAGGCATCTTCTTTTTTTCCGAGTTCCGAATAGGCGAGAACGTCCCTGACCAGGGCTGTCATTCTCCCGGCTGAAGTTTTTATTTTGGCAAGATAGTCGGCGGCTCGTCCTGATAATGCCTCACTGGCAGTATTTTCGAGCATCTGCGAAAATACGCTGATTTTTCTTAGCGGCTCCTGCAGGTCGTGCGAGGCAATGTAGGCAAACTGTGCCAGCTCGCTGTTGGTTCTTTGTAAATTTTCGTTGCTGTCCGCAAGTTCTCTGGTGCGTTTTTCAACGGTTTCTTCTATCTTTTGATGTGCTAAAATCTGTGCTGTAACATCGACGGCAACGGCCAGAATTCCAGAGATGCTTTGATCGGGTTCTCGAAAAGCCTCGTATACGAAATTGACATAAACATTTTCTACCTGCCCGGAGCGCGGCAGTGTTACAGGGACAGCTTCAGCAGAAACGGGTTTTCCTGTCGTATAAACACTGTACAGAAGATCCTCAAAACCCTGTTCGCGTGCTTCGGGCAGTCCCTCGAATATAGGTTTGTCCTGTACCTGCTGCTGGGTTTTCCCCCAGAAGTCCAGCATACGGCTGTTGGCTATTTCCACTATATATTGAGGTCCCCTGAAAATACACATGGCCACGGGTGCCTGCAGGATAGTACTGCGAAGGTTGCGCTCATTTTCTTCGATTTTTCTTTGGGCCAGGTTCAATTCGGTTACATCAGCTCCAGTATTCATGACGCCATATACCAGGCCGTCACTGTCAAAGAGCGGCGTGAGGCTGTAATTAAAGTAATAGGGACGTCTTTGGCCATCGACAATCAGGTCAAGCCTTTGATTTGTGATATGGAAGGATTCTCCTGTTGCAAATACGGTATCGAGCTGCTGGAATACTTCCTGATTGTCGAGTTCGGGAAGAATCTCGCTGAATAGTTTCCCGATGACATCGGGACCTTTTCCCCACACCTTAATAATGGCATTATTGGCCAGTGCAACACGCATTTCTTTTCCTTTGTATACTCCGATAGGAAACGGGGCACTTTCAATTAGTGCCCTGGTCTCTCTTTCGCTCTGCGCTACTTTTTCCCTTGACTGCACCTGCAGCGTATTTTCCAGCACCCACACGGCGACCTTTTCCACTCCGCCGTTCAAATCTTTCAGGGGCGTGTAGACAAAGGTGACATACACGGTTTCTTCGCGTCCATGGCGTATCAGCATTAATTCTACTTCATTGGCAAAATAAGTTTCTCCCTTTTTGACAACCCCTGCAAGCGCGTCCTCGTAATAGGGTCTCGCCTCCGCAAAGGAATCCCAGTAATATTGGCCGGCAACAGCTTCATAGGGTTTTCCGGCCACCTCGAGAAAGCTGTCATTGACCACTTCACTGACCAGTGTCCGGGCATCCAAAAGACAGATTCCAATTGGGGCCCTTTGTATCATGGCAGTAAGCTGCTGCTGGC